>Ga0163151_10003337_pt1 | contig 23267 bp, 27 predicted proteins | sample OliLakLV19MP5IB2_FD_145596 | JGI IMG/M metagenome (GOLD analysis project Ga0163151, IMG submission 145596) | Freshwater microbial mat bacterial communities from Lake Vanda, McMurdo Dry Valleys, Antarctica - Oligotrophic Lake LV.19.MP5.IB-2 | ecosystem: Environmental > Aquatic > Freshwater >... | reverse complement strand
CGGCGCACTACCATGCCGGCAAGGCTCCGATCGATATCTGGGTGATTCATGCGCGCGAGGAAAATCCGCCGCCGGACACCGCAGCGGTCGAGTGGTTCCTGCTGACGACGATCGAACTCGGCTCGCCGGAAGATGCTGAGCAATGCCTGCGCTGGTACTGTTTGCGTTGGCGCATCGAAGACTGGCGCCGTGTGCTGAAGTCGGGATGCCGCATTGAGGATATCGCTCACGAAACCGCCGAGCGCATACGGCGGGCGATTGCAATCAACCTGGTGATTGCTTGGCGGATCATGCTGATGACGCTGCTGGGCCGCGAGACCCCGGGGCTGCCCGCCGAAGTTTTGTTCTCCGATGTCGAATTGCGCACGCTACGCGCCTACGCAAAAAAAAAAGGCCTGAAGCCACCCGTGCTGCTGGGGGAAGCGGTACGCCTGGTCGCCAAGATCGGCGGATATCTCGGTCGTAACAATGATCCGCCTCCCGGTCACCAACTGATCTGGCAGGGTTACACCGCATTGCAGTTCATGTCCTCCGGGTTCGCGCTGAAAGAGGAATGATTCTCCCGCGTCACTTACGGGTCACTGGCAGCGCTAGGCCCAAGCACCGATGACAAACATCATCGCTCGACGCCGATTCCTGCAAGCCGCCCCCTTAACCCTGGCCACGCTCGGCGCCGCTCCCGATATTGCTCCCGAAGTTCCCGCCACGTTCCCGCAGCAGGAACAGGACATGGTGCGGGAAATTGTCGGCGTGTCCCACAAGTAATTTGAAGCCGGGTTAAGGAACTTGTACTCGCCCGGCCATCCCTCGCCAAAGCTTCCTGGGATTGGGGTTTCGGTGATTGGGAGACGGCCCTGGGCGCGGCATCGCATGTCGGCAACCGCGACATCGCCAACTTCCTTATCGAGCAGGGCGCGCCGCCCACGCTCTGCTCCGCGACGATGCTCGGACAGCTCGATGTAGTGAAGGCGACGATTGCCGCGAGTCCCGGAATCCATCGGATTCCCGGTCCCCACAGCATCAGCCTGCTCACCCATGCGAAGGCGGGGGGCGCGCAAGCTGAAGCGGTGAAGAAGTATCTGGAATCGCTCGGCGACGCCGACGGGCAGGCCAGTCCCGCCCAGAGCGCTGATGAACTTGCCGCCCTGGCCGGCGTGTACAAGTTTGGCGCTGACGGCGAGATCGAAATCGCCGTGATGAAGAACGGCCGTCTGCAATTCGGGCGGAAAGGGACGACGCACCGCTTCTTCCTTATTCCCGCCGGCGCCGGCGTTTTCCACCCAGTGGGAGCTAAAGCCGTTGGGATCCAATTCGCCGGTGACGTTGGAGAAATGGTGATGACCATCCACGACCCGGGATTGGTTCTGACCGCTCGCCGCGGCGCGGCCGCCCGCTAAACCGGGCAGCCAAGCTGATAAGCTATCGCCAAATGCGGTTCCCGCTCTCCGTCCTCCTCTCGTTGCCCCTCGTCGCGGCCAACCCCGAATCCGAGGTCATTCTCTTCCCCGACCGTGACGCCAACGCCCCCACCGAGGTCACGCGCCTGGCCCCGCCCCGTAGTGAACGGGTCGTCTCCAACGTCCACCGGCCAACTATCACACCGTACTTGCCCACCGCCCCCACCGGCGCCGCCGTCATCATCGCCCCCGGCGGCGGTCATCGTGAACTCTGGACCGATCACGAAGGCCACAACATCGCCCGCTGGCTGAGCGATCATGGCGTCGCCGCGTTCGTTCTCAAATATCGCCTCGCCCGCGAGAAAGATTCGAAATATACCATCGAAGGCGACTCACTCGCCGACACACTGAAGGCGCTGGAGATCGTCCGCGCCCGCGCCGTCGAGTGGAAAGTCGATCCCGCCAAAGTCGGCGTCATGGGCTTCTCCGCCGGCGGCGAACTCGCCGCGCTGGCCGCCGTCAACGCCGCCAAACCCGCTTTCCAGGCGTTGATCTACCCCGCCATTCCCAAGAACATGAACCTGACCAAGGACACCGCCCCCGCCTTTCTTGTCTGCGGCGAAAACGACCGTCAAAATATATCGCAAGGCTTGCCCGAACTGTATCTGGCGTTGAAGAAAGCCGGCGTTTCCGCCGAACTCCACGTCTATAGCGGTGTCGGCCATGGGTTCGGCCTACGGGGCGATATGAACGGGCCGGTGAAGGAGTGGATCATCCGCTTCCACGAGTGGCTCGGCGCGCGCGGCCTGCTCAACGCCAAAACCTAACGATGCGCATCGCCATCGTCGCCTGCATTCACGGCAACCGGACCGCCTTCGAGGCAATCCTGGCCGACTTGCGGCGGATGTCCCCCGATCTCATTCTCCACGGCGGCGACTTGGCCAATTGCGGCTCCAGACCCCGCTGGCATCGTCGACCAAATCCGCGACCTCGGCTGGCCGGGAGTAGCGGGCAACACGGATGAAATGCTTTGGCGGCCCGCCTCGCTGGAAGAATTCGCCGGCCAGTCCACAGCCGCCCAGCCAATTTTAGACGCCGTCCGGGAAATGGCCGAAGCTGCCCGCGAAGCGTTGGGCGAAGAGCGTCTGCAGTGGCTTCGCGATCTCGCGCTCCGCCGGTTCGATGACACTGGTCCACGCCACACCCGGCGATCCTTGGCGCGCCCCCGCGGCCGATGCCCCCGACGCGACTCTCGACGCCGTCTATCGTCCTCTCGCCACGCCCGTCGTCGTCTACGCCCACATCCACCGTCCGTACATCCGCCATCTCCCCGGCATGGGCATTGCCAACACCGGAAGCGCCGGCCTTCCGTACGACGGCGATCCGCGCGCCTCTTATCTGCTCCTCGACGACGAAGTTCCCGCCATCCGCCGCGTCGAATACGACATCGAAAAGGAGTGCGGCGCGTTGCGCGACGCGGGCCGTCCCGGGGCCGCATGGACCGCGACCATGCTCCGCGCCGGGGCGTTCGTGCCGCCATCGGCTTCCTCTCCGCCCAACCCGAAGGGAAACAGGCCTAGACCGTTTTGGCGCGGTGGCCCCGTTCTCGCAGGAGCGGTCGCGGACCTCGCCAGGCCCGTCGGAGAACACGGCACGGCGGAGATCCTTTCGCCGCTCACCCTTGGTTGGGCCGGCGTGTCTCCGGCGACGCCGGTCAGGTTCAGGGGCCCGCATGCACCGCCGAATCGATTTTCACGAACCTCGGACCCTTCCAAATCGATCTCCGCGGACGAGCTGTCGCAACGTCCATGTCGATGTGCTCGGCGTCCGGTATCCCGTTCACGATCAACCGATAACTGACGGTGAAGCCGATGGCAAGTCCCCAGGACGGGAGCAATCGAATCGGTATCGCACTTCCGCCTTATGGCGCCGCCGCGTTTCCACCATGCGATAAGATTGTGTAAGAATGCGGAAAGGAGTTCACCCCCTTGGCTACGCGAATGTTGATGACCGTCGAAGACTTCGTTCAGATGAACCCGGTGAACAACGAAACCTATGAGTTGGTGGATGGAGAATTAATCCCGTTTCCGAGCCCAACGCCATTGCACGGCATTATCCGGGACCGATCTGGTCGGATTATTTGGAGTTATTTCGACCGGAACCCTATCGGCGGAGCTATTGCCGAGACCAATTGCCGCATCGCCAGCGACACCGTACGCAGGCCAGACCTGTCCATTTTTCTTGGCGAACATTGGCAACAGTTAGATCTCAAAAAAGTCCCGGTTCCCTTTGCGCCCGACATTGCCGTGGAAGTCCTATCCCCATCCGAACACGTCGTCGATGTGAACCGCAAAGTTCGGGACTATCTGGTTGCCGGCAGCCTCGAGGTTTGGCTCCTCGATCCTGAAAACGGTGAGTTGCACGTACGGACTAAGGCTGGCATCCTGCTCCTCCAGGGAAGCGACACGCTGGAATCGTCACTGTTGCCCGGTTTCTCCATTTCCGTGGCCAACCTTCTTGCGGGGCGTTAAGATTATTTGCAGGCAGTGAGATCGGAGGCGCCGGTTCGGTGGCCGCCGGGCGAGCGGATGGGTTTCCGCCGGAACGGGTGAAGGTAAGCAAGTGGTCGCCGATGACAGCCGTCGAACCGGACTCTATACCAGGGGCGTCCTTGACGCCAGGCAGCCCTTATAGGTTCGGAACGAACACAAACGCCTCAATCGCAATCTTGGCCGCCCGGCGTTCCCGGCCCTTTTCCAGGTGAAAGCGCACTACCGCCTCGTCGAAAGGCGCGGCCCCGGCGGGGACGGCATAGTCAACGGTTTCCTTCACCGCCGTCCGGTTATCGTAAAGCCGGAATCGCTGCGTGGATCGTAGCTCGTGGCTTCCCAGGGATGCCATCGAGCGGTTCCTCGAATCTCGCAAAAGCAGTTCCATGCTAACTGTGCCTGGATACCGGTCGCTGTTGCGAACCTGCACTTGTATCCGGAAACAGCAACGGAGGTCGATGATCCTCCCAAAGTGCTGCCGTGCCTCCACCCGAATCGGCCTTCCGTCCATGGAACGGAGATTCATGCCCTCCGGGTCGCCTTCGCCGCGAAATGAGGCTGGCGGAGGCGCCAGTTCGGGCGACCGGAATACCCAGTAGATCCCGAAGAAAGGCACTCGATAGGGATTGTCCTTCGGGCTTGCGATGAATGCGCTCCGCAGCGAAGGCAGCGGCGGGACAAGGGTGACGATCCGCTCCGGCTTCGGGTGAAGAAATAGTCCGTTGTAATCGCCCTCCTGGTTCGTAGGAGTTAGGACTTTCCGCGATTGGTTCGCCTCCGGAAAAGGACCCTGCCCGCCGCCTAACGGAACGGTACCGAGAAAGGCAAAAAGCAGGGTGCCCGCCAGCAGCGAGCCAAAGCGCGGCCGCGGCGCCGCGGAGCGCCGGCGCCACATCACTCGCCGCATTGCCGCCAGTGCGCCGCAAACCAGAATCGATGCGATAACGATCCGCTGGTTTGCCACGGCGATAACGGATACATGTAGCGCCAGCGCGGCCGCGGCCGTACGGACAAATCCGCCGTCGCCGCCGTCCAACAGATCGAACATCCGCCTCTCCTCGGGATCGAATACTTCGGACCGAAACAGCCGCGCCACCGCGGGCGCCAGCAGCGCGGCGGCAAAGAGCAAGAGCGGCGCTCGACCGGTGGCGAGCAGCACAACGGGTCCGGCCCACGCACCCAGCGCGGCGGCTTGCAGCAGCATCCTATTTATCGTGCGCGCCAGGGCAAACGCCGCGGAGATCCCCGCGACGAATGCGAGCCCAGCGGTAAACCCCGACGCGATTAAGGAGGTGACGGCGGGATGGTGCAGTTCAGAAAAAGCGACGGCCAAGTCGAGCGAATGTAGCGGCCAAAATTTGAAGAGCAGAATCGAGAACGCCGCCGCCACCGCGAAACCAGCCGCAGCGGGCGGCAAAAGGGAATTCGGCTCCTCCACAGCCGATCCGGACAGCGCGCTCCGCACGATATAGGACATCTATCCGCCTTCCGCACAGACGCCATTGGCTACCGTTTAGTTCCCGGCTTCAAGACCGCCACCTTGAACCGCAGACGAAAGGGCCGCTACAATAGCGGATGAATGACCGAAAACTACCGCGCGTTCGAAGCCGGGCCCGACCCCTTCGGAGCTACCTGGTCCGTAGAGTTCCGTTGGTCCCAAAATGCGATCTCCATCCGCCATGCCGACACCATCGACGTGAAGTTCGAAATTACTTCCGGCGGCCTCCACGAAGAGAAGATTATCGCGCTCCCCCACAAAGATCTACTATTGGCCAGTCATGAAACCGATCAACTCCTGACCGATCCCTGGGTCCACCGCATCGCGGCCGCTCATCTGCGTAAGATGATCGAGTCCGGCGATGACATCGAAAAAACTCTGATAACCCTCGACTACAACACACTCCGCGGCTACGCGGAATCGCTGCGGCCCGCCGCCGCGGCCGGACATTAATTTTCATCGCACCTTGCTTTTGGTTCCGTCATTTGTACAATGACTGAGAACCGCGCCGAGCGCCGTTAACTCGCCGGCCGGACTTCTACTTTTAGTGACCCCATACCGCGGCATCGATTCGCGGAGGAAGGAAGCTCAGGACATACTTATGGTCAACTGCCCCTTATGTGCCGCCGCTCTGGATTTTGACGAGGAAGAACTCGACGAAGGAGACGAACTCACCTGCGACGAATGCGGCGAAATGGTCCGCGTCTCCGGCAAAGAACCACTCGAACTTGAAGGCGTCGCCGACGAGGACGAGGACGATGAAGACGACGAGGAAGAAGACGAGGAAGAAGACGACTACGAGGAGGGCGAAGACGCCGACGACGAGCTTGAAGAGGAAGAAGACGACGAAGAAGATTGGCACTAATCGAGCCCGCCGGGCGTTCCTTTGCTTGCTTGTGCCGGCCAGCCTGCTGGGCGCCGGCGAGAAGAAACAGGCAAAGAAGCTGGCGGCCGTCATTGCCGGAACCGTATTCCGGGACCCTGGCTTTGCCGTCGCCGGCGCGGAGATCGAACTCGTCGAAATCCGCACGGACGGCAAAAAGGCGAAGCCCCGTAAAACCATTACCGACGCTCGCGGTGAATTCGCCTTCTCCGTCCCTCCGGTCGATCAGAAATACAAGGTGAAGGCCTCCGCCAAGGGCCTTCAAAACGAAGAGAAAGAAACCACGGCCACACCCGGTGTCCGCATGGATGTCTTCTTCACCTTGAAACCGCCAACACAATGACCGCATCCAATAGTAAGGAGTTTTCCATGCCCCGCACCTTGATAGCCCGCCTGCTCGCAGCGACTCTCTTCTGTGGAGCCGCGCTGGTGGCGCAGGCCCCAAGCCCCAAGGGTCCTGGGTACGGCAATTGGCTGCCTGGATCCCAGAAGGACAAGAAAGGCGACGACCCCAACGTGCGCGCCGTCACCGGCACGATCCGTATGTTGGATGACTCGCTCGTCGACGGCGCCGTCGTCCAACTAAAGAACACCAAGTCCATGCAAGTCCGCAGCTTCATTACCAAGGCCGATGGCGTCTATCAGTTTCAGGGCCTTTCCACGAACGTGGACTACGAACTGAAGGCCGAAGCGCAAGGAATGGTCAGCCCGGAGCGCACCCTTTCCAGTTTCGACGACCGCAAGCGCGCCATCGTACACTTGAAACTCGAGAACAAGAAACAGTGAACCGGCGGCTCTTCCTTGGCGGGTTTCTCCCCGCGCCCCTTTGGAGCGTGTCGCACATCCGCCTTAGCCGCCCCGATGGCCTTCCCGAATACGTCGACGTGAAGCAGTATCGCGCGACGGTCTTGCTGTTCCTTTCCACCGTCTGCCCCATCTCGAATGCTTATCAGGACCGCGTCCACGCACTTCTGAAGCACTTCGACGGCCAGGCCGCGCGGCTTCTCCTTATCAACGCCAACGACAACGAGACCTCCGCCGAAACGCAGCAGTATGCCGCGGATGTCAACTTTCCCGTCCCCTTCTTTAAGGACTGGCGCAACACCGTGGCCGACCGCTTCGGCGCCACGCTCACCCCGGAAGCCATTATCCTGGACGCCAACGGCGTCAGCCGCTACCAGGGCGCCATCGACGACGCCCGCAACCCCGCTCGCGTCAAAATCGAAGCCGTAAAACTTGCGGTCGAAGCGCTGCTCGCCGGTCGCCCCGTAACCGTAAAACCCATTCGCGCCTTCGGCTGCGCCATCAAAAAGGTGACCTGACTATGAAATGGATTTTCGTCCTCGCCGCCCTCTCTGTTATCGCCGAGCCCCTCGCCAAGATCAATGAAATCGGCTATCCCAAGATGATCGCCGCGCAGAAGGGCAAGGTGGTGCTAGTGGATTTTTGGGCCACCTGGTGCGTCCCCTGCCGCAAGGAAATGCCGGAGTTGGCGAAGCTCGAAGCGAAGCTGAAGGCCAAGGGACTAGTCCTGATTCCCATCAGCGCCGATGAACCGGAGAACGAGGCCGCCGCCCGGGAATTTCTTTCCAAAGCCGGTATCAAGTCGCAGGGTTACCTGAAAGCTCCCAAGGACGACGATACTTTCATCAGGACTATCGATCCGAAGTGGGGCGGCGAACTGCCCGCGCTGGTGCTTTACGATAGGACCGGCCGCAAGGCGCAAATATGGAAAGGCGAGACGGCCATTGCCGTTATCGAAGCGGCCGTTAACAAGCTTCTATAGACACCCACGCTTGCACTCTCGCCATGCAACGGGTCTGTGTCGAAGCCGATGCGGCCACGGCCGACAAGTATCATGAACGTAGCAGCGCCTCGTCGGCAATCTCGTCGATTTCGAGGTTCATGGCGATGCCTTTGGCAGGTATGCCGAATGTCGCTACCGCATCGGAGAGGATCACCAGCGAGGCTCGCGGGACGCCACTACGCCCTTGCAGGTGAGCATGAGCGTAAGTATCATTAGCAGTTGCTGCGTAAGGGGCAGTGGGGAATTGGATTTAGAGACAGTGCGTGATTGCGGTGAGCAAAATGCGCTGAGTGGTTGGCGACACCTGTCTGAAACCTTGGGCCACCCGAATTAAAAACTAGCGCGAACGGAAGAGTACAGCCCAGTCCTCCAAGGTGTCTGTTGTAACCTAGGATTTCCTTCTGATGCTAAAACTCCCGAGTGCCCCAAACGATGACAGGCAGATCAGAATTGTATCTGTGGAGTTCCGCAATTATAAGGCTCTAACTCATTACTCCGTTAAGCTCCAGCGGACAAACATTCTAGTGGGGCCAAATAACTGCGGGAAATCAACGATAATCGGAGCGTTCAAAGCTCTTGCTGCGGCTCTGCGTCGGGCTAAGGGAAAGGCGCCTATAATAATTATGGGCCCGGATGGACGCCGGTACGGACATTGGATCTCATCCGAAAGCCTCCCGATTTCAATCGAGAATGTCCATAGTGATTACGCTGAAGCGGACACGACAATAACTTTTGCGCTGTCAAACAGAAACTCGCTGACGTTGTATTTTCCTAAGGGCGGTTCCTGCGCCCTGCTTGGCGACGCTCACAGCGTACCGCTGCAAGGTCCCAGTTCGTTTCGAAAAGCGTTCCCGCTAGTTGTATCGATAGTGCCTGTGTTGGGACCTGTCGAGCATAAGGAGCCCTTATTGGCGCTCGAAACTGTGCAGCGCGACCTCATGACGCATCGAGCTTCACGGCATTTCAGAAATTATTGGTACTACCACCCGGATGGCTTCGATGAGTTTTCGGCGCTCGTCCGGGATTCGTGGCCAGGTATGGATATTCAGCCACCAGAATTGACTGATTACCGCGACAATACCCTATCGATGTTTTGCTTGGAAAGTCGCATGACCCGCGAGCTTTTTTGGGCGGGCTTTGGATTTCAGGTATGGTGCCAACTCCTTACCCATATTGGTCGCGCACGGGATTCGAATATCCTAGTTATTGACGAGCCGGAAATTTACCTTCACGCAGACTTGCAGCGACAATTGGTATCAATCCTGCGGGAGTTAGGTCAGGACGTTCTCCTCGCAACACATTCTACGGAAATAATGGCTGAAGCCGATCCGGCTGAGATTCTTCTCGTTGATAAGAAAAAAAGGACCGCCGAGAGATTGAAGAGTGTTGAACGCCTGCAGCAAGCGCTTGCGGATGTCGGTTCAGTTCAAAACATAACGCTGACTCGACTAGCGAGAAGCCGAAAGGTGCTCTTCGTCGAAGACGAGCAGGATTTCAAGATACTTCGTTTTTTCGCGAGGTTGATTGGACTGCAGGGAATCGTGGCTGGTTTTGAGATCACGCCAGTTAAGTCTGGAGGCTTTTCGTCTTGGACGAAGGTGAGTGCATTAGGGTGGGGACTTGAAAAGGCACTAGGCGAACAATTGTCCTTAGGTGTGATTTATGACCGCGACTACTACTGCAACGAGGAGATTGATGAGATTATCTTGGAGTTGAAGAAGACGGTGCAGTTCGCTCATGTTCATGCACGAAAGGAAATTGAGAATTATCTTCTCCATCCCGACGTTTTGGATCGAGCCCTTCGAGCGGCGGTTTCCGATCGAGCTCAGCGGGCTCATGAAGAGGTCCCCGAGGTCTCCGCTGTTGTCGCAGAATTACTTAAGAAGATCACCGACAAGCACAAGACAGCAGTCCAAGGCCAATACTTGAGCAAACGCTTGGAATTTTTCAGAAGAAAGTCCGTCAATCAGGCGACGATTGCGACAAGCACCCTCAATGAGTTCGAGCGGAAGTGGGAATCTATCGAGACGAGGCTAGCCCTTGTACCTGGGAAGGAAGTACTTGCGGAGTTCCGCCAGGCAATCGCTGAGCGATACGGAGTTTCGCTCAGCGAAAGCAGAATTATTAGTGCTTATCGAAAGGAGGAGATACCGTCCGATCTATCCGACTTTCTGTTGGCGCTGGAGAAGTTTCGCACCGCAGCGATATGATCGGTAGCGCTGGAGCGTCTACACTCCCGCAATGCACAAAGTCCTTGGTTTCGCGAACGCGGAGGGAGTGCCGGCGTTACGACTCGACCAGATCCGGCGCCTTGCTGAGATCGACGCCCTCCCAGCGCGCGACGACGGCGGTGGCGAGGCAGTTGCCGAGGACGTTGACGGAGGTCCTGGCCATGTCGAGGAGTTCGTCGATGGCGAGGATGGTCAGGATTCCCGCCTCGGGGATGCCGAAGGAGAGGATGGTGCCGGAGAGGATGACGAGCGACGCGCGGGGGACGCCGGCGACACCTTTGCTGGTGAGCATCAGCGTGAACATCATGAGGACCTGCTGCGTCCACGTCAATTCGATGTTGGCGAGTTGCGCGCAGAAGAGTGAGGCTCCGGCTAGATAGAGTGTCGTTCCGTCGAGGTTGAAGCTATAACCCGTTGGCAGGACGAAGCTCACGATATGTTTCGGGACGCCGAACTTTTCCATGTTCTGCAGCGCGCGGGGCAGCGCGGCTTCGCTGGAGGCGGTGGAGAAGGCGATAAGGCAGGGATCCTTGACGGCCGCGAAGAAGCGTCTCAGCGGAATCCGGCAGATCAGAATCACCGATCCGAGCACGACCACGACGAAGACGATGAGTGACCCATAGATGGTCAGCACCAGCTTTCCGAGCTGCACCAGGATGCCTATACCTTGCGTAGAAACCGTGAAGGCGATGGCCGCTCCGACCCCCAATGGCGTCATCTTCATCACGTAGGCGGTGTACTTGAACATGACATGGGCGAGCGTGTCGAACCACTCGATCATGGGCGCGGCCTTCGCGCCGAGCACTGTACACGCCGCGCCGAAGATCATGGCGAAGACAACGATCTGGAGGACTTCGCCCTTGGCCATCGCGTCGATGATGCTGGTTGGGAAGGCGTGTTCGACGATCTCGGTTGCCGACTTTGCCTTGGCGGCGTCGGGCTTCTCCTTGCTGGAGGTGATCTGCGGGGCGCCGTCGCCGGGGCGGATCCAATTGGCGGCGAGGAGTCCGACGACCAATGCGAGGGTGGTCACGATCTCGAAGTACAAGAGCGCTTTGCCGCCGATGCGTCCCATGGTCTTGATGTTCCCGGTGCTGGCGATGCCGACCACCAATGTGGCGAGCAGGATGGGCGCGATGATGCTCTTAATCAGCCGGATGAAGATGTTGCTGAACACCTTGGCATGAACGCCGATCTCCGGCCAGAAGTGGCCGAGCGCGATGCCGATCGCCATGCCAATGAAGATCCACTGGGTAGCCGAAATTCGAAAGAGAAAATTCCGTTCCGTTTGTTCCATGCGTTTGTAGAAGGGGCCGGGTGGCCCTCAACGTTCTCCCCATTTCAGTTTTTGACGGAGGACATCGAAAAACAGCATCTTCGGGGGCCGGACGAGTTGCAACGTGTGCTCGGAACTGCGGCAGACCACGCGGTCTCCGCGCTTGAGAGGCTGTCCCACCTGGCCGTCTACGGTGAGATAGATCTCCTCGTCACCACTGCGCGCCCACACGGTGATTTCGCCCGAATCGGGCACGATCACAGGGCGATTGGTTAGCATGTGCGGGCAGATGGGGGTGATGGTCAACGCGGCCACCTGCGGAAGAATGATCGGCCCGCCCGCGGCGAGCGAATAGGCTGTCGACCCGGTTGGTGTCGAGATGATAAGCCCATCCGCTTTGTACTTACAGACAAAGTGTTTGCCCCAATAGACATCGAGATCGATGACGCGGGCGATCGCCATTTTCGTGAACACGACATCGTTGAGCGCCTCGTAGCTGGCCACGTGTTCTTCGCCGCGAAAAACTTCGCAATGCAGCATGCGGCGAAGGCCGATGCGGTGCTCGCCGCGCAGGAGGCGTTCTAGTTCGGGGAATAACTGCTCAACGGTGATGGCGGTGAGGAAACCGAGGCTGCCGAGGTTGACAGCGAAGAGGGGAATTTGACGGCCGTTAATGGCGCGGGCAGCGGAAAGGAGAGTGCCATCGCCGCCGAGGACGATGACCAACTGGGCGCCATCGGGGACGTGATCCCGTTCAATGCCGTCGTCGCGTTTGAGGTAATGCGCGGAGACAAGATCGAGATGGACCGCAATGCCACGTTCATTGAGCCAGGCGAGGAGCTTGGCAAGAATCTCCGGCGCCGACTCGACGTTGGGTTTGGAGAGAATGCCGACAGTGTTAATGTCTTGCATACAGGAGAAATTCCTTGTTGCCTTCGGCGCCCAGGATGGGGCTGTCGATCACTTCGGTTCGATAGCCTAGCGCGATGGCGGCGTTGGCAACGCGGTCAATGGCTTGCCGGTGCAGCAGGCCATCGCGGACAATGCCGCCTTTTCCTACTTGTTCTCGCCCAACTTCGAATTGCGGTTTCACAAGGATGACTAGTCCGCCATCTTCGCACAGAAGCGGGGGTAAGACGGGAAGAATTATCGTGACTGAAATGAAGCTGACGTCGCAGACGGCCAATTGCGACTTTTCCGGTGTGTCAATGGGCTGTAGATTTCTGGCGTTGACGCCTTCGCGGAGAACGACCCGGGGGTGGTTGCGGAGGCGCCAATCCATCTGATTCGTGCCGACGTCGAAGGCATAGACGCGGGCGGCGCCGCGCTGGAGGAGGCAATCGGTAAAGCCGCCTGTCGAGGAGCCGATGTCGAGACAGATCCAGCCCGCGGGATCAATGGCCCAGTGGTCGAGCGCTTTGGCGATTTTGTAGCCGCCGCGGCCGACGTAGGGCGGGGGCGCGGCGACTTCGATTGTTGAATCGGCGTCTATTTCTTTGCCGGCTTTATCGGAGCGCTGGCCGTTGACTTTTACCTCACCGGCGAGGATGAGGGCTTTGGCTTTTTCGCGGGAGTGGGCCAGACCGCGTTCAAAAAGAAGTTGGTCCAAGCGGGTCTTCATGCCTTGCGGTTCACGATGAAATCGGCCAGTTCGCGGAGGCCGCCGGCGGCTTCGCCGAAGGTTGACAATGATTCGTGGGCGGCTTGACGCTCCTGTTCAGCCATGACCTTGGATTGATCGAGACCATAGACCGCGGGGAACGTGATTTTCTGCTGGGCCTGGTCCTTGCCGGCCGTTTTGCCGAGTGTGGCGGAGGACTCTTCGACGTCGAGAATGTCATCGACAATCTGGAAAGCGAGGCCTGTGTGTGTACCGAAACGGCTGAGGGCGTCGAGTTGTTCCGGATTGGCGCCGGCGTAGATGGCGCCCATGCGGACGCTGGCGCGCAGAAGGGCGCCGGTCTTGGCGCGATGGATGGCTTCCAGCAGTTCCGCGGTGGGCGTTTGGCGCTCGCCTTCAATGTCGTGAACCTGGCCGCCGATCATGCCGCCAACGGTGCCGGCGGAGGTGGCGAGTTCGGCGACGAGGCGGGCTTTTACGGCGTCGTTGGCATTGGGGAGTTTGCCCAGAACTTCGAAGGCGAGGGTGAGGAGCGAGTCACCCGCGAGGATGGCCATGGCTTCGCCGAAAACGACGTGGTTGGTGGGGCGTCCGCGGCGGAGATCGTCGTTGTCGAGAGCAGGCAGGTCGTCATGAATCAGCGAATACGTGTGAATCATTTCAAGCGTGCAGGCGGCGTGTTCAATGCCCGAAGGCGTCCCGCCGAGGGCTTCGGCAGCGCCGATGCAGAGGACGGGACGTATCCGTTTGCCGCCCGCGAAGAGGCTGTAGCGCATGGCGCGATGGATGGTTTGCGGCGGGACGGTTTCGGCGGGGACCCAGTTTTCGAGGGCGGCGTCAACGCGGGCAACGCGGACGGCCAGATATTCTTTCAGATTCATTCTTTGGTGGGGTCGAAGGGCTCGGCTTCGGTTTTGCCGCCGCGTTTCAACAGGATTTCGACGCGTGTTTCGGCGTTTTCGAGCTCCTTACGGCAGCGGTCGCTGAGGGTGACGCCGCGCTCGAAGACCTGGATGGCTTTTTCGAGCGGGAGGTCACCGGATTCAAGCTCTTTGACGACGGCTTCGAGGTCCGTGAGGCCCTGTTCAAAGTTCCAGTCCGGGCGGGATTCTTCAGGCATGCTCTTGAGTATTGTAACGCGGGGGGCGCGGAGGTCCGCCTTTGGAGCGGGGTAGGATAGGTCAATGTTACCGACGCGGGAGCAACGGATGGCGGCGATCAAACCCGTCGTTTTCGAGTACACCTATCTGCTTTCGGCGGCGCACCACGCGATGTTTGGCGCGGCTCCGTGGCGGACGCATGCCGAGCGGGCGTTCCTGCTGCATTACCGCAATGTGGACGATTTTCTGTTGCGGGAGGAGCGGGCGGATCACATTGTGGCGGCGGATTATCTGGACGCGGATCAAGCGCGGCCGTGGGATCTTCCGGCGTGGCGGACGGAGTGGCGCGAGCATGCGCGTACTCATTTGGACCATCTGGGTTATTTCCGGTTGGAGGAAAAGCCGTGGACACCGCATAAGTGGATTCCGAAGATGGACTCGGAAGTTCGGGTGGCTTGGAAACAGTTTTATGACGCAATGACGGATCGCGAGTATCGGGCTGAGTTTGTTAGGCAAGTGGAGCTTCGACGGCGGGAGTTGGTGCCGTTTCATGTGCGGGTGGAGTTGCTTTATTTGTAACCGGGTCAGCTATCTCCCGGCGACCCGCACGACCGTACCTGGCTTCAGGCGCTGCAATTCTTCAAGTACATCGGGCATGAGTAGCACGAGATCTTCAAAGCTGGGTGATCGCGCATCCAAAGTCACCAAGGTTATGGCACGGGCGAGCAGATTTTGCTGGTAAGCCATGTTCTTGTCGACGGTGACCAATACATGGAAGGCAGCGCTTTCGGCGGCGGCCAACAGTTGGCCGTTGGCGAGTTCTCGCAGGTTCGCGTAGCGGCACGACTGGCAGATATGGCCGATAAAGTAGCGACGCAAGCGTTCATCAACGCACTCATCGAGCAGAATGCGCATTTAGTGGAGGGCGAACAGGGACTCCTTCGCCTCTTCCAACGCCTGTAAAGCAGTGGCACGGCTGATGGTTGGAAAGCCTTCAAGGAACCAGTCCAGACTGTGGCCGGCCTCAATGTAATCGAACAGTGTACGCACGAGGACACGCGAGCCTCTGAAAACCGGTTCACCGGACATGATGGCGGGATCGCGAACGATAACGGACTCCATACCTTTGAGTGTGCCATAGGTACGATACAATATTGCAAACCCATGAGCGCACCCGCCCAGATTGCTCATTACCGGATCACCGGCAAACTCGGTGAAGGCGGGATGGGCGCGGTGTATCGGGCTAGCGACACGAAGTTGAATCGCGAAGTGGCGATCAAGGTCTTGCCGGATGAGTTGGGTTTTGACGCGGACCGGTTGGCGCGGTTTACGCGCGAGGCGCACGTTCTGGCATCGCTGAATCATCCGAATATCGCCACGATTTACGGCGTGGAGAATCGGGCGATCGTGATGGAGCTGGTGGAGGGTTTGCCGCTGGCGGGGCCGCTTTCGGACGAACTCGCGATGCCTCTGGTTTTGCAGTTAATTGACGCGCTGGAGTATGCGCACGACAAGGGCGTGGTCCATCGGGATTTGAAACCGGCGAATATTTTGGTTACGACGGACGGGCGGTTGAAGGTCCTCGACTTTGGGCTCGCGAAGGCGCTGGCGGGCGAGCGGGAGACTGTACGAAATCCGGAGACTTCGCCGACGCTGACGATGAATGCGACCTCGGCTGGGTTGATTATGGGTACGGCCGCTTACATGTCGCCGGAGCAGGCGCGGGGCGGCGCTGTTGACCGGCGCTCGGATATCTGGAGCTTTGGCGTTGTTTTGTTTGAGTTACTAACTGGGCGGCGGCTTTTTGAGGGAGAAAACGTTTCCGACATTCTGGCGGCGGTGCTGCGGCAGGACCTAGATTTATCGGGCGTGCCCGCGCGATTTCAGAAGCTGCTTGGGTTATGCCTAAAGCGTGATCCGCGGCAACGGCTGCGGGATATTTCGGGGGCGCGGTTGTTGCTGGACGAAGTGCCGGCGCCGGTCTCGCGGTCCGGATGGCTTCCTTGGGCGGTGGCGGGGTTGGCGCTTGCGGCATGTGGCGCCGCGGCCTGGCTTTGGCCGAAAGGGAACGACCCCGGCCTCGGCGTCGTGCGGTTCGCCTTGACTCTGCCCGACGGGAGCCTGCAATCCATCGGCGCCGCAGCGCCACAGTTTGTACCCTCGCCGGATGGACGCAACCTGGCGATCACCGCAGTCGGCACCGGTTCCGGAAAGTCCGGTATTTGGATTCGTCCGCTGGGATCGACGCTGGCCCGTAAACTGGACCAGACGGACGACGGATACTATCCATTCTGGTCGCCCGACGGGCAATTCATTGCTTTCTTTGCGGACAACAAATTGAAGCGAGTGGCGGCGTCCGGCGGGTCCGCGCAGACGATCTGTACCGCGCCCAATCCGGGTAGAATCGGTGCCTTTGCCGGTGATGGCGGCGCGTGGAACGGCGACGGCGTCATCGTTTTTTCAACTGGAGGGGCGGGGGCGTCGCTGATGCGAGTTCCGGCCATCGGCGGCGACGCCGCCACAGCGACGGCGCTGGAGAAGGACGAAGCCGGACATAGCTGGCCGCAGTTTCTCCCCGGCGGCCGGCATGTGCTCTATCTATCCCGCAACAAGGATTCGGCCAAAAATGCGATCTACGTCCAGGAGATGGGCGCCTCGAAGCGGGTTCGCGTAATCGAAAACGCATCGCGCGCGATGTGGTCCCCGCCCGGATACCTTTTATTCGTGCGGGAAGGAAATCTGTTCGCGCAGCGCATGGATCCGAAGACGTTTCAGGTTGAGGGTGAGCCTCTTACGGTGGCGGAAGGTATCCAGGAAAACACCACCAATGGCCGCAGCGCTTTCGCCGTTTCGCGGAACGGCGTGCTGGCCTATCGCGGCGGATCTCCATTTTCGGATAGTCAGCTTACCTGGTATGATCGCGCAGGCAAACGCCTTGGCGTGGTTGGAAAACCAAGCCTAATCCTGAATCCCGGACTCTCTCCAGATGGAAAGAGCATCGCTGTGCTGGTGGGCGCAAGCACAACCGCGTCGGGAACCGTGGATACATGGGTCATTGATACCGGTACCGGCGTGATGTCGCGCATGACGAGGGATTTCATGGCGTCGATAGTCAGCACGCCAGCTTGGTCGCCGGATTCGCGCCGCTTGGCAGTTACCGGGAGTTCCGGCGGGATCCAGGAGGTGACGGTGGCCTCGGGGAAGGTGACCTCGCTCCTGTCCGAGAACTTCTACACCCATGACTGGACCCCCGACGGCCGCTCCCTACTTATTGGCAGTAACGGCGGGGCTCGGCTTTCGCTCTTAACCCTAGGAGAGGGCGCGAAGCCCCAGACGATCCTTGACACTCCGTACTACAAGTTTTCTTCTCGCATTTCTCCCGACGGCCGGTACGTCGCCTATGCTTCCTCGGAGGCGGGACCGCTCGATGTTTACGTGGCGTCGTTTCCTTCGTTCGCGGTGAAGCGCAAGGTGTCCGGAGGAGGCGGATTCGCACCGGTTTGGGCCAAGAACGGCAAGGAAATCTTCTATACTTCCAGCGACGGATCCGTCTTCGCCGTCGAAATTCGCACCAGTCCGAGTTTGGTTGCCGACGCGCCGAAGCTGCTGTTTAAGGGTCCGCCCGCTCCTTCAACATTTAACTCATTCGCCGTCAGCGCGGACGGCCGGCGATTTCTATTTGCCGAGCGGGTCGCGGCAACCGCGGTTGAACAGCCTGGCATTCAGTTGGTGCTCAACTGGACGGCGGGGTTGAAGTAAAGGCTAGATTCCTTCGAAGAGTAGTTGCAGGCCTTTTAAGACAGAGGCCAATGCCCCGGTTGGGAGGCGGCCCACGCGTTCTTCCAAGTCGACCTTGGCTACCGTGACCACTTGAGACACATTCACCACGCTCGACCGGGACAGGCGCGCATCGCCTTTTCTCAATGCGACATTTCCCGGCGCACCGGCGCGTTCCGAGTTAGATGTAATTAAACAGACCACGGTCGTGGCGATTCGGCTGCCGTTCAAAACGTTGCTTTGCACGACGACGCACGGGTGCCGCTCGGCGGGAGCAGAGCCCGAAGATGGTCCGAAGTCGAGCCAATAGACGTCGGCCTGCTGGATCTCTTTCACCAGCGATCCTGGACGGGAAGTTTCGTTCTCAGTTTACGGACCAAACGCCGCTCATCCGGGATCGGCTCCTTCGCATACGCCTGATTCAATTGCTCGGAAATCCGGGTTCGCCGGCGCTGTTGAAGAAAGTCTCGCAAAGCCTCGGCGATCAACCCGCTGCGGCTCAAGCCGAGGTCGCTTGCAGCCTTGTCGACTGTTCCATCAGCGAGTCGTCCATCGAGATTGCCGTCTTCATACCTTTGGTTATACTACTTTGCGTACTGAGGCGGGCGGAGGGATGTTAAGCTTGACGGCCCAATCAACCAGGCGCAGCCATTCTCCGGGGCCAAGCGGTATACCGGTCTCGGCGCGCTGCTTTTCGAAGCGGGATTCGGGCTCGCCGGCGATTAGCACCTCATCGAAACCGGCGCCGGGCGTGGCGCTGTGGAGGTAGTTGGCCAGCTTGTTCATGCGACCGTCGAACTCTCCAGCGCCGACGAAGCGGGCAGGATCGATCGCCATAAAGGAATGGCTAACGCCCATGGGGCGATCTTTCACGCGGAGGCCGCCGACTTCGGTGCTCATGGCGCCGCCGCCGAGGATGGCGCAGAGGATCTCCACCATCACCGCGAGTCCGGTTCCTTTATAGCCGCCCAGGGGCATGACGAGACCATTGAATGCCTCGCTAGTACTCGTCGTTGGGCGACCCTCCTTGTCCATGGCCCAGCCGGCCGGGATCTCTTCCTGCTTGTTGTGATAGGCCTTGAAAATGCGATTGGCGGCGACGGTGGTGGTGGCCATATCGAGCAGCCAGGCTGACTCGGGCTCGCCTGGGACGGACATGCAGATGGGGTTGGTTCCGAGGCGTGGATCCTTGGCTTGAAACGGGGGGACGATGGGAGAGGCGTTGCAGAAGGCGAGACCAATCAGCCCTTCCCGCGCTATGCGGCGGCCCCAATAGGCGGCGGCGCCGAAATGGTTGGCGTCGCGCGCGACGACGAAGGCGATGCCGTGTTCCTTCGCCAGACGGATGGCATGGCCACAGCAGATATCCGAGGTCACTGCGCCGAGTCCATTGGCGGCATCGTAAAGCATGGTCGCACCGCTCTCGCGAATGGGAAAACCGTCCGCCGCGCCGTCGATCAGGCCGCTCGATAACTGGTCGACATAGTACGGCAGGAGTTGCATACCGTGGGAGTCGACGCCGCGCAGGTTGCCGAAGATGAGATTCGACGCGACGAGTGCCGCGCGGTTCGGCGCAACCCCGGCGCCCTCCAGCAGTTGGCGGGCGAAGTTCTCCAAACCCTTATGTTCGACGACGAAAAACGGATCAGCCATGCTTCGCCGCCAGATACGCGCCGATGGCGAGAAGAAGCTGCTGTTCGTCATCGGAGAATGTCCGCTCAGCGCGATTGGCGATTCCCAAGGCTCCCGCGGCGACGCCATCGCGCATCATGGGAACCACGATTGCGCCTTCGAGACCCGTCAGTTTCGCGCCGGGGCGGACGTCGCCGCTGGTGTCGGTTTGGATATTGCAGGCGGTGACGGGCTGGGCCCGCTCGACCGCGAGGCCCGCCATTCCCTTCCCTACCGGAACGGTGCGGACCGTTTGGAGGACGAACTCCGGGATGCCGGCACTGGCGGCTTTCAGATGCAGCACGCCGTCGGCTTCGAGGAAATGAACGGTCCCGCTTTCAGCGGCGAAGTGCTTCAACGTTTGGGCCAGGGCTTCGTCAATCGACGCCGCCGTCTGGATGGATTCGGGTACGGCTGGCATTACTTCTTTACGTTCGGGGAGAGGAGGCGCTGGACTTCCATTTTCGCGAGGTCGGCTTTGGTGATGACGCGAGCGCTCAAGTCGATGCGCTTGGGCGGGGTCTGGCCGTTGAGCTTATCGACGATGGTCTTGACGGCGTCGTGACCCATACGGAAGGGGTCCTGGACAACTATCGCGGCAATGACGCCGGCCTTGAGGTCATCGACCATGCCATCGCTGGAATCGAACGCTACAAGGTGCACTTTGCCGCCGAGGGAGCGGGACTTGAGGGCGAGGGAAGCGCCGACACTGGATGGTTCCGAAGAAGCGAAGAGTCCGTCCAACGCGGGGTGGGCGGTGAGGATATTTTCGGTGGCGGCCATGGCCTTGGATCGGTCTGACTGACCGAACTGGCTGGCTACGATAGTAATGCCGGGGAACTCGGTTTTGATGACGTCCTCGAATCCGCGTTCGCGATCCATCGTGGAGCCGCTGCCGGGCGCGTGCATCACCATGCCGACCTTGCCGTTGCCGTTGAGAAGACGGGCAAGGGCGCGGCCAGCCATTTGGCCGCCTTCGTAATTGTTCGTCGCCAGGAAGCTCATATAATTCTCCGAATCGAGACCGGAGTCAAAAATAGTGACGGGAATTCCGGCTTTGGCGGCGCGGTCAACCGCGCCTACGAGTGCTTTGCGCTCCGTCGGGGCGAGGGCGATGCCATCGACTTTGCGAGAGATGAAGCTGTCGACAATTTGGATCTGGCGCGGATATTCGGTCTCAGCGGCGGCGCCGTTCCATTCGATTTGCACGCCATACTCTTCGCCGGCGGCGAGGGCGCCGGCCTGGACGGACAGCCAGAAGAGATGGGAGGTGGCTTTGGGGACGACGGCGATGACGCGTTTGGTGGTTTTCTGGCAACCGGCGATTGAGAGCAGAGCCAGCAGCAGGACGATAAAGTATTTCATTGGGCGCACCAGCCGCCATCAATGAGGATATCGGTTCCGGTAATGAATCCAGCGTCTTCGGAGCAAATATAGCGCACGAGTTGGCCGATTTCTTCGACCTTGCCCCAGCGGCCGACGGGGATGCTGGAAAGGAACTTGGCGTTGGCCTCCGGGTTGTTCATGAGGGACAGGTTCATTTCGGTGGCGAATGGTCCGGGACTGATGCCGACGACCGTCAAGCCGTCGGTGGCGAGTTCGAGCGCGAGGGCGCGGGTGAAACCGAGCAGCGCAGCCTTGGACGTTGAATACGCCGTGCGGCCAGGGAGTGAAACGTGGCTCATTATGGACGTCATATTTACTATTCGACCGTAGCCTTTACCCTTCATGTGCTGGACGAAGGAGCGACAGAGGAGGAAGACGCTGGTGACGTTGGTGTCGTTGACGCGGCGCCATTCTTCGAGGGTGAACTCATGGACCGGTTTTCGAATGTTGATGCCGGCGTTGTTGATGAGAATGTCGACGCTGCCGAAGCGGGCGAGAACGTCAGCGGCGAGTTTAGCTACGGCGGCTTCGTCCGTGACGTCGGTTTTGAAGCAGGCGGCTTGGGCGCCGGCGGCTTCGATGAGATGGGCGACATCGGCCATGGCGGCTTCGTCGCGGGCGGCGAGGGCGATGTTGACGCCTTCGGCCGCGAGGGCGAGAGCCATGGCCTTACCGAGACCGCGGCTGCCTCCGGTGATGACGGCGGTTTTGCCTTTTAAGAATTCGCTCATAAGTTTTTATCGATTGGACTGGCGGGACTGGCGCATGGCTTCCAGGATCGCGTCGGCGACCTGACGCGGGCGATCCACGTTCTCGAGGGTGATGTTACCGGATTCGCCGAGGGCTTCGACAGAGAGGTCGCCGACACCAACGAGCCGTTGGCCGAAGGTCTGCGCGATGTTGACGTCGCGGACTTTGTCAAGGATGATGTTGCGCTGGGTCTTACTGACGAGCCCGTCTTCGAAGCGGAGAATGTCCTTTTGCAGGGTGAGGCGGCGGGCGTTGAGGCGAATGTGTTTTATGGACGCAAAAAGATCAATGGCAAAGGGGATGGCGAGGAGGGCCCAGAGTTCAACGGGCTGAAAGCCGCGGGTCTGCATAAAGACCACGACGCCAATCAGCAGAAAAATGCTGAGGACGTACCAGAGGATGATGCCCTTGATGGAGGGGCGGATGACGAGATCGGCCATGTAGATAGTTTGACGGAAACGGCGGGGCGAATACGCGTTATTGTACAGGAAGCGTGGCGTTATGATGAAGCGAGGAGTTGCTATGAAGAATCGTCTGAAGACACTTGGCGTTCTGATGGCGCTGAGCGCCCCCTTTACATTGGCCGATTTCCGGTATGACCAGAGTTCCCGGATGACCGGCGGGTCGATGATGGCGATGATGAAAATGGCGGCCAGGTTTAGCAAGGGCGCCATGGACCCCGTGAATTCTACTGTCGCCGTGAAGGGCAACCGGATGGTGATGAACCACGGGAAATCGGCCACCATTTACGACCTGGATAAAGAGACGATTACGGAAGTGAACTTCGAGAAGAAAGAGTACTCGGTGACGACATTCGCCGAGATGAAGGCTTTCCTGGATAAGGCCGTTCTGAAGGGCGGCACGACGGAAAGCGCGGTCGAAATCGACGTGAAGGAAACCGGCAAGGAAGAGGTTGTTGCCGGGATGAAGGCACGCGAATTTCTGATGACGATGAAGGTGGAAGCGACCGATCCGCAGACCGGGAAGAAGGGCGAGATGCAGATGGAGATGAGTAACTGGCTGGCCCCGAATCTGCCTGGTTATGAGGAGATCAGCGAGTTCTACAAGCGGATGGGCGAGAAGATGGACATGGGGTCAATGTTCAGCGGCATGGGTCAAGCGGGCATGGGCAAAGGGATGGCGGAGGCGGCAAAGAAGATGGCCGCGATGGACGGGATTCCGGTGTTGCAGATCATGCGGATGATTCCGACCGATCCGGAACAGATGAAGCAGATGGAAGCGGCGCAGCAGGCGCAGGCTTCGCAACCGCAGCAGCCGATGCCTTCAGCGGGTCAGGCCGCGGAACAGGCGGCGGGGCAGG
>Ga0163151_10003335_pt1 | contig 23269 bp, 37 predicted proteins | sample OliLakLV19MP5IB2_FD_145596 | JGI IMG/M metagenome (GOLD analysis project Ga0163151, IMG submission 145596) | Freshwater microbial mat bacterial communities from Lake Vanda, McMurdo Dry Valleys, Antarctica - Oligotrophic Lake LV.19.MP5.IB-2 | ecosystem: Environmental > Aquatic > Freshwater >... | reverse complement strand
CTGCCAGCCCGCCGCGGAGATGCACGTCGAGAGTGCCCGCTTCAACCGCCTGCGCTTCGACGCGGTGAAGGTGGGGGCGACCTTCGCCGGCGTGATCGAGGGCCAGTTCGCCATGCTCGCCGAGGACCAGAACGGCATCGTCGGCGGCCTGCTCGCGATTGCCGTCCCGCACTGGGGCTCGCCCGACCTGGTCGCGACCGACATCCTTGCGTACGTCCTGCCGGAGCACCGCGGCGGGCTGGCAGCGGCCCGGCTGGTGCACGCCTACCGCCGGTGGGCGCAGCACCGGGGCGCGGTGCACATCAATCTGGGCGTTTCGGCCGGCATCGACACCGAGCGCGTCGCGTTCTTCTACGAGCGGCTGGGCTTTGCTCGCTGCGGCATCATTCTGGAGGCCTGACCCATGTTCGGCGACCTTTCCGGCTACACGCCCGAGCAGATACAGGAGATCGGCGGGCGCCTGCAGATCGTCGGCACGCTGACGAACGGCATCAGCGCTTTCTCCGAGGGCGTCTTCCGGTCGCGGCAGGCCGGAGCCGATGCTCGGGCCGAGCTCGCGTCCGCCGAGTCTCAGGCCGCCAAGATCCGGCGCGCCACGACGGCGGCCGTGAGCGACACCCGGGTGGCCGTCGTCGGCGCCGGCGCGTCGCTCACCTCGGCCTCGGCGCTGGAGATCGAGCGCGACATCAACCAGCGCGGCGAATCGGATGCGCTCACCGCGATCCTGACCGGCCAGGCCAAGGCGGCGAATCAGCGGCGCCTCGCCAAGCAGTACCAGCTCGCCGCGGTCAACAGCGCGACCGGCTCTCTCCTCCGGGGGGCAACTGCCTTCACCCGCTGGCGCGGCACGAAGCCGCCGGGCGGCGGTGCGGGCGCGGTCGACGGCGTGCCGAACGCCCGGGGAGACTACTGATGGCCCGCATCCCTGCCGGCGAGGGCCTGGGCAACGCTGTCGCCCGCCCGGCGCTTCAGAACGAACTGCAGGCGCCTCGCGGCGCCTTCGGCGGAGGCGGTGCGATCGAGGAGGCCGGCGCGACCGTGTCGGCGATCGGCGACGCCGCGGCGCGGGAGCAGGCCCGGGCCGACCGCGAGGCGAAGATGCTGCGCGACGCCGCCGACCGGGCGACCGCAAGCGGCAAGCTGCTCGACGCGCAGGACCTGCTGACGCAGGCGCACGACGAGGTATCCACCGGTGTCGCGACCGGGACGATCGACAAGACGAAGGCGGCCGAGGAATGGCAGCGCCGCGCCGCGGACGTGACCGCCTCCGTTGCGGTCGGCGTTCCTGCCGCGCACGCGCAGGACTTCGGCAACGGGGTCAAGCGGGCCAGCATGAAACTCGGCCGCGCGCTCGAGCTGACCGTCGCCAAGCGCGACCGGCAGGACGTGACGGCCGGCATCGGGACGACGCTCGAGTACGCCGCCCGGCTGTACGCCAAGGATCCGGCCGCCGCCCGGCAGGTTGCCGGCGACACCCTCGCGCAGCTCGGCCCGTTCTCCGACCTGTCGCCCGACCAGCTGCAGAAGCTCGGCCAGAACTGGAAGGAGGCCGCCACCTTCACGACTGCATACTCCGGGATCAACGGCGCACGCGGCGACGCGAAGGCGCTTCAGGCGTGGGACAAGAAGCTCGGCACCGACGAGTTCGCCGACATGGACCCGCAGAAGAAGGCGCAGCTTCTCGGCGCATCGCAGGGCTACCAGACGCACCTCGAGCAGCAGGCGCTCGCCCGGGCGCAGCGGGGCGAGATCGCCGCCCAGCGCCGCGAACGCGAGTCGTCCAGCGCCTTCAGCCTGCTCGGCGACTGGGCGCGTGCCGGCAAGGCGGCCGATCCGGTCGCGAACCAAGCACTCATCGCCAAGCTGACGCCCGAGCACTCCGCCGCCTACCGCGCGATCGCCGCCGATGTTCCGGCGCGCACCGCCGCCGCCATGCTGCCGCTCGACGCACAGCAGGGGCAGATCGACCAGCTGATGCAGCGGCGCAATACCGCCGGGACGAGTCAGGGCCTAGAGCACGAGATCGCCCGCCGGCAGCAGGTGCTGGGCGAGGCGAGGCGCGACTACGAGGCCGACCCGCTCCGGGCGGCGGCCGAGCGCAACGTGATCGACGCGGTGCAGCCGCTCGACCTGTCGAAGGGGTTCGACGCGCCGGCGCTCGCCCTCGGCATGCTGCAGCGGGTGGAGCAGGCGAAGGTCGTCGCGAGCCGCACCGGCAAGCCGGTTTCGCCACTGCTGCGCGAGGAGGCCTTCAAGATGGGGGACATGCTGGGCCTTCTGCTGCCGAAGCAACGGAGCGAAGCGATCGCAGCCCTGTCGCGCGCCATGCCGCCGGAGCAGTCGGCCGCGCTGGCCCGCCAGCTCGACGGCAAGGACAAGGCGCTAGCGCTGGCGATCGCCTCCGGCGCCACTGCCACCAGCGAAGGCCGCTACACCTCCGAGATCATCCTGCGCGGGGACGCTGCGAAAAAGGACGGCACCAGCACGAAAGGCGAGAAGGTGCCCGGCGTCAAGGCCAGCCAGTGGAAGGCGAACATCGCCGCCCAGCTCGCCGACGTCTTCCCCGGGCAGACCGTTACCGACAACGCAGTCGAGGGCGCGCTCCTCATCGCCCACGGCATGGCGGCGGAGCAGGGCGGCGACCTGTCGGAGCGCAACCTTCGGACCGCCGTCAACCTGGCCGTGGGCGGCTCGGTCGTCGAGCACAACGGCCGGAAGGTGGCCCTGCCGCCGAACGTCGAGATCGGCGCCCTGGAAACCCGCCTGAAGATGATCACCCCGGACGAGGTCGCGCAACTTGCCGGCGGTGCGACGGTCCGCGCCGGCGGCGTAGACGTGCCGATCGCCGAATTCGCGAAGAAGTTGCCGGGCGCTGAGCTGCAGTTCGCCGGGCCGGGCCGCTACATGGTCATCGTCAACGGCCGCCCCGTGCTCGGCGCCGCCGGCCGCCCCGTGTTCATCCCGCTGCAATGAGCATCGTCGACGCCTTCCAGGCAGACACCGACGCCGCGGTCAACCTGCTGGCGACGGCGCCGCTTCCGCCTCCGAAGCCCTCGGCGAAGATCAGCGCGTGGGCCGATCTGCCGAACGCCGTCGGCCGCACCCTGGGCGGCGTCGTCCCTGCCGCCGTGGCCGAAGGGCTGGCCGGCGCCGGCGAGATCGTCACCGCCACGGCCCGGGCGCTCGACAAGATGCGCCGCGCGCCGAACATGAAGGCGCTGGACGCCGCCCGCTCGGAGCCGAACAGCGGCGAGAACGAGTTCTCGCGCACCCTGCGCAACGTGGCCGAAGGCTTCCGGCCGGACCCGGCCACCGCCAGCACGGCGGAGCAGGCAATGTTTGCCGTCGGCAAGGGGCTGACGAAGGCAATCGGCTACGTGGGCAGCTTGGGGCCCGCCGGGGTGGCAGCGTTCGCCGCCGACGAGGGTCTGACGATACTCGACGACCTTCAGAGCAAGGGGGTCGACGACAAGACGGCGACCGAGGCGGCTGTCCTCACCGGCCTGGCCAGCGGCGCGAGCATCCTGCTGCCGGTCGCCGGATCGACGGTCGCAAAGACTGCCGCGCTGGCTGTAGCCGGCGGCCCGGGCACCTTCGTCGCGCAGCAGGCTGTCACCCGCGACATCCTCAGCCGCGCCGGCTACGCTCAGATCGCCGAGCAGTTCGACCCGCTCGACCCGGTCGGGCTGGCCCTGTCGACCCTGATCCCGGCGGCGTTCGGCGGCGCGCATGCCGTGAAGCTGCGCCAGGCGGCCAAATCGGGCGCTGGCGAGGCGATCGGCGCTCCGCCGGGGGGTAGGGCTCCCGAAGCGACTTCGGCGCCGGGAGCCGTCGACGCCGCGATGGTGCACAACCTGACGCTGCAGCAGGACGCCCGGATCGGCGACGTCGCCCGCGCCGACCCGCCGCCGATCATCGAGCCACCGCGAAACGACGCGCCGCCGCCGAAGGCCGCTCCCGAGCCGAAGCCGGAGGAGGTGCACGCCGCCCAGCAGGCGCTGGCCGACGCGGTGCCTCCCGACCTGCCGGTACGAGCAGAGGAAAATGGTAGAGCTCAGGCCGTGGCGACTGACAAGGCTGTCGCCGGCGATTTAGAAGGCCGCGCCGCCGGCGACAACGCACCACGCGCCCCTGCAGTCGACGACGCGACGGGGCTACCCCTGAACGACGACGGCACCGTCACGCTGTATCACCACACATCGGCCGAAGCGGCGCAGCGTATCCGTGACACCGGACGACTGAAGGCCGACGCGGAACCGGATGTTTATGTCACCAACCGAAGCGAGACCGACACGGGCTTCGGCGACACCGCTGTGCCGATCCGCGTGAATCCGAAGCGGCTGCAGATCGACGACGAATTCCCGGACGGTCGCAAGGACTTCCGCCTCAGTGTCGGCAAGCCAGGCGGCTCCATGAAGGTCGTCATCGAACTTCCGCGTGAATCGACCCCGGCGGCGTTGCCGCCGCCCGAGTCGCAGGTGCGCGCCGACGAGGGGGCGCGGCTCGACGCTACCCAAGTGGAAAGCCGCGACGGCACCGCTGCCGCGGAACTGGCGCAGGCGCGCCGCGAGGCGCAAGAAGGCACGGACTTCGAGCTCGGCCGCGCCGACTCCGACCTGCTGCGCGTCGCCGCCGAGTGCTCCCTTAGTCTGGCATGAAGGGCCAGGCGATGAGCATGCCCAGTCCGGCCAGCGCCACGCACACGAGCAGCGTCAGAAGCCAGATCCCGACGTACTTCACGCCCTGCCGCGCGCTACCGGTCGCGAGCGCGCCCCAGCCGAACACCCACGCGCTCAGGAGAGCGGCGGTGCCGAGCCAGACGAGGACCTGATTCATGGCCATGAACCCGAAGTGTCGCACCGCCGTCCGCGCCGCGGCCGCCGGCCGTACCATCAGCGACGCGAAGATGCAACTGATCGAGGACGCCCTGCGCGACAAGGGGCAGATGCTCGCCCGGCAGGACACGCCGCGCTGGCTCGGCCTCAGCCGCGAGCAGCGCACCGCCGAGGTCGCCCGCGCCGCGATGGATGACCTCGAGGCCGCGGCCACCCGCAAGGAAGCCCTGGCCGGGATGCAGGTCGTCGCAACCGCCCGGGTCGACGAGCAGATCAAGGCGGCGATGGCGCTCAACGGGCTGACCCGCTCGCAGGGCCTGATCCGCAGCCTCGAGACGACGCACAACCAGGCAGCCGCCGTCCGAAACGAAGGGATCGCCGGCCTGGCCGACATGATCGACGCCGCCGAGTCGACCGCCGGTACCAGCATCGGCCGGAATCTGGCGATGCGGATCTTCGACGTGGACAATCCGGAGATGACGGCCGCCGTCGTGCGCGAGGTGTTCAAGAACGCGGACGGCTCCACGGGAAACGCTGCGGCGAAGGCTGGCGCGCGGGCGTGGCTCGACACGATCGAGCGCCTGCGGGTCCGGTTCAACGCCGCCGGCGGCGACGTCGGGAAGCTGGCCTACGGCTACTTGACCCAAGCGCACGACGCCATGAAGGTGCACGCGGCCGGTGCCGACGCATGGGCGCAGAAGGTCTTGCCGCTGCTCGACCGCCGCCAGTACCTGAACACCGACGGCACGGCGATGACGAACGGCCAGATCGAGGGACTGCTGCGCTCGAGCTGGGAGACGCTGAAGAGCGGCGGCGACAACAAGGTCGAGCCCGGGGCGTTCCGGGGGCCCGGCGCGAGGGCTAATCGGGGCGCCGACCACCGGGTACTGCACTTCGCCGACGGCGATGCCTGGATGGCCTATACGAAGGAGTTCGGCGAAGGCTCGCTCTACGACTCGATGGTCGGCCACGTCAGCCGCATGGCGCGCGATATCGCGCTCGTCGAAGCCTACGGCCCGAACCCGGCGCAGCAGTTCAAGCTGCAAGCCGACATCGCCCGGCGCGCGGACGTGACGGAGGCTGCCGGCGACTTCCTCGATGCTCGCTCGGCCGGCAACACGCCTGAGGCGTACTGGAATCTCGTCAGCGGCGCGACCGGCATGCCCGAGAACCGGTTCACGGCGGACCTCGGCCGAGACCTCCGCAACGTGCAGACGGCGGCCAAGCTCGGCGGCGCCGTGCTCACCTCGATGACGGATGTCGCGACGATCGCCTCGACGCTGCACTTCAACCGCCTGCCGTACTTCCAGATGCTGCAGAACCTCGGCAAGCAGTTCGATGGCGAAACCCGCGCCTTCCTCCGTGAGCATGGTGTCATCGGCGAGTCGCTGACCTCGACGCTCAACCGATGGACAGGGGACAACCTGACGCACAGCCTCTCGGGCCGGGTGGCGAGCGCGGTCATGAAGATGTCGCTGATGAACGCATGGACCGACGGGCTTCGGGGCGCGTTCTCGCAGACGATGATGGGCGGGCTCGCCCGGATGGCGAAGAAAGGCTGGGGCGAGCTCGACGAGTGGGATCGCTACCTTCTGCAGCGCAAGGGCATCACCGAGGCCGACTGGTCGATCATCAGCCAGGCCAAGGCGACCGAGCACCAGGGCGGGCAGTACCTGACGGCCGATGCGGTGCGGGCCACCGGCGTCGACGGGGCGGTGCAGGCGGGCGACAAGGTGCTCGCCTTCGTCATCGACGAGGCGCAGTTCGCCGTCGTGAATCCCGACCTCGCGACCCGGGCGATTGCCACCGGCGGGGGCCAGCCGGCCGGCACGATCCGCGGCGAGGCGTTCCGCTCGATGGCTCAATTCAAGTCTTTCCCGATTGCCATGATGACGCGGCACTGGCGGCGCATCCTGGAGACGCCTCAGGGGATGGAAGGGGCGCCGCTCGGCTTCGGCGCCGAGAGTGCAGCGGGCGGCGCGGCCAACCGAACCGCGGTCCTCGCCATGCTCACCCTCACCAGCACGCTGCTCGGCGCGCTGGTGCTGCAGACGAAAACGACACTGCAGGGCAAGGATCCGTTCGACATGACCTCGCCGAAGTTCTGGCTGCGCGCCGTGGCGCAGGGCGGCGGCTTGGGCTACGCCGGCGACCTGATCTTCAAGGATCCGACCGAGCAGCGCGGTGGAAAGGTCGGGCAGACGATCGGAGTAACGCTCGGGCCGCTGGCCGGTACAGTGGGCGGCCTGGTCGGCGACCTCGGCGTCGTCAACGCATGGGAGAAAGCGTTAGGCAAGGAAACGAACGCCGGGGCCGAGTCGTTGCAGTTGCTCGTATCGAACACCCCCGGGGCGTCGCTGTGGTGGACCCGGCCTGCCTTCGAGCATTGGTTTCTGCACAACGCGCAGGAGGCGCTCAATCCGGGTTATCTCGGGCGCATGAGGCAGCGGGCTCAGAAAGACTGGGGACAGTCGTACTGGTGGGAGCCCGGAGCAACGTTTCCAGAGCGGGCGCCCGAGCTGGAGAAGGCGGCAGGCAAATGAGGCAAGACCAGTACGAACGGCTGCAGGCGCTCGAGGAAAAGCTCGTCGATGTCGTGCTGCGCGACGCCGAGCCGGTCAACTGGCCGGCCGACGGCAAGCTCGCCAAGGACATGACGCAGCAGGAGCGCGGCGACGCCTACTGGGGCCGCCGGCTGGCGATGAGCAGCATCGCCGTGCTGGTGAAGGTCTTGAACGTGATCCACGGCACGCAGGAACGCGGCGCCCTCGCGCCTCTCGCCCTGTCCGACGACGACACCGAGGGCGATTCGAACCTCGAGAAGGAGATCGCCGCCGCCGAGCAAGATGCCCTACGGCTCATGCGGCGGCTGAAGGACCGCGGTGTCGCGTGACGGCTTCCTGATCTTTTTCATGGTGTGGGCCCGGCTGCAAGGCTGGGCCGTCCCGGTCCTGCACGTCCGAATCTGTCTCTGGCTCGAGTCGTGCACCGACCCGCAGCGGGTGCTGATGGTCTTCCGCGGCGCAGCAAAGTCGACGATCTACGCCGTGTACAAGGCTTGGCGCCTCTACCGGAACCGTCATCACCGCTCGCTGGTCTGGAGCGCTGACGGCCCGACCGCCGGCATGCTGACGGCCGACGTGATCAACGTGCTGCGAAATCACCCGCTCTGCGGCGGCATGATCGGCCCTCGGCCAGGCTCGCGCCGCTTCTGGGTGACCGGCGCGAAGGATGCGCGCAACGCCAGCATGCGGGCGGTAGGCGTGAAGACGAACGCCACCGGCGCCCGGGCGGAGGATGTTGATTTCGATGACATCGAGGTACCTGGCAACATCGAGAAACCAGAGGCCCGGCTCAAGCTGCGCCAGCGGATCAGCGAGTCGGTGCACATCGCGGTCCCGGGCGCGCAGAAGACCTACATCGGCACGCCGCACACCAGCGACTCGATCTATCCCGAGCTGATCGCCGGAGGCGCGGCCGTGCTGAAGATCACCCTGTTCGAGCACACGCAGCGCTACACCGAGACGAAGGACCGCACCCGCTACCCGTGCCCGCCGATCGGGTCGGATGGCCTCTATGTCATGGCAGGCATCCACAAGCACGCGAAGATGCTGCGCGACGGATTCGACTACCGCATCGACGGCGGCGAGGTCGTCTTCGCCCGGCCGCCGGCCGTGACAATCGACATTGCCTCGATGTGCGCATGGCCGGAGAGATTCAACCGCGCCGAGATCGCCCAGCGCCGCAAGGAAACCCGCACTTTCAACGCATGGGATTCTCAGTACCAGCTCGAGGCGAAGCCGCTGCACGAGATCAGGCTCGAGCGCGAGAAGATGATCCCCTACGCCGACGAGCTCGAGCTGATCAAGCGCAACCGCATCCCGGTGCTGATGCTCGGCCAGACGCAGATCGTCGGCATGGCGGCCAGGTGGGACCCGGCTGGCGGAAAGGTGCGCAGCGACGTGTCGGCCTTCGCGATCGTCCTGCAGGATGCCGTCGGCCGGCGCTACGTGCACCGGGTCACGAGTCTCGAAGGCGAGGTCGCGACGTTCGACGCTCGCGGCGAGCGCGTGACCGGCGGCCAGGTGCACCAGCTCTGCGATCTGATCCAGGCCTGCCACGTCCCGAAGGTCAAGGTCGAGACAAACGGCATTGGCGGCTTTGCGCCGGTCAGCCTGCGCGCGGCGCTGAAGCAGCGGCGCCTCGTTTGCGCCGTCGTCGAGGAGCAGAGCGTCGAGAACAAGAACAAGCGGATTCTGGAGGCGTGGGAGGCGCCCCTGTCGAGCGGCATGATCTACGTGCACGCCTCGGTCGAGGATGGCCCGCTCTGGACGCAGATGCCCGACTGGAACCCGGCGGTCACCAACCAGCCGGACGACTACCTCGACGCAACCGGCGGCGCGATCGCTGACACCCCGGAGCGCATCGGCCGGAATGTCAGGAATCTGGAAGGCATTCCAGCCGACAGTTGGCTCCCTGACGCGGGGGTGTACGAAGTCGAGCTCGAACTGAACTGAGCTCGGCCCCGCGCAACCCGCGCGAGGTGCCAAAAGTGACAGTAGCCGCTCAAACGCCGAGCATCAAGTACACCGCGGCCGGCGCGGCGACGGTCTTCTCCTTCCCGTTCCGCCTGCTCTCGACTTCCGATCTATCGGTCACGCTGGACGGCGTTTCGGCCGCCGGCTACACGGTCAGCCTCGGCGACCTGAGCGGCGGGAGCATCACCTTCGCCGTGGCGCCGACCGGCTCGCTCGTCATCCGCCGCGTGATGCCAGCGTCGCGGGCGCTCTACTACAACACGCTCGGCGACTTCCAGGCCCTGACGGTCAACGAAGACTTCGACCGGGCCATCATGATCGTCCAGCAGTTGCTCGAGCAGCTGCTGCGCGTGCCGACGCTGCCCGAGGGCACGGTCGCCGCGTCCTTTACCCTCGATGCCCCTGGCGCCGGCAAGCCGATCCGCTACAAGGCCAGCGGCGCCGGCCTCGAGCCGTACACGCCGACGGACATCGCGGGAAACCAAGCGTTGCAAACGGCGCTGCTCGATGTTTCGCTCAACACGCTAAACGCCGCGATGGTGGGCTTCAACGCGGCTCTTAACTACGCGGTGCGCACGGTTGGGCACGACAGTGCCACCTACCCGAGCATCAACAGCTTCGCCGGCGTCGACCCCACCGGCGTCGCCAACAGCGCGGCCGCGATCAACACCGCAATGGCAGCCGCGGGCGCGCTCGGCGTCAAGGGGCTGCGCTTCTCCGGCACCTACCTCATTGCCGCGGCTCTCACCCCGCCGAGCAATATGCTACTTCAGGGCCACGTCGGCGCGACGATCCGCTACGCGACCGGCGACATCAACGGCGTTTATGCCACCGGCAAGACGAATATTCGCGTGCGCGGCCTCCGCATGCATCAGACCGTCGCCCTCAACGCGGGCGAGGTGGCCGGCGTCAAGTTCGACAGCTGCACCTTCTGTGAGGTCCGGGACTGCGAATTCGAGGGCCAGCAATGGTCGGGGGTCATGCTGAACAACAGCAACGACTGCACCATCGCAGGCAACTACTTCCATGACTTCCTCGCCAGCTCGGCGGGCGACAAAAACGATATATGCGTCTACCGCAACAGCAGCTACAACATCATCAGCGACAACCGATGCTACGGCGGCGCTCAATCATGGTTCGGCGTGATGGTGCAAGACCCGGGCGGCGCTGGCACTTTCCTACCCAAGAACAATAGTGTCACGCGCAACCTGGTCAAGGCGCACGCCGGATACGGCATCGTCGTCTACATAGGCGGCACGCAGAATAGTTACAACGAAATTTCGTTCAACGATGTGGAGGGCATCACCGGCGCTGCGGGCTCGTTCTACGGCAGCGGGATCTACTGCGTCGGATTCGGACTCGGCGGCCTGCAGGTCGTCGGCAACAACGTCCGGAATTGCTGCAGCGCAACGACATCGGTGACGAACGCGCCCGCGGGCATCTCAGTCGCCGGGACCGTGGCAGGAGACATATCCCCTGTTGTCATCGGCAACATCGTCGAGGGGATGACGCAGGCCCACGGCATCAATATCGCTTCTTGTGTCGGCGGCGCGGTGGTGCAAGGCAACACGGTGCGGATGCCGTCGACAAACAACGGCACCGGCGCGGGCGGCGCGACGCTGCTCGGCCAGTGCATCAAGGTTTCCGGCTCGTCGGACGTACTGATCTCCGGCAACAAGGTCCGCAACAATGGCACCAGCGATGCGATCCTGTGCATCGCCGATACGGCAAACTTTGACCGCCTCGTGATCTCGGACAACATCGCGCGTGCCACTGTCGGCAACGCGATCCGGGTAGACCGCTTGTCGTCGTTCATTCACACCGACGTGATCGTGAGCAGCAACGCCATCCGGGCCGACGGATCCTCTGCCGCCCTCTCGTTGATCGGCGTGGACCGGGTCGCGGTCACCGGCAACAACGGCGGGGGCAACACCGGACCAGCTATTGCGGTCACCGCCTGCACCGGCGCGCGCTTCGGCAACAACGCGATCAACACGAACGCCGCGATCGGCGTGACTACGGCAGGCACCTGCACCAGCAGCTACTACGACAAGACCAATTCGATCCCCGGGACGATCACCAACGCGGCCACGGGTTTCAAGACCGAATTCTTCGCTATTGCGGCCCCGGCGGCGGGCACTGGCGCAGTCGGCGATAGGGCCGAGCAAGGCACGCCTGTTGTTGGCCAGCCGAAGGGCTGGCGCTGCACGGTGGCCGCCGCGCCCGGTACGTGGGTTAGCGAAGGAAATCTCTGAACGTTCTCGAAACCACCACGCGGGCGGGCGCGGCATGAGCGACGCAAGCGACAAAGCCGAGTGGTTACGCAACGACCGGGCGGACGCGAGCGTCACCTCGTCCGAAACGAACATCCTGCTCATGAAAGCAGAGATGGCGACGCGCCGGCAAGCGTTCGAAGCGCTCGAAAGGCGCGTCGCGGCGATGGAGTCCGACCGCTCCAGGCTGCTCCTGTGGGGCGTGATGACGCTGGGCGGAATGGTGCTCGCGCTCGTGGCGTGGATCGTCTCGTTCGCGAAAGTGGCGATCAAATGAACGCCGACCGCGTGAAGGGCACGCTAGAGAAGAAGCTCGAGCGCACAGTCGCCGCGCTTGCCGTGATGGTGTTCCTGCTGGGCGCGGCGGTACTCTGGAAAAACATCGCCGCGATTCTTGCCCACTTCGCGGCTGTGTCATGAAGTGCGGCTACAGGATCAGCACCTCGCGAATGATGAGGGCCTTTGCAGCCATCTCGGCTTGCACGCGGCGCATGAGCTCGTCGACCAGATCGTGGCCGTGCTCGTCGTTGCAGCGCATGGCGCGCAGGCTCTCCGAGAGAGCGGGCAGGATGTCGTCGTCGTCGGGTCGCGTTTTCATGGCGCGAGGCTGCCGCCAACCCCTTGCGAACGATGCCGGAAGGTGCCTCGTATGAGTGTCGGAAAACATCCCGACTTCGCCGGCCGACTGCGCACGAACCTGAGCGCCGCCCACAAGATGGCCAGCAACTGGGTAATGGCCAGCGCCAGCACGGCGGCCGCGATCTACCTGTCGCTCGCCGAGGCCGACCGGCTCGCCCTCATCGCAGGCGTCAACAGCTACCTGCACATCCCTGCCTGGCTGATCCCGGTCGTGGTCGGCCTGGCCGGGTTCGTTGCGCGCGTCTGGCCGCAGCAGAGCATCACCCGCCCCGAGGCGGTAGCCAAGAGCGCCGCGCCATGAGTTCGCTCCGCGCGCAGCTGTCCGCCTTGGAAGGTCGGGTCCGACACGCCTATCAGGACCATCTCGGCTACTGGACGATCGGCGTCGGCCGGCTGATCGACGAGCGCAAGGGTGGCGGTCTGCGCGGGAACGAGATCGACTTCCTGCTCGACAACGACATCGCCGAAAAGACCGCGCAGGTATTGGATCGTTTGCCGTGGGCGGCTCGCCTGGATGAAGTTCGCATGGCGGTGCTAGTCGGAATGGCGTTCCAAATGGGGATCAACGGCTTGATGGGGTTCACCCGCACGCTCGCCGCGATCCGCGACGGCCACTACGCGCACGCGGCCGGGCGGATGCTCGATAGCCTCTGGGCGAAGCAGACGCCGGGCCGCGCGAAGAAGATGGCCCGGCAGATCGAAACCGGGCAGTGGCAATGAATCTCGGTCCGCCCATCCGCGACGAGAGAAGCCCGATCCGAAGGCAGAGTGGCTGAAGGTGCCCGGCAAGCCGCACCTTCGCCGGCACTCGATCACCGGCCATCTGCGAACCTACATCCCGGCGAATGAGGCGGCCGGCTGGCCGAACTACCAACCCAACCTGAAAGGCTCACCATCATGCTGAAGCTCGCGATCTGCCTGTTCCTCGCCGCCTTCCTCACGGCCTGCTCGACGCTGCCCGGCGGGATCGACTACTCGAAGATGACGCCCGAGGCAATCAAGGCGCTGGGCGCCGACAAGAGCATCAGCGCGAATTGCACCGTCGCGAACTCGGTCTACGGCCGCGTCGTCACCGTCTCGATGGCGGTCGACAAGGGCACGGTCGTGAACGGCGGCGTCTCGGTCGATTCCGAGTGCAGGGTCACCGTCACGAATGCGCCGGCCCCGCGGGCTGCGGCGGCTCCCTAGACCCGGCTCTCGTGGTGAATCTCTGGCCGCTGCTGCTCCTGGCCGGCTGTGCCACCGCCGAGTCGCCGCCGGCCGAGATCGTGCTCGACGGCCAGATGCTGATCCGCCCGCTCTGCTACGACGGGCAGTTCGTCGGCCTGCTGCTCGGTGCTACCGGCCCGGGAGTGCATCGGGTCGAGTTCGATCCGCGGGAGGTCTGCGGGGGGCGGGATCTAGACGGGGAAGACGTTGCCCGCCGGGGTGCGAAGCCGGCGATCTATGCGCCTGAGGCGCGATCCTGACGCCCGGTGATCTGCGCTACGCTACGCGCCGCTGCCTCGATTGCAAATCCGAGTAGGTCGGTTCGACTCCGGCCCGCGCCTCCACCTTGTGCACCGCAGCAAACGGGGAAGATGTTGGCCGCCTGCCGATCTTGCCGACGGCCACCTCGAGCGCGTTCGTGGCCAGGTGCGCGTACCGCCGAGTGCTCGCCGCAGACTTGTGCCCCAGCACTGCGCCGACCGTGTAGAGGTCCACGCCCGCGTTGATCATGGCGCTGGCCGCCGAGTGCCGGAGGTCGTGGAAGTGCAGATCGTGCAGTCCGACCGAGGCGCAGGCGATGCGGAAGTGATAGTGCCGCGTGTACCGGCTCCCGAGCGGCACCGTGGCGGCTGTCCTGATCTTCGGATGCATCGGCACGACCCGCGGCTCCCCGTTCTTCGTGTCGTCTAGCAGGAAGGCCCCGGGAACCCGCCTTGCGCGCTCTATCTCGCCCAAGCGCATCCCGGAGTAGTACGCGACCCTGATGGCCGCCCTGGTTGGCCTGTGGACGCATGCGCGGGCCAGCGTCAACATCTGCCGGCGGTCGATGTAGACCTGTCGCTCGTTGCTGACGGCCGGCATCTGAACCCGGGCCGCGGGGTCGTGCAGGCCCATGCCGTGACGCTTCCAGCCCCACCGGCACGCCGCGGCAAGGTAGCGCAGCCGGTTCATGATCGTGGCCGGCGCAAGGGTCGCGCGGTGCTCGCGCGCGAATCTCGCCGCCACTTCGGGCAGGGCTTCGATTGGCTGGCCGGCGAAGTAGGGCGCCAGGGCCAGCAGCTCGAGCACGATGCCGCCGTGCGTCTTCAGCTCGACCGCTCGCTCGTCGAGGTAACGAGTGACAGCCTGGTCGATCGTCCACTGCTGGGCTTCGATGCCGGTCGCCTGCGCGTAGAGGCGGGCACATTCTTGCCGGTCAAAGGCATCCGCTCGGGCGCGACTCCATGCCGCAGGAAGCAGCTTTCGAGTTCGTTGCCGCCGACCGCCAAGACGACGGCTGAATTCAAACTCGAAACGAGCGCGGCCCTCACTGTCGCGGACGCGGCTGATCGGCATGATGCTTTGAACTCCTGGACGTCGACCCCGGCGAATCGTACCGAACGGCCGATCCGATACCCGCGCAGCCGCCCGCCCGCGTGGAGCGTGTAGACCTGGCGAGGACTGATCCCGAGCTCGGCGGCGACTGCGGCGGCGGTCAGCATTACGGCTCGCGGTCCGCCGCTTCGGCTTTGCCCGCGCGAGCATACTCGGCGTCGTTGCCCAGTTTTCCAGACGGCCCCCACTCATCCGCTGAATCCTCGATCTGCCTCAGTAGCTCATGGTTGATAGTCGCAAATGGCGCTGCTCCTGTGGGGGCGGCGCGCAAAACCTGATCGGCCGCGACCGAGAATTTGTAGTCGTGGACGCGACAAAGCACCCGCCCGGCATCGTGCCAAAGGATGACAACCTCCGCTGGCACGTAAACTGTTTGCCCCGGCACAAGCTCGGCCAGGGCATCGCGTAGGGGGTCATTCATGACTCACCCCTTCGCCTTGTGAACGCGCCACACACCGACCAGCTCGTCGCTGATCTTGCGCAGGGAGAGCTTCACGCCGCTCTTGCCCTTGGCCCACGCCTGGATGCCGCGCGCGAGCTTGGACGGCAACTCGACGCAGTCGCCCGGCTTCATGCGGTCGAGGAGCGCCTGGTAGCGCGCGCCCTGGATGGCCGCCGCGCCGGTCTTGGTGGCCGGCAGCGGCACGCCGGTCTTGATCTCGATGGCCAGCGGATCGAACTCCGGCGCCGTCAACCTCTTCTTCGGCGGCGGCCTGGCCACGTCGAACACGCTCGATGCCGCGCCCGGCGGCTTTTGCACGCCCGTCAGAGCGGCGCTGGTGCGGCGCTGCGTCACGCGGTCCATGTCAAGGCCGTCGTCGTGCCCCCGCGTCACGATTGCACTCCGTTCGCCACGTTGGTCGGGAACGGCCAGGCGACGTGATCCGGGTCGCCGGGCTTCGAGTCGGGCCGTGCGCTCAGGTGGTCCTTCGGCGTCGGCTTGCCGGTCGCGCCCTCGATGAACAGATCCGTCGCCGTCTTCGCCTTCTCCTTCGGCGCTGTGTCCTCGGACTCCGGTTCCTCCGCCACATCCGTGTGCGTGATCGACAGCTCGACGTCCTGCGCCAGCATCCCGCCGGCCATGCCGATCGCGCCGGCGTCGATGTCGTTCGACTGGATGCGGAAATCGATGTCGACCGAGCCGCCAGCATGCGCCGTCACCTTGAACGCGTTCACGTTGCAGGAGCTCATCTGCAGTTCATCCTGGGCGAGCTCCGACTCCATCTCGCTCGCCGGCACCAGCACGACGTTGCGGCCGGCCATCTCGTACTTGACGGCGACGAACGGCACGGCCTCGCAGCGCAACACGGTCCACGGCGGAGTCTCGCCGGGGATGGTGGCCTGCGCTGGATCGGGCGGCAGGTAGAGCGCCGCGCGCAGGCCCGGGTGCAGCATGTCAAGCAGCACATTCGATCCGGTCAGGCGCATGCCGAGGTCCAGCGCAGTGACGTCTTCGTCGCCGTGCTTCTCGGTGCGTAGGTTGAACGTGCGTACGTGCGCGCGGGTGGCAGTGGGGAGTGCGAACATCGGGGCTCCTAGTGGTGGTGGGGATCAGGTGGCCGCGTCGGCCGGCTTCGCGAGTGCGGCGATGCGGTCGCGCTCGGCGATGCCGATGGCGGCCCGGTCTTCCTTCGGCAACTTCTGCCAGGACGCGACGAACGCATCGAGGCCTTGCTCGGCGACCAGCAGTTCGAAGTCGGCGACCATGCTGCCGTGGCGCTCGGTGCGCGCCGGCTTCGCGATCTTCTCGACCGGCGCTTTCGACTCCAGGCGCTTGATCACATGCGGCGCCTTCTTGCCCTTCGTCGCCGTCAGTGAAACGTGGATCTCGCGCTCGATGTCGCTGAGATGGCTGATCCGAATACCGCCGACCTCTTCGCCGCCGAACTTGATCTTCGGGTCGCAGTAGAGCGTCATCGAACGGCCGGTCCAGGCGCGACCGTCGTGCCCCCATGCGAGCAAAAGAACCTTGCGCTGCGTCTTCGACGGCTTGTAGGGGCGGCCGCCGTCGTCGATGTAGTGAATGGCGACCGGCTGCTCGTCGCTGTTGCCGATGCGTACCTCTGTCACGGTGACGGTGATCGGGCCGCCGAGCAGTTGTTCACTGTTGAGCTGGTCGGACTTCGGGACGATGGTCGCCCGCAGATCGCTGACTTCATACAAAGGACACCTCCACTTCGCTGTTGCGCTTCGCCCAAGCGGGCAGGCCGACGAGTTGGTAGCCGCCGCCGAACGCCGGCCACTCGCCGGTGCGCTTGCAGTGCGCGTAGAGATCGACGAGCTCGGCCACCTCGTCCTCACCCTGCTCTGCGGTCTCGTCGTCGAGCACGAATGCGGCGGCGAGGTACGGATAGGTGCCGCTCACGAAGCCGAACACGAACTCCTCGACGACCAGGCCGCACGCGATCAGGCCGTTTCGGTAATGCGCTTGCTGGCGGTGATAGCCGAGCTTGGCGATCGCGCGGGCGACGGTCTCGGGCGACAGGTCGCTGATGGTTTTGATGTCGAGCACGGCGACGCGATTGGAGCCGCAAGGGTGCAACCAGTCGGGCCGCGCGCGGCAGTGCAGGCCGGTCGCTCCGTCGCGCCAGAAGGCCGAGGTCTCGGCCTCGCCCTGCGACAGCAGATCGACCAGCGCCGGCACGCGCTTGACGGCCTCGAGCTGGCCCTGCACGATGGTGTACTGCGCGGCGGTGACGATCTCGCGGCCGCTGATCGCGTCGTTGAACTCGCGCCACCAGTCCATCGCGGCCAGGCTGCTCTCGTTCGGCTTCTTCGCATTCCACTGCGCTTCGGTCGGCCGCTTCGGCGCGTCCTCGGGCACCACGGCGTAGCGCGACGCCATCGCGTCAGGCTCGAGCACCGCGCAGTGTGCGAGCGGGCCGGTCAGCATCCACGGACGCGGCTCGCGTTCCGGCCGGTCCGGGTCGAGGTGCAGCGCCCAGCAGTGCGCGGGGCTGCGCTTCAGGTCCGACAGCTTCGAGTTGCTTACGCTGTCGGTCGCGTGGTACTCGGCGGCCGGCATGTTCCGCACCAGAAGCGGGATCTCTGGACGGGCGCTCATGGATTGACCCCCGCTTCCTTCCGCTCGCGGGACTTGCGCTGTCCCGCGGCCCGGCGCTCGGCCCGGGCGACGCGCGCCTCGAGCTGCGCCACGTAGGCCAGAGATGCCAGAGACGGCGACTTGCCGCGCAGGGCCGCCCATAGAGCGCGGAGGTAGTTCATGCCGGCACCTTGCCGTAGACGATCAGCACCACCAGCGTCGCGACAACCGCCGCGCCGAGCAGCGCCCCGAACACCCGGGACGCGATGCGCGACGGCGCCGGCTTTTCGATTGCCGAGGCGTAGTAGGCGGTGCGGAACGCTTCGGCCTCGCTGCTGTAGGTGCGCGCGGGGTGGCGGCCGTCGCCGGGGAGAGTGATCGTGGCGTGGATGGTTTTCATGTTGTCCTCGAGGTCGGGCACGCAGTCGCACATGCGGCCCTGGTTGCAATTTCCGGTGCAGGCGGTCGTCAGCCGCGGGTGCTGCTGCTCGGGTGGGTACTCGTGCGACAGCGCCTCGTGCCGGTCGGAGCGGTAGAAGCCGAGGTGCCGGGCGTTGCTCATTGCGTCGCCTAGTGCGCGTCGGCTTCCTGGCGAAGCAGCGGCCGCTGGATTCGCGCGCCGTTGGCCTCGTTCAAGAAGACTTCGCGCGCCAGAATCAACTGCTCGGCCTTGAGATATTTGCCGGTGATGTTCGCCAGCTCGCCGGCTGCCTTGAGGTCGATCTCGCCGTTCTTGCCCGCCTCGTACAGCGCGCTCATGTCTTCCTTGACGTCGTTGAGGGTCTTCACTTCGTTTTTTCCTTCAAGAGTCGCACCAGACGCAGGTGCTCGCGTTTCAACTCGATGAGTTGTGGGGGCGCTTTCTTGACCGGGAGGCCAAGCAGCTGCGCGATGTATCCATCGGTCAGGCTGGCGCAGTACTTGGCGTCGCGGGCCTTGGACTCGCCGCACTTCGGGCACGTCTTCACGACCCGCACTCCGGCTTCGTCACCTTCAGCAGCAACGCCAGCAACTCGGCCGCCTTCGTGTCCAGCGTCGCCGCCGTGGCCGGGCGGCCGATCTTCGTCATGATGTCCGCGCAGCCCTTGAGCAGGCCGATCGCATCGGCGAAGCCGTCAAGCAACTCGGGGCCGACGGCGACCAGGCGGTCAGCGGCAGCTTGAGCGGCGACCGTCTCGGCGTGCTCGCGGTCCTCGGTGCGCTCGCGGCGCTCGAGCGCGATCTTCTCGTCGCGCTCCTCCTCGTCGCGAGCGAGGCCGGCGAAGGCGTCGCGGCTCACCCGAAGCTCCTGGTCGCCGGCGCATCGAACCGATCCCCGGCCCGCTCGCGCAGCATGTCGTTCCAGAGGGACAGCATCGAGTAGAGGTCGCGCACCGCATCGAAGGGCGCCGAGCCGTAGCCGCTCATGCCGTCCGGGTCGGACTTCAGGGTCGCCTTCCATTGCGCGACGCCGTGGTGGCTGACGCGCTCGACCCGCACGTTCGGGTCGCCGCCGCACTCGTCGAGCGTCGCCCACACCTTGCGCGGCCAGCGCCGGCGGATCGCGGCCATGTCGGCGGCCTGCTGCTCGTCGGCGCTCATGCGGCCGCCAGATACGCTTGCTTGCCCTGCCAGAAGTTCAGCTCGCCTTCGGCGGCGAGCCACTTGCGCGAGCCGACCTTCGCGGCGCTCATCGCAGCGCGGGACTTCGCGATCTCGGCTGTGACTCGCTGGAGTTCGGCGGCGACTTTGACTTGGTTCATCTGCTTCTCCCCTGCAGCCCGGCGAGTGCCGAACCGATGGAGTGATTGAACCATAGTTCAACAAACGGCGCAACTATAGTTCATCAATGGGCGCAACTATTTTGTAACAGGCGCCGTTTTACTTACGGCTTGCCCAATTCGCCGAGGACTGAGGTGCCCCGCACCTTGCGGGCCTTGCCTGGGAACGGGTTTGCCGCTGAGGCTCCGCCGCCGACCATCTTGTTCAAGGCGGCGACGACCTCGTGCTGCTGGTCGAGCGTGAGCAGGCGGAAGAACGTGATGAGCTGCGCCTCAAAGACGTTCAATTCTCGGAACGGCATCTCGCCGGGACTGGCGCCGGCCTTCATGTCGCCTTCACCGGTCGCCAGCCAGTCGGAGCGTACGCTGGTAAGTTGCGCGGCTCGGGCATTGTTCGAGGCGGTCAGGGCGCTCGTTTTCCCGTCGAGTACCTTCTTGACCGCCGTATAGGTTATCTTGAGGTGCTTCGCCACCTGGTGCTCGCCGACCATTGCTTCCCTCATTGCGAGCGCGAGCCGATCCTTGTAGGCGAGGGGCATTCCTGGGACGGTAGCGCAGCATACTGGAACTATAGTTGCGCGCAGCCGTAAACTATGGTTCAATTCTCCATGCTCAAAGCCGAAGCCATTCAGTCCCTCGGGGGAACGGTAGCCGCTGCCGCCGAAGCGATTGGCGTCAGTTACCAGGCGGTAGACAAGTGGCCGGACGAACTGTCGCCGCGCATCGCTGATCGGGTGCAAGCGGCGCTCTGGCGGATCGCCAACCGAGTGCCGCATCCGCATCCCGGTCAACAACAAGAGGCCGCCTGATGAAGCGCCGCCGCCAGTTTCCCCGGCCACTTAAGGGCTGCGCGTGGGTCTACCTCATCGGCCGTCCAAATGGCGACGTGAAGCTCGGCATGACAAGCGACCCGCAAAAGCGCATGGCGACTCACCGGCACGGCGCGACGACCTGGCGCCACTACTGCGCCTACGGGACGCGTTCCTTCGCACTGGAGGCCGAGCGCGCCGCCATCAGGGTTCTGCTGGCCGCTGGTGCCACACAACGCGGCGGCCCGAGCGCCGAGACATTCACCGGCATCAACCGGGGCGACGCGATCGACGCGGTGCGCGAAGCCGTCGCATGGGTTCGCGAAAACCTCGGGCGCATTGAGCGACGCAGGGCCTCGCACGCGGAAGAGAGCGCGGCATGGAAGCAGTTCCGTGCGCATCTGCTCACCGACACCGAATCCGCCTGACCCATGGCACTCGAGCGCAAGGACATCAGGGCGAAGCTGGATGCGGACATGCACGCCAAGCTGAAGGCCATCTGCGACCTCGACGAGATCGACATCGGCGATTTCATCGAGACGTGTCTGGTGCCGGTAATCGAGAAGCGAGTGCATGACGCCATCGTGCTCGCCGACCGACTCCAGCGGGCGGGAATAGTCGGGAGCATTCAGCGCGTCTCGGGAAAGTCAGGGAGCGGCCGGTAATGACTCGACCGACGACATGACGAAGAGCCGCGGCATCCTCGCTCCGCGCCGACCCTGGACCGAGGTCGAGCTCGAGCTGCTCCGGCGCAACTACGCCGACAGCCTGGCCGCCGACCTTGCGGTTGCTCTCGACCGGCCCATCTCGCACGTCTACGCCAAGGCCAACCACATGGGCCTGCTCAAGAGCGAGGCCTTCGCCGCGAGCGATAAGAGCGGGCGCATCTTCAAGGGTGGCACGATCGGCAAGGCCTGCCAGTTCAAGCCCGGCCTGGTGCCGTGGAACAAGGGTACGCATTACGTCGCCGGCGGCCGCTCGGCGCAGACTCGATTCCAACCCGGCTCGCGCCCGCACACCTGGGCGCCCGTCGGCTCGCATCGCATCAACGCCGACGGCTACCTCGACCGCAAGGTGAGCGATACCGGCTACCCGCCGCGCGACTGGGTCGGCGTGCACCGCCTGGTGTGGATCGAGGCGAACGGCCCGATCCCGGCCGGGCACGTCGTCGTCTTTCGACATGGTCGTCGCAGTACCGACGCTGCCGCCATCACCCTCGATGCAGTCGATCTGCTCAGCCGGCGCGAGCTGATGCAGCGCAACACCTACCACCGCTACGGGCCGGACATCGCTAAGGCGATCCAGCTGCGCGGCGCCATCAGCCGACAGATCAACCGCAAGGCCAAGGAGGCCGAAACCACATGAGCCAGGATCTGACCACCCTTCGCGAACACCTGTTCGAGGCCCTCCAGGGGATCAAGGCCGGCACGCTCGAGCTCGACAAGGCCAGGGCGATCAACGAGCTCGGCAAGACGCTCGTCGACACCGCCAAGGTCGAGGTTGACTACCTGCGCGCCTGCGGCGGCGGCGAGAGCTCGTTCATCGACACCGCTGCGGGCGCGGACAACTTGCCGGAAGTCATCGCCGGCCGGACCGTTCACCGGATCAGTTAGCCCCGCATGAACACACCCTGGAAAGGGCCGACGAAGGTCGAACTGCTTGACGGCCGCATGGTGTTCAGCGACGCCGAAGAGTGGCGCCACCAGTGCGAAGCTCAGATGCTCCTGCGCCTGCCATACGACGAGCGTGTCGCGCAGCTGGTCGCGATCACCGAACGGCGGCCCGAGGACGCGCGGCGCTTGATCGAGACGATGGCGCTGCTGCGTGCGTCGGGAGCTCGCGGCGGAATCAGCAAGGCAGGCTCCAGCGATGGGTGGGCCCACGGATGAGCGACTACGCGCCCTCTACCGTCTCGCGCGCCAGGTCGATGCGCTGCTCCATCCACGAGTTTGCCGAGACGCCGGCGGATTGCGCGAGCCGCCGCAGCTTTGCCACCCGCGCGGCGGTTGTGCGGAGCTCGAGGCGCTCACCCTTGCGCTGCTCGGGCGGCAGGGGTGGGCGGCCCATCTTGCGTGGCTCGGTCATGGCCTCATCCATGCCAAAGTTTCCAATCGTCTGGCGTTGTTGTAGCGGATCGCCTCTTCGGTCGCCACGCCGCGGAGATCAGTCCACCAAAAATTGGCAGCGTCTGCATTTCGCGATTCTGCCGCGATCCACGCCCGCGGCACCTGCCGAGAGATCGCGCTATCCATCGCTTCGTCGGCCATGTCGCACAGTTCGCGATAGCGGGCGAACTTTTCGTCTGGTGTCGTCATCATCAGGCGGCGGGCATCGTGGCGAGCCAAGCAAGGGCCACATATCTTGGGCAATCCCAGACGGCAGCACACACGTCGACCAAGTCCGCGTTGGCCGAGTTGAGCAGATCGTCGTTGTCAAGCATGGTGTTGATTCGGTCAATCTGCGCGGGGGTGAACTGCGAGGTACCAGCGTGGTCGATGCTCATCTCAATCTCCTGTTTGCTGCCCCAGACATCCCGTGGCATGAAGATAATGTACGGCATGAAATGCGGCGACGCAAGGACTATTTGCACGGTTACATTGTAAAGTTCTCGCGGCCGGCGGAGCTGATGCCGTGAGGGACCCCTTGCCCGAACCGCCATGAGCACCTATCGCAAGCACTTGACCTCGCCGGAATGGCAGGCCATCCGCAAGGAGGCGGCCGAACGATCTGGCGGCCTCTGCGAGCTCTGCAAAGCCGCGGCGCGCGAGGTTCATCACGTCACCTATCCC
>Ga0163151_10003333_pt1 | contig 23277 bp, 21 predicted proteins | sample OliLakLV19MP5IB2_FD_145596 | JGI IMG/M metagenome (GOLD analysis project Ga0163151, IMG submission 145596) | Freshwater microbial mat bacterial communities from Lake Vanda, McMurdo Dry Valleys, Antarctica - Oligotrophic Lake LV.19.MP5.IB-2 | ecosystem: Environmental > Aquatic > Freshwater >... | reverse complement strand
TACAGATGGTTGGAATCAGTATGGTGCCGATGCTTGTCGAACTTATGTTTCCTTTATGGGGCCTCTTGAGAAGGACAAACCTTGGTCAGAAACTGGCATCGATGGCGTCCGTCGATTTTTAGAAAGAATTTGGCGCTTGGTCTTTAATGAACAGGGTATTCTTATCGCCACTGACGAGACAATCCCTGAGGAACTTAATCGTACTCTTCACAAAACTATTCAAAAGGTCACAAAAGATATCGAGACTCTGAATTTAAATACAGCCGTAAGCAGCATGATGATTTTGGTGAATGAAACCTATAAAGCCAACATTAAATCCAAAAAATTGCTTAAAACATTGGCCCAACTTTTGATGCCATTTGGCCCCCATATTGCTGAAGAGATTTGGGCTGGGTGTGGGGGCGAGGGTTTTGTAAGCTTGGCTCCCTGGCCTAAGTTTGATTCTAATTTGGTTAAAGATGATCTTGTCGAAATGGCGATTCAAATTAATGGCAAAGTCCGTGGCACCATCGAAATTTCTCCAACCGCTGATGAAAACACCGCGTTGACAGCGGCTCGCGCGAACAGTAGTGTGGCGCGGCATCTTGACGACAAAACCATAGTAAAAGTAATTTATAAAGCAGGTAAAATTTTAAACCTTATATTAAAATAGGGAGAGCTTGATGTCTGAAGAAATAGCAAATGGTTGGTCGACAGAAAGTAGCGCCGAAATCTACGGAATTAACTCCTGGGGCGCTGGTTACTACCGCATTAACGATCGCGGCAATGTTGAAGTGACTCCGATGGGACCGACTGGTCCGCGACTTGATCTCAAAGAGTTATTGGCCGATCTCGTGGAGCGTGGAATTCGCGTGCCAATGCTCATTCGCTTTCCTGATATCATCCGGTCTCGTATTGAACTTCTCAATAAATGTTTTTCAAAGGCCATTGATAGCTATGGCTATAAAAATAGTTACTGTGGAGTTTACCCGATTAAAGTAAATCAACAGCGGCATGTCGTTGAGGAGTTACTTCGCTGTGGTCAATTCAGCCGCTTGGGTCTTGAGTGTGGAAGCAAACCAGAACTTTTGGTAGCATTGGCCCTCGTTGATACCCCCAATGCGTTGATTATTTGCAATGGATTTAAAGATCAAGAATACATTGAAACAGCAATTTTGTCGCAAAAGTTAGGACGCAATACTCTCATTGTTGTAGATCGATTTTCAGAACTTGACATGATCTTGAGCGCTGCACAGAAGTACAACGCCCAACCCAGAATTGGATTTCGCGCAAAACTGAATTCTAGAGGAGCAGGTAAATGGGTTGAATCCTCGGGCGCTCGCAGTAAATTTGGCTTGACCCCGTCAGAGATGGTTGAGGGCATTGAAATTCTTCGTAAAGCCGATAAATTGAATTGTTTGGAGTTATTTCATTTTCATATTGGTTCACAGATTACTTCCATTCAATCCGTTAAATCTTCTTTAAAAGAGGGTACTAGATTTTTCTCTGAACTTCATAAATTAGGAGCCAGCGTAAAATACTTTGATGTCGGCGGGGGCTTGGGCGTTGACTACGATGGTTCTGGCGATAGTGACAGTTCTACAAACTATAGCGAACAAGAATATGCCAATGATGTGGTTTCAATTATACAGGATATCTGTGATGAGCAGGGTGTGCCGCACCCACAGATCGTCACCGAATCTGGTCGCGCCATGGTCGCGCATCACTCTCTTTTGGTGTTTAATGTTTTAGGCGTAAACAGGGTGGAGAGGATTGATGCTCCCGTCGAAGTTAAACCCACCGACCACCATATCTTAAGAACACTCAGTGAGATCTATCGCAATTTGAATAAAGATAACATCAACGAAAGTTATCATGATTTGGTGGGCATGAAGGGCGACATTCTGCAGCTCTTTAAATACGGCGTTTTATCGCTAGAGCAATTGGCAAAAGCTGAAAATCTTTATTGGACAACCTCTACCAAGATGGCCAAGATCGCTAAAGACCTCGTGGATGCCGATGATATTCTCAATGAACTAAATCAAATCCTATCAGACACTTATTTTTGTAACTTTTCAGTTTTTCAGTCGGTTCCAGACTCGTGGGCCGTGGGTCAAGTTTTTCCGGTCATGCCACTTCATCGATTGAATGAAGAGCCAACCTGTCGAACAACTTTAGCAGATCTCACTTGTGATTCTGATGGAAAAATTGAAAATTTTATTAACGTGAAGCCGGGACGAGCTAAAAAATCGACACTTGAGGTTCATCAGCTCAATGGCAGTGAACCCTATTTCTTGGGAATCTTTTTGGTGGGCGCATACCAGGAGATTCTTGGCGATTTTCATAATCTCTTTGGAGATACCGATGCGGTTCACATTACATTGACTCCGACCGGTTACTCTGTCGATCACGTGGTTGAGGGTGATTCTGTAAGTGATGTATTAGGGTATGTTGAGTATCAAAAGTCAGAGCTTCTAGAGAATATACGTCGAGCGTCTGAAGCGGGGATATTGCGCTCAAGCCTCACCAAGCAAGAGGCGCGGGTACTTATGAAATATTATGAGGCTGGTTTATCTGGTTACACATACCTAGAAGATCCCGAGTAATGACTTGCATAGGTGATGTAAAGGTGGTACACTCATATCTGTTGAGGTGAACCATGCCCACTGTAAAGAAAAGAATCAATTTGACTGTTGAGGACGATGTATTCGAGTCTTTGAATAAGATTGCAAAAAAAGAGAAGACTTCGGTGGCTAGCATCAGCCATCTATTGTTAGAAAAAGCACTTGAGCTCCAGGAAGATTTTTATTTTTCTAGAGTAGGAGAAGATCGCATTTCTAAAAAGTTTAAAAGGCTATCCCACGGCGATATTTGGGATTAGGGAATGTATAAAATAGAGTACGTGGTGGCGACCAAGAAAGATCTTTCGTCAATTTCAAAGTCCAATAAAGAACAAATTCGAAAGGCAATTGAAAAAAAACTGGCCACAAATCCTATTGAATTCGGAAAACCTCTCCAATATAGCTTAAGAGGTTTACGCCGCCTTCGAGTTGGAGATTATCGTATAATCTTTCAGATTGAAGAAAAAAAGAAGGTCGTTTTGGTTGTTAAGATTGGTCATCGAAAAGAAGTTTACGAATAGTGCCGTACTATCTTTTAAGATTAAAAAGATCTAGGTTTAAGGCGTAACATTCATCATCTGGGTCTGTGTTCTTAGTCACAATTTCAATCGCAACTTTGAGTTGATCAACCAGGTGTTTTCGCACGTCACCCAAAGCTTTTTTGGAAAGTGTGATGGCGGCTGAGTAATGTAAATCCTCGGCAAGGTTGCGATCGAGTGAAGTGACGGCTTGGCTCCGCCAATTAGAATGATGTTTCGATATATTCGGTTGTTAAGTTTATTCCCAAAAAGCATGCGGAATGTGTCTCTGAACTTGGAATTCCGCTTTTCAGTCGTGTTTTTGTTGTAGAGGTTAAAGAGGGTTTGAACTTTATATTTGATATTGTAGGAGGAGTGCCCGCTTTGGGATATACTGATCCCAACACCTTTCCTGAAGTACTGGGTGTGACTTCTCTAGAAGAGTTTTTTACCACTGACTTGCCCATTACCTCCATGCACCGACAATTTACAGTGGGTGCGTTGGATGGACCAATTGATTATCGGCTCAGTGATTATTCTTTTATTTCAAACACCAACGACAAGGGTCAGATGGAACATTATTTGGGATTTAAGGATTCAAGCGATCTTAAGTTAAAACTAAATTGTACTTTTCGTAAGTAATTGCAGAATTTGAAAGAGGGCGACGGCCCTCTTTTAAACCAAAAATTAGAAGATCCCGAGTAAAAGCTCGCTCGTTTTTACAATTTGTATTTTTAAGCCAAACGAAATGTTACGAGTGAGCAACGGGACCAGCACTTCTTCTTTTGAAAGCCCACCGTGGTTTCCTTTGGCACTTCTTGTAAATCCATATCCTGCTTTGGCAACGACAATAGCGTCGGGCCTGATGGGCGACTTAAAGTAATTTGCGAGATTTGTGATGAGATACGGAAAGGCCGAGCTCTCCGCGCCTTGATCGAAAAAATCAGGACATTGAAACCGTGAAGAGCTTCCCACTTTTATTGAATAAGAATACTTTGAGCAAAGTTTAGGTCCATATTTAATCTCAAAATTTTGTGAGGGGGATTTAACAACAATAGAATCTTCAAGGCGTTGAGCAATCATATCTACGCCACTAACTGTTGATATTGGCTCCAACTTTTTCGTGAGTTCTTCATCTGATAGGCGTGAAGGTTTATGAATTGTCAAAAACCGTTGTTCGTTCAATGTTAAAATATCATGGTCAAGGCTATTAATAAGATTATCGATATCTACATAGCTATTTGAATCGACGAAACCGTGGTCAGAGGTGAGTATTGTTTCGACTGGATGCCCCAGTCTATCTCCAGATTCAAGAATGGAAAAGGCTTTATCAAGGCTTGAATCGAGGCGCGAGAGATACGAAAGAGATTTTTCAGAATTAGGTCCATAGAGATGGGCGTGGCCATCAAAACCAATTAAATGCACATAAATAAATCTTGGCCACCCTGAAGCAGGGTTTTGCTTTAAAAAACTGACAAGTGAGTCAATGAGCTTTTGATCAAGGTGCGAATATTCTTTAAATTGATACTCTATTGAATAAGATAGATTGGGAGCTATATGGTCGGTTGCATTTTGCCCAAACAGATAAGAAAAACTAGCTGAGGTTAGATTTTGGTCTTTGAGTTTCTGAAAAATGGAAAACGGTTCAACGGATTTATTTAGAAGGGCCAAATTCAATGGTAATTGAAAATCAATTTTTCTGTGACCAATAACAACCTGATTGCCAATGATTGGGTGTCCATCGACTGCACGAGTGGTCAACAGAGAAGTAATGTTGGGATAGGTTAGTGTTGGAAACGTGGCACGCGCCAATTGAAAACTCTCGTTATCGATATTAAAGTGACGGCGAAAGCCAGACATAGGGTATTGTTTGAGAGCAGCTTTGAGAGAATCCACCCCTAGGCCATCAATTAAAAAGACGACAGTGGTTTTGTCAGATTTAGATACCGACCTCTTGGAGAGAGCGGCGCAACCCCAGGTAAAAAAGAGTGTGCATAAGACTGTGAATTTAATAAAACAATGCTTCATTGGTGAGCAAATTAGTATACACCCCAATGCATGATGTCAAGAATTCTGAATTTTTTAAACTTTCAAACTATTTTTTGTCAAAAATTCAGTCACAGCCGGGACATATTCTAGGCGGTGGTTTCTAAGTCCATCTAAGTGGGCTCCTTCGGGTAAGGATAACACTTTAAGATCAATGTTTGAGTGACCTTCAAAAAAAGCCTCAATTTCCTCAAAAGGAACTAAACTATCTTGCCAACCTCGTATCGACAAAATCGGAAAACCTTTTGGCAAAGATGACAGGGTTTTAGCGACCTTCGACTTAAAATTTGGTCCAATAAAAATATATCCGAGCGGGAACATCGCTGCTTTAAAGAAAAAATTCTTTAGTTTATATTTTTCGCCAATTAGGTTCCACCAGCTTCTTATAATGTTAAGAGCTGGGCCACCGTCACAGATACAGCCTTGCACGTCGGTGGCGTGGCGGAGCGCAACAGCAGCTATTGCAGAGAACGAGGGGTTTGAAAAAGAGAATATGATTTTGTTGCCAGGAATTAAATTTAGTATCACTTCAATCTGATCACGCCAGGCTGCAAATATTCCAAAATCCGACTTTGCCGAAAGCGGCAATTTCATTGGAAACTTAAGCTCGTTAAACTCCAATTGAAAACTGACGGCATTAAAACCCAATTCATTTACAAACTCGATGTGGCGTCTCAGAGTTTTTGAGGAACCGCCAAAGTGGTGAATAAAAAGAATTGTTTCTGCAAAGCGGGACTGATTTGCCAAATGCCATTGGCCGAAGTAAGGCAATTTAGAGTTGATACTCATCTCTTAATGGCTTTCATTTTTTGGGGCATTTTTTTGGGGCCATAGGGCGCGCCAATCAGTTTGGGGGTGAGCATAACCAGAAAGCTGTTCTGCAACGCTTCGACTAATAGATACCTGTTCAAGTGCCGTTTCGGATAATACTTTGCCCACCGCCTCAACGATCGCCAATTCATCAATATGGTGGTATTTATAAACATCAGTGGGTCTGCCACATATTGAATGTTTACGAACAGCGAGGGCTTCGTGCCTTGTTCCAACAACTGAACCAATGTTGTCAAGAAGGCCGGGCTCACCATCGTGTACACTCACAATTGGTACACGTCGACCTGATAGGGTCACAATTTCTCCTGTAGTCATTTTTCCGTTGAGCATTGGCTCGAGATATAAATTATTATTAATGTTCAATGTGTTTTTTAAATGAAAATAATCGTTATCATGAGCGAGATTGCCGACGAGTAAATCAGGTGAAGTGACCATAATGACGTTGGCATAAATCCCCCGTTTTAATAATTCGTCAGAGGCTTTGATGGCTTCAGTTCCTAGAGTGCCCATTGCAAAAATATTCACAACGTTATCCCCGGGTTCAAAACCTGTAAAGCCATGATAATCTATTAAATAGTAACCGCCCGCTAAGACATTAGTGCGCAAAGCGGAGAGAATATCTTCGTCACTTTGTGTTTGAAAACGGTGCTGTTTTTTGAGACGTACCATGAGATCCTTTTGTTCGACACCACGGGTAGTTCCACGAATATGCACGCCACTTCTGCCCTCATTGTTAAGATAAATATGACGTTTAAATGCATCAGATAAAATCCAATCAAACTCAATACAATAAAAGGGTTCCCAAACAATCTGATTGGGAATTTGGAAATCAGACTTCCAGCCATGCTGCGCGCCTTCAGGAGAAAGGCTGACTCCAGAAGGAGTGCCTATTACAACAAAGCTAGACTTCCAGTAAAGGTTATAAAAAAACTGATCAAGCGCTCTTTTGATAAAGAAATCGTAAATAGTCATGAGCGGCCAAAGTGGAATTCCGAGAATGTCTCGCAATTTGCCAAATGAGCCTTGACACGAAGTCGTGTTGCTTTCGGTGATATCAAAACGCAAAAATCGATCATTATTGCTTTGATCAGGAATTAAATCGGGAGATTTTGTGTCCTTAACACCTAGCGGAGCTTCAATGTCGTCAACCACTCGGACTCCAAAAATCTTACCATCCATTGAAGGGTTGAGATTTGTGCTAGTACCCACATCAGGCGCCATCGTCACTAATTGTTCTGAGATGAATTTCCAGGATTTTTCGGCATCGGTTTTTAATTCACTGGGTTTTGCGTTAGCGAGCCGGGTAAGTTTAGAGGTGAGCTGACCTAGCATCCACTGAGTATGGGGATAGCTTGCCATTTTTAAATTTATTTCAAGTGAGGGCGGTGGTTCAGACTGCTTTTCGAGCTCGCCTTGGGCCGTCTTCAAATTATGTTTTTTGATTTCGTTTTGTGCTTGAATTTCTTTATAAAGACTTTCACCACGAGTTTTTAAAAATTTTCCTTCTTCAGTAGTGTCAGAAAAATGTTTAAAGAGCTCATCTTTGGTTAAACCCTGTTGGGTTTTAAGTTCTTCAATCTCATCATCATCAGGCAGGAGAGAGTGATTACTTTGTAGAGCTGCGCAACGCAGGCCCCAGCCCTTGATTGTGTGGGCAATAATAAGTGTGGGCTTTTTTGGATTTTTTTTACTTTCTTCGAGTGCTCTCACGATTAGTGCGATATCATGGCCGCCTAAATCATGAAAGGCAGAATAAAGCTCATCATCAGAAATACCTTCTAAAAACTTCTTAAGGTTGGGGCGAGAATCTAATAAATTCGCGCGAAGTTTTTTCTTGTCTTTAAGCTGCATATTTACCTGGATTTCAAAATCAGTGGCATCTTCTTCAAAAAACTTCTTAAAGTTTTCACCATCTGTTTTTTTAAACAGGTTTTCTCTTATGGCACCATGTCTAAGTTGAATGATGTCCCAACCGTTGGCGAGTGCTGTGCGCTCAATACGTTGATCGTCGGTACCATTCATAATTTCTTTATTCGTCAGGCGATGACCATCAAGGCTTTGGCGATTGTAGTCTAATATCCAAGTGAGATTTCCCAGTTCACGTTCGGCAAAATCGGGCATGGCTTCAAAAAGAGAGCCTTCGCGAAATTCGGCATCTCCCATTACCGCCCAAAAGTGTGCGCGGGGAACTTTCCAGCCATGTTTTTCCGCGTAGCGGTAGGCCAATGCTAGATAACCTGCGTTTACAGGTGGTATTCCCACCGTGCCGGAGGGCAAAAATCCATGATGATCGGGGTCATAGGCTGAGTGGTAGGATTGAAAAACATATTCGCCATTTAAAGAAAAATGTCTTAAACCGTGCATCGCGTGATTCATTTCTTCCAAAGTTAGACGCGAGAGATCCTCATGCAAAAATAAGTTAAGCAAATAATTATAAGAATGATCTGTGGGAGAGGCGTGTGGTTTGTTGGCCACAAAATCAAAGCCAGATTTTACTACCAAATGAATGGCACCCATAATGTGTAAGGTGCTTGCGGATGCTGCTGGGTGGCCTCCAATTTTAGGATCGCCTTTTTCTTTGTCCGCACGGCTATTGGCAATATTTATCATTTGTGTTGCCAAGTAGTGGGCTCTTAAGGCGATGCTGTCCAAGAGTGGTTTATTGTTTTTTGTTTTCTCCAAGACAACTCCTATCTCAGCTTAGTATCGGAAAAATAGGCCCTATTATTAATACAATTTACAGGACTTTGGACCACTTGATTCTGAGAGTCAAAAAAATAGATTTGTTAAAAACTGCTGCTTAGTTTGTTTGTAGGGCCCCCAAACTAAGAAATTGACAGCTGTATGGCAGATTAAGCATGTTTGAGGCTAGTGAAAAAAAAATCTCTGACTTTACATATATCGATAGCGATTGGATTGGGATGTTTGGCGGGACTGTGGCTGGGTCCCCAGGCCCAAGTTCTTGGTCAATTTGGTAAACTATTTATTGAGGCTATTAAAACCATTGCTGCGCCCTTAATATTTTTTGCTATTATGGATTCCATTCTCACGTCCACCATTCGCTGGCAACACGCACGTTACCTGGTAATGGTTATTACAATAAATACTTTTTTTGCCGCCACAATTGGATTGGTGATTTCCAACGTGTTTAAACCGGGTTTTTATCTCAAGCTTGACGCTCTCAATACTCAAGGCGCTGATCTTGGGAAGTTTAAAGGATTAGAAAAAATAGACATCATAAAAACGTTTGTAGATTATGTGCCGACAAATTTTGTAGATCCCTTTAGACAGAATATTGTGATTTCGGTTGTTTTAATGGCAGTTTTGTTTGGCTTTGGGTTAAAAGCGGCTCAAGGGCGGCATCCCGATCTTCGGCAATCGTTTGAGGTTGTTGAAAAATTAGTGGCGGCCTCGTTAAAGATATTTGAAGTCATTTTGGGATGGATTATTAAATTAATTCCGTTCGCCATTTTTGGCGTCATCGCTAAAACTGTTGGTGAGCACGGTTTTGAGCCGTTCCGTGGATTGGCAGTATACTTATTGGCGGGGTTAACCGGATTAGTTTTACATGTGATATTGATTTATCAAATTTGGATAAAGTTTATCGCTCGTATCCCGCTAGCTCATTTTTGGAACAAAGCCAAAGAACCAGTTTTACATGCCATCGGCTGCAATAGTAGTTTAGCCACGCTTCCGTTGACCTTGAAATCGTTGGATCAGCTCGGAGTATCTAAGACTTCAGCTCGGCTGGGGGCCTGCTTAAGCACGAATTTTAACAATGATGGAATTCTTTTATACGAAGCTATGGCTGTATTATTTGTGGCGCAAGCTTATGGCATCGATTTAAGTATGGGGCAGCAAGTGGTGGCGATGCTATTTGCTATCATTTCAGCCATTGGCATAACAGGAGTGCCCGAGGCCGGTGTGGTTTCGCTTTCGCTGGTATTGATTACAGTGGGATTACCCTTAGAAATACTTCCGATTCTACTGACGGTAGATTGGGTGATTGCTCGTGGCCGGTCTGTAGTCAACGTGCTCAGTGATATGGTGGTCTCGATTGTTGTGGATAAAATGGTAAATCGTGAAAGTTGATTTCTCAAAAAACGAGATTGGTTTCAATCCAGTTTAAAAGCGCCGTCTGCTCGGGCAAGCGGTTTTTGTGTTGACGAAAGTCAACGTATAGGTCTTTTACGTCTTCAAATGTATCGGTATCCAAAAGCTTTTCGAGAGTTGTTATATTGGCAGGAGCTAAAGCCATCGTTAAGTCTCTACCAGTAGTATTAGTGCTATAGGAAATGCCTGTCCAAACTGAAGGTAGAATTTCTTGGTTGCCACCAAAAAGATAAAATCCACCGTCAAAGCTTGGTCCCATTACAAATCCTTCGCTAGATTTTCGGCAACCTAGATCTAGAATTTCTGGCGTCAATTGGGGCGAGTCCGCTCCAATCACTACACAGGATTTATGGTGCGCCAAGATCCAATCATACACGTGTGAAAGCCTCTCCCCTAAGTCACCTTCGCCTTGATAGATTTTTGGAAACTGGGTCCAAAGTCCGTGATCCATTGCCGAGTTTTCGGCCACGGCCCAATAGGGTTGGACACTTGGCAGCGCACCAACCAGAGATTCAACAATAGCGGCTACAGTTTTTGTTGCTAAAATATAATAGGCCTCGGCCTTTTCATGACCTATAGATTTTGCTAAGCGAGTTTTTACGGGTGAAAGACCTGGCGTCTTAACAAAAATCGCGAGACCGATATTCAAGCCATTACTCTAGTGCGTAGCAGTTTAAAAAAATTGGGCACGGCCTGTTTAGCTCCCAATTGGAGGTGCTTCAAAGTTTGTCTGCTCCAGCCATTTTGCTGGTATTTTCGAGCACTCGTTCGAATCCAAGAACCTGTACAGCGCACCGGAATATTTGCTAAGTGCGCCTGCCAAATAAAATCGTGGTCTTCGCCATAGGGGAGGTTTTCTCTAAAGCCGCCGAGCCGACTGAAAACGCCCCTTCTCACGCAAAATCCTTGATCACCGTAGGGAAGTTTCAAAAAATGACTTCTGAACCAGACTCCCAGTGAATTGATAAACATCAAACTAGGGCCATCTTGAGAAAAAGCCAAATTAAAATAATATATGGCGCTTGGATTTACATGAAACGCGTACTCTAAATTATCTAATGCATCTATTGGAAGTTGAGAGTCACTGTGCAAAAACCACAGGTATTTTTTGTTGGTGGCGCCAGCACCTATGTTCAGCTGATGGCCACGGCCTAGCTTTGAAGTAACCCACTTTATTCGAGGCGGCAGTTTTTCTGTGGGCGCCCTGGGTCCCACAAAAATTATCTCAACCTCTTTAGGAAAGATGCTGAAGTCCGTAATCAAATGCATCCAAGCATTATCACCTGGTGCTATTGGAATAATAACAGCGAGGTCTTTCACCATTGATTGATTTAGCAACAGGCACCAACCGGGGCGGTGGAGCTGGTTTCCGGTGCGCAATCAAAAAGGCCGAAGTGACTTTTGGTGTCGCCGGTAACTTCGAAGTGTTTGCCATAGCGAGAATTCGTTAGCATGGCTGCTGTGTTACTGCATACCAAAAGGGGTCTACCTTTTTCAAACGCATGGTGGTCATCGAGCACAAACACATTTGGAGCCTCGGGGATAGTTCCTTTGTAGTACGCCACTTGGCCAAAATCTTCGCAGCGATCTTCAAGGTCTAACTTAAAAGCACGAATGGTCAAAGAATAAAAACGTATTTTACCCACTTGCAGTTCGAGCTCTGGTGAATTTAAAGTGACCAAACTGGTTTTAACGACTCGGTAGTCAAGGCATCCTAGGGATAAAAAGAGTCTGCGAAAGTCCTCGATGTACATGGCGCCCCCCAGGCATTCGCCAACAAGTACAGAATCATTTTTGAGATTCTCAGGAATTCTTCGGTCAGAAAAAATATCAGAAAAATAAAGTTCTCCGCCAGGCTTTAAAATACGAAAAATTTCTGAAAATACTCGTTTTTTATTTGGGGACAGATTAATGACACAGTTTGAAGTCACCACATCAACAGAATTGGATTTTATGCCAATGGTTTCTAAATCTTCAATGAAACCCTTTAAAAAAGTTACATTTGATTTGTTAAAGCCAAATTGTTTGCGATGGTGATCCTGATGTCGGAGCGCCACGCTTATTTGTTCGTCAGTCATGTCGACACCGATGACCTGGCCTTCGGCGCCAACAAGTTTTGACATGATAAAGCTGTCTCGTCCAGAGCCACATCCTAAATCCAAAACTGTTTTACCGGCTAGCTCCAGAGGAATCGGGGAGCCACAGCCGTAAAACTTTTCTAAAACTTCGCTGTGAATTTCCTTAATAATTGGTTTGATAAAATTCGGCAGTGAATCACTTGTGCAACAAGCATTTGTTTTGAGATCTTGATTTGTTTTTAGGACTTTGCCGTAATAGTCCATTACAGATTCTCTGGTTTCTAGATCCATGGTGCCTCCAATTACGCTAGTGCTCCTGTGCACGAGCTGCCCGCACCAGCGGTACAACCATAGCAATGGTTGCCTACTGCAATCGGGCGGTTAACTAAATCATCTAATTTTTTAATATCCCAAATTGTCTGAGTTTTTTCTGCTAAAGATATATCTAACATTTGATTAAAATCACAGTCGAACAACTGTCCGTCATATCCGATTGAAATAAGGGTGCGACACATAATATCTTTGGCCGCAGTCGGATTAAAATTTTCAAATAAAAGATTCATATAGTGATCGAGCTTGTTACTCCTCACAAGGTCAGAGCGAAATCTTTTAATCGGCATATTTGTAATTGTGAAAAGATAATTAAACTCGATATTAAATAATTCTTTGAGTTCTTTTTTGTAAAGGGCCTCAAGATTTACTTGAGCCGGTGGCAAAAAAGCGCCAAGAGGGTTATAAACGAGGTCAAGCTTTAGGCCAGAGTCTTTTTTTCCGTAGCCTAATGTATTCAGTATCCTGAGGCCTTCGATACTCTTATCAAAGGTTCCACGGCCACGTTGTTTTTCTACATTTTCTTTAGAGTAACATGGCAGTGAGGCTACTACCCAAACTTGATTCTGAGCTAAAAACTCAGCCGTTTTTTCTTGGCCAGCTTCAAAGAGGACAGTGAGGTTACAGCGGTCGATCACTTGTTTGCCCAGTTTACGAATTTCACTAACAAAATAAGTAAAATTGGGATTGAGTTCTGGGGCGCCGCCGGTGATATCCACTGTTTTAACGCTCAAATTTTGCGTGAGGAGTTCCAGGAGGCGATCAATGGTTTTTCGTTCCATATTTTCGGTACGAGTTGGGCCGGCTTCAACATGGCAGTGTAGACAAGCTTGATTGCAAAGTTTGCCGATATTTACTTGAAGAGTCTCCAAACTTGAGCGACGAAGAATTAATTTGTGCTTGGCTGCCGTTCGAGCAAATGATTCAACTTCTGTCATGCAGAAATTACAGCCCTTTGTTCAAAAGGGGTCAAGGAATTTGACTCAGATTGAAAGCAGCTATATTGCAAATCCACAAAATCAGACTTATAAGAGGGCAATGGCCAATTTACGTTCCAAACAGGACTTTGAAAATACAATTGATGTGGCTCGTGGCCTTAAACCAGCCGACCTCGTATTACGTGGGGCCAAGTATCTCAATGTATTTTCAGGTGAATGGTTAGACGGAGATATTGCCATATTCAGAGGCAAAATCGTGGGGGTCGGAGAAAAATATGAGGCCTCAAAAGTCATGAATCTTAAGGGTAGGTATGTTGTCCCCGGATTTATTGATTCACATTTACACATTGAGAGCACTTGTATGGTGCCCGATCAATTTCAAAAAATGGTTTTACCGAGGGGCACGACAGGCGCCATTGTTGACCCCCATGAAATCGCCAATGTGCTCGGTGAAAAGGGGTTGCAATATATTCTAGACTGCGCCGCCAGTAGCACGATGGACTTGTATATCATGCTTTCTAGTTGTGTGCCGGCGACATCGCATCTAGAAACTTCGGGCGCAAAACTTTCAGCCAGAGATCTTTTAAAATTCAAAAATCATCCAAATGTGTTGGGGCTTGCGGAGTTAATGAATTTTCGGGGACTCCTTAACAAAGACCCTGAAGTAATAGAAAAAGTCATGGCGTTTCAGGATCGAATAATTGACGGCCATTCGCCAATGCTTCAGGGCAAGGATCTCAATGCTTATCTTTCCTGTGGAATCCATAGTTGCCACGAAAGTGTTACCTTAGAAGAGGCCAGAGAAAAACTGCAGAAAGGCATGCAGGTCTTACTTCGCGAGGGAAGTGTGGCTAAGAATGTGCGGGAGTTATGTAAAATTCTTGATGCCTATTCTAGTCCCAAGGTGTCCTTGTGCACGGATGATAGAAACCCCGTCGATATTCAAGACGAAGGACATATCGATTTTTTAATTCGTACGGTGATAAAAAAAGGCATTGAGCCAGAAGTGGCTTATCGCTCGGCGTCTTGGTCAACAGCCACTAGTTATGGAATAAAAAATAAAGGGGCGATTGCGCCAGGTTTTGATGCCGATCTTGTCGTTCTGAAAGACTATAAAAAAGTCGTAATTGAAAGTGTTTTCAAATTTGGACGCCAGATTAAATCAGAACTTGATGTGTCTGATATCGACGTCACTCCTCCTCGAGAGAACTCTATTCGCTATGAGTTGCCGCAACAGATAGATCTTAAAATATCAGATGATAGTGGCAAATTTCGAGTCATTGAAGTCATTCCTAACCAAATTATTACCAATTCTTTGGAAATTAACATGGGTGTAATAGATAACGAAATTAAGGTCGATCTTAAAAAAGATATCTTAAAAATTTCTGTACTCGAGAGACATGGTCACAATAAACCCATGGTAAATGCGTTTGTAAAAGGGTTTGGATTAAACTCAGGCGCTTTTGGTGCGAGTGTTGCTCATGACTCTCATAATGTTGTGGTGGTTGGAACTAACGACCAAGATATGCTTGAGTGTTTTAAATGGATGAAAACCAACGGCGGTGGTTTTGTAGCCATTAATAATGGAAAAGTTGAGGGTTCGCTGGCGCTGCCAATTGCAGGGTTGATGACAGAGCAGCCCTACCGAGTTGTCTATAAACATCTAAAAGCGCTCCGCAAGGCCTCTAAAAGATTAGGATGCAAATTGGAAGAGCCTTTTTTACAGCTGGCGTTTTTATGTTTGCCGGTCATTCCTTCTCTAAAAATTACTGATCTTGGCTTAGTTGATGTAAATAGATTTAAGTTGGTGGAGCTCAGAATTAGTTAAACTTCTAACACAAAATCCCAACGAATTTTTATAGTGCCGTCGCGATCGGCAATTCCCTTGGGGGGATTTGGGAATGGCGCGGCTGCGCGAAAGGCTTCAACGGCAGCATCGTCGAGATCTTTAACTCCTGATTGCTCTAAAACTTGTACTTTGATTAGTATGCCTCTGGCATCTAAAGTAATAATAATTTTGGTGATTTTGTCTCCAGTGGCGGCAATGTTTCGCCCCTGAGTAAATAACCTCATCACTTTTTCTTTTATCTTAGGTTCCCAGTATTGTGAGAGTTGATTTTTTATTCGTTGATAATAAGTGTAGTAAATAAATTCACGTGTCGAAAGTAGTGTTTCTTCGCCTTCGTTGATATTTTCTAGATAGTCATCAGTAGCTGCGGGAGCGCGAGGAGAATTATTTTTTTGTGAAATTTTGTGCCAGTCGTAATCAGGAGTGAGGCTAATGAGCTTAGGTTGTTGTTGAGAGGCTTGGCTTGCTCGTTCATTTCTGAATTTTCCGTGGTTTTGAGCCTTTGTTTCTTTGATCACACGTTGATTGTGTAAACTCATAAATTTGGCATTATCGGGAGTTTCGTCATTAACCGCTTCTTCGCTTTGCTCTACGATTTGACGTTTTTCAGGATCTTCAAATTTTTTGATAATTTCTTGAGGAGTTAAATACTCGACCGTGACTGTATTTTGGGCCAGTCGGGTTTTGGTCTGAGTAAAATGGACAATGGTCAGAAAACCAAGGTGAAATAAGATAGAAAATACTATAAACGCGCTAATTCTTTTCAGCATAATTTATTTCCCTGGGCTCTAAATACCTATCGGAGAAAAGTCTTTAACAATTAACTCTGTCACTGGTAGAATTATTAAATAATGGGTGTATCAATATGAATCTGCAGGCCTGGGGTAAGACCCACAAAGGTCAGAAGCGAAATACCAATCAAGACGGCATTGTAATTGATGAAGCTCTGGGTTTGTATATTGTGGCTGACGGCATGGGGGGCATGGGTGGACCTCAGGGCGGAGAAGTTGCAAGTAAAATGGCAGTCGATATTGCGGTAAAAGTTGTGAGAGAGGAAGTGGCAAAAGGCCCGCTTCAATCACCGCGTGACCTCATCAGTAAAATCTACCGAACCTGCAGTGAAAAAATATTTGAAAAAAGTCTCGAAGAACAAGGGCGCCTGCGCGGTATGGGTACCACGATGGTGGTAGCCTACAGGTTTAATGATGATCTCTACATCGGAAATGTGGGAGACTCGCGCTGCTATATGTTTTCTTGTCCCTATCTTTGGCAACTGACAGAAGACCACTCGCTAATCAATGAACAGATTCGGGCGGGCCTGATTAAGGAATCAGAGCGGCCCACGGCTTATGGTAAGAATTTGATAACTCGAAGCGTTGGTTTTGAACACGCAGTTGAGTGTGATGTCATAGTTAAAAACTTAAGTCCGGACGAGTTCTTCTTGATGTGTTCTGATGGACTGACTGGCCTTGTTCCCGACGAGCGTATATCTGATATAATGATGAATGTGCCCAGTCATCAAATTGCTGAAAGATGTGTGATGGAGGCAAATTGGGCCGGGGGCGACGACAACGTAACAACTCTGATTATTAAGGTGAGTTAAATGATTGACGCATTAGGACGCTTCCCGTATTTTGAAAATAAGTTCTTAGTAAAAAAGGGAAAGGCAAGCCTTTGAAAGAGACAGTTACATTTTTGCTTGTGAGTAATAAGAAAGGCAAAACAAGAAAGCTAGTTCTACCTGTATCGACTTTAAAAACTTTTTTTGCCTTTTCGATTATTGGGCTTTTTTTACTTGCCACAGGCCTAGTCGACTACTTTGGCCTATTGGGTCAAGCTATTGAAAACAAAAAGCTTCGTGCGGACAATTCACTACTCAAAAGTCAATTCCAAGTGGTGGATAGTAAAGTGCAAACTCTTGAGTCCCGGCTAGAAAGAATTAATAATTTTGTAACAAAACTAAAACTAATCACCGACGTTGGTCCCGAACGATCTTTGCAATTGGCAATGGGCCCTGTGCCAAAACCTGGGCAGCAAATGGACGATTTTAACGAGCCTATGGCTGAGCGAGAGATTGCCTCCACAAACCAAAAAGACGCCGTGTTTTTAAAGGAGCCGCCCCTTGATTTAGAAAAGGGTGAGATTGCATCAGAACACAACCGAGATTATGCCATGATGTCGATCAGAGTTGATAAAGTTTTTAATGAGTCCAATCTTCGTGAGCAGGGAGTGTTAGAGCTTTGGGAGTCTCTTTCTGAGCGGCAAAGTTTAATGAATGCAACACCAAGTGTTCGACCCGTGAATGGTTGGTTTACTTCTAAATTTGGTTACAGATTATCTCCTTTTTCAGGATTACCAATGATGCATAATGGAGTTGATATTTCAGCGACTCCGGGTTCACCCGTTTACGCACCTGCCGATGGTGTTGTCAGTTACGTCGGGTTTGATGGCGGTTACGGAAACTTGGTGGCTGTAGATCACGGTTACGGTGTCATTACTCGTTATGGTCACAACTCCCGCGTGTATGTGACAGTCGGGCAAAAAGTAAAACGGCGAGACATTATTTCAGCCGTTGGAAGCACTGGCCGCTCGACAGGTCCTCACTTGCATTACGAAGTTAGGGTCAATGGTATTCCCATGGACCCCACGAACTACGTTTTGGATGAGTGAGATTTTCGGCTGATTTCTCTTATTAAATATTAGTTTAGCGGATGTTCAAATATATCAGTTTCAATTTAGATAAATGTCTTGTTCAAGCCGTAAAAAGGAACCATGAAAGATTCCCAGCGGACTTCATGTTTCAGCTGACTAATCAAGATTATGAGAATATTTGTGAACCTCAGAAAACACATAGCATCTAATAAAGAGCTTTCAGATAAATTAAATCAGATGGAATTGAAATATGATCATCTGTTCAAAGTTGTTTTCGACGCGATTCGAGAGTTGGTGAATCCTCCGGAGCCACCGCTACGCAATAGAATTGGTATTTAGCCCAAAAGTCATTTTAAAAACGGTCGGAGTTAGGCCTTTAAAGATTCCTTTCGTAGCTAAACTTTAATCCAGTCGAAGTTAGCAACAGCGAAACACGCTGGCTAAATTATTAGTTTACATTGCCGATATGGAGAATGAAAGGGGAACCCAATGTACTATAATTATCTCAAGTTTGCTACTCGTACATATGGCCCTAGCGACGGATACGAATCTAGATACCATAAATTCTGTCTGTAAAAAATTAAATAAAAGATGTGACGCCGAAGTTCTCCTTCAAAACATGTCTGAACTCGAGAAAATCAGTAGACGTTCAGTAGTAGAAAAAATTAGAGAAAAATTCATCCCTGCAAGATTTTTATATACCAATATAGAAGGAAAACAGATTTGGGGTCATTTAATTGATGAAGACCGATTAATGCCAATAAAACGATTAATGCAAGGCGGAGCGGACCTGGGCGAGGCCCTGTATCTAACGACCTTTTTTAGTATCCCACCTACAGAGGTAGGAGTTACGTTGCGAGATCAACTTAGGCTCTTCCGATTTCAGTTTAAGACCAAACGCAATAAAACCGACTGTTTGAAAATTCAATTGGCCGAAGTTAAGGACAACATTTGCCGTGCCACTAAGAATTGCTCAGTTCCATGTGAGGATATAGATCAGCCAGTGATTCAACAATCTCAAGTGCCTCACGCTCCCAGTACGACTCCTAGCAGTGCTCACTAATAATTGGCTAAGTAACAATGACCAAAAACCCTGGTTAGGTTGCCGCCGCTTGCCCACCATGCCGCAAAGTAACTGGTCAGCAATTGCCCAATGGCCGGCAAGGTCCGCCTTTTGGGCGGCTTCGGATCAAATTCCCTCCAATACTAATAAGCCGCTAAAACTCACAGGGCGATGGCATTGCATTAGCGGCGCTAGTCGTTATGCACATGCAATCTCTAGCGGAGGTACTACCGCCACTCGCAGCCCCGCCACACTTTGAGTATAAACGGCGCGAGCCCCAGAACACCGTCCTCTACAAAGTGGTCCAAGATAACCTCAACACATTTCTCAAGATTATTGAACTACGAGATAAACCCTTACCCGCGCACGTGGTAAAAGAGTTCTACGACTTTTTGGACTGCGGGATTTTAGCTAAAGGATTTTTAAGAGTTGCGTGCACGAAATGCCACGACGAAAAACTTGTGGCCTTCGCATGCCGTGGACGTGGGTTTTGCCCCGCCTGTATGGGGCGGCGAATGAACGAAACCGCCGTGTTCTTAGTAGACCACGTTCTACCAAAACTCCCCATCAGACAGTGGGTTTTGAGCTTTCCGTTTCCGATTCGCTATATCCTGGCCAAAAATCCCAAGCACATTACAAAATGTCTGCAGATCTATTTGCGAGTCATTGATGGATTCTATATTTCACAGGCGAGAACAAAAGAAATCAGCGGCAAAATAAAATGCGCTGCCGTTACCGCCATTCAAAGGTTTGGTGGAAGTGTAAATCTTAATGTGCACTTTCACTCTTTAACTCCCGACGGAGTTTTTGCCACTGACAGTGACGGGGTTGAGCATTTTCACAGGCTACCAGGCCCCACAGATTCTGACGTCAAAAAAACAATACAAAAAATATCCAAAAGAATTCTTAACTACTTTCAAAGACAGGGATTACTCGATGGCTCTACCGACTCTATTCATGAAGACCAAACAGAGCTCATCGATGAGCTCGCTGCAGCCAGTATTAGATCTAAAATCGCGACTGGCCCAAGACAAGGTGAGCGAGTGAGAAAGTTTGGCCAAGTTATTGAGCTGCAGTACCAGCCAAAACTCACCGGTCCCAAATGCGCGAGGCATATGAGCTTTAGCCTTCACGCCAACACTCTGTGTGAACCCCATGAGAGGGCAAAGCTTGAAAGGCTGTGCAAATACATTAACCGACCGCCACTAGCTAACGACAGAGTTTTGCTTTCTCCCGACGGAAAACAAATCCTCTACAAAATGAAGTCCCCCTACCAAGATGGCACCACACACTTACTCTTTGACCCGCTGGAGTTTATCGAAAAATTAGCTAGCCTCGTGCCACCACCTCGAATGCACATGATACGTTACCACGGGGTTTTTGCACCCAAGTCAAAGGCTCGGCCCCAAGTGGTGCTAAAAAACAAAGTTCCTTACAATACTCTCGACAAAGACGAAATAAAACCCCCGTCATCGGCTGCGCAAATATCGTGGGGAAGATTAATGAAGCGAGTTTTTCAGATAGACATCACAAAATGTGGTAAATGCGGCGGCGACACCAAAGTCATCGCCGCGATTTTAGAAAGATCCATCATCGAAAAAATCCTTACTCACCAGGGGCTACCCTCAGTGGCCCCACCCATCCACCCTGCGCGAGCACCTCCACAGCTGAGTTTTGAGTACCACTGACTTCACAATTTCCAAAAAAAACGGGCCAAAATTTTGCGCTAAAGGTATTCGTGTTGTCAAAAATTTTGGAATTTCTGAATCTAGCCGAAAACCTTCGACAGTCGGCCGCCATTCGACAAAGCCCACTCCAAAAAAAACTAAAAAAGACTCTCTTAGGACCCTTTAAGACCTCTAAACGAATAAAACTAGATCTTAAGAACCAAAAATATATGCTTTAAATTGCCTATGCTAAATTGCCTATGCTTCCGGCTTTAGTTTATTAGAATTATTTACGAAGAGAAAATCGATTAAGGCAGCTTAAGCTACAGCGTGAACTACATAATTGCTTAAGTTGCCTTTTTTTTTAAAAGTTAGTCCGTACCTTTTTGAGATGGCGACGAACTATTGGACAGGCGTCAGAAAACCTTCTGGCATTACCCCATAAAACTCATTAAACTAGGAATAGGAATTGCAACTTATCTTGTTGAATCGTCTTAGTTTTATCTCAAAATGGTCCAGGGGGATGTATGTTCAGATCACTTAAATTAGGTGCTACTCTATTGGTTTTTATTCTTGTGGCGACTTTTGGTTTTCAAAACTGTAGTCAAAAGCCACTTGAGTTAAATAACCTCAATCAAACCGGCACTAACACTGGTGGCAGTGGAGGTGGTGGTGACGGTGGTGGTGGAGTCAGTACGGGTCTCAATGCCGGACAAGCGAATTATTTAATAGAAGAGGGCAGAACATTAGACATTAATTTAACACTGAGTTCTCCGGCTGAAGGTAACTATACTGTTAGTTGGGAGATATTGCCGATCGATGCGGGTCTTTTCGCAGCCAATGACTTTGATATTGTGACAGGTGGTTTTTCAATATTAGCGGATCAAACTGGCGGAAGTATTAGTTTAAGGGCCAAAGAAAATGCGGTAGTTTCTGTCGATAAAAAATATAGATTAAGAATTACTTTTTCTGGAAGTGATCAGCCTCTTGTTTTATATCTTACCTTTAAAGACAACGATTCAGCACAAGTGTTTGCGGGACATGTTCATACTTGTCTGCTCAAAAGCGGTAGCTTAAAATGTTTTGGGGCTAATAATGCTGGCCAGTTGGGTAACGGGAATGTCATAAACCAATCATCGCCTGTGCCAGTTTCAGGCATGAGTGTAGATGTACAGAAGGCCGCAGTAGGTATCAATAATACATGTGCAATAAAAAGCGGACAGCTTTATTGTTGGGGTAACAATAGCAGTGGTCAGCTTGGGAAAGGGGACGCTACCACTTTACCAACCTCCGCTCCATCTTTGGTTCCGACCATGGACTCAGGTGTGACGGATGTTGTTGTAGGTTACTACACCATATGTGCGATAAAAAATGGTGCAGTTTTTTGTTGGGGAGATGGGCGCTATGGAACTGTCGGCGATGGAACATTTACCAGACGTTTAGTGCCAACAGCTGTTACTGGATTAAGCTCGGGCGTATCAGCAATTGCCATGTCGGATACGGACGCGCAGGTTACGGCAGGAGTGCCGGGAGTTGGTCATGCGTGTGCCATAAAATCTGGAGCACTTTATTGTTGGGGCTACAATCCGTCGGGCGAAATTGGCGATGGTACTTTAACAAGTAAAGGGGTTCCAACTCTCGCGTCTGGTATGGAAGCAGATGTAAGTTTGGTGTCTGCAGCGCAAAACAGTACTTGTGCCGTTAGAAAATCTAACCTCTATTGTTGGGGTGCAAATGGTCAGGGGCAATTAGGTCTAGGCGATGTTAACACCAGGTATGCACCTACCCTTGTAAGTGCTTTTATAGGAAAAAAGATTTCACAAATTGATGGTGACGAACTTCACTATTGTGCAAATGCAGATGGAAAGGTCTATTGTTGGGGTGACAACGCAGGTTCTCAAATTGGCACGGGCAATACTGTTGACGCCATTTCTCCCGCGCAGCTAGCTGGCTTGGATGTCGGAATCAGTTCAATAGCAACCAGCACATACGGAAGTTTTGCCATTCAAAATAATAAACTTTTGGGATGGGGCCGAAACTCAGAGGGTCAGTTAGGTAGAGGAAATGTCGTTACCCCTCAAACTGCGCCTCAAATTACTTTTGATTTAGCTAATTTTTAATTTAAACTATTTTTTTTGGGGGTTATTTTGAAATACTTTTCAGGGTTGTCGCACAAAATAATGGGTATGGGTCTTTCACTGACTTTCGCGATGGTTACTGTACTTATGTACAACGCTTGTGAAAAAGAAAAACAAGTTTTGGTATCATCACCAAGTCAGGCGACTTCGGCTTCAACTGATCAACCCCCTCCAGCGCCCAATCTTAACTATTACACTATGCCAGTGGTAACCTCGCTAGCTTCATTGCCGGCAGCTGTTGAACCAAGTAGTTAGCTAGCCTCGTGCCGCCACCTCGAATGCACATGATACGTTACCACGGGGTCTTTGCACCCAACTCAAAGGCTCGGCCCCAAGTGGTGCTCAAAAATAAAGTGCAAAAGGACACGCTAGACAAACACGAAATAAAACCCCCGTCGTCGGCTGCGCAAATATCGTGGGGAAGATTAATGAAGCGAGTTTTTCAGATAGACAT
>Ga0163151_10003332_pt1 | contig 23278 bp, 24 predicted proteins | sample OliLakLV19MP5IB2_FD_145596 | JGI IMG/M metagenome (GOLD analysis project Ga0163151, IMG submission 145596) | Freshwater microbial mat bacterial communities from Lake Vanda, McMurdo Dry Valleys, Antarctica - Oligotrophic Lake LV.19.MP5.IB-2 | ecosystem: Environmental > Aquatic > Freshwater >... | reverse complement strand
GGCCTACGGCGACGGCGCGTCTGCGAAATACGGAACGCCCGGGTCGGCGTGGGCCTCGCACGGCATTCTCGAGTTTGACCCGACACCGACGAGTCATGTGTATGCAACGCGAGGAACGTACACCATCACGTTGACGATCGACTTTCGTGCCGAGTATCAGTTTGCTGGTCAGAGTTGGACTCGGATCTCGGGCTTGCTCGCCGTGCCAGCGAATGAACTCGTCGCAACTGTCGGCGATGCAAAGACGGTTCTTGTCGAACGCGATTGCGCCCAGAACCCGGGCGGTCCCGGCTGCTGATCGTTCGTCGCGGATGACCCAGAGCGCTTGCAGCCCGCGCAAATACTACGCTCAGGTTGGCGGTGGATGCTTGCATCGCTGGAAGGAGCACCAATGACCGACGCCACACCGAATCCCGAAACGGATTCCGCGTCCACCCCCGAATCCACCGCCGAGTCCACCGCCGGGCGGACCCCGGACCGAACCCCAGAACCAACACCCAACCAAGCAGCCCAGCTCATGCCCCTTCACATCGACGCGGCTGCGAATCTGGCAGCGTCGAAGCCGGCTAGGCGCTCGGGCGGGGTCGGTGTGATTGCGGCTCTTGCGGTCGGTGCACTCGTTGGTGGCGTCTCCGGTGCTGGCGTCGCACTGTGGGGCTCGAGCCTCTCTGACGGCACACCCGCTGTCGACATCGCGGCTCCGTCGAGTATCACTGTCAACGATCTTTCTGGCGTCAACCAGATCACCGCCGTCGCCGCGAAAGCCTCACCGTCGGTCGTCACCATCAACGTAAGCTCCGCTAACGCCGGCGGCAGTGGCTCCGGAGTGATCCTGAGCGATGACGGCTATGTGCTTACCAACTCACACGTCGTCACGCTTGACGGTGCCGCGAACGATGCCGCCATCACGGTCGAAACGAACGACGGGCGCCGTTTCTTGGCGACAGTTGTCGGCACCGACCCGATTTCGGATCTCGCCGTGATCCAAATGACGGATGCCACTGGGCTCCAGCCCGCGACGTTCGCCGACTCGTCCAAGCTCAACGTAGGCGATTTGGCGGTCGCGATCGGTGCCCCCCTCGGGCTTGCCGGGACTGTGACCAACGGCATCGTGAGCGCGCTCAACCGCAGCATCACTGTCGCTTCTTCGGCGGTGCCCGATACGACGCCGAACGCTCCCCAGGACGGTCAGGAAGGCGACGGTTCTGCACCATTCGATTTCTGGAACTTCGACATCCCGGGCCAAGACGCGCCAAGAGCGAGCGGATCATCCTCGGTCATCGCGCTGTCGGTCATCCAGACGGATGCCGCGATCAACCCGGGCAACTCCGGCGGGGCGCTCCTCAACTCCGACGGCGAGGTCATCGGCATTAACGTGGCCATAGCAACCGCCGGCGGCGGTTCACAGGCCGGCAGCATCGGTGTCGGGTTCGCGATCCCCTCCAACGTCGCTCAGCGCATTGCTGGCGAGCTCATTGGCACCGGCACAGCGACCCACGGACTGCTGGGTGCCACGGTGGCCGACATCTCCGATGTCGAGTCCCTCGCCGATAGCTCAGTGGTCGGCGCAGGCATCGTCGACTTGACACCGGGTGGTGCCGCAGCCAAAGCAGGCCTGCAGATCGGTGACGTCATCACTCAGCTGGGTGGCATCCCGATCACCGGCAAGACGGACCTCACCGCCCAAGTGCGCACCTATGCGGCCGGGGCGGCGACGACTGTCACCTTCGTTCGCAACGATCGTGCCGCTACGGTCGACGTGACGCTCGGGGAGTTTCAGTAAGGCTGACTCTGAGTGACGTGCGGGGCCTCGGCGCAAGAGTCGGAGTCCCGCATCGCTTGCATCGGTGCGCGCTGCTAAACTCGGCCACCCTGCCAGTTTCACGCATTGGACCCCATGGCACAGAGCGCCGACGCCCTCCCGGGTGTCTCCTATGTCATGCCGGTACTCAACGAGGTCGAGCACATTGAGGCGGCTATCGATGCGCTGATCGCGCAGGATTACCGCGGCGAGTTCGATGTCGTGCTCGCCCTTGGGCCCAGTGTCGACGGTACGAATGCCATTGTGAGGGCAATGTCCGAGGCCGACCCTCGCATTCGCAGTGTTGCCAACGAGGTCGGCTCAACTCCGGCCGGCTTGAATGCCGCAATTCGGGCATCCAAGCACCCGATTGTGATTCGAGTGGATGCCCATTCGGTCCTGCCAGCGCACTACACCCGGATCGCTGTGCAGACGCTCTTGGCAACCGGGGCAGACAATGTCGGTGGCATCATGCGCGCTCGGGGGGTCACCGCCTTCCAGAAAGCTGTCGCGCACGCCTACGGCTCACCAGAAGGACTCGGCGGTACCCGCCACCATGTTGGTGGCACCGCTGGCCCAGCCGACACCGCGTACTTGGGGGTGTTTCAGCGACACCGCTTGCTCGAAGTCGGACTCTTCGATGAGGACATCAAGCGCGGACAGGATTGGGAGCTCAACCGCCGACTGCGCGGCACCGGCGGTGTTGTCTGGTTCACTCCGGATCTTGAGGTCGTTTACCGCCCGCGCTCAAGCTTGACCAAGCTCGTTCGTCAGTTCGTAGCCACCGGTATCTGGCGCGGTGAGCTCGCTCGCCGCTTCGGCTCGGCCAACGCGCTGCGCTACTTCGTGCCGCCACTGGCCGTCATCGGAATCCTCATCGGGCTCGCGCTCGGTGCGCTGGGCCTTGCCATCCAGTCCCCGTGGTTGACCGCCGCGTTCGTGGTTCCCGCCAGCTACGCGCTCCTCGTGATCGTGGCCTCCGCACGAGCCGCCCGCGAGGGCGCGCGGGCGGGACTCTGGTATCTCGTAGTGTTACCGTGCATCCATTTCGGATGGGGAACCGGCTTCATCCTCGGCTTCTTCGGACTCACCAAAAACATCATCGACTACACGGGGAGGTGACCGGATGACCCCAACCGGTCGACCGACATCCATCGCCCAGTTGCGCGAAGTTACGCAGCCACCCGAGGTCAGACTGCGCGCCAACGCCGAGCACTGGACCGCCTCGCTATATTTGCGCAATCTCTCGCCCTACGTCACTTGGGTGTTTCTGAAGACCAGCATCAGCGCCAATGGTGTGACCGGCCTGATGATTCTGGTCGGCTGGTCCACCGCCGCGGCACTTCTGATCCCAGGGCTCGGTGGCGCAGCGCTCGCGGTGGTGCTCGGGCAGCTGCAGATGCTCGTCGACTGCTGCGATGGTGAGGTCGCACGGTGGCGCAATCAACGCTCGCCAGCCGGGGTGTTTCTCGACAAGGTCGGGCACTACACGACCGAGGCGCTGATCCCGATCGCTCTCGGCATCCGGGCTGCCGGCTGGCCGCTCGAGTTTCCTGCGGATTTCGCCTGGACCACGGCTGGCTTTGCCCTCGCTCTCATCATCGTGCTGAACAAAGCACTCAACGACATGGTGCACGTGGCACGCGCCAACGCCGGACTCGACAAACTCAGTGATCGAAAGGGTGAGGCAGAGCCCAGTCAGCGGATGATCGCGCGACTTCGCCGTGCCGCTCGCTTCGTGCCATTCCACCGTCTGTATCACTCGGTTGAGTTGACCCTGCTGATTCTCGCCGCGGCGGTCGTCGGGCTGTTCCTGCCGCCGCTCCTCGCAGACCGGGTGCTTCTGCTGGCACTCTTGCCGCTGTCGGCTCTGGCTCTTCTCGGTCACTTTGTCGCGATCATGGCCTCAAAGCGGGTGCGGTCATAGCCACCGCCAACTCGAAGCCTGCACTGTCAGATGCGCCTCCGGGCTCTGCGAGCCGAGCGCCGACCGTCGGCGTCGTCTCGCTCAGTCAGGGCACCCGGCCCGACGATCTAGCGCGGGGCCTCGCAAGCGTGCTGGCCCAGAAGGGAGTCACGCTCGATATCGTCGTCGTCGGCAATGGCTGGGCGCCCGTCAACCTGCCGACCGGCGTGAAGCCGCTGGCCCTGACCGAGAACCTCGGCATTCCTGCCGGGCGCAACCGCGGGGCGGCAGCGGTCGGTGGCGAATACGTGTTCTTCCTCGACGACGATGCGAGCATCCCATCGACCACGTTTCTGCGCGACGCGATCGCCAAGATCGTCGCCGATCCGACCATCGGACTCATGCAGCCGCGCGTCGTCGACCCCAGCGGTGCAGAGAATCCTCGTCGCTGGATTCCACGCATCCGCAAGGGCGAGGCAACCACCTCCAGCAACGTCTTCTCGGTTTGGGAAGGCGCGACCATCTTGCCCCGTTCGGTGTACGAGGCGACCGGCGGCTGGGCCGAGCCGTTCTTCTATGCTCACGAGGGCATCGAGCTGGCCTGGCGGGTGTGGGATCACGGCAAGCGCGTGCTGTACGCCGGCGACCTCGTCGCACATCACCCGGCGATCGAGCCGACCCGGCACGAGTACTACTACCGGCTTAACGCCCGCAACCGCGTGTGGCTCGCAAAACGCAACCTGCCATGGCTGATTGCCCCCGTCTACGTCGCAAGCTGGACGGTGATCCAGGTGCTGCGTTGGGCGCGCAGGCCGGCCGCGCTACGCGCATGGTTCGGGGGATGGCTAGCCGGGTGGCGCGAGCGGCCCGGCGGTCGTCGAAGCATCAAGTGGGTAACGGTGTGGCGCATGACGCGTGCTGGTCGTCCCCCGCTGGTTTGATGGATGCCATGCCGCTGAGACGAGATATCGCCACTGCCCGCAGACTCATTACCAACATGGTGCGCTCGCGGCGCAACAGGCGCGCGGTCGCGCAGCGTGCGCCGCGGCATCCGCAGCCCGCCGCCGGCTCGATCCAGATCGCCGTCTACTTTGCTGACACGGCCGTCAACATGTACCAAGTTCGGCAGTGGTACGCGCCGTTGGCGGAACTCGCCAAGCGGTGGCCGGTCGCGATCATCGCCCGATCACCAGGCGCCGTGCTGAAACTGTGGGACGAAGCATCGGTACCGTCCGTCTACCTGCGCGGCGTCGCCGAGCTCGAACACTTCGTTGCAGAGCAAGATCTGCGCATCGTGCTCTACGTGAACCAGAACACCCGCAACTTTCAGATGTTCCGCTACGGGCGCATGTGGCACGTCTTCGTCAACCACGGCGAGTCAGACAAGATGTATATGACGAGCAACCAGTTCAAGGCATACGACTACAGCTTCGTTGCTGGTCAAGCGGCCCTTGATCGGCTCAGCCACAAGCTGTGGGACTTCGATCTTGCGAAGAGGGCCGTTCGAATCGGCCGACCGCAAGCCGACCACATGGGCGGCACGGTGCCGTATCCGGCGGACGAGCGAACCGTTGTCTTGTACTCACCCACCTGGGAGGGGGATCGGGCCGCCGCCGCTTACGGTTCGATTCTCAGTCACGGTCGCGCGCTGACTGACGCACTCCTTGCCTCAGACCGCCACCGATTGATCTATCGCCCACACCCGAGAAGTGGGGTCGTCGACCCGGCATACCGAGTTGCGAACGACGCGATCATCGATGCGATCGCTCGGGCCAACGCAGCGGATCCGAGTGCACACCACCTCTACGACGATGGGGTCGAGCTCGGCTGGCAGCTTGCCGCGGCGGATGTTGCGATCAGTGACATCTCAGCGATGATCTACGACCGGCTCGCCACCGGAAAACCACTCATCGTCACCCGCCCGGTCTCACCGGAGGCTGAGGTCGAGACGCGCGGCTATCTCGCGGCGTGCGAATGGCTGGATGCCGAGGCATCCGCCGACATCGTTGCAGGTCTCGATCGCGTGCAACATGACGCCGAAGCGCTCGCGCGGTTGAAGTTTTGGGCCGAGCACCACTTCGGTGACACGAGCCAAGGGGCTGCGACCGCCAGCTTCCATGCCGCCGTCGAAGCGCTCGTCGAGAAGTGGGAACGCCATGCCGCGCTGCACGCGCTCGATCCGCGCGGCAGCGAAAGCGACGCCTTTGATGACGACGACGAAGACGCGTTGCCCGACGGGGACTGACTGCGCCCCGAGGGGTGTCGGTGGTCTCTCAGTGATCCTCGATCGGCGGCTGCTCCGGCCGCCGCCGCGCGGTGCGCCGTAACAGCTGGATGGGTGCCGCTATCGGTATCCGGATGCGACGGCGCGAGTTCGGAGCGAGCGGGGGTTTCTCGGCTCGAGGGGCTTTGGCCCTTTTGGGTTCTCGGGGCAGCTTCATGACCGGCTCCAACCACATCGGGAACGTCGCAGGCGGCGGCCCGAAGCCTGCACGCGAGGTGCGAACGATCTGACGGCCGAGCAAATGGTTGCCGCCTCCGCCGATGACGGCGCCGATCCCGAACGGAATCAGGCGACCGACGACGTTGGTGCTCTGGGACACGGCGAACCGCTTGAGAAAGCTCGACTTAATTCGGTCTGCAATCGGCCCGATCAGCCCACGTGGGATGCTCTTGGTCACCAGTTCGCCCCAGTACGCCGTGCGTACTGGCCCAGAACCGGCCGCTTGACCAGCGAGCTGCTTCACGAGGTCGCTTCCGGCTGTGCCGAGCACCATGGTCATGACGAGGGCCCTCGCGCGATCGGGGTCATCCACGACAATGCCGTGCACTTCTGTGACTGACTGCGCAAACAGTGCGCTGGCTTCGAGAAAAGCCGCGGTTTCGGCTCCCGACAGGGCAAGTGCTGTTCCGGTGCCGACCGCGGGAATTGCCGAACTTGCCCCGACGACCGCCCCGCTCACGGTGACAGCGGCGAGGTAGCGGTTCTCGAGCGTACGAATAATATCGGCCGGCGTCGCCGAGGACCGCGCCCTGCGAATACTGCGGATGTGCGCCACCACTACCGGTCTCTGCACGGTCAGCAAACGATCGATTCCCCGCACCACCATTGGGCTTGCCGGAACGATCTCGGTCTTCTTAGCCATGTCGTCCACCGTACCCGACGCAGCTCACGAGAGCCGGAGAGCTGGTTCGCTCAGTACGCATTATCGCTGGCGTAGCGCTCGAGCACGTCATCGATTGGTCCGTCAAGTACAAGCTTGCCGTCATCGAGGTAGAGCCCCCGCGTGCAGAACCTGCGCAAATCACGCTCGTTGTGGGACACGAAAAAGAGGGTGCGACCGCCAGCGAGCAGTTCTTCGATACGGCCGTAGCACTTCTCTCGAAATCCCTTATCGCCGACGGCAAGCACCTCGTCAACAAGGATGATCGGCTCCTCCAGTCGCGAGATCACCGCGAAGGCGATCCGAACCTTCATGCCGCTCGACAGGTGCTTGTATGGCGTGTCCAGAAACTCGCCAATTTCGGCGAAGGTGATGATTTCGTCGAATCGCGCGATGATCTCCGCTCGCGACATTCCGTGCAATCCGGCAGTGAGATACACGTTCTCTCGCACGCTCAAGTCGTCAACGAAGCCGCCGGTGATTTCGATGAGTGGGGCCACGCCTTGGTGAACGCTCACGGTGCCCTCGTCGGGCAGGATCACTTCTGCCACCAGCTTGAGCAATGTTGATTTGCCTTGACCGTTGCGCCCGACAACTCCGATCGATTCACCGGCCTGCACGCTGAAACTTACATTTCGCAAGGCCCAGAACTCGCCAGGTCGAGACCGCCGTGCACGGCCAGCAAAAAGATCCTTGAAGTTTCGCCTCGAGCGACGATTCCTGCGAAACCGGATGCCAACATCCGCCACCGCAATCACGGCACCGGATTCCGCGCTCTCCATCAGATCTCCTTCAGGACCGCGCGCTCGGTGCGCCGGAAGACGAGCACCCCGAGACCGAGAATGACGACGCTCATGCCAGCGCTCACTGCCACCGCGAACCACTCGAGCTGTTCGGGAAAGAATGCCGCGCGGTACAGCGAGAAGATTCCGCTGAGGGGGTTGAAGCTGGCGAGTTGTTCGAGTCCGAGTGGAGCGAGGTCGGGAAGGCCATAGATGATCGGGCTCGCGTAGAACAAGAACCTCAGGGCGAGTTTGACCGCTCGCTCAAGATCGCGGAAGAACACAACGAGCGGTGCAATGATCAGGCCTACCCCGATCGTCAAGACCACCTGAATCGCGACGCCGAGCGGGAAGAGCGCAGCCTCCCAGTGCAGCGTTGCCCCGGTTGCAATTGCGAACGCGATAAGCACGGGGATGCTCGCGAAGAACTCAATGCCCTTCACAAGCACAAGTTGGTTCACCCAGATTGTCCGCGGGATCTTGGTTGAGCGAATGAGTTTGGCTTCACGCAGGAATGCCCTCGTGGTATCTGACACCGCCCCGTTGAACCACATCCACGGCAGGAGCGCCGTCAATAGGAAGACGATGTATGGTTCGCTACCGACCGGCCGATCAAAGACCTGCGTGAACACGAACCAGTAGATCCCGGCCATAACGAGCGGATCGAGTATTGACCAGAAGTAGCCGAGAAACGAGGTCGAGTATCGCACTCGCAAGTCACGCACGGCCAGTAACCAGAGCGCGTTGCGGTAGCGTGCCGCAGGTGACCATGCCGGGCGAAGCGGTTCAGTCGTCGACACCCCGCAATCGTATCGAATTGACCGCTCTCGGGTCGCGAGGATGGCCGAACGCCGCCGCGTGCGCCTAGACGAAGAGGTTCGCGCGCTCGAGGTCTTCTGCGAAGTCGATCTCAACGGCGTACAGGTCGGTAATGTCGACCGGCTCGATGAAGAGACCGTCTTGCTCAATTGCCAGCTCAATGCCGCGTTCGAAGTAATCCTGAGGTGCCACCCGACGCAACTGACGCAGTAGCACTGACTTATCTTCGCGGGAGATGTAGTTGATGCCGACCGCTTCTCCGAGACCGTTCTTCACGGTCTTCGACAACTCCTTGATGTAGCCCTCGGCATCCGTCGTGTACTTGACCTCCTCGTCGGACACCTTGGCGGTGTTGACAGAAACGAATGACTGGTCTCGGGCCACGAGCAGGGCGGCCCGCTTAAGGGCAGTTGGATCGAAGACAACGTCGCCGTTCATCCACAGCACGCCGCCGGGTGCCGAGGCGTGCAAGGCACGCATGAGACTTTTTGAGGTGTTCGTTTGGTCGTACTGCTCGTTGTAGACAAACGATGCCTCGGGAAACGCCTCGACGATGTGTTCCAGCTTGTAGCCGACGACGATGCTCACCCGCGCGCTGCGCCCGAAGGCCTGCTCAATATTGTCGAACTGCTGCTGCATAATGGTTCGGCCGTCGTTGAGCCTGGTCAACGGCTTCGGCAACGACCGACCAAGCCGACTCCCCATTCCTGCGGCGAGAATCACGATCTGCGTCGTCATAGGCGGTGTCCTCTCAACCTGTGCGATCCCGGTTGTGCGAACGAGTGTTCGCCGTTTGTTCACCGGAGATTCTTAATCTGGACACCACTTTGTGCTGGCACCACCATATCTTTTCAATCCGAGATTGCGGTGAGCATCCAGCGTTTCGTAGTGGTTTCGTGATGCGAAATCAACTGCGCGCGGCACCATTGGTAGGTTGGGACGGTGGAGAGCCCTGCAGACAGCCAATCCGGCCGCAAACCGAAGAAGCGAGGCGTCGGTCGGCCGGTTGCCTCCCGGTCCAAGCCATTCCCGACCAAGAAGCCCGAAGCGCGCTCGAAACCGGTCAAGGCAAAGAAAGCCGCGTCACGCGCACTCGAGCTGGCACCATTGCAAGCGCCAGCACAGCCGACGGCCCAGCAGCCGCCACAGAAGGCGCCACACAAGCCAGCACCCGAGGTTCTCGCGGTGCGCGACCTGTCGAAAAGCTTCGATGGTACGGTCGCGGTCGCTGACATCAACCTCACGATTGCCGCTGGATCGTTCTACGGCTTCGTTGGCCCGAATGGCGCGGGCAAAACGACGACGTTGTCGATGATTACCGGTCTGCTCCGACCGGATAGCGGCTCGGTCGTCGTTCACGGAGCTGATGTCTGGACTGACCCTGCAAAGGCGAAACAGCAGATGGGAGTGTTGCCAGATCGCTTGCGCTTGTTCGATCGTCTTACGGGTGCCCAGTTGCTCTACTACACGGGGGTACTGCGCGGCCTCGACGCTGCCACGGCGCGCTCGCGAGCAGCCGATCTCGCCGCAGCCTTTCGGATCGAGGATGCGATGGGTCGCCTCGTCACCGACTACTCGTCTGGCATGACCAAGAAGATCGCGCTCGCCTCCGCGATGATTCATTCGCCACGGCTCCTGGTTCTCGACGAACCATTCGAATCGGTTGACCCAGTGTCCGCTGCAACAGTGGCAGAGATACTTCGTGAGTACGTCGAAGCCGGGGGTACGGTGCTCCTTTCGAGCCACAGCATGGACCTCGTGCAACGTATCTGTGGCCACGTTGCCATTGTCGTCAACGGGTCGATCCTCGCGAACGGCACTATTGACGAGGTGCGCGGTGACAGTTCGCTCGAGGAACGCTTCATCGAACTTGCCCGCGGTGGCCGCACGGTAGAGGAGCTCGAGTGGTTGCGCACCTTCTCCGACTGAAGCTCGCCATTCTCGCGAACGCAGTTCGGCGGAGCCGTGCGCAAACGCTGGGTGCCGTTGCTGGTGCAGTTGCCTCGCTTGCGGTCGCTGCCCTCGTCATCGCATCAATCGCTCCACTGCAGTCGACCACCCCTGAGATCGCTCGGGTTGTCATCGTCTGCACGGGAAGTTTCGCAAGCCTCGCGTTTCTGCTCGTGCCGCTGGCCTTTGGTGCGGATGATTCCCTCGATCCCCGGCGATTCACGCTGCTCGGACTCCAGCCGGCACGACTCGCGGGAGCCATTGCGGTTGCAGCTTTGGTGAGTATTCCGCTGGCATTGTTGACAGTCGGAGCGGTCGCGAACGTCGCGGTGTGGATCGAAAATCCTGCTGTCGCTGTTGTCGCTGCCCTCAGCGGCATCCTGGTCATCGCCACTGCAACTCTTGCGGCGCGCGTGTGCTCAGCCGTGGCTGGGTTTGTCTTTTCCTCCCGTCGCGCCCGAGACGGTGCTGGCATCGTCGTATCGCTTGCCATCGCTGTCTCAGCCCCGGCACTGGTGCTTCTCACTACGAGCGATTGGGAAAGCCAAGTATTGCCAATCGCCCGTCGCGTGGCAGCGTTTGCTGCGTGGACCCCTTGGGGGGCGCCGTGGAGCGCTGCAGGCGATGTTGCGATCGGCCGGCCGGTCGACGCCGGGCTCAAGATCGTGATTGCCGTCGTGACCATCGCGGCGCTCGCAGCGGCGTGGTTCGTAGTCGTCCGCGCACTGAGCGCACGCAATTCTCGCGAGGCGATCGCCGTGGAACGCACCGGCCTCGGTTGGTTCGCTCGTCTCCCAGCGTCACCGGGCTGGGCTGTTGCCTCGCGCAGTCTGAGCTACTGGGGCCGTGACCCACGGTACGGTCTTGCCGTCGCCGCCATTCCGGTGGTGCCCATCGTCGTGGTGGTGTCGCTCCTCGGTGTTGGCGTGCCGGCGATCTTCGTGTCATGGATTCCGGTACCGGTGATGTGTCTCTTCCTTGGCTGGCTCGTGCACAACGACATCGCGCACGACAACACGGCGTTTTGGACCCACATCGTCGCCGAAGTGCCGGGCGTTGCTGACCGGTGGGGGCGGAGCGTTCCCGCGCTGCTGCTTGGTGTTCCACTCATTCTCATCGGCAGCTACGTCACCGCGCTCATTTCGGGGTACTGGGCAGCAATACCCGGCCTGATCGGCTTGAGCGCCTGTCTGTTGCTTGTCTCCCTCGGTATCTCGAGCGTGCTTTCCGCGACCTCGCCATACGCAACTGTGCATCCCGGCGACAGTCCATTTGCGCAACCGCAGCCGCAAGCAGACGACACGGGCGGTTCCTGGGCGCAAGCCATCGCGTTCTTCGGAACGATCGTGCTGTCGAGCCCCGTCGTGTATTTCATGGTCCTCGGCAACGCCGACTCCGAGTCCTGGTATCGTTCGGCCCTCGGCGCGGGTCTTGCGATCGGTTTAGTGTCATACATCGGTGGAGTGCAACTTGGCGGCCGTCTCTTGGCAAAGCGGGCACCCGAGCTTCTTGCATTCGCATTGCGGAATTAGGATCGGTCCATGGCTGATAGCGACACCGTGGGCGGCGGCATTTCAACCCTTGACCGCGAACTTGAGGAACTTCTCCATCGCGAGCAGGTTGAAGAGGGTGACCACGAGCGGTTCTCCCACTATGCACCGAAGAACAAGATCATGGAATCCGCGCTCAGCGGCAAGCCGGTGCGGGCTCTCTGCGGCAAGCTGTGGGTGCCTGGCCGCGATCCCGAGAAGTTTCCGGTGTGCCCAACGTGCAAAGAGGTCTTCGAGAAGCTCAAGTAGCAAGGCTTGAATTCGCCCGCTGGCGCGCGGCGGCCGCTGGTGTTAGACGAACACCGTCGGTATCGCTGCTTCGCCTCTGCTGAGGCGGAAGGCGGCATCCGGCAATTCTCGAATCGCGATCTCGTGGTGTGCGCGTGCCGCAGCGGTCCCCGACGATCCGAGGAACTCAGCGTTGACCGTACCGTCTGTGACAAAGCCGACCAGCAGATCGCGCGCCCCGGGAGTTTCCGACCGGGCACCGATGCTGATCTCTTCACGGGCGGCGTTGCCGGTATCCGTCAGCGTGCGCGCGGCGAACTTGCGTCCGCCGATACTCGCTTTCTCGGCTGACCTTTTGGCGACCGAAACCCAGTGCCCGTCGTCGTCACGGCGCGCGACGAGCTTGTAGACGAATCCGGCAGCCGGATGGCCGGAGCCGGTCACCACGGAGGTCCCGACTCCATACGAGTCGACCGGCGCCGCTCGAAGCGCCGCGATCGTGTACTCGTCGAGGTCGTTGGTGACGGTAATTCGGGTGTTCGTAGCCCCGAGGGAATCAAGTTGCGCGCGCACCGCCGTCACCACGGTCGGCAGGTCGCCAGAGTCGATGCGAACTGCGCCGAGCCCCGTTCCGGCGACCTCGACAGCGAGGGCGACTGCAGCCCGCACGTCGAAGGTGTCAACGAGAAGTGTCGTCGACGCGCCCAGAGCGGTGACCTGCGCCTGGAAGGCCTCCCGCTCAGTGTCGTACAGCAGCGTAAACGAGTGCGCGGCGGTTCCCATCGTCGGCACGCCCCAGCGGCGACCGGCCTCAAGGTTGCTGGTGGCGGCAAATCCAGCGATGAAGGCCGCGCGCGCGGCAGCGACCGCCGAGTGCTCCCCGGTGCGGCGGGAGCCCATCTCTGCCAGCGGTCGTTGGTCGGCAGCTGCGCGCATTCTGGCGGCGGCGGATGCCACAGCCGAGTCGTAGTTGAGCACGCTCAGGATCAGCGTTTCGAGAATCACCGCTTCTGCGAAGCTGCCCTCGACAATCAGGACTGGCGAGCCTGGAAAGTAGAGCTCGCCCTCGCGGTACCCCCAGATCGAGCCCTGAAAGCGATAGTCGGCGAGCCAGTCGAGCGCGGCATCGCTGACGACCGACTGTTCCCGCAGCCACTTCAGCTCCGCGTCGCCGAAACGAAAATCTTGGATCAATTCAAGCAAGCGGCCGGTGCCAGCAACGACGCCGAAGCGGCGGCCATCTGGCAAGCGTCGTGCGAACACCTCGAACACCGAGTCGCGGTCGTGCCGCCCGCTGCGAAGCGCGGCATCAAGCATCGTGAGCTCGTAGCGGTCGGTGTAGAGCGCACTTGACATGTCAGCAAGCCTAGCCAGCGGTGCCACCCGCATCGGGGCGGTAGGTTTGCTGTCGTGAGCGACGCGCCGATCGGAGTCTTCGACAGTGGTGTGGGTGGCCTCACGGTCGCGCGTGCCATCATCGACCAGTTGCCCCGCGAGTCGATCGTGTATGTCGGAGACACCGCGCATTCGCCGTACGGCCCGAAGCCGATTGCTGAAGTTCGCAAATACGCCCTCGGCGTGATGGACGGACTTGTTGCCGAGGGTGTGAAGGTGCTCGTGATCGCCTGCAATACAGCGTCGGCGGCAATGCTGCGCGATGCGCGCGAGAGATTCACTGGCGGGTATGGGATTCCTGTGGTCGAGGTGATCCAGCCGGCCGTGCGGGCCGCGGTCCGCCAGACGAAAAACCGCCGGGTCGGTGTGATCGGAACGGTCGGCACGATCAACTCCTTGGCATACGAGGATGCGTTCGCCGCGGCATCCGACCTCGCTATCTTCACGCAGGCTTGCCCGCGGTTCGTCGAGTTCGTTGAGGCCGGGGTGACCAGCGGCACTGAGCTGTTCACGGTGGCTGAGGAGTACCTCAAGCCACTCAAGGCTGCCGAGATCGACACGCTCGTGCTCGGCTGCACGCACTACCCGCTCATGTCGGCAGCGATTCAGTATGTGATGGGGGAGTCCGTCTCACTCGTCTCGAGCGCAGGCGAGACCGCATTCGATGTGTATCGCACCCTTGTTGCCCACGATCTCGAACGAACCGCGTCCGTTGCCCCGAGATATCGCTTCGAGGCGACCGGCCACGACACAACAGCGTTCAAGCGGCTCGCGAGCCGCTTTCTTGGACCCGAGGTCGTGCGGGTCGAGACTTTCGACACCGGAGCCATTCACTTGCCAGCCCCCACCCGCCAGATTCAACAGGAGAGTAACTAAATGCCCCGTCACGATGGCCGTGAGGCTAACCAATTGCGTCCGGTCACGATAGACCGCGGCTGGAGCGATCAGGCGGAGGGCTCTGCGCTGATCTCCTTCGGGCGCACCAAGGTGCTGTGCACCGCCTCGTTTACGAACGGTGTACCTCGCTGGCTGACCGGCAAAGGCAGGGGCTGGGTCACCGCCGAGTACGCGATGCTCCCGCGCTCCACGAACGACAGGATGGATCGCGAGTCAGTGAAGGGCAAGATCGGCGGTCGCACTCACGAGATCTCCCGGTTGATCGGCCGCTCGCTGCGCGCCGTCATCGACACCAAAGCGCTCGGTGAAAACACCATCGTGATCGACTGCGACGTGCTGCAAGCGGATGGTGGCACGCGCACCGCCGCAATCACCGGCGCCTACGTCGCGCTCGCTGACGCTATCGAGTGGGGACGCCAGAAGAACTTCATCGGCAAGACCGCGAAGGCGCTGCACGACAGCGTCGCCGCCGTGAGTGTCGGCATCATCGACGGCGCTCCGATGCTCGATCTGGCCTACGTCGAGGACGTGCGAGCCGAAACCGACATGAACGTCGTCGTCACCGGCAGAGGACTTTTCGTCGAAGTGCAGGGCACCGCCGAAGCGGCCCCCTTCGACCGAGGCGAGCTCGACGCCCTGCTTGATCTCGCGCTCGGCGGCGCCGCCGACCTCACGAAGTTGCAGGTGGATGCCCTCGCACGGCTCAGCGTATGAAGGTCGTACTCGCAACGCATAACGCCCACAAAGTCACCGAGCTGATCGCGATTCTCGGCCCTGACCTTGGTGGAATCGAACTCGTCGCCTACGAAGGACCCGAGCCGGTCGAGGACGGTGCGACGTTCGAGGAGAACGCGCTGATCAAGGCGCGCGCAGCATCCGCTCACACCGGCCTGTTGGCCCTCGCCGATGACTCCGGCATCTGCGTTGATGCGCTTGGCGGCGCTCCGGGCATCCATTCGGCCCGGTATTCAGGCACGCGAGTCGACGCCGAGAATGTTGCGAAGCTTCTGCTCGAACTGGGTGCAGAGACCAATCGGGCCGCGCAATTCGTATGTGCGGCCGCGCTGGTGATTCCGGCCGGATCTGGCGCGGCGGAATACGTCGAGCGCGGGACTTGGCACGGCACTGTGCTGCACGAAGCGACCGGAGCACACGGTTTTGGATACGACCCCGTCTTCAAGCCAGACGGGCTCTCGGTGAGTTCTGCTGAACTGCGCGCCGAAGAAAAGAACGCGATCAGCCACCGAAAACTCGCCTTCGCCGCCTTGCTGTCCGCCCGAGGCGAATTGCTGCACTGACTTCGAGGTGCCTCAGAAGCCGAGGCTCTTCAGTGAGGCGCGCAGGGCAGCCGCTGATGCCTCGAGCAACTGCATCTCGTGGTCGGAGTACGGCACATCAATCACCCGTGCGACTCCAGCCGCGTTGACGACGCTCGGCACCGAGAGCGCGACCCCGGAGATTCCGCGGTACTCATCGAGCACTGAACTGACCGGCAGGATGCGATTCTCGTTGCGCAGGATCGCTTCGACGATCCGCGTTCCTGACAGTCCGATCGCGAAGTTGGTTGCGCCCTTTCCGGCAATCACTCGGTAGGCCGCAGTCTTCACGTTCTCCGCGATCCGAGCGAGGTCTTCTAGATTGAGCGATGTGCCATCGTCGAGTGCCCACTCGAGGATCGGTACCGGTCCGATTCGGGCCTGTGACCACATGGCGAACTCGGAGTCGCCGTGTTCTCCAACGATCATTGCGTGCACGCTCGAGGTGCCAACGCCGACGCGCTGGGCGAGCAACCAGCGCAGGCGAGACGAGTCGAGCACCGTGCCAGACGCAAAGACACGCGAACTCGGCAGCCCGCTGATCTGCTGGGCTGCTACGGCCAGCACGTCGCAGGGATTCGAGACGAGGATGTAGACCGCACCCGGTGCGCGGTCAACGAGTTTGGGCATGAGGTCGCGCAGGATTGCGACGTTTTCACCCGCGAGGTCGAGTCGGGATTGGCCGGGGTCCTGCTTGGCGCCGGCTGTAATTACGACCACGTTCGCGTCAGTGACAACATCGAGATCCGCTGAGCCAATCACTCGCGAGACGCCGGTGAATTGTGATCCGTGGGCGAGATCGAGCACCTCGGCATCCACCTTCTCGGCGCGGATGTCATAGAGGGCCACTTCGCTGGCAGACTCCCGAATCATCGCGGCGTACGCAAGGGATGTTCCGACGGCACCGGCACCGATGATGGCCAGCTTGGATTGCTCGATAACGCTCATCTCTTGAGCATGTCCTGTTGTGGCGCTTCGCGGAAGTGACGTTCGTCGCGAAGCCAGGATCGGGCTAAAGTTTCGGTGTGGCGAAAAATTCGCGGGTCGGGTTCGCCGCTACCAATGAGCCGGTGCGAGCCCGAGCGACACTGCTCATGCTCGGGCCAGCGTTCGTCGCTGCGATCGCCTATGTCGACCCCGGCAACGTCGCCGCCAACCTGACCGCCGGTGCCCGCTACGGCTACTTGCTGTTGTGGGTGCTGATTCTTGCCAACGCCGTCGCCGTGCTCGTGCAGTACCAGTCAGCCAAACTCGGCATCGTCACGGGCCAGAGCCTCTCAGAGATTCTCGGTGAGCGGCTACCAACCGCACCTCGACGCCTGTACTGGGTTCAGGCCGAGCTGGTCGCGGCGGCCACCGACATTGCCGAGGTCCTCGGCGGAGCGATCGCGCTGTACTTGCTCTTTGGGTTACCACTCCCGCTCGGTGGTCTGATTGTCGGCGTAGCGTCGATGGCGCTGTTGAGCCTGCAATCTCGGCGAGGCCAGCGCACCTTTGAGATCGTCATCGTCACCTTGCTCGCCGTCATCGTGGTCGGGTTCGTTTCGGGCCTGTTCATCGCCGGGCTCGACCCGGCAGAAGCAGTGGCCGGCATCGTTCCTCGATTTGAGGGCACGGATTCGGTGCTGCTCGCCACGAGCATGCTCGGCGCGACGGTCATGCCCCACGTCATCTATCTGCACTCCGCTCTCGCGCGCGACCGCTTCGGTGTAACCAAAGACCCGGTTCGCATTCGCGCTCTGCTCAAGGGCACCCGCTGGGATGTCGGCGCAGCACTGCTGGTTGCCGGTGCTGTCAACATTGCAATGCTCTTGCTCGCGGCATCCGCGCTTCGAGGAATCGACGGTACCGACTCGATCGAGGGTGCGCACGCCGCGATCGTCAGCGCCTTGGGACCAGCGGTTGGTGTCGTCTTCGCGATCGGGCTTCTCGCCTCGGGGCTTGCGTCAACGAGCGTTGGCACCTACGCCGGGGCATCCATCATGGGTGGCCTGTTGAAAGTGCGAGTTCCGCTGCTCGTGCGTCGAGTGATCACGCTCGTGCCAGCGCTCATCATCCTGCTCGTCGGATTCGATCCGACTCAAGCGCTCGTGCTCAGCCAGGTGGTGCTGAGCTTCGGCATCCCGTTCGCATTGATTCCGCTTGTCATGCTGGCCAGTTCGAAGCGAGAGCTGGGCGAGTTTGCGAACGCGGCGTGGCTCACGTGGACCGGGTGGATCTCCACCGCAGCCATTGTCGCCATCAACGTCCTGCTCATCGTGCTCGTGATTGCCGGCTGATAAGTGGTTGCCAACCCGACCGCCATCGAGGACTACGCCAAAGTCATCTATGCCCACACCGAGTGGCAGCCCGCCAAGATCACCACCTCGGAAATCGCTGCGCGCTTGGGTCTGGCCGCCTCCTCAGTGACCGAGATGGTCAAGAAACTCGTGGCGCAAGGCCTTGTGATGCACGAGCCGTACGGGGCGGTCGAGCTCACTGCCGCTGGCAACGAGCTCGCGCTGCGGATGATCCGCCGGCATCGCTTGATCGAGACGTGGCTGGTCGAGCGCTTCGGCTATAGCTGGGATGAAGTGCACGACGAAGCGGAGGTGCTCGAGCATGCGGTGAGCGACCGGTTTCTGGAGGCGCTCGACGAAGAGTTGGGATACCCGGAGCGCGATCCGCACGGCGACCCGATTCCGGCTCAGGACCTGCGTGTTCGGAGACCGAATGCGGTCCTGCTTGGCGAGCTGGGGACCGGCCAGGTCGGAACGGTTGTGAGGATTAGCGACCGAGACCCGGCGCTCCTTCGCGATCTCGACGCTGCTGGCATCCGTCTCGGAACCATGCTCCCGGCGATGGGCCACGAGCTCGAGCCAGCGGCGCTCGCCTCGATCTGGGTCAGTCTTGACTGACGCCGCTGCGTAGAGTGGCACTGTGAAGGAGAGTGGCCCTGTGAACGAGAGTCGCAAGGTGAATGCGGATGCCACAGCCGATGCGACGGGTTCGGTGGCGATCGACGACTCAACCGAAGAACGGCTCGCGGCCGCAGTCTCGAAGTGGGGCGAGCCAGAGGTCGTACAGCGTGCTGTTGCGCTGGTCGGTGGATTCAACTTGGGTGAGGAGTTTCTGCTCGTCGTTGGCGGACGGCATGCGCAAGGGATCCTTGGAGGTGCGCCGCCATTGTACTGGCCGGAACTGTGGGGTACACGAGCTCTGCTGTACGTCTGGGACGACTCCGCTGCATCCGCCGCGACTGCTGCGCTCAGCAATCGAGCATGGCGGGTAAGGGAGATGGCGACACGTGTCGCTGCGACGCGCGCACTGCCGGTCACCGACGCTCTCACCGAGCTGCTGGGCGATGAGGTGGCACGCGTGCGCGCATCCGCAGCAAGGGCGCTTGGGGCTGTTGGCGATGCATCCGCCGGTGAAGCATTGCGGTTGTTGCTCAAAGACCCCGAGATCGATGTGCGCCGTGGAGCCCAGCAGGGCATCGACGCGCTCCGGCTGCGGCATCCGCTGGGAGATGCGCCCGGCTAGTGCTCGTCGCTCGTCTCGAGAGCTGGCAACCCCGCCTCTTCGCGGCGCTGTTCTGCCCTCATCTTGATACGCTCCGAGATCAGGTGGTACGCGATGCCGATGAGGGCGAGCGAGATCACCCCGATCAGCACGATGTCGATGTATTGGGTGACGATCTCAGCGACGCCTGGGATGTGCGCGACCCCCCAGCCGAGGAACGTCAGGCCGACGCCCCAGAGGAACGCACCGAGAACGTTGAAGAAGAAGAACTTGCGGTACGGCATCTTGCCGACGCCCGCCGCAACCGGCGCGATCGTACGCACGACTCCGATGAAGCGCGCGATGGTGACCGCCCAGCCGCCGTACTTGTCGAAGAAGTGCTGGGTGCGCGCGACTGACTTCTTGGAGAAGAAGCCGCTTGACCGTTTCTCGAAGATCGCCGGCCCTGATTTTCGGCCGATGTAGTAGCCGAGCTGGTCGCCCAGCACTGCTGAGATGAAGATGCACAACACCACAAACCAGATCGGGAAGGGGATCACTCCGGTGTAGGTCAGCACGCCCGTGATGATGAGCAGGGTGTCACCTGGCAGGAGGAACCCGATCAGCAGACCGGTCTCGACGAAAACGATCGCGCAGACGAGAACGAGCCCCCACACTCCGGCATTGGTGATGGCTGATTCGACGTCAAACAGTCCGCTCGCAGGAAGAACGTTCACGCAAGTCCTTTCATCGAATGGGGTGTCTGGGGACCGCGCGCCATGGAATTTACGCGGCCGATAGCGGTGCCGTCATGATACTGGCTCTCACTGATAGTTGCCGATAACTCGCGTGTGCGGAAGGCGGGACTTGAACCCGCACGCTCGAAAGCACAGGATCCTAAATCCTGCGTGTCTGCCAATTTCACCACTCCCGCTGGCGACCACGATTCTATGCCGAAGGCCCCGCTGTACGCTGGCACCATGACCCTCGAGGATGCGGCAGCTGCCTTGGGGGTTTCGGTGGATGCCACGGAGTCCGACATCCAGCGGGCATACAAGTTGCGCGCTCGCGACTCGCATCCGGACCTCGTCGGCAGTGCTGCGCCGGGGCGTGGAGCACGCTCTGCCGAGGATTTCATCCGCATCACCGCTGCGCGCGACACGCTCCTTCAGGCCCGGCGCTCATCGACGACAGCCGCACAAGCCGCACGCGAGTACTCCGTGCATCCGCGCTATCGCCGAATCTCGTGGCAAGGGCTCGCGGGCTGGCTGAGCGTTGTGGTCGTCGCGGCATTCGTGTCGATTGGCGGAGCCGAGTTGCCGTTCACAGTTGCCGAGCCGTTGGTGCGATTTGCAGTGCTCACGGTTGGCCTCGTTGGCTTCGCGCTGACTGGCAAGCAGGTCTACTTCGTGCTCATCGCGCTCGCTATTGCCGTGACGGCGGTGCTTGCGATCGCCTATACAACCCTTGGCGCGTTGCTCGGTATGTTCATTCTCTCGGCCCCGGTAATCGGGTTGGTACTTGCCGGTCGGGCACAGCGCGCCAGCGACTTGCGCATCCGGATGCAGGCAGCCACCCGCGAGACTCAATAGCTGCGCCCTGCAACTGTGGATAACCTCCGGCACGCCCTGACCCGGACAACAAGAATGTGCGCATGTCCCATGCCCTTGCCCACATTGCCGATCGGGTGCGCGAGCGCGTCAGGCTAGACGGCGTCGATCTCGGCTCAGATGAAGCGCTCGCGGCCCGCTACGTGCACGACGAAGTGCAGCGCTACAGCGAGCGGGCCCTCGGCGGTTCTGTGCCACTCCTCGATGACGAGGCCAACGCGGCCCAGCAGATCGTTGCAACTCTCACCGGCTTCGGCGCACTGCAGCCCTACTTCGATGACGCCGAGGTCGAGGAGATTTGGATCAACGCACCGGATGCGATCTTCATCGCCCGTGACGGCATCCCAGAACTCACCGGCATCACACTGACCGATGCGGATGTGCGTGACCTCGTCGAGCGGATGCTGCAGCACTCAGGCCGCCGCGTCGACCTGTCGAGCCCGTTTGTAGATGCCTCGCTGCCGGACGGTTCGCGTTTACATGTGGTCATTCCGGATGTCACCCGCAAGCACTGGTCGGTCAATATTCGAAAGTTCACCCAGCGCATCCGCGACCTGCAGCGCTTGGTCGCACTTGGCAGTCTCACGCAGCAGGCGGCCGAGTTTCTGCGCATGGGAGTGCTTGCTGGCCAGAACATCATCGTCTCGGGTGCGACCCAGAGCGGCAAGACCACAATGCTCAACGCGCTGCTTGCTGGATGCCGCCCGAGCGAGCGCGTCATCACCGTTGAGGAGACCTTCGAACTCTCGCTCTTCTCGCGCGACGTCATCGGAATGCAGTGCCGGCAGCCGAGTCTCGAGGGGACCGGCGAGATCACGCTCCGTCGACTGATCAAAGAGTCATTGCGAATGCGCCCAGACCGACTCGTGGTCGGCGAAGTACGCGAGGCCGAGTCGCTTGACCTGCTGATTGCCCTTAACAGCGGGCTGCCCGGCATGTCGAGCATCCACGCAAATAACGCGCGCGACGCACTCATCAAGCTGTCAACCTTGCCCCTGTTGGCCGGACGTAATATTGATTCCTCCTTCGTCGTGCCAACCGTTGCCGGGTGCATCGACCTTGTCGTGCACTGCGAATTGGGACGCCAGGGCCGTCGACGCGTCGTCGAGATTCTTGCTCCCACCGGCAATGTCACGGCAGGTGTCATCGAGGCGAGCACGATCTTCGCGATCAGTGACGGTCAGTTGCAGCCAACCGGGAGCTATCCGTCGCGCACGGCGAAGTTCTCGGCTGCTGGTCTCGATCCTGCCGTCGTGCTCGGGGTTCGAAGGTGAGCATCGCGATCGGTCTGCTGCTCGGTGCCGGACTCGTGCTGGCCGCTTCGCCGTGGTTGTGGCCGCGGCGCACGGTTCGCGCGCTCCGATCGGGCGAGACCGATGCCTTTGGAGTGAAGGAACTCTTGGTTCAAGCGGGTCTACCGACCATCTCGCCCGCCACGTTCGCAGCCGGTGCTGCACTTGTTGGTATCGCGGTGGCAGCGCTGACCTTTGCGCTGCTGCCGGTGGCGGCGCTTGCGCTCGCCGCGGGCACAGCGGCAACTGCAGCACCTGTGCTCATCGTGACCTGGCGAGCGCGTCGGCGCCGCTTGGCCCTCCGGATGGTGTGGCCAGATGTGGTCGACCAGCTCGTATCGGCCGTTCGTTCCGGACTCGCGCTTCCGGACGGTCTTGCGACCCTGTCGCGCAGCGGCCCCGCTGCGACACGCGAGCCATTTCGCCAGTTCGAGGCGGAGTATCGCCTGACCGGCAACTTCTCGTTGTGCCTGGATGATCTCAAGACCCGCTTGGCCGATCCGGTCGCCGATCGCATTCTCGAAACGCTCAGAATGTCGCGAGAGGTCGGCGGCAGCGAACTCACAACCGTGCTGCGCAACCTCAGCGCATACCTCCGACAAGAGGCCGCGATGCGTGCCGAACTCGAAGCAAGACAGTCGTGGGTCATGAACGCGGCCAAGCTCGGCGTCGCGGCGCCGTGGGTCGTGCTGCTCCTGTTGGCAACCCGACCGGAGGCGGCTGCGGCCTACAACTCAAGCGGTGGGGTCGCGCTCATCATCGGCGGGCTCGTGGTTTCGATCGCCGCCTACCGCGTGATGATCGGCATCGGTCGATTGCCAGAAGAGCGGCGGTGGTTCGCGTGACGCCGACGCTCGCGTGGGCGGTGCTGGCTGGCGTCGTGCTCGGCTTCGGGCTGTGGAGCATTATCAGCCTGGCTCCCAGAATGAGCGGTCCGCGGCTGGCGCGACGAATCGCACCCTATCTGGCGGATGTCTCGGCCGGCGCCCGCGAGTCACTCGCGCCGCCAGCATCCGGACCATTGCCGGTCGTTGCCGTGATTATCGAACCGCTCGTCATGGTGGGCCGCGACGCCCTCGCGGCCCACC
>Ga0163151_10003330_pt1 | contig 23296 bp, 25 predicted proteins | sample OliLakLV19MP5IB2_FD_145596 | JGI IMG/M metagenome (GOLD analysis project Ga0163151, IMG submission 145596) | Freshwater microbial mat bacterial communities from Lake Vanda, McMurdo Dry Valleys, Antarctica - Oligotrophic Lake LV.19.MP5.IB-2 | ecosystem: Environmental > Aquatic > Freshwater >... | reverse complement strand
GCGAAGGACCGGTAGAAAAATTAGCAAAACCCACAATTAAAAAGGTAATGAAAAAAGCTAAGTTTAAAGCATCAGGAAAATCAAAAAAGGCTGGATCAAAGAAAAAAACCAGCAAGCCAAAAGCTAAAAAATAGTAAGTAAGAGGTAATTTATGGCATCGAAAAAGGCAGCAGGCAGCACAAGAAACGGACGCGACAGTCATAGTAAGCGTCTTGGTGTAAAGTGTTTTGGTGGAGAAAATATTCACTCTGGCACGATCATCGTTAGACAACGTGGCACGGTCTTTCAGGTAGGCAACAACGTAGGCCTGGGCAGAGACTTCACGATCTATTCCCTGATTGACGGCGTTGTGAAATTTGAACGCGTAAATCGTAAAAAACTTAAAATTAGTGTTTATCCAAAGTCTGCTTAAACTATATTAGGAACCCATGAAATTTATAGATGAGGCACCAGTCACGCTAACATCAGGACATGGCGGGTCTGGAGTTGTAAGTTTTCGTCGCGAAAAGTATGTCAATCGCGGCGGCCCAGACGGCGGAGACGGTGGAAAGGGTGGCGATGTCATTTTTCGCGTCGATACTCGCCTTCACTCTCTGCTTGATTTTAAATATAAAAAAATTTTTACGGCCCAGCGCGGTCAGCCCGGTGCTGGCGTCAATTGCTCAGGAGCCCAGGGTTCTGATTTAATTCTTGAAGTTCCCGCAGGCACAATTATTAAAGACGAAGGTGGCAAAACCCTTTTGGATCTTGGTGAAAAGGGCGAGTTCGTGTTTTTAAAAGGTGGCAGAGGCGGCAAGGGCAACACCTTTTTTGCAAATAGCGTAAATCAGGCCCCAATGAATTGTCAGCCTGGAGAAGACGGCGACACCCGAAACATTTTACTCGAACTTAAACTAATCGCTGATGTTGGTATTGTGGGATATCCCAATGCCGGAAAGTCTACTTTAATTTCCCACATTTCTGAAGCTCGTCCTAAAATCGCCGACTATCCATTTACTACCCTAGTTCCAAATCTGGGAGTTGTTAGGGTAGGAGAAAGTCGTAGTTTCGTCATCGCAGACATGCCGGGACTGATTCCAGGCGCTCACAAAGGTGTAGGGCTTGGCACTCGATTTTTAAAACACATCGAGCGCACAAAAGCTTTTGTACACGTGATTGATGGCAGCGGCATTTCAGGCAGAGATCCACGTAAGGATTTCGACGATATCGAGCTTGAACTCAAAATGTATGACCAAGCCCATATCGAAGACATTGAGTACAAAGCCCTATGTGGTAGACCTCAGATTATCGTTATAAATAAAGCAGATCTTTTGACTGATGATGACCATGCCCAATTATTAAATCGTTTTCAGAAAATGGGAGTCCAGATATTCATGATCTCGGCAGTGACAGGTCAGGGAATTCAAAAACTGATACAAACTCTCGGCGAGGTCGTGTTTGGCGAAAAAAAGGCTTAAAAAAATAGGTATTTTTGGTGGCACATTTAACCCGCCTCATTTTGGCCACATAAATAGCGTTCTCACAGTGTCTAAACGTCTTAACCTTGAAAAAATTTTTGTAGTTCCAGCCAATAAAAATCCACTAAGAAAAACGGCAGTAGAGGCCTCCCCAGAACAGCGTCTTGGGATGACCCAAGCAGCCTTTCATGATTACTCCGACCTGGCTGAGGTTACAGACTGTGAGATAAAGAGAAAAGGCAAAAGCTACACCATTGACACCATTAAGGAAATTCAAAAGAAAAATCCAGGAGCCGAAGTCTATTTAATTTGCGGCCTTGATGCGCTTGATCGATTCGATAAATGGAAAGACTTTGCCGCTATATTGAAAAAGGTAAATCTGGTGGTTACCAGTAGGCCTGGCAACCAGTGGCCAACCTCAAAAGAAGAGTTACCAAAGGGACTTCAAAAACTTTGTGCGAACTTTATGTTTCCGGATGTAGAATTGAAAACCGGAAAGTTTATATTTTTTGTGCCCTTAGTTGATAATCAGGCCTCAGCTACCATTATTCGAAAAAAAATGCGTCTAGGACAAAAAGTCGACAATTTTTTGCCGTTACAGGTTGAATCCTTAATTCGAAAAGACAACATCTATCCCCCGCTCCTTCAAAAGGTTACTAATGACAAAAAATTTGTGAATTTTTGTGCTAAGGCCCTCGAAGATAAAAAGGGAGTATTGATCAAGGCCTTTGATTTGCGTGGCCTGGTGACTGCTTTCGACTTCACCGTAATCGCCTCTGGCACTAATACTCGTCACACGATGGCACTGGCAGATGGTTTAGTTGAAGCCGTAAAACTAGAGTATGGATTACAGCCCATAAGTATAGAGGGCAATCAAGAAGGTCGCTGGGTCATAGTGGACTATGGCGGATTTGTCGTTCATGTTTTTTACGACTATGTTCGCCAGGAGTACCGGCTTGAAGATCTTTGGCGCAAAGCCAAGGAAATCTCGCTTTCATGAATTTTGAGGTTCTAACTATCGGCAAGTCTAAAGACGCCTGGTTAGAAAACTTTATTGAGGCCTACGAAAAAAAAATTAACCAACTGGTAAAATTTAAGTTTACGAATCTCAGGGGGATTGCAATTTCTCGAGACAGCGCTAACTACAAAAAAGAGGTCGAGTCGAAAAAACTGCTCGAATCTTTACATGATGAAGATGTGGTCATTTTCATGGATGAAAAAGGAAAATCAAGCGCTACGCTAGAGTTTGCTAAAAATGTACAAAGGCTAATGCAAAGTGGAAAGCGTCGATTAGTTTTTGTTGTGGGCGGACCGTTTGGAGTAACGGAAGATTTAAAAAAACGGGCTGATCATGTTTACTCGTTATCTCCTCTTACCCTTAGCCATCAGGTGGCCATCACGGTGCTAATGGAGCAAATATTTCGAGTCCTGTGTGTATGGCGGGGCATTCCCTATCATAATGAATGAAACGCTCTGATTATAAAAACTGCCTATTACAAACATACATATAACCTATTTTATTTATAGCCTAGAATCCTCCATTATGGGCTCAGGGAAAAAAGAACTTGAACAATAAAAGGGGATAATATGAACACGCAAATATCACGAAGAAAAATTCTTGGACTGGGTTTAGCTAGCTTAGGGACGCTATTTACCCAGAAGGTGCTGGCGGCGGACAATTTAGCATGTGCTTCCGCTCCAAATGCACAGCAGCCCGAGGGCCCCTTCTATCCTACAAAAAATCGTAAGGATAAAGACAACAATTTGGTAAAAGTTGATAAAAACGGTGGCGCCGTCAAGGGAGAAAAAATTCTTTTTTGGGGCCGAGTGATTGATCAAAACTGTCAACCGGTTACCAACGCGTTGGTTGAAATATGGCAAGCCTGTGAATCCGGTCGTTATGACCATCCAGAGGATGCTGATGATGTGCGCGCTCTGGATCCGAATTTTCAATACTGGGGTTTGTGTCACACTGACTCTTCTGGGATTTACTTTTTTTACACAATTCTTCCGGGCAATTACCCGGCTGCTGAAAACTGGGTGCGTCCATCACATATCCATATGCATGCGCAACGCCTGGGGTACACAGAACTGACAACTCAGGCCTATTTCGCGGGTAACCCTCATAATGCTGACGACAAAATATTAAGTCAATTACCGCCCGACGAACAAAAACGCTGCACTATGGAGCCTAGTCGTTTGGATAAGACTGAAGACGCGGTCAAAACTAAAATGATTGCTGAGTTTAGATTATCTACTCAGGATCAAAAGCAGCTAGCAGTTTATCAGTATGATTTGGCAATAAAGAAACTGTGAGGGCACGCGGGACAATGAGGGTATCGCTCTATTCATAGCTATTGAAGCCACTCTCGAACAAGGCAAGCTATAACTTGTCTTGTTCGACACTACCACATGCGAGGGCTTATTGAGTTTAGAAGTCAGCGTAAAATTGATCTGAGGCTGGCTGTCTGACCAAAGGGGCGCAGTTTAAATCACTAGTTTTTAGAACTACTATATACCCACAAAGCGCAGGATATCTGCCCGCAGCTCGGTCAGATACCTAATTTCCGAACACCAATAGGAATGTAATTCAAATGACCTGTGGTTCAGTTTTTGAATTCAGTCCTTGGTATGACCAAGACAATCCCTGTTCAAATTAATCAAAAGATATTTTTTATTCGCAAACACCGGGTCATGCTTGATGTTGATCTTGCCGCACTCTACGAGGTTAGGACTAAAGATCTGAATCGTGCAGTAAGGCGCAATAAGGTCCGTTTTCCAGAAGACTTTATGTTCCAACTTACTGAAAAAGAGGAGGAAATTTTGAGGTGCCAAATTGGAACCTCAAGATTTGACTTAAAAAATGATTCCTGGGGAGGGCGACGGCATCCACCCTCAGTTTTTACAGAGCAAGGTGTTGCGATGCTTTCAAGTGTGCTTCGGGGCGAGAGCGCCGCTCTCGTGAATATTGAAATTATGCGTGCCTTTATAAAACTCAGAGAGTTTCTATTAACGAATCAAGAGTTAGCCCGAAGACTTTTAGAGCTTGAAAGTAAATATGATCACCAATTTAAAACAGTATTTGATGCAATTCGCGAACTGATGACTCCGCCAGAACCGTCTAAACGTAAAATTGGCATTACATGGGATTAATTATGAATCTAACGAAAACCTGGTCCTATCTTCGCGCCTGTCCTCACTGCCACTTTTGGTTTGGAAAAACAGATCTGTTTTGTGTTACTTGTTGGGGGCTAGCAAATAGGGAGCGCTCCTGGAAAAAAGCAACAGAATATCAGTTAGACACAACGGTGCTATTTTGTTGGCGGGAGGAAAACAACATTGTTGCTGAGTTGATTTACGCGTTTAAAGGGGGGGAGTTGAAGGAAGCTAGCCAAAGACTTGCTTGTTGGATTCTGTCCTCAGTCGATACTTTAGACATAAAGAACGCAGTATTTATTCCAGCGCCGCCGCGAAAGCCAAGAAATTATGATCACGCGACCCAGCTGGCCCAGAGTCTTTCCGGCTTGTCAGGCAGGCCATATTTTAATGCGCTAGAGCGAGTGGACTCCGAAGGACAAAAACACCTTAAACAAACAGAAAGATGGAGCATTAAGATGAAGCTGAACGGTACCTTTGAAGTCGACGCGCTCAAAGAACAGCGTATTATTTTCATAGATGACGTAGTAACAACGGGCGCGACTGCCCAAGCGGCCTATTTAGCACTGGAAAAACCCAGAAACTTTAAGGTTTGGGCGCTCGCCTATAGGCCGAGGCTTGCGTGGGAGGCGCCACTTTGATATAAAGCCGAAATGCTTAGACCGATGGGATTATCATTAGTTTTTTTATTTCTTCAGACTGCAGAAGCAGGTGACCTGCTTGAGACGGTTTCAAGAAAGCTTAACAAGGCCAGCTCTTCAAAGATGGCTGTAAAAAAAACGGTTTACAATGCCTTTACAGAAGAAACGAAGTCCTATGAGGGAAAGCTTCAGGTAAGTCACAAGAGCTTAAGATTAGATTACGTAACACCAGAAAAATCTATGATCCTAATCGGAGAAACTGAAATTTGGGTGGTTAACTATGATGTTAATTCAAAGGACAAGATCTCGCAAATTCTTCATGTGAATACAAAAAAAAGCAAGGCTCACCAATTGCTTTTATCACTGTTAGCTGGAGATGGCCTATTAAAAAAATTTAAAGTACTAAAAAAAACTTTGGGACCAAAGCAGAGTATGTTTAAACTGAAGCCGACGATGACTATCGAAGAAATAGAGAGTCTGGAGGTTTTAATTGACGGTGAAAAAAACAATATTAAAAAAGTCACCTATTGGGATGAAAGCGAAAATAAAACTGAATATGAACTGAGCGAAGTTTCTTACCAAACTAGCAAGGTGGATAAAAAAGACTTTCAGTTTAAACCTCCAAAGGGAGTAAAAGTTGAAGAACTTACAGACACAGACGCCAAATAAAAAAGTTCATTTCGTAAGCCTGGGATGTCCCAAAAACCTTGTTGATACAGAAATCATGGCGGGAACGCTTGTGAAAGACGGCTACGAAATAACAACCTCGCCAGAACAAGCACAGATGCTAGTTGTAAATACCTGTGGCTTTATTGATGATGCAAAAAAAGAGTCCATCGACAAGATTTTAGAATTGGCAGAGCTTAAAAAACAACATCCAGGAAAAAAACTTGTAGTCTCTGGGTGCCTAGTTCAGAGGTATAAAGACGACTTGGTTAAGGATATGCCGGAAGTTGATTTCTTTGTAGGCTCAGGAGAATTTCAAAACATCTCTAAAATACTAAAAACCGAGAAGCGAAGCGGTAAAAAGACATTTTATAACCTTCCGACCTATTTACAAGAGGAATCCTCGCCCAGAATAAACTCGGGTCCAAAGCACCGAGCGTATCTAAAAATTTCAGAAGGTTGTAAAAAAAGATGTGCGTTTTGTGCCATCCCCGTTATTCGGGGCGACCTCCAGTCTCGAACCATCAAAAATGTGGTGTCCGAAGCACAGTTGTTGGTGGCCTCCGGAGTTGAGGAAATCATCGTGATTTCTCATGACTTTACAGATTACGGCTGGGATTTAAGAAAAAAGGACATTAAGGCCAAAGAGAGCCCGGTAGAATTATTGAGAGATCTTTCGCTGGTTCCTGGGCTTAAATGGATTCGACTCATGTATCTTTATCCTGATGGAATTACTGAAGAGTTACTTGATTTGATAAAGGTTCGACCAAATATTTTGCCCTATTTTGATATGCCACTTCAGCACATCAACAACGAGCAACTTAGAAAAATGAATCGCAAGATGACCAAGGAAGAAATAACGGGGCGGCTGGCGTTAATCCGCACAAAGATTCCAGAAGCGGTAATTCGCACGCAATTTATCGTGGGCTTTCCTGGAGAAACCGACGACCAGTTTAAAGAGTTATTAGAATTTATTAAAGAGCAAAAATTTGATCGTGTGGGCTGCTTTAAGTATTCCCCCGAAGAAAATACTGGTGGCTTTCGAATGAAAGACCAAGTTGAAGAAGAGGTTAAGACCAAGCGCTTTGATAAGCTCATGTCACTTCAAAAAACTATTAGCAAAAAAAAGATGCGTGGGTACCTAGGTAAGACGCTTCAGGTGTTGGTAGAAGGAGTCAGTCCTGAGACTGAACTGTTGTTGCAGGGACGGTATTTTGGACAAGCGCCAGAGATTGACGGTGTGGTTTTAATTAATGAGGGGACTGCAAATCCGGGGACGTTTGTGAATGTTCGTGTGACTGATACACATGATTATGATTTGGTTGGCGAGATTATTTAACAAAACATCCAGAAATTATTTACATTTGACAATCCTGGTCAGGAATGCTGACATTAGTCTATAAGTGGAGGCCAGAGATGTTTTCAACACAATTTATGATGCTCTTCGTGCTTTCGGCCCTTGTTTTTTTTCTAGTAAATGTATTGATTAACTAAAGAGAGAATTCTCCCCGTCGATTCAGTTATTAAGTATGTAAATATCTGGATAATTTCGGCCGAGCTCTTCACTATCAAGCCCGTAACCAATTAAAAACCGATCCTCTACTGTAACTCCAACGTAATCTGGGTTGAGTGGAATCTCTCGACGGGCGGGCTTATCGATCAGAGTAACAATTTTTACAGATTTTGGCCCACTTGCCATGAGGCGTTTTTTTAAAAAACTTAGTTTTCGGCCGGAATCAATAATCTCCTCAACGATGAGAACATGTTTGCCATCGACGTTTGTAGTGATGTCTTTTACTATTTGGGTTGATCCACGAAAAACAAGATGTACGAAATCGATTTCTAGCGGCAAAGTTATATATCGCATTAGATCAGCTAAAAAAAGTACAGACCCTTTCAGAGGGCAAATCAAAACGAGCGGCAGGCCTTCGTAATCGGCTTCGATTTGCTTTGCTAGAGTCATAACGTGTTTTTTTATTTGTTGCCGGGTAATGAATGGTACCATAATTTCTTTTAATCGCGACATATCACACTCCCTAAAAGGATGCCTCTAAACTGGAACTCTGAGCAATTCGGGCGTAGCGCTGGGCCTCTAAGTTTTCTGGATCACGAAGTAAAACACCATTCCATTGCTCCATGGCATCCGTAATTCGATTTAAATTATAGTATAGCTTTCCTAAATAAATTCGCGCCGGCAAATAATGTGGAAACTCGCGTGTAATAAATTTAAGTTCCTTGAGAGCCTTTCTCTGTGACCCCAAAGACATCAGACATTCGACCGCCTTCATGGCAATCTCCGGTTTTCGTTGATTTGTAAACTCAATGGCCTTTGTAAATTGTTCGATGGCTTCTTTGTGGCGCTTACTTTGAGCGTAAAGCGATCCGAGCTCCTCATGTTTCTGCGCAAACTTTTCTTCAATATAGGGATCAAGCTCAGGGCTGCGCAGTTCAAGATGTTCTCGAGCTTTCTGAAAAACCTCTCGGCCCTCATCGTAGCGACCAAGGTCGTTCAATAAAATTGATAATCCTACGCTGGCGTCGGTAAATCCAGGATCCACCGCGAGCGCTTTTTTATAGAACTCAACGGATTTATTAAACTTTCCTTTGTCATAGTTTATTGTGCCCAACATATAGTAGGCATCGGGAGACTTCAAATTACTAATGAGCACCTGACCCAAAAGCGACTCAGCACTTACATAGTTTCCCTCGTGGAAGTGCTTTTTTGCGATTTCAAGAATTTCTTTTGCGTCAACGCTTCTCATTTGACCCTACGGCACTTTGAACTTCAGAGAGAAAGCGAGAATTCGGAAAGCGTTCTTTAAGCTTTTGAAAATGCTTGCTGCCCTTATCGATCTGTCCACTTTTGTAAGCGCAGATTGAGGCGCGAAAAAGTGCTTTTTCGTCTAAACCAAGTCCCGGATAATTTTCAATTAAATCTTCATATCTGTATAATGCGCTTTCAAACTTTTGGCGAACGAAATAAAAATTACCGATGTAGTCCTCTTTAGCGGCCAATTTTTTACGGGTCTCTTCTTTTTTTTCTCGTGCTTCTTTAGTGTGTTTTGAGTTGGGATAGGAGCTCAAAACCTCATCAAAATAAGTAATAGATTTTTCTGCCAACGAAAGATCGCGATCAACAGTCTCAGGCAGCTGACTATAATAACTCATGGCTAGCTGAAAGGTCACATAGTCAACAGAAGGATGTTTAGGGTGAAAATCTTTAAAATTCAAATAGGCCTGTTGTGCCTCGGCAAAGGCCTCACGCTTGTAATGTAAATCTGCAGATTTAAGCTCAGCATCGACAGAAATTTTGCTGTAAGGAAAGCGATGTCGTACCTCTCCATATTTTGTTATGGCTTCGTCATAGCGTTCTGCCTTTTCAAATTCCTCAGCGCTTTTGTAAAGGCCTTCGGCAGAGTTGGGATCAAAAGTTTGGTTTGAAGCACAGGAAACAAGCGTTAGTGAAAATATAAAAACTAAATGAGTAAGGAATTGCGACATTCCCAGGAGTCTAGAAACAAGGCGGTATTTTGTCAATTAAGACTTAAACTCTATTAGATGGGTAAAAATGGCCTGACTAATAACCTTTAAGGCGCTGGCCACAGGTATGGCAATGATCATGCCGAGAACGCCCATGAGTTGCGAGCCAATAATAATTGCGACAACTACGCTGATAGGGTGAAGATCTACTATTTTGGCAACTAAGAGTGGCACAATAAAAAGCATATCAACTACCTGCGCAAATACATAAACCACCGTGATGTAAACAAACAGAAAACTATTCGTATGGTCCGTAAAAAAGGCCACCAAAAATGCCGGTACAGCTCCAATGACGGGTCCTATATAGGGAATTAGACTGGTTATGCCGGCAAAAACCCCCAGAATTACGGCGTATTTTACGTCTTTGATCTCTAGACCGGCCCAAACAATAGCTCCTACGATCAAAGCCTCAAGAAATCTTGCTCGAATAAAATCACCTAACTGGGTGTTTAACTGGTGTAAAAGGTTCAAAGAAAGCTCAAATATATTATTTGGAACGAGAGCTAGGAGCTTTCGAACAAAATTTCGTCCATCCTTTAACATGAAAAATGCGAAAAATGGAGCCAGCAGCGTAATAGTAAAAATACTCGAGGCAAAATTTGGCAGGGCTGTAAAAAAAACTTTAGCGCCGTCCGATAAGTATTGCGCAATCTTTTCGCTGGCGTTCATTTCGAAAGCGCCCAGGGTGAGGTCTTTAATCCGATCATCAATTCGCGATAGTTGCTGACTTAAAATATCGATATAGGAGTTATATTCGGTGCTGAGAGTTTTAATTTGCGAACTAATCATGGGAGAAATTAAATAGATTACTAACCAAAGACAAAAGCCCGTTACAACGAAAGGAATGATAATAGCCCAAGTTCTCGAAATTCCTGAGCGCTCCAATCGATTTACCAGGGGATTTAGAGAGTAAAAAATAACAAAGGCCAAAACTTGGGTCACTAGCATGTCTTGGACTCTTAAAAGCACCACAATCAAAAGACTAAGGATGCCGATAAAGGCAATAAGCTTAACTAGATTTTCTCTCCGTATGCTGCCCATTATTTTTTTTCCGAGAGTTTGCTGTGTCCTTTGATTTCCATCACTTGGCGTCTTAATTCAGAGACCTTTTCGGTTGTTTCTCTTAATCTTCGGCCAAGAACTTCTGCCAATCGCGATACTACCTGAAAGCCTGCCGTGGGATTTCTTTGTAAAATCTCGACTAAATCAGATTTGTAAAAGCCCACCAACTGAACCTCATTGTGGGCAACAGCGTTAGCGCTCCGACGACTATTTTCTTCAACAAGAGCGATTTCACCAAAAAAATCTCCAGGAGATAATCGGGTTATATAAACCCCACCAGCTCTATGTGCACTTTCCGCAAGTTCAGTCATAGTGATATCGATAGATCCTTTAATTATTATATACATTCCAACGCCAACTTCGCCCTGTGAAAAAACGACCTCACCTGGGCGATAATTTCTGACATGGATTACATCGCTTACAAAGCGAATGTCTTTTTCGCTGAGATCTTGAAATAAATAGTTTTCTTTAAGAATTGTGTAAAGAGTCCGTTCTTTTTGATCTTTTCTGAAAAAATTATCCCAAAGAAAATTCATCACATCTTTCCCGCGTTTATAAACAGCTGTTCACGCAAGACCCAGCCCGTATTTTTTCCGGGTAAAGACACTTGCGTCCATGCGTCTTTGGATTGTCGCACAATCACCTCAGAACCTTCAAACAATACAAAAAGATTTGTCGCGTCTTCGTTGGGGCTGCTGCGAACGATGGCCGGGCCCGAAACAATAGTAGCTCGCATGATATTAAGATCGATATATTTGAGAGTGGAAATGCCAGTGAAGAAAGCAGCAATTACCCAGCAGAGATACCCGTAGAGTGGATGTTTTGCCGGAACCAAGCCTTGGGTCAATGCGCGGCGGCGAAAACCCAAATATGTCAATAGTATCCAAACTGCACCAATTGAAAATGCGAAGGAAAAGAGAAGAGCAAGGCCAAAAGACGTATGAATGAGAATTACTTCGCGTAAGGTTTCATAAAAAGATTTAGGTGGAATTGGCTTATTTGCAAGCAGTTCGTCGGTCGCAAACCTAATCGCTGAAAGCGTTTTTCTGTTGCCTGGATCTAGATCGAGTGCCTTTCGCCAATAGGCTAAACCCAGACCTTTTTTGCCAAGTTTATATTCAACCAGACCTAAGTTGTAAAGTGTCAAAATATTATTGGGGGACCCTTTGAGAGCCTGTTGAAATTGTTCACGTGCCAATTCGAGCTGATTGTCCTGATAGCTTTTTACGCCCTGACTAAAAGAGGGCTCGGCCATCGAAATGAAGGCAATTATCAAGCTGCAGGGAATAACTAAGAGACAGGAGCGCCATACTGAATTCATAATTAAACATAAAGCTTAATTATTAAATGACCTCCTGTCTACGAGGTTTATTGACGAGAAAAGGAAAACTTATGTCAAATTTAGTCGGCCACGAATTAACTAGATCTGCAAAAATTAATGGTCACATAGAGGAACTCGTCAAAGAGATTCGCAATCACAGCGCCAAGATCAAAGCGCCAAAGCCTGCAGACCCTCAAAATAAAGAGGCCTTTAAATCACTTTGTGACAAAATTGCCGCCAATCGAGGTCGGCCCCTTTATTTGCCCTACATAGGAACGGGAATTGGTAACGGCAGTTTGGTGGAATTAGAGGACGGAAGCATAAAAATAGATTTAATTAATGGAATAGGCATCAATCTCATGGGCCATAGCCACCCTCGAGTTATTGCAGCCACCATTAAGGGCGCCTTATCTGACATAGTTGTACAGGGAAATTTAGAGCCAAATCTAGAATATGTGAAATTCGGTGAATTAGTAACGGGATTGGTTAAAAAAAATAGTCGCTTACGCCATGCTTGGATTACTACCTGCGGTACAATGGCTAACGAAATTGCTCTTAAAATATCCCGCCAAAAGAGAGCGCCTGCACGAAAAATAATTTCAATTAAAGATTCATTCGCGGGTCGATCAACCTTAATGACTGAAATTACAGACAACCCCGCCTTTAAAGAGGGTCAACCTCATTACGACGAAGCATTTCGTATTCCCTTTTTTGACTCTAAAAATCCGCGAAGCACGGAGATTGCAGCCCAAGAAATGAAAAAACATTTCGACCAACACAAAGGACAAATTAGCGCATTTATGTTTGAAATTGTTCAGGGAGAGGGGGGCTTTAAGGTTGGATCAAAGGAGTTCTTCTTAACACTTTTTGATATTTGTAAGCAAAACAATGCGCTCATTTGGGCGGACGAAGTCCAGACATTTTCTAGAACAGGAGAATTGTTTGCATTTGAAAAGTTGGATATTGGAATGCATCTTGATTTTGTCACATTCGCGAAAACCGCTCAGGTGGGGTGTGCGCTTTTTACCGAAGAAATGAATCCCAAGCCCGGTTTAATTGCCGGTACATTTGCCGGGGCGTCAGCTTCTTTGTCCGCCGGCATAGAAATCATTAATATGCTTGTAGGCGATGGCTTCCTGGGGACTAATGGCAAAATTGAAAAAGTTTATCGCGACTTTACGGGAATGCTCGAGGGTCTTGCTGCAGGTTCCTGCAAGGGGCTTATTGATGATATAGGCGGGATCGGACTTATGGTCGCATGCAGAACACTTGATGGCTCAAAAGCAAAGGCTGAAAGACTTCTAAAAGTAATGTTTGAAAATGGATTGATAGCTTATTATTGCGGTCATGGTCCCTATAAGCTGCGATTTTTAATTCCTGCAATTATTTCTTCCGAAGAAATTAAAATGACAGCGAAAGTAATAGAGACTTCTATTTTACAGGTGGCAAAGGAAGCATGAGTTTTTTAATCCGAAGTGTCGAAACAGGAGACCTAGAGGCCTTATATGATTTGGCTAATCAGTTTAATCTTTTAAATATGCCAGCAGATAAGACGCTATTAAGTCAAAAAATAACTAGAAGTCTTTTGTCGTTTTCGGGTGAGCTAAAAATTGACAAGGCCGAATACTTATTTGTTATTCAAGATTCCCAAATTAAAAATCGAGTTTTGGGCTGCTCCCAAATTATCGCCAAACATGGCAATCCAGGAATGCCGCATTATTCATTCCAAATATTAAAAGTGAATAAATTTAGTGAGGATTTGGGAATAGGATTTATTCATAAAGTCTTGCGTTTTAAAGAAAACACAGACGGGCCCACAGAAATTGGGGGTCTTCTGGTTGACAAGGCTATGCGCCGGCGACCTGAAAAACTCGGCCGTCAAATTAGTCTGATACGTTTTCTATTTATGGCAATGCATCGAGAAAAGTTTAAGAATCGGGTTCTTTGTGAACTAACCCCACCATTACTTGAGGACGGGCGCAGTGAGTTTTGGGAGGCCGTTGGTCGCCGCTTTACAGGAATTCCCTATCAAGAGGCCGACGAGTTAAGTCAAACGCATAAAGAATTTATAAGGCAGTTATTTCCGGACCAAGACATTTATTTATGTCTGTTGGACTCTCGGGCGCGTCTAGCAATTGGAAAAGTTGGCTCGGACACACTTCCGGCTCAAATTATTTTAGGGCGCGTTGGCTTTAAATATATGGAGGAAGTCGATCCGTTTGATGGAGGGCCTCATTTTGGAGTTGCTACGGAGGATATTTCGGTAATTAAGAATACAAAGAAGATGAATATTGTGGGAACTGACAAGGCCCAGTTTAATCAACGGGCGCTCCTTGGAATCGAAAGAGAGGGCGCGTTTTTTGGCGCCTACTCATTGGTAGATTTAAAGGGTTCCAACGAAGTATTATTACCAGTCGCGACCCTGAAATTAGTGGGATTAGAGCCAGGGATGACAGTTTATGTGTCGCCATTGCCAGAGTGAAACCAGAGAGAGGACTAAAGTATGATTGAAGAATTAAAGTCGACCCCCTATATGGGCGACTACATTGACGGAAGGTTTTTAGTTCCTGCGTCTCCGGATGGGTCAATTGAAATTCAAAGTCCTGCAGACCTTTCAGATAAGGTAATAACTGTGCCCTTTAAACTGGATCACGTAGAGGTTGCAACTAAGGCTGCGGCAAAGGCCTTTTACCCTTGGGCCCGACTTTCACTAAATGAGCGAAAAAATTATTTGGTAAAACTAAAGGATGTATTTGAGGCTCACTCAGAACAAATGGCTGTGATGATAAGTCGTGAAACGGGAAAGCCGATTTGGGAATCTCGGACCGAGGCCAAGGCGCTTGCAGCGAAGATAGATGTAACACTGAACCACTCGTTAAAGCTGGTTCAAACCGAGCGTATTGAAAACGCGCTTCCAGGGGTTGATGGAGTCACGAGACACCAGCCGCGAGGAGTTATGGCTGTGGTGGGACCGTTTAACTTTCCAGCTCATTTACCCAATGGCCATATCATTCCCGCGCTGATTACTGGAAATACAATTGTCTTTAAGCCGTCAGACAAAACCCCCGCCGTAGGCCAGTTAATGGCACAGTTATTTGAAAAAGCCGAATTCCCGCGGGGCGTTTTTAATTTAGTTCAGGGGCGAGGAGAGTCGGGACGCCGACTTGTCATCGACGACAATGTCGCGGGAATTTTATTTACGGGTTCCTATGAAGTTGGCCTAAAAATAAAAGAAGACACCCTCAATCATTTTTGGAAAATTACCGCACTCGAGATGGGCGGCAAGAATGCTACCGTTGTATGGCATGATGCGGAAATGGAAAAGGCACTTTATGAAACGCTGATAGGATGTTTTTTAACGGCGGGTCAGCGTTGTTCTTGTACAAGCCGCGTGATTTTACACAAGTCGATTGCAGATAAGTTTATCGACAGGTTTTATGCTGCGGCTAAAAAAATAAAAATAGGGCATTGGCGTGAAGAGGTTTTATTTGGCCCGCTGATTAGTAAAGATTCGGTAGAAAAATACTTGCGCTTTCAAGAAATCGCAAAACGCGAAGGGGCCGAACCTCTAATGCGCGGAAAAGTTTTAGAGCTGGAGAAGCAGGGCTACTATGTTACGCCCAGTATTAACATAGTAAAAGAAATGAAATCTAAATCCGTTTATCAACGAAGCGAAATATTTGGACCCAATGTGGCCGTTTATACAGTTCAAGATTTTGATGAGGCTCTAGAAGTCGTAAATAATACTAGCTATGGTCTGGTCATGTCAGTCTTTACCAAAGATAAAACCTTATACGAAGAGTCACTTTTAAAGACCCGTATTGGAATGGTTAATTGGAACCGTACAACCAATGGTGGAAGTTCAAAACTTCCATTTGGTGGACGAGGTAAATCGGGAAATGATCGGCCGTCGGGAAACTCAGCCGTTCAATATTGCACTGTGCCGGTAGCGAGTTTAGAGGATACAAAGGGTTTTGATCGTAAGTCTATGATGCCAGGAATAGTGTTAGACTGATGAAAGCGAAGCTGACTTTAATATTTATATTAGGATCATTTTTGTTTGCAGCCTGGGCGGCCTATGACTTTATGTTCGTACCGGTAGATTCTGAGGACAAAACAGAACTCATCTTTGAGGTTCAGCCAGGAGAATCATTTAAAAAAGTTGCGAACAACCTTGTGTCTGAAGGAATATTAAAAGAGGAAGTAGCACTTTATTATTACGGACGCCTTACAGGGTACGGTAATAAGGTGAAAGTAGGTGAATATCGATTGTACAAAAGCTTAAGACCCGATGATGTTCTGCAAATTATTACCTCAGGAAAGAGTATCGAGCGCAGTTTTGTAGTTCAAGAGGGTCTAAATATATATGAGATTGCCACTCAGTTTGAACAGGCAGGGCTTGGAAAGGCCGATGAATTTTTAGCACTATGTTCAAATAGAGCCTTAATAAAAGAGAATCTACAATTAAACGTGGCTACGCTTGAGGGGTTTTTATTTCCGGATACTTACAAAATTACTAAATACATGGGCGCGCGCGAGTTAATTAAAAAGATGATTAATCGCTTTAAGGAAGTTACAAAAGATATCAAAACTCGAGTAAACGTGCAGTTTTCAACAATTGAGTGGGTTACACTCTCTAGTATCATTGAAAAGGAAACCGGCGCACCAGAGGAGCGTCCACTGGTTGCAAGTGTAATTTTTAATCGTCTGAAAAAGAAAATGCGACTGCAGATGGACACCACGACAATTTATGGAAAATGGCGAAAAACTGGAGTTGTGGTTAAGAATATTTCAAAAGCGGACTTGTCAGAAAAAAATGAATACAACACCTATACTTTTTTGGGGCTACCCCTAGGACCAATTGGAAACCCCGGGCGAGAGTCATTAATGGCGGCACTAAATCCTGCGAATTCAAAGTATTTGTTTTTTGTAAGTCACAATGATGGGACCCACGAATTTAGCGAAAGTTTAACGGCGCACAATAAATCAGTGTCCAAGTTTCAAGTAGATAAAAAAGCCCGCCAGGGAAAGTCTTGGCGAGATCGAACAAAAAAAAAATCTAAAAAGCGCCGGCAGTAAGACCACTCTCGATCTATCACTTAAGCTTTACAGATAAAACTTATTTGCCTGCCAGCGTTCGGCTTATCTCGTCGATACGAGGCGTAATTCTCATTTGTAAAAGTATTTTGACCGAAATTAAAGATCTTATCAGCACTAATGCCAGCGGCGGCGGCCTGCAGTTTAGTAATCGCAAACAAATCCACTAGCGCTTTAGATTTGTCGCTGGGGTGATCTGCGGCCCCGGCGGCAAGAAGTTTTGCGACGTCTAGGCCTACCTCAAAAGAATTCTTAAAAATGTGGGGACCAACATAAAGTTTAAAACTAGCGCGTTCGTCTGCAGGAACTTTCGCAAGAGCAACCTCCAAAATATTTAAATTAACGCCGCGCCAACCGGCATGAACGGCAAAAACATATTTGCCCGAATCCGAAACACCTAAAATAGGTAAGCAGTCTGCTGTGACAATTGAAAGCGCTAGATTTTCTTGTGAGGTCCAATGTCCGTCACCCTCGTGTTTTACAGAAGCCTCAGCCGCAACCACTATTTTACCATGAACCTGTTTTAATTTACAAAATTGAATTTTCGGAAAAATCGTCTCGAGTAGTTCTGCAGTACCAAAGCGAGTACCAAAAAAAACCAGACACCCGGGCAATTTAAGGAGATCACCCACGTGTATTTTTTCGTAAAATATTTTCTCAAAGCCACTCAATCGGATTTTACCCTTTTAAATAATTCCGCAAGGTCGGCGGGCCAGTCGACTTCAAACTCTAAATTCATACCAGATGTCGGATGTTTAAATTTGATTTTTTTAGCCAGTAATGCTGATCTTGGGAAGGCCTCAAGGTAAAATCTTAGCGACATCTCTCGAATGGTTTTTAGTGGAGGGTGTTGGGTATATATTTTGTCTCCTACGATGGGATGACCCATTTCTGATAAGTGTATGCGGATCTGATGTGTTCGACCCGTCTCGAGATTCAATTCGAGTAAGCTCAGGGCCTCTGAAAAAAAAGTGTTTACTCGGAAATGCGAAATCGCTTTTTTCCCCGTTGAAATGTCGATGGTAGAGTTTAACATATGATCTTGGGGTCTGATAATTTGTTTGGTGTTAGGATGTCGAAGCGACATTCTCTTTTTTCTATTTGAGGGATTTCGAATTAAGTAAGACTCAATTTTACCCTCTTGAGTTTTCGGTCGGCCATAGCAGAAAGCAAAATAAGTGCGACCTACCTGGTGCTCTTTAAATTGTTGCTGCAGATTCGACTGGGCGCCATCGTTTTTGGCAATTAAAAGCAGGCCACTAGTTTCATTATCAAGTCTGTGAACAATTCCAGGACGGTCGGGAGCAAAGCCAGAAGATAAATCTTTTGTATATTCTTTTAAGGCGTCTACGACAGTATAAACTTTTTTGCCCGCCCCTGGGTGAACGGATATCATGGCAGGCTTATTAATTACTAATATATCTTTATCCTCGTAAACAATGTCGAGCGATATTTTTTTAGAGAGGTCTAACGGCGACTCTTCGGGGAGATTAATTTCAATTTTGTCACCCGCGCGCACGAGTAGCGAGGGCTTTCCGGGTAACGTATTAATCAAAATTCGTCCATCCGAAATTAATTTAGATACTTGTGATCGAGAAAGCGTGACAATGCTTTCAGAAATAAATTTATCCAATCGAAGTTTAGATTTTTCTTCTGGCACAGTAATTTCGAGTGGCCGACTATTTTTTTCCAAGGGCGTTCTTATATAGATCGAGGTAGGATTTTGTGACTCTTCGCTCGTCAAGATTTAAAATTTTACAAAGCTGAACTAAAAAGCCGCGTACAAAAACGGGTGCAGGGATAGCTGTAAAATCATTTCTCTCCATAGCTACTAAATAGCTGAGCCCGATTCGGGTAGTTTCTGCGATGCTTTCCACAGGTATTTCTTTGTATTGTCGAACTTTTTTTAAAAACGAGCCATCCCACACTGTCTGTGCGTTGATTTCATCTTCCATTGCTGAACTAATTTTGTAGGTACCGAACTTGGTTCTACCTAGCCCTTCTTCCGAGGCAATATCACCCGACGGTTTACGCAAATTAATTGAGACTCGAGTCTCTCCGGAATTAGCAGGAGTCTCAGACTTCAATTTTTCATTATAAGCAGAACGCAACCTCTGGTTACCCAAGACGGCATAGGCTTCTTCGATAAGGCGATTTAACTGTTGGGCCTCAGTGGGTGTAAACATTGTATAAAGGGCCGGGCTCTCTGTAGAGTATGTGGCTTTTGCTCGCAGGTAGGCCTCATGAACCTCATGTTCACCTGCTTCTTTAGTAACCTCTAATATTTGATAGTAGGTTTGCTCCTGCCAGTCGGCCATAATGTATTTATATTACTGCCTTTTTGGCCTGGCGATGAACTAAATTTTTCGCTATGTTTAAAAATTGGGCAACAAGTCGACTGTAGGGATATTCCGTAATTACGGGCCGTCGTTTTCTGAGGGCCTGCCATACGGCATTGTCGTGGTCTAAGTAACCTACGTAATTTGACTCAATACCGAAGTACTTACTGCAGACGCTGGCAACAGAGTTACCAAGGTCTACGTCTGCCCGCGTTCTTATCTGATTAACTAAAATATCAATATTGAATTCCTGCACAGCCCTTTCTAGTCTCTGCCCAGACAGTGGATTGCTTTTTTTAATATATTTAATGAGATCGGCGGGAGTCCTAATTCCTAAGTTATTTTTTTGGTCCATCGCCACATCGATAAGGTCCTGTATTTGTAATTGTCCCTCAATGCTTTTTAATGATCGATAAAAGGCGGATTTAATAAACCTATAGGCGTTCTCAACGCTTGTCGGTTCAGGCGTTAAGGCTACAATTTTTCGATCGGCCATAAGAAAAAAATCTAAAATACTATTGTTTGAGCCAGCACCCAAATCAAGTATGAGGTACTGTGCAGGAAATTTTTTAAGTTCGTCGACAATTCTTTCCTGTGTACCCGGGTTGAGGTTTGCTATATTCAAAGAATCATTTGAACCGCTAATAAGAGACAAACGTTGAAAGTGAGTAGGCGTAGCCACGGCTAAAAGGCTGTCCACCCGGCCTGAAAGAAAATCAAAAAGTCCTAATTCGGGAATGGGCCCACCTATGCAAGTGTGTAGATTGGCGCCGCCTAAATCGAGATCAACCAATAAAACGGAATACCCAAGCTGCGCAATAGATATTGCAAGACTGGAGCTAATCAGACTTTTGCCAATTCCACCTTTTCCTCCGCCGACAGCAATGATCGACATAGGGCCAGAAAAGAGATCAGACTTTCTTGCAGTAATTTCGTTTTCTTGAGCCATTAAGTTCCACCTAATTTCTCTTCGGCTTCAGACTTTCGGATATAAAGGGGTAAGACCTCTTTCCAGGAAACAGTCTCTTGGTCCTGAATGGCGCGTAGCGCTAATGGGCCCAAGGTCCTAGCGGATGAGAAATTAGGGGATGAATCTAAAAACGTTATTTTTTTGCATTCTTTATCTGAGACATATTTTAAAAAAATGTCTTTAGCATCACCTATAAAAAGCAGGTCATTCTCAAGAAGAGATGCAAACGCTTCAGGTGCATAGGCTCGCGGCTCAAGGCACATTTTTATGATCTCATTTTGTATAATAAACTTAGCTGCATATATAAGGTTTCGAAAAGCATTAATGGCCACAAGAATGGGCCGGGATTTGTCTTTTTGTTGGTGAGCCTGTTGAGCCAAGAGAGTTAGCGAGTCCACCCTTATGACAGAAACACCCAATGAATACGCCAGTGATCGTGCGGCGTTTACTCCTACCCGAATTCCAGTAAAGCTTCCGGGTCCGACGTCTACTGCAATGTAATTAATTTGCGACAGAGGGATTTCGGTAGACTCTAAGAGATCCTCTAGTGCCGGAGAAAATAGCTCACTATGTGAAGTGTTAGTTTGAAAATTTTTTGACCAATTGCGTTCTCCCAAAAGCCGAGAGTCGTCAAAAATGGCGGTGCTGCCAGTGGCATTTGTGGTAGCAATCGCCAAAATTTTCATTACCAGTTTAACTTAAAGACTAAACTTAAATCGTTAAACAAAGCAAAAACCATAAGTCCAACGAGTATAAAGAGTCCAACTTGAGTCGCGATTTCCATCTTTCTTAAAGAAACCGGAGTGCCTTTAATGGCTTCAATGAGATAAAAGAACAAATGTCCGCCATCGAGAACGGGAATAGGTAGAAGATTCATAACAAATAAATTAATAGATAAAATACCCATCATTTTTACGAAAAGCGAAATGCCAAAATCATAGGTTTTTTTCGCCGCCTGATGAATCGAGATAATTCCACCAATGTTTCTCGGAGAAATTTTAGCTTGAAAAATTTTTGCGAAAACTAAAAACGTTGTTTGAGTCCAAAGGATCGATTGTTCCCAGCCGTAGACAACGGCAGCTCCGAGGGAGGGTGTTTTTAGCCAAAAGAAATTCGGGACAGAATCCAACATTGGAGTTGGAGAAATACCAATGGTATAGCGTTTTTCCTGTTGGCCTTGGGCGCCCGGAAGCTCGCTTGATAGCGGGGTTACTAAAAAATCAAGTGGCTCTCCATTTCGTAAAAGCGAGACTTTAATTGGTGGTTGGCCTTCTTGATAGGACTTAACTAATCCAAGAATGTCCATCCAGCGCAAAACTTTAACTGAATTTATTGCAGACAAGCGATCGTTAGCTTTAATTCCCGCCTTTTCAGCCGGCGAACCTTCGACAACTCTAAAAAGATAGAGTTCACCGGGCTCAATGCCAAAGGTCGAAACGTTAGTATTGCGGGTGACCGACCATTTGAACTTGAGATGCTCTGGATTCTCTAGGCTCTGCGGATAGCGGTCTAATGAGAACTCTATTTCGGCGCCACTCAAACCCTGCTCGAACGCTGCGGATACTTCTCGCCAATTAGTAACTTCTTTACCATTAATATGAGTGAAAATATCGTGTGACCTAAGTCCCAAAGAAAAAGCTGGAGAATTGTTGTTAGGGACTCCAATTGCCGATGATTGTGACAAATTTGTTAAGCCATCGACGGTTCCTACTTTGGAACGCAGGCTCAAGAGATCTCGACTTTCCTTAAGCTCTGGTTTTATTTGAACTAAAGAATTTTCGCCCGAGGCTCGAGCCACTTCCACACGCAGTTCATTTCCTGCGTTGCCCTCGATGATGTCATTAAACTGTTTCCAGGCTAAAACCTCTTTGGCATTAACTCGAACAACTTTGTCGCCGGAGCGGAAACCCGCTTCAAAGGCGCTTGATTTAGGATCGATGTCTCCCAAAAAAGGATAGAGGCTGTGTTCGCCAAGTAAGCCAACTGCGGCAAATAAAAATATAGCAAAAAAGAAATTCATCAGCGGTCCGGCAAGGACAACAGCAATTCTCTGTCCTAGAGGTTTGTGTAGAAATGATATTTTTTTGAGTTCGGGTGAAATTTCTACTCGAGGATCGTCCCCAAAAAGTTTTATGTATCCACCTAAAGGGATCAGAGAAAGACAATAAACAGTGTCACCGTACTTATATTGAAAGAGTTTTTTTCCGAAACCCATGCTGAACACTTCAACGCGAACCTTAAAATACTTGGCGACTAGAAAGTGCCCAAGTTCGTGAACAAAAATTAATAGGCCAAGAAGTACAACAAAGGGAACGGTGTTCGAAAACACCCAAGATATAGAGTTTTGAATTGCATCCATAGAAACCATTGTAAACCTGGGCTCAGCGATAGGCCAATGGATTGTGTTTATATGCCTCGCACTACGACTTAGGGTTTGAAAAAACCTAGTACAAACATGTAGAAAACGGCAGATGAGAAGATAACGCCGTCGATACGATCAAGAATTCCACCATGCCCAGGCATTATGCCGCCGGAGTCCTTCACATTGGCCAAGCGCTTGAAGAAGGACTTAAATAAATCTCCGAGTTGAGCAAAAATAGCGGTCATTAAAAAGACCACCAACAACAGGGCAAGGCTTACTTCCAATTCAAAGAAATATGCCCAAGCTAAACCAGTTAAGACTGAGCCGAAAAGTCCCCCGACAGCACCTTCGAGGGTCTTTTTTGGTGAGAGGGTCTCGTGTAGCTTTCTGTTCCCGAAAAAACGTCCTGCAAAATAAGCGGAAATATCTCCCGAAAAAACTACCGCAAGATGAAGAAAAAAGAGGACAAGTCCATTTTCAGCTAGCGCAATTTGATAGGAGATTGAAGGCATTAGGCCGCAATAGATTAGTCCTACAATTGACATGCCCAAAAATTTTAACACATTGGGCAGGTTTTCTTTTTTCGCCAAAAACCAAAGAGTGGGTCCCGAAATCAAGGCGCAGAAAATGGGAAGAGTGAAAAAAACCCAATGTGGATATTCGGCAGCCATTAAGAAAAAAAGAG
>Ga0163151_10003329_pt1 | contig 23300 bp, 21 predicted proteins | sample OliLakLV19MP5IB2_FD_145596 | JGI IMG/M metagenome (GOLD analysis project Ga0163151, IMG submission 145596) | Freshwater microbial mat bacterial communities from Lake Vanda, McMurdo Dry Valleys, Antarctica - Oligotrophic Lake LV.19.MP5.IB-2 | ecosystem: Environmental > Aquatic > Freshwater >... | reverse complement strand
GGATGTAAAAAGTGCATCAATTAATAATGACTCTAAATTGTCAATTTCTATAAAAGAAATCTGCATTTTAAATAATATTAAATTGGGGTATTTTGATAATATTAATAGCCCTGATTTTGTAAAAATAATTGAAGATTTGAAACCTGATTTGATAGTTTTAGGTGGAGCTCCTCTTATTAAAAAGAGTCTTATAAACCTGCCAACAATAGGCATTTTGAATTCACATCCAGGTGTATTACCAGAAGCTAAAGGTATGGATGTTGTTTCTCAATCCATTTTAGATTCTATACCACTAGGAGCTACGGTTTTTAAGGTCGATGAAGGCATAGATTCAGGACCAATTTTATTAATTGAATATTTAAATGAAAACATTATTGGGTTAAAGTTACATGAAATAGAAGAAAAGGTTGAATATATTTCGGCTGTTTCAATGATAAAGGCAATAAAAATAGTTTTAGAAAATAATTATTCATTTGTGCCTCAAGAGAAAAGGGGCAAAGTTTATAAGGCCCTAAATTATTTTAATTATAGAAAAGTTGTAAAGAAAATAAAATAAATAAATGAGTATAATTTTGAGGGTTGATGTAGATAAACCATATGGTAAACATACTTTTACTCGTAAACTTGCCAGCAAATTAAAAGAAGATTATTTTCCAACATTGAATCTACACTTTGATTATTTATCTCATTTAAAAGAAATGATAAAATATTGTAATAACGAAGGTATAAGAGGAATGTTTTACCATAGATTATGCACAGTACCTGACGAGGAAACTATTAAATTATTCGAGATAGGTGGCCATCAATGGGGGCTGCACCTCGAAAATAGTAGAAGCATAGATACATTTACACAAGAATGGTTGATATTCAGAAATTATTCAGGTTGCAAGAACGCTAAATCATTTTCTAAGCATGGTAGCGGATTTCACAAACTAGGCAAACACCATTACGAAATTTATGAGCCTAAAACCTACCAAAATTGGGCAAAAAAAATGGGATATGAATATCCTTCAGGAAATGGAATTGCTAGTTGTGCTGAAGATCTTTTTGCTGATTCTAATGGGTGGTTTCCTAATTTATTTTGGTTGGAAGCAGATTACAGATTACCAAAATTTTCGTCTGTAGAAGATATGATAAATTCAGCAAAAGACAATTTAGTAGTTGTTCTAATCCATCCTTGTAATTACATTGCTGATTCTAGAACAAGAAATGATTTTCATTTAATGGTAAAACTTGCAAAGCAATTCAATATAGGTGTCAATTCATTTCAAAATAAATAATTAATGAAAATACTAACAATTGTAGGTGCGAGGCCTCAATTTATAAAAGCAGCTGCACTTTCAAGAGCTATAAAAGATTTCCCTCAAATAGAAGAAATAATTGTTCATACAGGTCAACATTTCGATGAGAAAATGTCTGAGATATTTTTTAATGAAATGGAAATTCCAAAGCCAAAGTATAATTTAAATATTAACGGGCTTTCTCATGGCGCAATGACGGGCCAAATGCTGGAAGGAATTGAAAAAATTATTATGGACGAAAAGCCGGCAGCATTAGTGGTATTTGGAGATACTAATTCAACTTTAGCAGGTTCCTTAGCGGCCATTAAATTACAGGTGCCTGTAATTCATATTGAAGCTGGATTAAGGAGTTTCAATATGCAAATGCCGGAAGAAATAAACAGAATACTGACAGACAGAATAAGCACATTACTATGTTGCCCAACTGATGCATCTATTCAAAATTTAAAAGCAGAAGGTTTTGATAATTTTCAATGTAAAATTGTTAAAACAGGTGATTTGATGGAAGATGCAGCAAGATATTATGCCAAAATTGCCTCAGATAAATCCAATTTATTAGAAAGATTAAAATTAAACTCCAATAAGTATGTTCTAGGTACTATACATAGGGCAGAGAATACGGATAATCCAGAAAATTTGAGAAACATGATTCAGGCTTTGGAGATGATTAATATAGAAATGCCTGTTGTTGTGCCATTGCATCCAAGAACAAAAAAAATAATTCAAGAATTGAAAATTCCAGTATCCTTTACCATAATAGAGCCAGTAGGATACTTTGATATGATTAACCTAATTCAACATTCGGCTTTAATTATTACAGATAGTGGTGGTTTGCAGAAAGAAGCTTTCTTTTTTAGAAAGTTTTGTATTACTACTAGAGAGCAAACTGAATGGGTAGAATTGGTTGAAAATGGGTATAATTTTATTGCAGGAACAGATGTTAAAAAGATAATAGATTTTTATAAACAGGTAATTAATAAGGAATTTCCATTGGCCCTAAATTTATATGGTAATGGAAATGCTTCACATGCCATTTGCCAAGCGATATTGGACTTATGAGAATATTAATTTTAACCCAATATTTTCCTCCAGAAACGGGAGCACCTCAAAATAGATTGCATTCACTAGCTGGCTATTTTGCTGAATTAGGGGCAGAAGTAAGTGTACTCACAGCTATGCCTAATTACCCCAGAATGGAGGTTTTTGAAGCATATAAAGCAAAGTTTTACAAACAAGAAAAAGAGGGTAAACTAGCTATTCATAGGTGTTGGATTTTTGTAAATAAAAGTAAAGGGGTATTTTCTCGATTAATGAATTATTTTTCATTTGTATTTACTTCCCTACTCATAGGATTGTTTAAAACAAAAAAGCATGATATTATTATTTGTGAATCGCCACCACTTTTTTTAGGAATTACCGCCTTATTACTAAAATGGACAAAAGGAGGTAAACTTGTTTTTAATGTGTCTGATTTATGGCCTGAAAGTGCTGAAAAATTAGATATTGTAAGGAATAAGGTATTATTAGGAATATCTTATAAATTGGAAGGCTTTATTTATTCAAATTCAAATTTAGTGAGTGGCCAAACTCAAGGAATTGTTAAAAATATTTCAGATAGATTTCCAAAAGTTAATACCACTTGGTTGCCAAATGGGATAGATTTTAACCAATATAACATTTCGGCTGAGGGAGATAGTTTTAGAAGGAAATACCATCTTAAAGCAGACGAATTTGTTTTAATGTATGCAGGTATTTTGGGACATGCGCAAGGCTTAGATGTGATATTAACTTGTGCCAACCTAACCAGAGAGCAGGTAGAAATAACCTATATTATAATAGGTGATGGGCCTGAACGCGAAAAGTTAACTCAATTGGCAATAGAGTTAAAATTAACTAATGTTAAATTTATAGGGAATATACCAAGGGCAAATATGTCTAATGCAATAGCCGCATGCGATGCTTACATTGTTCCTTTAAAGAAAAACGATTTGTTTTTAGGAGCCATACCTTCAAAATTGTTTGAACCATTGGCTATGGGAAAACCTATCATTTTAGGCGTTGATGGAGAGGCGCGTGATTTGTTTATCGAAAAGGGAAAAGGGGGCTTGTTTTATGAACCAGAAAATGCCATTGAACTTTCTAAAAAGGTTATGTATTTAAATGAAAACAGAGATGAGTTAGCCAAATTAGGAGAAAATGGAAAGCAATATGTTTCCTTGAATTTTAATAGAGAACAAATTGCCAATATGTTTTTCCATAAATTAGTTACTATTCATGGAAATTAGATTAACTGAGTTATCGGATTTGAAAGAAATTGCTGCATGCCATAAAGCAGCTTTTCCAGAATCATTATCTTCTAAATTAGGAGTTGCTTTTCGAAAAAAAATGCTTTCTTGGTATGTATTGGATGATAGAGGAATTATTTTTCATATAACAGATAAAGGTAAAATTATTGGTTATTGTGGTGGCCTTATTGCCAAATTGCCAGGTTTACCAGGAGCCGCTACCTCAATAACTCAGTTTAGTTTTAAAGTTTTTATTTCCTCTTTTATGTTGAGGCCTTGGTTAATATTCCATCCAGAAAATGTTTCTAGATTGTCTTTTATAGTCAGAAATATTTTATTGAAATTGGGTCTCAAGAAATTAAAAAACATTGAACAAATAAAACAGGAAAATTTTCAATCCTTCTGGGGCTTAGTTGTAATTGGAGTTGACCCAAATTACCAAGGTAAAGGTATTGGCTCAGCATTATTGCAAGAATTTGAACGCCTTGCCGGAATTGATAAAGTAAATAGGATTTCACTTTCAGTTAAATCTACAAATTTAAAGGCTATAAAATCCTACATTTCCAATGGCTGGTTTATAAATAATTCCACTATTGATTCACTTAATTTAATGAAAATTTTATGATAATTCCATTTTCCCCGCCCTACATTGATCAAGATATTATTGATGAAGTAGTCGATTGTTTAAAATCTGGTTGGATAACTACTGGTCCAAAAGTGAAAGCTCTTGAGGTTGAAGTATGCAAATTAACAGCCTGTAAAGAGGCATTATGTGTAAATTCTTGGACTTCTGGTGCTATGTTAATCCTTAAATGGTTTGGTGTAAAGGAAGGCGATGAGGTAATTGTTCCGGCCTATACTTATAGTGCAACTGCACTAGCTGTATTGCACTGCGGAGCAACTCCTATTATGGTAGATGTAAAGGATGACTTTACCATAGATGTATCTCTAATTGCCTCTAAAATTACAGAGAAAACAAAGGTAATTATGCCTGTTGATATTGCAGGTTGGCCTTGCGATTATAATTCCATAAATGAACTTGTTAATAGACCTGAAATTCATTCTAAGTTTCAATCTAAAAACGAGGTTCAAGCTAAATTGGGTCGTATATTAGTCGTTTCGGATGCTGCTCACTCTATTGGCGCCAAAATAGCAGGCGTTGAAACAGGTATATTAACAGATATCACCATCTTTTCATTTCATGCCGTAAAAAATATTACCACTGCTGAAGGAGGAGTAATTTGCTTGAATTTGCCTGCTCCATTTGACAATACAGAAGTATATGCGTATTTAAGAATGATGACTTTAAATGGTCAAACCAAAGATGCCTTTACTAAATCAAAAGCTGGAGGTTGGCGGTATGATATTATAGATTTGGGACTGAAAATAAATATGCCTGATGTATGCGCAGCCATTGGCTTGGCGCAGATTCGTAAATATGATAAGAATTTATTGTTAGAGCGGAAAAGGATATTTGATATGTACTCCAATGAATTTTCAAAATACAGTTGGGCTCAACTACCTCCCCAAGATAGTGAAACAATTAAATCTTCCTACCATTTGTATGCATTAAGGCTTATCAATGCAAGTGAACAACAGCGTGATGCAATTATTGATGAAATAGCAAAATTAGGTGTGTCTGTAAATGTTCATTTTATTCCGATGCCCATGCTTACTCTTTTCAAAAAGCTTGGATATAAAATGGAAGATTATCCCGTAGCATTTGACAATTATTCTCGAGAGATATCCCTTCCAATCTATCCTCAGCTAACCCAAGAACAAGTGAGCTATGTGATTAAAGCAGTGGTGGATTCGTATTTTAAAGTTGTTTTGAATGCTTAGAATATTAGATGTATTTTTTTCTTTTATTGGATTATTAGTGCTAAGTCCATTATTTTTAATTGTAGGTATTTGGATAAAAATAGATTCAAAAGGACCAGTTATATATACCCAAAAACGTGTTGGCTTATTGGGTAAGGAATTTAGTTTGAAAAAATTCAGGTCGATGCGCCCAGGCTCAGATAAACTTGGCTTATTAACAGTAGGAGGTATGGACCCTCGAATTACCAATTCTGGTTATTTTATTCGGAAATATAAATTAGATGAATTGCCCCAACTCCTAAACGTATTTCTCGGTGAAATGAGTTTAGTTGGTCCAAGGCCAGAAGTTAAAAAATATGTTGATTTATACACCCAAGAACAACGAAAAGTATTATCAGTTAGACCAGGCATTACAGATGAAGCTTCGATAGCTTTTAGGAATGAAAATGAAATGCTTGCGCTTTCTTCCAATCCCGAGCAAACTTATATTGATGAAATTATGCCTCATAAATTGAAATTGAATCTTGCATTTATAGAATCACCAACAATATTGAATTATTTTAGAATTATTTTAAAAACTTTAATTAAATGAGTATAATAAAATTTGTAATAGTAGGTTTTGGTCATATAGGCCGCAGACATGCCACAATCGCTAACGATTACCCTGGAGCAAAAGTGGTAGCAGTTGTGGATGTAAATCCAGAATCAAGTAAACATGAGCTTTTCCCTAAAGAGGCTGTTTTTTTTGAAAGCATGGATGAATTTATTGCCGCAAAAATTGATGCAGATGTTGTAAACATTGCTACCCCAAATGGATTTCATTGCCCTTACGCCCTTAAAGCTTTAGAAGCTGGTTACCATGTTGTAATTGAAAAGCCGATGGGTTTAACAAAAGCGGAATGCGAATCCGTTATTTTCAAATCTCTGCAAATGAGCAAACAGGTTTTTGTCGTGAAACAAAATCGGTATAGTCCTCCAAGTAAATGGATGAAGGAAATTGTGAATAACAAAACCATTGGAGAGGTTTTAACAGTTCAAGTAAACTGTTATTGGAATAGGGATGATAGGTACTACAAAAAGGGTGGATGGAAAGGTACTTTGGCTTTAGATGGTGGCACCCTTTTTACACAGTTTAGCCATTTCATAGATATTATGTATTGGGTATTTGGTGATATTAAAAATATAAAGGCCACGTTTGCAGATTTTAATCATGCCAATTCAACTGAGTTTGAAGACAGTGGTTTGGTGAATTTTGAGTTTGTAAATGGAGGTTTGGGTTGTATCAATTTTAGCACTGCTGTTTGGGATACCAATATGGAAAGCAGTATTACAGTAGTGGGTTCAAAAGGAAGTTTTAAAGTTGGTGGTCAATATATGAATGAAGTGGAATATTGTCATATTGAAAACTATATTATGCCTGAAATACCTCCTACAAATGCACCCAACGATTATGGGCCTTTTAAAGGGAGTGCTGCAAACCATCATTATGTAATAGAAAATGTAGTGAATACTTTGAATGGTAGAGACACCATTACAGCTAATGCATTGGAAGGTTTAAAGGTGGTAGATATTATTGAACGTATTTATGAAACACGCGATTTAACTAAATTGAAAGGAACTAAAAATGGCTAATTATTATTCACACGAATCTGCCATAATTGATGAAGGTTGCATAATTGGTGAAGGTGTTAAAATTTGGCATTTTAGCCATATAATGCCAAATTGTATTATTGGAGATAAATGTAATATTGGTCAAAATGTAGTTATCAGTCCTGAAGTAGTTTTAGGTAAAAATGTTAAAATTCAAAACAACGTTTCTATTTATACAGGAGTTGTTTGCGAGGACGATGTATTCTTAGGCCCAAGCATGGTTTTTACCAATGTAATTAATCCCCGTAGTGCGGTAAACAGAAAAAATGAATATGCTAAAACAGTTGTTAAAAAAGGTGCCAGCATTGGTGCCAATGCAACCATTGTTTGTGGCAATGATATTGGTGCCTTTGCATTTATTGGAGCCGGTGCTGTAGTAACCAAAAATGTTCCCGATTACGCATTATTGGTAGGTAACCCAGCTCGTCAAATTGGTTGGGTAAGTGAATATGGTCATAGATTGGAATTTGATGAGCAAGGTAAAGCAATTTGTCCCGAAACTGACCAAGAATATTTTAAAGATAAGGATAGTGTAAAGAGAGTTAAATAATATCCAATCAATATTTGGCAAAGAGCCATGAAAGCCTAAAAAGTTTATTCTTTTTGGGTTTTCATGGCTCTTTTTTTGTTTATTTGTGAACGAAATTACAACCTATGAAAATACAAATGGTAGACCTTAAAGGTCAGTACGAAAAAATAGCTTCTGAAGTTAACAATGGCATTCAAGAGGTAATAACAAATACCCAATTCATCAAAGGTCCGCAAATTAAAAAGTTTGAAGAAGCCCTTGCAACAGAACTAAATGTAAAACATGTAATTGCATGCGCCAATGGCACTGATGCGTTGCAGATTGCCATGATGGCCTTAGATCTAAAGCTCGGCGATGAGGTGATCTTGCCCGTATTTACTTATGTGGCAACGGCGGAAGTTATAGCCTTATTAGGTTTAATACCTATAATGGTAGATGTAGATGCGGATACTTTTTGCATAGATGTAAATTTAATAGAAACAAAAATTTCGGTTCGAACCAAAGCCATTGTGCCAGTGCATTTATTTGGCCAATGTGCCAATATGGACGAAATAATGCGCATTGCAGATAAGCATAATCTTTTTGTAATTGAGGATACCGCACAGGCAATTGGTGCGAAGTATGAAATTAATTATGAATTAGGAATTATGAATTATGAAGTTAATTATGAATTAGGAATTATGAATTATGAAGAGGAAGAGAAAATGTCTTCCAAAGCAAATTCAATTCAAAATTCAAAACTCATTTCTGCAGGCGCAATAGGCCACATAGGAACCACCAGTTTCTTCCCCAGCAAAAATCTTGGTTGCTACGGCGATGGTGGCGCATTAATGACCAATGATGATGAATTGGCGAAGAAGATTAGGACGATTTGTAACCATGGTCAGAGTGTGCAGTATGTGCACGATGTGATAGGCGTGAATTCAAGATTAGATACCATTCAAGCCGCGGTGTTAAATGCCAAATTACCTCATTTAAGAAGCTATGAAGCCGCAAGGAATGAAGCAGCAACTTGGTATGATGAGTTGTTGGGTAATCATCCAAACATCATTATCCCAAAACGCAATCCGAAATCCAGTCATGTTTTTCATCAGTACACTGTTAGAATTAGAAATTATGAATTAGGAATTATGAATGATGAATTAGGTGTTGTGAATGATGAGTTAAGAGTTAAGAGCGAAGAAGAATTATATATTGCTCCTAACTCATCTCTTATATCTGATACCTCAAATTTTCGCGATGAGTTACGAAGAAAGTTATCAGAAAAAGGAATTCCAACGATGGTGTATTACCCCATTGAACTTCACAAGCAAAAGGCCTTTGAGAAGTACCATGTTGCGGGGGAGGAATTTCCAGTGAGCGAGCGTTTGGTTCAAACCGTATTATCTTTGCCTATGCATACAGAGATGAGCAGAGAAATGGTTGAGTTTATTTGCAGTAATTTGTTGGCGCTTTTGGAACACAAACAAGCTTGATTTTTTTGAAGGAATCACCTGAGTATTGGCATTACTTAACTACCTATTTTAAGTATGCTTTTACACCGCGGTAATGGAAGGTGCCGTTTGCAATTTCAGTTTTTATTTGAAGGATTTCTGCTTGGTATTCATCTGGAGGTAGCTCCAATGAACCAGTTCCATCCACAGTTTTAATGTATATTTTTTGCATATTAATTCATAGTTTAAAGTTCCTACTTACTACTTCATAACTCACACCTCCTAATTCATAACTCATAACTCATAATTCATAACTCATAATTCATAATTCATAATTCATAACTCATAACTCATAATTCATAACTCATAATTCATAACTCATAATTCACAACCCCTTTCTCGCAGAGGCGTGGAGCAACCGCTGAGTGCACCGAGGGTTTTTTATGTTAAAAATTGCGTCTTGCAAATGCTGAATAAAAATATAAATTTGTAAGTAATTTATTGAAAACATGGAAGTAATAGAACCAGATATGGCTTATGGTAATTACTCGTATGCCGATTATTTAACATGGACTATGGAGGAAATGGTAGAGGTAATTAAAGGTCGTGTTTTTAAAATGACCGCACCAAAAAGAATACACCAAGAAATATCTTGGAAAATATCTCTAAAAATAGGAAATCATTTAATAGGCAAAAAATGTAAAGCGTATGCAGCACCTTTCGATGTGCGATTGCCTTTAAAATCAAAACGCAACGAGGATATTTTTACGGTAGTTCAACCTGATATTTGCGTTATTTGCGATATAGATAAATTAGACGATGCTGGTTGTATTGGTGCGCCAGACCTTATTGTTGAAATACTTTCGAAAGGAAATAATAAAAAGGAACTTAAAAACAAATTTGAAGTTTACGAAGAAAGTGGCGTAAAAGAATATTGGATTATTCAGCCAGAGGAACAAACCTTAACTATTAATACTTTGGTAAATGGAAAGTATACTTCTTCGAGATTACTCACCAATGGTGATGAAATAGCTACACCAATTTTACCAGGATTTATTCTAAATTTAGAAGAAGTCTTTGACCAGTTAAATTAGTTAAAAACATGGAAGTAAAAGAACCAGATATGGCTTATGGAAATTACTCGTATGCCGATTATTTAACATGGACCATGGAGGAAATGGTGGAGGTAATTAAAGGTCGTGTTTTTAAAATGACCGCGCCTAAAAGAATTCACCAAAAAATTTCATGGAACCTATCAAGGGAAATAGGTGTTTATTTAAAAAATAAAAAATGTAAAGCGTATGCAGCACCCTTCGATGTGCGATTGCCTATAAAATCGAAACGCAACGAGGATATTTTTACTGTGGTTCAACCTGATATTTGTGTAATCTGTGATTTAGAAAAATTAGATGACTATGGGTGCGTTGGTGCGCCAGATTTAGTAATTGAAATTTTGTCTGAAGGCAATAACAAAAAAGAGCTAAAAAATAAATACGAAGTTTACGAAGAAAGTGGTGTTAAAGAATATTGGATTATAAATTCTATGGGGCAAACGCTAACCATAAATACTTTGGTTAATGGCAAATACCAAGCGTCGAGATTACTTACCAGTGGCGATGAAATTACTACACCAATTTTGCCCGAATTTATTTTAAGTTTAGAAGATGTTTTTGATAATTTAAATTAGCAATTAATTTCTAATTATTAACGGCTATTTTGCCATAATTTATTGCCGCTTTGAAAAAAATGGAATAAAAAAAATTTAATCAATTTACATTATTGTTTGCTGTAAACAAAATGCTTCTAACCCAAATTCAGCATTAAAAAATGCTAAATCTAATAAATGATTGTAATTCAATTCTGTATGCACGGTATTAAAACAATCATTGCCTTTAGGAACATCCAACTAAATTAAATCGTTCGATTTTCCAAACCTCCTATTGATTAATTTGGGTTAAACAAGGCGAGCGCCACCGCTTGGTTGGACTAAAAGATTATGCCGTAATTGCAGAAATCTGGCAACACATTGATGCAAATAATCCATCTGACTGAAGATGACATAGTGCGCGTTCAGGCCGATTGCGGTAGATAGTTTTACACAGCAACTAGTAGTATTCCTTCCTATTAATCCTAAATTCCATAGAGAGTTTAGGATTTTTTTTTAATATTGGACTCAGAACAAATTAGCTTTGTGGATTCGTACTATGCAATCTCCAAAGCCCCCAATGAAAAATTATTAGGTGAGCAACTTACAATTCATATTAATAGGCCACGGCCATATTGGCCAACGCCACGCCGCAATTATAAACGCCATGCCAGGTTGTGAGTTGGCAGCCATTATAGAACCCAGCCTCGTTTGCCGCAGCCTTGGCGAAGGAGGAAACGAGAAACGAGAAGCGAGAAACGAGACCGAAGGGATAAGAGACCAGAATCCAGAGACCAGAGGAATAAGAGACCAGAATCCAGAGACCGGAGGGATAAGAGACCAGAATCCAGAGACCAGAGGGATAAGAGACCAGAATCCAGAGACCAGAGGGATAAGAGACCAGAATCCAGAGACCAGAGACCAGAAAATACAATTGAGAAGCGAGACAGCATGGTTTGAAACTATAGAAGAATTTTTAATTCATAATTCAAAATTCATAATTCAAAATTCAGTAGCTGTTCTCGCCACCCCAAACAACCTCCACTGCGCCCAAGCCATACAATGCCTAGAGGCAGGCATGCACGTGGTAATAGAAAAGCCCATGGGCTTGCGTGCAGAAGAATGCAAGCGGGTGATTGAAGTTGCCAAGCGTGCCAATAGAAAAGTGTTTTGCGTAATGCAGAACAGGTATTCGCCACCTGCTAAATGGTTGAAAGAAATGGTTGGTTCGAACCGACTTGGAAAAATATACCAAGTGCAGGTGAATTGCTTTTGGAATAGGGGAGCTGCCTATTATGCAGAAAGTGATTGGAAAGGGAAACTAGCGCAAGATGGCGGCACGCTGTTTACCCAATTTAGCCATTTTGTAGATACCCTCTTTTGGCTTTTTGGTAGCCTTGAACCGATATCTGCCCAGTTCTACAACCACAACCATAAGTATTTGGAATTTGAGGATAGTGGGGTGGTAACAGCAAGAGGCGAGAATCCAGAGACCAGAGACCAAAGTCCAGATTTAAGAAGCGAGACCCTATCTTCCAAAACCCATAACCCAAACGCCCAAAACCCAAACCTCATAACCCAAAACCTAACGCCCATAACCCAAACCCCAATACCAAACGCCCAAAACCCAAACCTCATAACCCAAAACCTAACGCCCAAAACCCAAAACCCAACGCCCAAACCCCAAAACCTAACGCCCAAAACCCAAACCCCACAACCCAAAACCAATCCATAATTACATTCAATTATTCCACTTCGGCATATAATCAAAATTTGGAGAGCAGTATAACGATATTGGCAGAGCATGGCACCATAAAGGTGGGAGGGCAGTATATGGAGCAGGTGATTGCTTGTGAGGTAAAAGATTACGTGATGCCCGAGTTGGCCGCTACTTTGCCACCCAATGATTATGGCACCTATAAGGGCAGTGCCAGCAACCATGCTTTTGTGTACCAGAACGTGGTGGATGTGTTGGAGGGGAGAGAGGAGATACATTGTACCGCAGAAGAAGGCTTGAAGGTGGTGGCGTTTATTGAGAAGGTTTATTCATTTAGGGGGAAGAGTTAAGAGGGAAGGAACGAGGAACTAGAAACCAGAAACCAGAAACCAGAAACCAGAAGCCGGAAACGAGAAACGAGAAACCAGAAACCAGAAACCAGAAACCAGAAGCCAGAAGCCGGTAGCCAGATTTTACTCATAACTCCTACCTCATACCTCACAAACCATTCCCCAAAGAAAGAGAACAAAATCGCGCCCCTCGCAAAAAATCTGGCCAACAACCAAAAGCCAATAACAAATAGCCTCTCCTAAAAATGCACATTGTGTTGTGCAGTATTTGCGTATATTTGTCAACTACAATGTGCAATTATGGAAATTTTGTTAGAGCAATCGGAGCGTTTAGTAACCCGAGTGGGAACTAATTTTAGGCGGTATTTGTTTGATATTATTCATTGGGAAAGCTCCTTAATTGGTATAAAAGGAGCGCGGGGAACGGGTAAAACCACCTTATTGTTGCAATGGCTAAAGGATAAAAAAATGCCTACAGGGCAAGCAGCCTATTTTTCATTAGATGATTTGTACTTTACGGCACATACTTTAAAAGAAACGGTTGCTACATTTTATAAAAATGGGGGTAAAATTTTGGTTTTGGATGAGGTACACAAGTATAAAAATTGGTCCTTGGAAATTAAGAATATTCATGATTTTTTTCCCGACGTAAAAATTGTATTTACTGGTTCATCTATCATAGATATTAGTAAGCAGGAAGGGGATTTAAGTCGCCGTGCATTGATGTATGAGTTGCCGGGATTATCCTATAGGGAGTATCTAGAGATGCAGGGCATTGTTCGTATACCAGCTATTAGCTTAGAAGATTTGCTTTTTGAGCGCGCATCGGTAAGGGAGTTAATACCCGCAGATTTTCGTCCGCTTGCTCATTTTATTACTTACCTTAAGTATGGATATTACCCTTTTGGGGTTGCTGAAGATTCTATGGTTCACCAGAGAATAAACCAGTTGATAAGAACGATTGTGGAGGTAGATATGGCAGAATTAAAAGATTTTGATAGTAGGAACGCTAAAAAGCTTTTGCAGTTAGTCTATTTAATTGCCCAGCAAGTGCCGTTTAAGCCTAATATTTCTGCGCTATCTGAGCGCATTGGTGTTCATAGGAATTCATTAAATAACTACTTGCATTATTTGGATCAAGCCAAAATAATATCTTTACTTTTTGCGGCGGGTAACAGCACAGCTATATTGCAAAAGCCTGAAAAAATATTTTTAAATAACACCACATTATTAGCTGCACTAGCCGAGGATCAATTGAAAATAGGAACCTTGCGTGAAACTTTTTTTCTATCGCAACTAAAACCACTTCATCAAGTATATTTACCAAAGCAAGGAGACTTTTTGGTAAATAGAAAATATACATTTGAGGTGGGAGGAAAAGGAAAGGGCACAAAGCAATTGTCTGATTTAGAAAATGCCTGGGTGGTAAAAGATGATATTGAATTTCCAGTGCTAAATGCTATACCGCTTTGGATGTTTGGCTTACTTTATTGAGGTTATTCAACTTTGTGGGCGCCGAAGCTTTGTCGAAGGAGGAAGCGAAGGAGTAGACAGAGACGAGAAACCAGATTTTACTCATAAGCCTTTCTCCCGGGGGTGATTTGGAACCTCGGAGGACACAGAGGATTTAAAAAAAACTCCGCGAACCCAAGGCACCCTCCACGAACCCAACGCACCCTCCGCGATGGAAGATGCCAGAAACGAGATTTAAATTCATAATTCATAACTCATACTTTAGCCTACTTGTGCAATTAATTATGAATTTTGAATTATGAATTATGAAACAAAAAACCTTCATTAACCAACTCATAATTCATAACTCATAATTCATAATTCATAACTCATAATTCATAACTCATAACTCATAATTCATAACTCATAATTCATAATTCATAACTCATAACTCATAATTCATAATTCATAACTCATAATTCATAACTCATAATTCATAATTCATAACTCATCTTTTTTGCTGTTTGTATAAGATCAAAGCATAAACTGAACCAATTAAAATAGGATATGCTCCAAGGTGGTGTTTTTATGGGTTGTAGAGAAATATTATGCAGGTTAAACCCAAATTGAAATTTAAAAAATGTTGAATCGAATAAATGATTATAATTGAATCCCTTGTGTAAAGGATTAAAACAATTATTAGCTCGGGATAAACCCAAATAAATCAAATCGTTCGGTTTTTCAAACCTCCTATTGATTAATTTGGGTTGAATTTCCTTGGCATTTCCGAATTAAACCTATTAAATTTACAAAAAATGCAAAAAAATACAGCTAAATTCGGATTTTTACCGAATTAATATCATATATTTGACAAATGGATATCAGCATGAGTTTGTCATTGTATAGCGACCAGCCTATTAGCACCCAAGTTCTTCTTGGATTGCTCAAAGGGTATAGTAGGCCCTATGATAAAATCATGGAATTGGTCAATCAAGGATTGATATTTCAATTGAGAAAGGGACTTTACATGACTACCTCTTTGGTAAGTTCGATAAGTGCAGAACCTTTTTTAATCGCCAATCATCTTTACGGTCCTAGTTATATTTCGCTAGATTCGGCTATGTTTTATTGGGGCCTTATTCCTGAGCGTGTTTACGAAATTACTAGCGTCACAACCAAGTTATCTAAGAAATACCAACCTCAAGATGTTACTTACAGTTTTACTCATTTGCCAATGGCATACTATCCACTTGGCATCCAATCATTGCACCTAACAGAAAAACAGACAGTTTTGATAGCTAGTCCAGAAAAATCTCTCTGTGATAAAGTGATTACGACTGTTGGAGTAAACCTTAGAAGTAAGAAGCAAGCAATGACTTTTTTAGTGGAGGATTTAAGGATTGACAAAGACAGACTGCGTGAGCTAAATTTACGGGAAATGGCGAAATGGTTTACAGTGTGTCCCAAAAAAAATAGCATTAAAATTTTAATAGAGTCAATATCGGAACTATGATAAAGCAATGGATTGAATCTTACGAGCCAAAAAATATTCAGGAAACGGAACAAGCATTGAGAGAAATAATGCAAGAAATCGCTTTAGCTGGGTTGTATAGAGCTAACTTTTTTAAACATGCGGCATTCTACGGGGGGACTGCTCTCAGAATTTTTCATGGTTTGAACCGATTTTCTGAAGATTTAGATTTTTCCCTATTGAAAAAAAATCCTGACTTCGAATTAGATTCATATTTCAATACTGTTATTGAGGAGTTTGAAGCGTTGGGAATTCATGTCACCTTGAAGCAGAAATTAAAATCTTTTACATCAAATGTTGACTCTGCATTTTTAAAATCGGACACCCTTTGGAGTGAACTGGTTTTTGAAAATACTATCCCACAAATTAAGTTATCAACTAAGCCGAATATAAAAATTAAAGTGGAAGTTGATACAGACCCGCCACAGAATTTTGAAACTGAAAATCAATTGCTGATCAGGCCCTATTCATTTTATGTGAACTGTTTTACTTTACCTAATTTGTTTGCAGGTAAAATGCACGCATTACTTTTTCGTAAATGGAAGAATAGGGTAAAAGGTAGAGATTGGTATGATATGGAATGGTACATAAAAAAAGGAGTAGAACTTAATTTACCTCATCTTTGTCAAAGAGCAATAGAGAGCAGAGATTGGAAAGACAATTCTATGACCAAAGAACAATTAATGGAATTGTTATATGCCAAGATTGATTCCGTCAATATCGAAAATGTGAAGGAAGATGTGATTAGGTTTATACAAAATCCGAATGATTTAGAAATCTGGTCTCAGGATTATTTTAAAAAATTAATCATTATTCTCAAAGTTGTCAAGTAGTATATGGCTGTCCATATACTTTATACTATGTAACCCATTCTCGCGTAGGCGCTGAGGAACCACGGAGTGCACAGAGAATTATGAAACAAAAAACCTTCATTAACCACCCAATAATTCAAAACGCATAATTCATAACTCATAATTCAAAACTCATAATTCAAAACTCATAACTCAAAACTCATAACTCATAACTCATAACTCATAATTCATAACCCATAATTCATAACTCATAACTCATAATTCATAACTCATAATTCATAACTCATAATTCAAAACTCATAACTCATAACTCAAAGCCAACTATGAAGAGCATAAAGCGGAATATTTTGCATCCAATCTTGTTTTTTATAATTGGAAAGGGAAGTGCGAATGCAAGTGGTGGGGTTAAATTTATCGAAATAAATACGGAGGCTGCGCGACTTTAAGTTTTCGGAGGCTTTAACTTCAATTGGAATTATATCTTGATTTTTTTGAATCACAAAGTCCACTTCTGCCATTGATTCTTGCGTGCTCCAATAATAGGGTTGGTAGCCTTTATAAATAATTTGCTGCAATACAAATTGTTCCGTAATGGCACCTTTGAATTCTTCAAAAAAATCATTGCCCTTCAACAATATCGTTGGGTCTATATTGCCCATTGCTGCCAATAATCCTATATCGAAAAGGTATAATTTAAAGTCGGCTAAATCAACATAAGCACTTAATGGTATGCCAGGTTTGTTTATTCTATTTACTTTATGGATTAAGCCCGCATCTTTTAGCCAATCAATGGCCAATTCAAATTCTTTTGCGCGTGCGCCAGGCTTTAATACATTGTACACAAACTTTGTGTTTTCTTTGGCTAGTTGACTAACAATAGATTGCCAAACCAGACGGATGCGACGTAATTGAGTGATTGGGGCGTGTTTTGAAAAATCGTTTTCATAGGCAAGTAGAATATTGTTTTGAATGATGCGGACATTCTGGTAATCGCGGTTTTTGACAAAATCTGCTACGGCTTCTGGCATTCCTCCCACATAATAATATTGCCGTAGGAGATTGGTATACGTTTCTTTAAAAATAGCCATCACCCCATCGTCAGTTTCCATGAGGGGTTTTAGTAATAGGTCCTGACCCAAAGCCGATAAAAACTCGGAAAAAGAGAGGGGGTTGAGTTGTAAAAAATCTACTTTTCCAACCGGAAATGAAATGCCTTGGTGAATGGCAACCCCCAATAGGGAACCAGCAGCAATGATGGCAATTTCGGGCGCATTTTCTTGAAAGTATTTGAGCGATGTTAGTGCATTTGGGCAGGCTTGAATTTCGTCGAACACCACCAGTGTATTGGCTAGATCTATTTTACGGCCAATAGCAATTCCTAGTACCTCAATAATTTTTATTGGGTTGAACCCATTTTGAAATGCGCCATGAATGGTTAAATTGCTTTCAAAATTGAAGTAGGCAATTTGTTCAAATTCGTTTTTCCCAAATTCTTTCGTTAGCCAAGTTTTTCCTACCTGTCTTGCTCCTTGCAGAATCAATGGTTTGCGGTTTGATTTGCTTTTCCATTCAACTAACTTTTGATATGCCTCTCTTTTCATAAGTGGTATTTAGTGTAGCAAATATACATTTTTAGGTACTTAAAAGCGCAAAAATTCCACATTAATATAGACTTATGATAGTTTTATGGTCAAGCTTTAACGTATTTAGAAACGAGAATCGAGATTTTACTCTTAACTCTTAACTCATGCTTCATTCACTTAAGCCAAGAGTTCGGATTAAACCTACTTAGAGTTCATAACCCCTTTTCGCGTAGGCGCTGAGGAACCGCTGAGCACACAGAGAATTTTAAAAACAAACTTCCGCGAACCCCGCGAACCCACCGCGCCCTCCGCGAACCCACCGCGCCCTCCGCGAACCCACCGCACCCTCCGCGATGGAAGATGCCAGAAGCGAGATTTAAATTCATAATTCATAATTCATAATTCATAACTCATACTTTAGCCTACTTGTGCAATTAATTATGAATTTTGAATTATGAAATAAAAAACCTTCATTAGCCAGGTCATAACTCTTTAGCCTACTTGTGCAATTAATTATGAATTATGAAACAAAAAACCTTCATTAACCACTTCATAACTCTTTAGCCTACTTGTGCAATTAATTATGAATTATGAAACAAAAAACCTTCATTAACCACTTCATAACTCTTTAGCCTACTTGTGCAATTAATTATGAATTATGAAACAAAAAACCTTCATTAACCAGCTCATAACTCTTTAGCCTACTTGTGCAATTAATTATGAATTTTGAATTATGAATTATGAAATAAAAAACCTTCATTAACCAACTCATAACTCATACTTTAGCCTACTTGTGCAATTAATTATTAATTATGAATTATGAAACAAAAAACCTTCATTAACCAGCTCATAACTCTTTAGCCTACTTGTGCAATTAATTATGAATTTTGAATTATGAATTATGAAACAAAAAACCCTCATTAACCACCTCATAATTCATAACTCACAACTCATAATTCATAATTCATAACTCATAATTCATAACTCATAATTCCTTTTGTACGGAAAATTAACGTGCATTTGTTGAGCTATAATTCAAAGGCATATTAATATAGTAAACAAAAACATGGCAGTATTATCGAATGACAGAATTGATATTCGCATTAGTTCCTTGCAGAAGGAATTAATTAAGCAGGCTTCGGAACTTAGAGGATTTAAGAGTCTTTCTGAATTTGTAGTTTTTTGCGCCAGTGCGGAGGCAACGAAGATCATAAATGAAAATAGCAAGATCCTAAATTCTATGGAGGACAAAAAAATATTTTTGGAAGCCATATTAAATCCACCTGTTGCAAATAGTGAACTAAAGAAAGCGCAATTAAAGCATAAAAAATTCATGAAAGCAAATGAGATTGATCATAGAAAAGCTAAGTAAAGCGCACCTCAAAAGCGACTTTAATTGTGGTCATCCGCTTCTAAATAATTATATCCAAAAGCAAGCTAAACAAGATGTCAATAGGGATCTATCTGCCTGTTTTGTTTTAATTGATAAGGACGATAAACGCTTATTGGGATATTATACGCTTTCTGGAAATTCGATTGATAAGAATGAATTTCCAACAGAATTGAGAAAAAGAATGCCTCCTTCGTATGTTAATTTCCCAACGTTTTTATTGGGCAGATTAGCTATTGATAATGAAGAAAAGGGCAAGGGTTTTGGTGGCATTTTATTAATCGATGCCTTAAAAAAATGTGTAACAATTTCAGAATCTCTAAGTGTGTTAGTTGTTATAGTAGAACCAAAAGATGAACATGCCATTCTATTCTATAAAAAATACGGATTCATATTAATTCCGAGTAACCAAAAAATGTTTATTCCAATTAAAACAATCCAGGATTTAGTAAGCTCATAATTGAGAGTTCATAGTTTATAGTCGAAGTTTATTGTTCATATGCCTGCGCTAAGGTGTTCGGTGCACACGCATTTCATAACCCATTCTAGCGGAGGCGTTGAGGAACCGTGGAGTGTACCGAGAATAAAAATAATTTCCATTTATTATAAAGTTTTTATGGATGTACCCAAAAAACTCATTATAATTACTATATATTTGTATCATAATAATTGAGTATAATGATATTTAGACCTGCTTATTTGTCGCAATTGCGAAAGTGGATTGATACTCCACAGGTTAAAATTATTACTGGAATCAGGCGGTCGGGTAAATCTTCTGTATTAGTTTTATTGAAAGAAGAGTTGCTTAAATTAGCTATAGGCGAGAAGCAAATAATCACGTTGAATTTTGAGAGCTTTGCCACAGAGTCCTTAAAAAATGCCCAAGCGCTGTATTTCTATCTCCAAGATAAAATGGCGGATAAGCAGAAATACTATATTTTATTAGATGAAATTCAGGAAGTAGCAGATTGGGAAAAAGTAGTAAACTCGCTGCTGGTAGATTATCAAGTTGATATCTATTTAACAGGTTCTAATTCGCATTTACTTTCATCGGAGTTAGCTACTTATTTAGCTGGCAGATATATTGAAATTCCAATCTATACACTTTCTTTTCAAGAGTTTATAGATTTTAAAAAAGCTTACGCCGCTAATGAAAATTCGCCAAATTCAACTTTTGTGGATTATTTAAGAAAGGGAGGATTTCCGGTGGTACATACTTTAGATTATGACGAAGAATCAACGTATAAAGTTGTGCGAGATATTTATGCTTCCGTAATTTTAAGGGATACGGTTCAGCGCTACAAAATTAGGGATATCGAACTTTTAGAACGTGTTATTCGTTTCACTTTTGACAATATAGGAAATACCTTTTCGGGCAAAAACATTGCCGATTATTTTAAAAGTCAACATCGAAAAACGGATGTCAATACTATATACAATTACCTTCATGCCTTAGAGGGGGCCTTTGTTTTGTATAGAGTGTCGAGATTTGATATCAAAGGAAAAGAGATACTAAAAACGCAGGAGAAGTTTTTTGTAAGCGATTTATCCTTGGTATATGCCATGATGGGATACCGTGATCGGATGATTTCTGGTATGCTTGAAAATATAGTGTTTTTAGAATTAAAGCGAAGGGGATACCAAGTTTATATTGGGAAATTAGACACCAAAGAAATTGATTTTATCGCCGAAAAAATGGGACAAAAAATGTATGTACAAGTGGCCTATAAATTAGATAGTGAAGCCACAGTGGCTAGAGAATTTAGTCCGCTCTTAGCCGTTAACGACCAGTATCCAAAATATGTAATAACAATGGATGAGCTATGGAAGGATAACATAAATGGGGTACAACACCAGCATATCGAAGATTTTTTATTGTCTGATCGCTACTAAAAATGAGACCAGCTTCGTCCGCCGTAGCCCTGGATAAGGAGGAATCGAGGATCGAGATTTTACTCATACCTCATTCACTTAAGCCAATGCTCCGGCTCAATCGTACTTATAGTTCACAACCCCTTCTCGCGGAGGCGCGGAGGAAACGCTGATTGCACAGAGAATTTTTAAAAAAAAACTCCGCAAACCCACCATGTCCTCAGCGAGAAAGGGTAAATTTGCCAATTAGAAACCAGAGGCCAGAAACCAGATTTTACTCTTAACTCATATTTCAAACTTCCTCCTTCATCCTTCCTCCTTTCGGTTCATCATATTAAACAAAAATTACGAAAAATGGAATGTTAATTAAACGAAAATTACGAAAAACGGAATGTTAATTAAACAAAAATTACGAAAAACGTAATGTTAATTAAACAAAAATTACGAAAAATGGAATGTTGATTAAACAAAAATTACGAAAAATGTAATGTTAATGAATAAAAATTACGAAAAATGTAATGTTAATTAAACAAAAATTACTAAAAACGTAATGTTAATTAAACAAAAATTACGAAAAATGGAATGTTGATTAAACAAAATTTACGAAAAATGTAATGTTAATTGAACAAAAATTACGAAAATGGAATGTTAATTGAACAAAAATTACGAAAAATGGAATGTTGATTGAACAAAAATTACGAAAAATGGAATGTTAATTGAACAAAAATTAGTAGTTTTGTAAGATAGAACAAACAATATGGAAGAGTTAGTTGAAAAATACCACCGGAAATTGAGTTATATCAATACAGATTTTGTAAGAAGTTTGGAGGGTGATATTAATTGGAATGCCAGATTGATTGGTATTAAAGGTGCTAGGGGAGTTGGGAAAACGACGCTGCTGCTTCAACATCTTAAATTAGGATTTGCCTCGGAGTTAGAAAAAACTTTGTATGTTACCTTAGATTCCATTTGGTTTAGTAACCATACCTTGGTTGATTTGGCCGATAATTTTGTTAAAAGAGGAGGCAAATTTCTTTTCTTAGACGAAGTGCATAAATATCCAAATTGGTCGCAAGAGCTAAAAAATATTTATGATGATTATCCAATGTTGCAAGTTGTTTTTACAGGGTCGTCCTTGCTTGAAATATTAAATGCCAGAGCAGATTTGAGTCGGAGGGCAATCATTTATACCATGCAAGGTCTTTCCTTTAGAGAGTATCTTAATATAGAAACCAGACAGCATTTTGAAAGATTGACTTTGGATAATATTTTAAAAAACCATAAAAAGGAAGCTACTTTGATAACCGCAGCCAACATATCTCCATTATTGTATTTTGATAGGTATCTGAAACAAGGTTATTATCCATTTTACCAAGAGGAGCTTAATTTATATTTACCGCGTTTGGAAGAAGTTATTGCTATGATGCTTGAAATTGAGTTGCCTTTGCTGCGGGGGTTAGACCTAGCCTACGTTAACAAAGTTAAACAGTTGCTGCTCATTATTTCGGAGTCGGTTCCTTTTGTTCCCAATGTGAGTAAATTGAGTGAGAAAATTGGAATAGCTAGAGGCACTTTGCTTCTTTATTTTCAGTATTTGGATGAAATTGGGCTGACAATAAACTTGTTTAAAGAAGCGGGAGGAATTAGTCGCTTGCAAAAGCCGCTTAAAGTCTATTTAGAAAATTCGAATTTAATGTATGCATTATCTCCACAGGCTGTAAACACTGGTAATAAACGAGAGACTTTTTTTGCCAATCAGCTTAATTATGCGCATAAAATAAGGTATTCTGATACGGGTGATTTTATAGTGGATGAAAAGTTTATTTTTGAAATTGGCGGAAAAGACAAAACCAACAAACAAATTGCGGCCACAGAAAATTCCTTTATCGCCGCCGACGGAATAGAATATGGATACCAAAATAAAATTCC
>Ga0163151_10003326_pt1 | contig 23305 bp, 33 predicted proteins | sample OliLakLV19MP5IB2_FD_145596 | JGI IMG/M metagenome (GOLD analysis project Ga0163151, IMG submission 145596) | Freshwater microbial mat bacterial communities from Lake Vanda, McMurdo Dry Valleys, Antarctica - Oligotrophic Lake LV.19.MP5.IB-2 | ecosystem: Environmental > Aquatic > Freshwater >... | reverse complement strand
ACACGCTCCCGAACACCGACCGATCATAGCCGACGAGTCAAGCCCGCTCGACCGCCAACCCCAGCCGCCCTGTGGAATACTTCAACGGGCTGTTAGGGCTTGTTCTTCCGGGAACACCAACAGTTGCTTTCAGGGCTCATCCTCTTCGTCATCATCGAGTTCTTCTTCCTCGTCGTCTTCAAACTCTTCGTCGTCCTCGTCTTCAAAGTCCTCGTCCTCGTCTTCCTCTTCGTCGAGTTCTTCGCCGGAAACGAGGCTAGTGAAATCCTCATTCTGAATCGCTGCCAGTTTCTTTTCCTCGCCGTATTGCTCGGCAATCGCTTCGGCTTCATCTAGCAGCGCCCTCGCATCGTCCAGAAGCTCGGCGACATCGAATTCCTTATTCGTCTTCAGCCGCTCGTCAATCAGGGTTTGCGTGGCCCATGACAGGCCCTTGAACGTCGTTTTCGCTGGCATCATGTTCCCTTCCTGATTTCGACCCCGTCCTTAACGACAGGCACCGGCGACCACGCATCACCGGCCCATCGCAACGTCACTTCCACCAGTGACGGAGAATTTTCCGCAGAGACGATACCTGAGACCCGATACGTTTCACCATCGTCGGCGGCTCTTGTGATTTCCCAAGAAGCCCGATCCAAGTTGCGGCCCGTCAATCCCGCACAGCGGCTCGCCATGCTCCAAGCGGCTCCTAGAACCACACGTCGAATGATGGGAGCAACAGGGGCTGATATCCCCACTGTGGCCGTTGGAGCTTTGCTTGGATTCTTTTTAGCCATTTGGATTTGGTCCTTCAACGTCGCCGAATTCGTTCTGAATGATCGTTGAGAGCAGATCGCCACGAGTCCACGAATAGCAGTCCCGGTAATCTCCACGCTTTTGATTGCCCTTGGAACACCAGTCCCTGAGACGCTGAAGGTTCCAATTACCGATCTCGGCCAGTCGACCCGAGATTCGATTTACCAGGTTCCGTTCGCCGGACAAAGCCGTGCCTTTCTGATTCAGGAAGAGATGGAACGATCATGGCGAGACGAACCAACAGAATCCAGTTCAGTTGGAGGCGTCGTCTTTTGTCGAAGCCTTTGGGATTCAGTCGACGGCACGTTTACGATCAGGGCGGAAGCAGAGGAACCACTCGTTCCTGCGGTGGATTGACACGCTGCGGGCTCAAGCCGTTCTCAACTGGTCTATGAAGTCGCCGTCTGATGCGAAGGCTGAGAGGAATGGCTTGTCGAACGAATGGCGAACCACCAAATCCAGCCGATCAAGATCGCTTGCATGGGGACTCGGATCAGCAGGTAGATCGGCCCCGACTCATGTCCGCCCAACTCGACATGCTGAAGGGCGGCGTAGATGTTCACGGGAAGGAAGGCGACCAACATCAGGATCAATCCCCAACCCACAAGGGGACGCATCGAGACCACCAGAATCGCCGCTGCGGCGGCAAACTCGATTAGCCCGGTCAGGTACACCAGAGAAACTCGTCCCGGCACCCACGGCGGAAGCATCTCCGACATCGGCTTCGTTAGCACGAAATGTCCGATGCCGGTCATGAGGAAGACCAGCGTGATGCCCAAGCAGCCTGCGGTGGAACGACTGAGCAGTTTTCGGCGAGTGATCCGCTCGAACAGCAACACCAACGACATCGGACTGACGAGCAGTCCGAGCATGATGGCGAGCGTGGTCATGGTCACGCCTTCCTATGGTCCATTCCCCGTTTCGGGAAGGACGATTTTAAGGCAAGTGTGACACAGAGTGATCGCCGGGGACACCGCAGCGCTGTTTGTGCAGCGGAAGGGCCCACACGCCACTCATTGGGCGGCATCACCGCCGTCGAGTCGGCGATTCGCCCAAGCGGGCCAAAAGGGGGCACAGCATCAGCAGCGTGTCTCGGTCGGCCGATGCCAGCAGCCCATCGAAGAGTTTCTGAGCTTGCTGCTGCAACACGGCTACCGAGTCAGGGGCCACATCGTCAGGAAGCAGGTCGCTGACGGTGGTTCCGAGCGTTTCAGCCAGCCGGGCGATCAGATCAATCCCAGGCGAAGCCGCACCGCTCTCCAGTCGCCACAAGTAACTGGGGGCGACCCGAGCTTGCCGGGCAAGCTCCGCTTGGGTCAAGCCACGAGATGTTCGCAGTTCCCGCAGCTTAGCGGCGAAGCGATTGACGATCTCGGTTTTTGCGACCGGGGGTTTTTTCTTGGGCATGGCATCTTCGTGGCTTTATCGCCAGCGACGATGCCCGCCTCAACTCGCTATAGAGAGTATTGACACATACTAAAGAGGAGATACAGTGGAACGCCTGGTCAGAATCTCGGACGTTCGAGGAATCGGCTCCAATGGCCAACTGGTTTGTGAAACGGGCGAGCGGCGAGCAAGGACCGTTCACGTCGACGCAACTAAAGCAATTTGCTGCGGATCGCCAGATCGGCCCCGATGATCTGGTCCGCCGAGAGGACAAGGAGAAATTCTCCCGAGCCCAAGATGTCAAAGGGCTGTTTGATGCACCTCCGGCGTCAAATTCGGCACCAGCCACGCTCGTCATTACCCGCAGACCGAAGGTGACTGGCTTCCTCCACTCCGTCAACGTGAAGGTGGACGGCAGCTTTCATGGGTCAATTGGCGGCGGTTTCCTCAGTGGCGTTCTCGATCTACTCGCTTCACGGGACAACTCCGTCACCATCTCGCTTCCAGATGGGACGCATGAAATCGAAGTGGCGGGGGGTGGACTCAAGGCAACCGCCAAGGTCGAGGCAGTTTCAGGGAAGGTGTATGGACTGAAGGTCTACTTCAGCAATCTCGGAATACTCGGTGGCGGACTTAGGTTAGAGGAGAAGACCGGAGCACCCCCCATTGCGGCGTCTTCTGAGTCGAAGAAACATGGTGCAATTGGCTCGGGGAAGGCCACAGTTCGCAACGTTCAAGAAAATCCATCTATGACTCGGCTCGCTGCGACGCATGAGCCAGTGGCGACATCCCCACGCCTCACCTTGCGACCGAAAAACGTCGCTCTGATGCTCGGGATTGGGATGGCGGGCTTCTTCGTGCTCTGCTGCGGAGGAACCGGAATCATCTATTCCATCGGTTCTGCGCAAAAGGACAAGGTGTCGGCCCAATTGGCAGAAGCAGACGGGCTTTGGGATTCAGGCAAACGGGTTGAAGCAACAGTGAGGTACACGGCCATGTTGAACAGTCCTGTGCAGTTGGCATATCTTGCAGATCAACGTCCTCGGGTATTCGGGCGGGGCATCGACGTTGAACTGGAGAACGGAAACGAGGCAGAGGGTCGAAGGTGGATCGAGACGGCCTTCAAGATGGATATTGCGCCGTGGATCAGCACCGACAAAGCCAGCGAATTGATTGTGGATATTTTGTCGGCACAGGAGGCACAACGGCAGGCAGAGCCGGAACCAAACAGGCCTCAGGAGAAGCCTGAAAGCAGCTCGTTTGGGCTTCGGAGTTCTGCTGGCCGAAAGCTGACAACTCAAATCGGGAATAGCGATTCCACTCGTCGCTCATTTCGCACCGATGCGTATGCCCGTTGTCTCAGGAATATGCGTTGCACAGCCACGGCTGGAGAACTCGTGATCGAGTTCGACCTTGACGTTGACCGCTGGGGACGAGTCGAGCCTGGATCGCCTGTGGACCAGCTCGATGCTTTTCCGTTTCTCGTTCGCCTGTTTGATCGGAACGGACAATACCTAACGCATTTTGAAACCAGCGAACGTTTCACACCTCTGGAGAAGGCGTTCGAATATCGTCAACAATTGCGTAACGAATCATCTCGGCGACCACAACCTGTTCTGCTACGGCAGAAAGGCAATCGATTCGTCTACCAGGTCAACACACGGGATCTGGAACACGCAGAGAACGTCGAGTTTGGGTTTCTTGAGGTTTTTTGAGACTGAGTCTGTTTTCCTGACCTACTTTCGGTTCAGTCATCGCCGATCATTTGGGTGGACTGAACCGCCTTAGCCATTCAGCAACACGGGCCTCGTGCTCTCGGAGTCGCCGGTCACAGTCCGGGCTGACGGGGGTCGAAGGCAATTCAGATTGCTCGGCCCGGAGCCTGACCTCTGGAACGGCCCCCTTTGAATGGCTCGGCGTTTCGGTGTTGCCGATCACTTGAATATGTTGATGATTATCGCCGAGATGCAAGTTGATCGAGCCAATGCTGATGGTCCACGAGAGGTCCACATTCCACATCTGAGGTTGCGCATCTTCGGATTGCATGTTCGCCGCTGACACTGCGAGAGCCTGGTCGTTCGCAACCGATGCCTCGTCACGATCACGATGGCCACCTGACTCAGTGGCTGCTTCGATGGCGAGATGCCATCCCGCATCCGACTGTTGCTCTGACCTGGCAGCAGAACGAGTGATGCCGTCGGCCGTTGCAAGCTCGGTGGCTGTGCTGGCCTGGCTGTGGCGTTGTGAATCGACCTCTGCACGGAAGGTGCAGCCGGTCAGCGTCACGATGGCGATGAGCAGGCAGTTCATTGACCCATTCATTGGTTTTTCCTTTCTGACCTCGAATCATTTGATGGCCGCCGTTTTTTCGGCGGCCGTTTTTTTGGCGATCTCGACTTTTGGGACACGTTCAGCCCCATGCCAGAAAATCGAAAAGTTGAACATCAACAAAAAAGCGACAACCGAGGTATCCCCCACAGGTGGGTAGGCAGTATCAGGCACCGGGCGGAAACCGAGTCGAGTTTCTCGATTCATTTTTTTGCAACATCGAGTCGAATCCGCCGAGGAAGTTGTGCTTGAGGAGCAGAGCGACCTTCATCGGTTCGATCCTCTTCCCCAGGCAGCAATCACGTGGCTTGCGACTCGCCCAGCACGCTGTAGATCGTTGGCCGTGACAGGCCAGTCACTCGGGCGATCTGCGTGATCTTCTTCCCAGCGGTTCGCATCTCTCGAATTGCTTGAAGCTGATCCTTGGTCACTCGCCAACGCCGACCTTTCTTACTCCCGCCCCAGGTTTTCCCTTTCTTCCGAGCCGCCGCTTGACCAGCAGCCACTCGTTCAGCACGCACCTCTGTCTCGAATTCAGCGACGGAGGCCAGGATGCGGGCTTGCAATCGCCCGGCTGGCGAGTCGAGTGAGAAGCCGTCCTTGAAACTGACCAGGTCAGTTTTGCGCTCACGCAATTCGTCGAACAGATTGCAGAGGCCCTTGGTGGTGCGGCCCAACCGGTCTAGTCGCCAGACGACGATGCGCTCCAGCTTTCCGTTGCGAAGGGCGTCGAGCATTTGGTCCATCCCCGGTCGAGATAGCGTTCGGCCGGTGAAGGTATCCCTGTACCAGGTGACCTGGCCGTCGTTGTTGGAAGCCCAACGTTCCAGGTCAGGAAGTTGGCTGGCGTGCGTCTGATCTCGGTGGCTGACTCGCACGTAAATGGCGGTCGTCTTGGGCATCGTCGGTGTTCTCCTGTTTGGTTAAGGACAACCGAGTAGCCGGTATCAGTCAGGTGTAAAGAATCGCTTGAAAGCGAACCTTTACACCTCCAGTCTCCGGGAATGGCTGCAATCACAGCGGCAAATGGCCCGTATTGGGAGAAGACTGACACTTTACACATTGAGGTGCTCGATCAACTCGGAAGGGCCGCATCGACGCCCATGCCGACAACGATCAGGGTCTGCTCAACGAGCTTAATGCTGATCTCGTAGGCGCAAGTCCTTGGTCTCTTGTGCCGTTTCGGCGGCGTCACGATGCAGATCGCCGAGCAGGTGCAAAATGCTGCCCGTGGTGAATGCCTGGAACATCCGGCGAAGTTGTCGCTTGGCTTCCTTCTCCTTCATCGCTCAGTCCACCTCCCTGATGGTGCGGATGGATGGAATGATCTCGCCGATGTCGATGCCACGGTCACGAAGCTCGTCAGCGAGTTCCCGGTGGTCATCGACCGGCATCCCGAAGTCCTCAGCGACCTCGATGTACTCCGACCCACCGTCGAGCGCCTCGGCTACACCATCGAACACTTTGGCAATAGCGGCGGCCTCGTTCTCGGCTTCGATCCGATACTTCTGCATGTGCGTCTCGTACTGCTCGACCTCGTAAATGGGCATGGTTTTGTTCTCCGAATGTGGGGGACGGCTGCGGTCCTGACGATCAGGACATCGGCATATCCGGTATCAGTTAAGTCTCGTTGCGACGATCTTCTCTCGCCCCACTTAGGTCGATGATGTGTGTCGGTTCTTCCAGGTTAATGTCGCCCCAGACGAGGAGTCGCAATCGGCCTTGAAATAACTCGACGAACAGCGAGGAACCATGCCCTGGTTCAGTGCCATAGTTGCCGTGGCCATCGGCCAGCAACTCGACACCAAACGCAGTGGCGACGATCTTGACTGGCTGAATGCCGGGATGGTCGCTGCTGGCGTCAACGAGCATTGCGTGAATGGTCTGTTCTGAACCAACCATTGGCTTCCCCTAAAAACGGCCGTGACCTCAGCGATGATCGCTGAGGCCACGGTTCAGTTGGTGATTGGCTACTCAGGCGAGAACGAAAAGTAAAGCCGGGGGTTATGCTGGAACATCAGCGACCCCCTGACACCGTCGCTGCGGCGACGAACCACTACGAACGGTGCTCCGAATCCTTGGACCTCGAAATCCGCTTGAAGCTCTGAGGTGGTCCAGACTTGGCCGTGTTCGGCTTCAAGAGCTTCACGGCTGCCTGGTGCGGCATTGATCTCGGCGACCAGCGTGCGGCGAATCGACTCGGTCGGATCGGACATACGAGTTCCTTTCAGGAAGGGTGAAGGTTTCGACATGTCCGTAGCGGGTATTGGGTAGGTCGGTCGGCCGTATTTCTGCCGGGACAAATGGCATTTCTTTGTCGGCATCGTCTCCCGAGCTATACAATGACCTGCGTGTTACTGACCGAGTCGCTGATCTGATTGACGAGCGGGCTGAGATGGCCTCGTGGAAGAAAAGTGGTTGGGTGTTGCCGTGCTCCGTGTTGGCACTCGGAGGATGCCTTACGTTGACGACCGGCTCCCCGATTCCGCTCTGGCACCTTGAGGCGCTGTATTCGCCACGGCGAGTGCAGTCGATCAATGGCCAGCACCTCGAACTGGTGGGCGGTCGGCGAATCCGACTTCCCAACATCAGCAGGATCGCCGTTGAACAACCTCTGTTTCAGGCCGCTTTGATCGACGGCGTCGAGGTTCGGACTGACGGTGAAGTCTTCGGTCTGATGTGGGCTGACCGCCATTGCGGGAACGATCCCTACGTGTGGCGTCGGATTCGGATCAATCTCAGCGATCTCAGTGGTGCCTTGGACCCGAGTGGAATTGATCCAGCGATTGCCTCTCCTGAAGTCGTCGAATTCCTGAACGAGTCTGGTCGCATCGACGTGTCGTATCCCAACAGAAGTCATGACAAGGGCCGTGTGAACATTTGGGACTGCATAAGAATGGGGCAAGTTCGCCGAGTGGTAAATGCCGCTCTCGAAAAGCGGGGGTTGCCAGAGCAAAGCACCGACTGACTGTTCACCACGGGAACTTCGGTCGCACAAGTCGCTATCGGTCCTGCGCAGGATGCGACCCATCAGTATTCGTCGGGGAGCAGAGCAGTCGTCGCCGCTCGCTGGCCCCGGTCATCTGCGGCTTCCGTAATCAGCCAGACCTTGACGCCAGTCGTCAGCAAATATGCTGACAGGATTCGGGAACCATCCTTTATGGCCTCGTCGTTTGCGAGTCGGTCCTCATCGCAGACGGTGCCCCAATCGCCACTGATGTGCCGAGCCATTAACTCGTGGACGGTTTGACCGGCCGTAGTGAGGGCCTCCAAGGCCCCTGGTGTGGCGACCAGTCGGCCCACCGGAAACTTCGGGCGATTGATCATTACCATCGTGACTTCCCCTCTTCAGTGACGTTTGATTTCTGATCGACTTGGTTGATGTCTAACGCTGGCCTACCAAGTATCAGCGAGAAAGCGGCCTAAAACTCGCTGGCCTGATACGACTCCCTGGCTTCTTCCAAAGCGTCTTCCGTGGTCACTGAGACGATGCCAGACAAGGCGAACCCACCAGCGTGACTGCTGACAGCGGGCAACCATCCTTCACGGCAGTTGGACCGCATCATCGAGTCCACGTCCCACTTGTCCCAGTAGGTGATCGGATCGGACTGACGGTCACCCTCGCCGATTCGCTCGGCAAGCTCATCACGTTGCTCGTCGCTCAGTCCCTCGATCTCCTCCCATTGCAATCCAAGGAAGTGCAGTTCGTATGAAGCCGAGAAGCTGCAAATGTGGATCTGCTGGCGGCGGTCGAAAACGTAAACGCCGAACAACCGGGTGGTTCGCTCCAGCACCACCGGATCGATCCAATAGTCTCGTTCATCGATCTTGACGACGTGCAGGTCCGGCAGCAGTTCGACCCGCCCGAAGTCTGGGTCGATGTGACAGTCATCGGGATGCACGAACTGGCCGTAGCGACGAAGATAGCTTGGCTGTCCGTGCCTTGCCCAAGCCTCTTTGGTGAAGACCTCGCCGTAGTTGTTGTCGCCGTTCAGCATGAGCAACGTGGCGTCGTCACGATCCACATGCTCTCCCCGTCCGTCCTTCCAGACGGCGGCGGCTGGAAGAAACACGCAGTTCGGCATGAAGGCTGCCGTTTCGATGGCGGTCATGATGGCCATTGGATTTCCCTGAGCGAGTTTGATTCGTCCGATGTGTCGTGGTCCACGTTGATCTAGCCGGTATTGGTCACTCGGCCTCGGCGAACTCCTGCTCGTCCTGGGCATCGAGTTCGGCGAAGTAGGCGGAGAGTTTGTAGGCCGTGTGCTGAGCTTCATTGGCATCGGCGTCGGCCAGCAACTCGCCACGGAAGAGCATTCCGTGGTCTGCCAAGGCGTATCCGACGATGAAGCGACCATTGGTCAGGCGAAACATGAGGGCCACCTCCCCCGACCAAAAGCGCTCGACAACCTCACAGCGGCAATCGAGCATCGTGTGGCCGCACCAGGTGGTCAGAGAGATTCCGCCATCTGTGCTGCGGGTGTAACCAGTCACTGACCGGCCGATGACCGACGCTCCGAGAGCGGAGAACTCGTGCCCCTCATGCTCAATGACGCCGATCTCGACCTGGGCCTGGCGAATGTAGTGGGTCTGCATGGATGACCTTTCCCGTGATGGCCGCTGATGCAAAGCAGAACACCTTGCTCCACTCGGTCAGCGGCTCACGGGATAGGCAGTATCCGTTACTCCCCTCGTTCCTCTCGATAGCGAGACAAGGCCCGGAAGAACGATGCCCGGCTCTTCTGCGTCAGACGACACCATTCGGCCTGTTGATCGGCGACGGAGTCGGGGTGCTTGCGAAGCGCCTGCTCGATCAGGCGAGAGTCCTTCGCCTTGCTGTCCATCCGCTTCGTGGACTCAATCTTCCTCCCGAGAGTCTGCAACTGGCTCTTCACGAGGGACCGCCAATCAATGCCCGACTCTCGGGCATACCTCAGCTTCCGCAATGATGGACCCAAGAGCCGCAGAGACAACTGACGGTCGTCGGCTTGCTCGGCGATGTAGTCAATGACCATTGCCGCATCGTCGGGTGTGATTCCTTGGAAGCCACTCGCCGCCACCGACCGCATCATTTCGACGACTTCTTCGTTAGTGGCCTCCAACTGGAAAATGTCGCAGCGAGACAGCACCGCTTTGAAGGCATCGTTTTTCTTGGGCACGACGTTGGCGGCGAAGACAAATCGGGCGGTCGTTTGGAAGGACGGGGGCAACCCTTCGGGCAGTTGGCTCGACCCGTAAGTCACGATGCGAGGCGATCCCCACAGGCAGCTTCGCAAGAGCCCCAGGTGGATCATGGACGAGTACATCGAATCGCAGTCATCAAAGAACAGAATCTCTTCCGTGCGATGGTGGAATAGGGTCGAGTACAGCGCCAAGGGCGTGATGTGGGAGTTGATCAGGATCGGCTCGACCCCCTCTTGTTCCAATGTGGCGAGGATCGTCCTCGACTTGCCGAGCCCGCCCTGAGCACCGAACACGAACAAGGCATGGCTCATTTTGCGAGCGACGAGGCGGACGTGATGAGCGAGAAGTTCTTGCCGCTGTTCGAGCGGTGTCTTGGGGACAACGTTCGGATCGGCGAACTCGCCCGAGGCGTCATCGGGCTGATGCGGGACATCGTTCTGAAAATCGGAATCCATTGGGATCTCCCAGAAGGTGTTGTTGATTGAGTAGCAGGTATCGGTCAGTCGCAGAGAGCAGCAACGTGAAGACCGTCGGGAGTGATGATCTCCCGACGGTCAGATGGCGAGTATTCGTCAGTGCTGTGACAGGTCAGGCAGCACGCTGGTAGCCGAGAGCGTCGAAGGCGGCTTCGAGGTCTTCCTCTTCGGGCCAGCCGCCTTGATCGTCTCGATTCTCGACAGCCCGATCCCGATGCTCACTGAGCCAGTCGTAAACGTGGCCTTCCCAGTGCTCTGGCAATGCGAACTGCCCTTTCAGCTTCCATGCAGCCATCGGAATGTTTTCGAGCGTGGCCTCATACTCCCTGTTGCAGTAATCAGTTTCGTCGAGAATCGGATAAGCATCCATCTCTTCCGACAGCCGATGGTATTTGCCGAAGGCTTCGGTGATTTGGCCTCGCTTGAAAATGCGCAAGCACACGGCATCGATATGACCGACGGCCCAATGGCTGTGGCTCTCGAAGACCACGTTGGGATTCTTGCCCCTCGTGAAGGGGAGCAGTGCCTTGCGGATCACCGCCGCATTGCTCTGGTCGAGCAAGCCACTGTCTCGGTGATGGGTGTAGAAGATCGCCCACTGATCGGCGTCCTTAAGTTCACTCACCTTGAACCAGACGAAGCAGTTGAACCTTTGCCAGTTGCCTGCGGCTTCCTTCGCCGCATCTTCGAGGTCGAGCGTGCCGAGTTTGCTCATGGTCCATGTCTCCGTCGGTGGTTTAGAACGACTGAGCCACAGCACCGTGTCTGGTGCTGTGGCTCATGACGAAGACTTAGCGAGTATCGATCAGACGAGACTGCCTCAGACCGTCAAGACTTCTTCCGGTTCGGTCTCAGTTGCCTGAGCGAACGCCAAGAGGAAGTCCGCCGCTTTGGTCGCTTGAGAAGCCGCCTTGAAGATGAACTTGCTGTCGCCCTTTAGGGCTTGAAGCCAGCTTTGCAAGTAGCTGGCATGATTCCTGAGCGACCGTTCGACCGGCAGGCCGAGTTCGCCGGAAACGTAGCAACTGGAAAGCTCGGCGATCAGTTCCCCGAGGGCGTAGCTGTTCTCGGGTTTCGTCCGATCCCAGTTCAGGCGGGAGGGATGGTCCGTCCAATGCGTAAGCTCATGCCACATGGTTTCGAAGAACTCGCCGAAGGCGAACTGATGGCGATGCGGCATCTGGATGTAATCGCCATCGGCACGATAGAACGCACGGTCGCCGCCATACCGAATGTCCGCACCTGTGGCGTCGATCAATTGGTCCGCTTGCTCGAATCGTTCCTCGATCTCTGACGAGGTCATAGGCTCCTGACCGACTCGGAAGCGGTCCACCTTCATGCCCTCGACCTGGTCCACGTTGAACACTGTGTAGGTCCGCATCACCCAGAAAGTCTCGTCGTGCTCTTCGCCCTGGTCGTTCTCTTTCGTCTTCTTGAATGGCTTGCAGAAGACGATCTGCGTCCCCCACTTAGGCACATGGTTCGGCCGTCGCATCACTTGGCCTCCAAGTTCGGCCCATTGCCGATAGGTCGCCCAGTAGCGTGATTGGAACTCGTGACGATCAGCAGCAAGCTGAAGGATTAGTGGATTCACGCCCGTATATCGCCTCCCGCTGACGGCATTGGCAGGAGCACCGGCGTTCTTGTCCGTCGTCCACGGTCGTCGCCACGGTGCGGTCCCGGCAGGAGGTGGGTGTTGAACACACCGCCCTACCGGGTATTCGTTACATGCTGGGGGCATCACCTAGATCGCATGAAACTTGCGACTTCGAGGTCGTCGGGTGGGAGAAATCTGCGACAACCCGAGGCTGAGACACCGTTTTTGCGACACTCGCCAGTGATTCGAGGAGTTCGCCAAAGGACCGTTCGCCAAGGCACTTGCGGCGTGTCGATGATTCCCGAACAAGCCGGAAGTCTCAGATTGCACGAGATCGCCTAGTTTCGACTCGCCGCTGATTTTTTAAACCAAGGTCACCGAGACTTGGCAGACAAAAGTGCGACTCAGCGAGGGACGATTGTCTGGCTCGATCACGGCCGTTTCAGAACAATGACGACTGCCGTAGAATTCGATTTCCCATTCCGCAGGGACGCCCAAGCATTCCGTGGTCAGGTGGCGGCTAGCCGTGGCGATCTGGCCGCATTACCGCTGGGTGAGTCTGGCCCAGATCCCATACTTCGTCTGGGCCTTGCTGGCGGCCGTGCTGCAACTGTCGATCACCGTGATGAACTTGGAGAAGCCGTGATTCGACTTGGCCTCTGCTGCTTGTTTCGGGATCAGCCCATCAAGTTCGTCACGACGACGGCCACCGCTATCGGCAAGATGAAACGGCCTGACGCTTTGATCAAGCTGAGCCGCCTCTGCATGGAGAATGCCGACGCCCTACTTGCAGCCCTTAAGTTCTGTGCCGAGAACGACATTGGCTGCTTCCGAGTAAACAGCCAGATTCTCCCGATCAAAACGCACCCAACCTGTGGGTACGAGGTTGATGATCTGCCCGAGGCTGATGAGATCATTCGACGATTCAAGGCGTGCGGAAAGTTTGTCGAAAAGCACAAACTGAGAACCTGCTTCCACCCGGATCAGTTCGTCGTGATGAACTCCCCGAGACCGGACGTGGTTGAGAACTCAGTGCAGGAGCTTGAATACCAAGCGGAAGTGGCTGAGTGGATCGGAGCCGATGTGATCAACATTCACGGCGGCGGAGCCTACGGCGACAAACTGAAGGCACTCGCTGATTTCGCCCGCAACCTCGACCGCCTTTCACCCAGAGTCAGAAGTCGGCTGACGGTCGAGAATGACGATACGACCTACACGCCAGAAGATTTGCTGCCGATCTGCAAGGCCACCGGCATCCCGTTGGTCTACGATGTGCATCATCACCGCTGTAATCCCGATGGCCTGACCGTCGAACAAGCCACGAAGAAGGCATTGGCGACATGGAACCGGGAGCCAATGTTTCATCTTTCCAGCCCGATTGAAGGCTGGAACGGCCCGAAGCCTCAGCGACACCACGACTTCATTGACGTAAGCGACTTCCCGGAGTGCTGGCGACGAAAGAAAATCACCGTCGAGATCGAAGCCAAGGCCAAGGAAGTGGCTGTGAAGAAGTTGCTCACGGAATTGAAGAGCGGGGAGCCGGAGGCAACTTGGTTTGTCTATCTTCTGCGGTGTGCGGACGGCTCTCTCTACACCGGCATCAGTAATGACGTGTCCCGCCGATTGGAGCAGCACAACGCCGGAACGGCATCACGATTCACCCGCAGCCGCCTGCCTGTTGTCTTGGTCTACCAGGAAGTACAAGCCACACGGAGTCTGGCCCTGAAACGAGAACTGGCGATCAAGGCCCTGTCTCGTCAGGGAAAAGTGTGGCTGATCCGGGCGGCTGGACAGACCATGCTGCGAGTTGAAATCGCATAACCTTTGTCGCCTTCGAGAAAGGGTCGAGCCCTTACTTTCCGGCAGACGAAGATTCGGACTGAGATGTTGGAGATGCCGATATGATCGACAGTTTCGAGATCATCGGGCAGGCTTCAGTTCGCCCCGATGCTGAGCGCATCCTCTTTTGCGATGGCACGGACCACCGACTCTTCCGTACCGAGACCGATCTGGAACTGAGCCATTGGCGACCGAACCGCACGCCTGCGGAGTATCGGGCCGGAACATCGACTGAAGTCTGCTTCCGATTCTCGGACAACCCCAGACCCGGCTCCTGGTCCATCGCCGTGAACAACCACGTGGACGTCGACGGCATCCTGTCGGTCTACGTGCTTGTCCATAATCAGCACGCAGTGGCTCATCGCCGGACGATCATCGAGGCCGCCGAGATCGGCGACTTCTGGGGTTGGGGGGAACTCCCGGCCCAGCGGGTCTTTCAGGGGATCACTCGCCTGATCGATCAGGGCGGAGAGCCCCAAGCGATCTATGCCGAAGCGTTTCGACGAATTCCCTCGCTCATCGATGGCAGCGACCGGCACTTGCCAGAAATCGACGAGACACTGGCCCCTTTGCGTCTCGGCGTCGAACTGGTCGAACAAGGTCAGATTCGGCGGAACGTGATTGGTTCTCGCCTCGTGCAGTACGTCGTGCCGCTGAGCATTGCTGGCGACGATGACTCACGAGCCGCCTATGCTCCTGAATTCAATGAAGCCATTTCTCCGAAGGCCATTCTCTGGCCCCAGGTGCGGGCTCGCTGGGACGCTGAGCGGGTGTGCCTGGTCTCTACTGAGCGGAAGACCGGTTGGTTTCACGACCTGTGCTTTCCCGGCTATCTCTGGGCGGATACCGAGGGCAAGTGGCTCGTCCCTGGCATGACGTACCACGATGGGATGACGGGTTACGACATCCAAAATGAACGGCTGGTCGCCGCCTTCACGGGCCTCCTGCGACAAGAGACGGCACCTAGTCAATGGGGATTAGGAGGAACATCGTTGCCATTCGGTGACGACCTGCAAAAGCAGTTTCCCATCGTGGGGAGATTCCTGGACGAATATGGACCGGCTTCGAGTCACTTGACGCCCCATCATGTCGCTGCGGCGTTGAAGGGCGTCTTCAATTGACGGATGCTGGCTTGTGATAGAATCCATCGTGGATGCCGACGAGTCCGTGGCCCATCTCTTCCACCGATAACCTCACACTGTCTTGCCAATTTTTCTCCGCCGATACCATGCCCTCTCCGCCTGCTGCGACCGTAGGCTCCGTGCAATGCTCCGCATGTCAGGTGACATCGGTTCTGCCAGAACTGTTTCATCGAGTGGTCGTATCCACAGCAGGTCGCCTGCTGTGCCCTGCCTGTTGGCTAAAGCATCGAGCCCGGATCGGCATCAGGGAAATTCAAGCGGTCTGTCTGGTCGGTGCGGTTGGACTGCTGATTCAGTCGGAATTCCGCTGGATCTTGTTGGGGTTCGCCGTCGGCAGCTTGATGTTGATCGCACTCACGCCGTTGCACGAGTTGGCCCATGCAGCGATGGCCTTCGTCTTAGGCGTCCGTGTCTATCGATTTCAGATTGGCTGGTTTGGTCGCCAATTACTCCACTTCCACATCGGCCGTTGCCTTGTGGAAGTCCGCAGCGTCCCCCTCGGCGGCCTCGTGCAGGTGGCCCACCGCACCCCTCGACTCGCCCGGATTAAGCAGATGATGGTGGTCGCTGCGGGACCGGCGGTCCATCTAGGATTGGTCCTGGGGGCTGGCAGCCTACGCACGAGTGGCCCTCTGGAGGGTTGGACCGACTGGTGGACCAACGTGGTTCTCCTTGGGAACTTGGCAGCGTTGTTCGTCAACCTCTTTCCCTCACAGCACTCGTCACCGAACGGGCCGGTTCCGAATGACGGACTGCAATTGCTGATGTTGATGCGGTGGAGTCGATCCGAAGCTGAACAGCAGCCGCTGCTCTACTACTGTTTAGAATGCCTGGACCTCCGACGCCGTCGCAACTTCGAAGCGGCGCTCGCTGTGTGTGCTGAAGGCGACGAACAGTTCCCCAATCGATTGCCTCTCAGAATGTGCCGAGGCTTGTGCGAGATCGATCTCAGCCGCTTTGAAGCTGCACGACAGACGTTTCTCGATTTCCGGGGGAATCCTGAAGTGACCCCGGCTGCGGATGCGATCCTGCTCAATAACGTGGCTTGGGTAGACCTTCTGACGGGTGATCCTTCGCTGCTGACGGAAGCGGGAGAATGCTCCGCACGAGCCTTCCAAGCCATCCCGTGGGTTCCTGAAATCAAAGGAACTCGGGGAAGCGTCCTCATCGAGCAAGGGGAAGTTTCCGAAGGAATGGAACTCGTTCGTCAAGCCTTGGAGGATAATGAAGACCACGCCAACAAAGCCCTGAATGCCGCCTTTCTGGCCTTGGGGTACGTGCGACAAGGAGCGATCAAAGAAGCCCAAGCCATGTCGGAGCTTTCCCGTCGATGGGATCGGCGATGTCCGTTGTCGGAGCGAGTGCTTCGAGAAATGGCCGAGGCATCGGTCACCTGAGCATCGGCTCGAATGGCAAGGAATTGATCACGTCACTGCCTCTCAGTCAAAAGTAGGAGCGTCATGGCGAAGATCCCATCCCGCAAGTTCCCGACCACCAAGAAGAAGATCCCTTCGAGGAAGTTCCCTGCCACCCAACGAAAGCTCTCGTCAGGGAAGCTTGCCAGCCAGTCCACCAAGATCCCTTCGAGGAAACTCGCCCAGGCCAAGAAGCCCCAAAAAAAGGTCGTAAATGAACCTGCTCCGCTGGGTCATCCAACGGACGAACAGGCACGGCACGAGGTCGTGGCAACCTTGAAGAGTCGAACCGAGGCATTGAAGGCTGCGAGCAAGTGAAATGCTCGATGATCAGGGCAGTTGCCGTCACACGTTGACGAAGGCGACATTCCAGTGAGGTTGCAGCGACTTCCATGAGACTCGGGCTGATCACCGACATCCACGAACACGTCGAACATCTGCGAACCGCACTCCGTCTGTTTCGTCGGGAAGGAGTCGAGCAGATTGTTGTCATTGGCGACGTGTTCGAGATGGGAATACGCATTGAGGAGACGTGTCGGTTGCTGACCGAGGCGAAGGCCATCGGCGTTTGGGGCAATCACGATTTCGGACTGTGCGTCGATCTCGACGACGACATTCGTGGGAAGTACCCGTCCGTCGTGATCGACTTCATGACCTCTCTTCGGCCACGGCTCGAAGTTGCTGGATGCCACTTCAGCCACGTTGAGCCGTGGCTCAACCCTGAAGATGTGGCTGACCTCTGGTACTTTGACGGACCACCCGATGAGCACGGGCAGTTGGCACGCATCTTCGACGCCGTGCTGAACCGGATTATGTTTGCGGGACATTTCCACAAATGGCTGCTGGCGACACCAGAGGGGATCAGCGAGTGGAACGGAGCTTCGCCAATTCGCCTCGATCAAGGTCGCTACTTCGTGGTGGTCGGTGCGTTGTGCGAAGGTCAACTCGCAGTTTTCGACACCGATACGTCATGGTTGATGCCTTTGAGCGACGGCTCTTCAACCGGATGATTCACGCACAGCGAGCGATCAAAGGATGACGCATGGACCTTGCTGCCGAATTCCTCTCCGCCGCCATCAACGCCTTCGAGGCCAACAAGCGTCTGGCGGATCGAGCCGTCGAACAGGTGCCCGACGACAAGCTTCACCTCGCTCTCGACGAGAACACGAACTCCATCGCCGTCATCATGAAGCATGTCGCCGGAAACCTGACCTCTCGCTGGACCGACTTCCTGACGACAGATGGGGAGAAACCAGAGCGTAACCGAGATGGCGAGTTTGTGGATTCCTTCAGCAGCCGGGCGGAACTGCTCGATTGCTGGGAACGAGGCTGGGGGTGTTTGTTGGAGACTCTGAAGAACCTGAAGCGGGACGACCTTGAAAAAACGGTCTTGATCCGTGGGGAGCCGCATTCCGTACCCCTGGCCCTGGAGCGGTCTCTGGGCCACACCTGCTATCACATCGGCCAGATCGTTCAGGTGGCCCGAATCCACGCCGGAGAGAAGTGGAGCACGCTGACGATTCCCAGGGGTGGTTCGGCACAGTTCAACGAGGCGAGTTGGGGCCAGACCGGTAAATCGCATTCATAGATGCCCGGTGAAATGAAGAGGGGGAACGTCTCGGTCGGCACACGGTAGACAAAGAAAATGGTCGGGGATCAAGAGTCCTGAGTTAGGCAGGATGGTGCTCACCACAACTCAGCCCGTCGTTACCTGTGAACCGGCCAAGAGGCTTTCGAGAGCCGAAAGTTCGACCGGCTTGACGATGTGGAAGTTGAACCCTGCCTCCTTAGAGCGGCGTCGGTCCTCGTCTTGTCCCCAGCCGGTCAAAGCCACGAGGATCACGCCTTGACCCCACGGCTGCTGACGAATGCGCCGGGCCACATCATAGCCGTTGAGTTTGGGGAGGCCGATGTCCAGCAGCACTAGCTCTGGATGGAACTTCTCGGCAACCGCCACCGCCTCAAGGCCATCGTGTGCCGTCCGAATCTCGTTGCCCTTGAGGCGCAACAGCATTCCCAAGCTGTCTGCCGAGTCCTTATTGTCGTCCACCACCAGAATGCGAATTCCGCTCAGGGCCGCTGCCCGACGAACGTCCATTCTTGGAGGCGTTTCAAGCGGAAGCGGAATGAGGGGCAAGCGGACAACAAACTCGCTGCCATGATCGGGGCCATCGCTGCGGGCCTCAATCGTTCCGTCGTGCAAGTCCACAAGGCGTCTAACCAGCGTTAAGCCAATACCGAGTCCCCCTTGGGACCGCTCCAGCGACCGATCCACCTGCGTGAACATCTCAAAGATGCGGGGCAGCATCTCACAGGGAATGCCAATGCCGTTGTCTCGCACGCTGATAACGGCATCACTGCCTTCTTTGACGGCGTTCAGCCAAATGTGACCGCCCGACTTTGTGTACTTGGCGGCGTTGTTCAGCAGGTTCATGAACACTTGGGTGAGCCGAACCGCATCGGCGTCCAGGTGAATCGCCTGGGGCGGCAGGCTAACCGTGAGTTCGTGACCGCCTTGTTGGATCATGGACTGGCTGCCTTCCACGGCGTTTTCTAGCACCGGTGCCAGTTCAATACGTTGTTTCCGAATGTCCAGCTTGTTGCGGCTGATGCGGGAGATATCGAGAAGATCGTCAATGAGCCGCACCATCACCGTCACCTGCCGGGAGATGACATCCCTGCCCATCTGTACGTCCCGTTCCGTCAAACCCGCCATACCGAGATACTGCACGGCGTTGCGGATCGGGGCTAGCGGGTTTCTCAGTTCGTGGGCCAACGTCGCCAGAAAACTCGTCTTTGTGACGGTTTACTTCTGCAAGTTCTTCAGCCCGTTCACGGATGGCGGACACGTCTTCCACGGCGAGCAGAATCAATTCCGGGTGCTTGGAATCTGGCGGGAATGGCCGAGCGTTGAGCAGCATGGTCTTTCGACCGAGAGTCGGAAAGGTGTGCTCGACTTCAAAGTCGTGAACGGATTGGTTGCGGGAGAGGACTTCATCCAGCAGTTTTCGCAAGCCGGGAATATCCCACTGGCCGTTCCCCAGGTCGTACACCAATCGGTTTTCTGTTTCCTCTTTCGAGACGTGGAACGAGTCGTAGAAGGATCGGTTCGCCGTCTTAACTCGCAGGTCGCCGTCGAGAACCACGAATGGCCCTCGCAAGGTGGCAATGATGTCATCAGCGTAGGTCAAAGAAAGTGCCAGCGCCCGTTCGGACTTGCGACGTTCTCCGATGTCTCGAAAGACCAGCACGACACCGGCGACCACTCCTCGGTCGTTAGTGATCGGGGCGGCACTGTCGCTGATCGGTCGTTCTGTTCCGTCCTTTGCAATCAGCAGGCTGTGGCTCGCCAGTTTGATTGTGCGGTCTTCCCGCAAGGCTTGGATGGTCGGGATTTCGACCGGCTGACGGCTCTCTTCGTTGATGATGCGGAACACGCCAACGAGCGGTTGCCCCACCGCCTCCTGCGTCCATCCCGTCAAGGACTCAGCGACCGGGTTCAGAAATGTGATCCGCCCTTCGATGTCCGTGGTGATGACGGCATCGCCAATGCACGAGAGCGTTACCAGCAGCCAATCTCGCTGTTGGTGTAACGCTTCGACGTTTTCCTCCGAAGGGTCGGTCATGCCAACACCCAATTCGATCGTGTGATCTGCATCGCTGCTCGCCAACCAACTTCGGGCTGCCATCGAACCGGGTCATCATATCGAACGGACGACTGGCAGATACAGTCCGAACCCAATACCATTGGTCCACGAGGCGGCTGCGGACTTCCAAGAAGTGGTCGCAAGCAAGCATCAGCGGCACCGTCGTCGTTGGCCGTCAGATTCCCTCAACATTGCCTCAAATGGTTCGGCATCGGCTAAGCGATGATCGGTGCTGGCCAAAGCGAGGTTCATTGGGCCGATGACTTGTTCGTGCTGGAGATGGCTTTGTGTATGGCGGCCTTCACGCTCATCGGTCGGATGGGAAACACATCCAGTGCGTTGGCATCCCTGACGACGGTGGGATTCTTCAATCCCTCGATCAAGTGCCGACCGACCTCAAAGCTGGCGGGCGTCACCAACGCCAGCCAGAGTCCCGACAGATAGGGTGTCAGAACGGGCACGAAAATCAGACAGCGGCGCAGTCCCTTCTGCCGAGCATACTCTCGAATCAGGTCGCCATAGCTCACGACATCGGTGCCGCCGATCTCGAAGATGCGGCTTTTGCCGCTCGGCAAGTCCCTGGCCGCCAGTAAGTAGGCCAGGACATCGTCCACGGCGATGGGCTGCGTGGGTGTGGCCAGCCACCGGGGACAAAGCATGATCGGCAGGCGATCCGTCAAAGACTTCATCAACTGATACGACAGGCTTCCCGCACCGACGACCATCCCGGCCCGGAACTCGATGGTTTCCACGCCCGAATCTCGCAGAAGTTGGCCGACCTCGTGACGACTCCGCAGGTGCGGCGAAAGCTTGGGATCGGCGTCGTCCCCCAAGCCGCCGAGGTAGATAATCCGTTGGACTCCAGTTTGCTTGGCGGCCTCAGCGAAGTTGATCGCCGCCACTCGATCATCCTGCTCGAAGTCCTTCGAGCCCGACATGAGATGCACGAGGCAATAAGCCGTATGGACCCCTTGCAAGGCGTCCTGCAAGGACTTTGGGTCCAGAACATCGCCCCGAACGACTTGCGTTTTGTCCTGAATGACAGGACGCAATTTGTCCGGGTCTCGGGCCAGACACCGCAACACCACGAGTTGCCGTTCGAGCGATGGCATCAGCCGACCACCGACGTAACCGGTAGCACCAGCCAACAAGACGACGGGGACATTCGGCGTTTCAGAATTGTGGGGCTCAGGATGCGGCATCGTTGTCGGTCGAATTCCCTTTTGAGACGCCAGTGGTTGCGACGGCTAAGATCCTACGGGAACGTGCTAGAGTTTATCGAACCACATGAGGATGGAATGCCGTCACTGCGTAAGCCGACTGCCGAGTCCGTCGACCGCTTTCTGAAGGCCGAGGCGCAGCGGAGCTTCACCTATTCGGCCGTGGGAGCAACCGCCGAGACGCCACCGGCTGGCTTTGTCGTGGATCGGACCCGCATCAAGCTCGGTGAGGGTGAACTTGTGTTTGAGGCCGCCAAAGCCGCTTTGCAGGAGTGGGAGCATTTCAATCTCGGTTGGGTGGAAGTCCGGCCGTCGAAGCCACCGATTCAACCTGGCGAGGTCGTGGCGGTTCTCGGACAAGCCGTGGGTTTGTGGTGGCTCAACGCCTGCCGGATCGTGTACGTCGTGGATGAGTCAGGGCCAATCAAACAATTCGGCTTCGCCTACGGCACGTTGCCTGGCCATGCGGAAAGCGGTGAAGAACGATTCTTGGTTGAGTGGGACCGGAAGGCGAATGAGGTGTGGTACGACATCCTGGCCTTCTCTCGCCCGAACCACATCTTGACTCGACTCGGATATCCCGTGGTGCGCTGCACGCAAAAGCGATTCGGCAGGGACTCAGCGGCGGCCATGCTTAAAGCAGTTCGCTCCGGCGACATCAGGCCGAGCCAGCCGACGTGAAAGTCCAAACATGGTCACCATGAGTGGTCAACACGATCAGATGTAGCTGGCCACGGTCAGACCGGCTGAAGTCGCCCACCGCTGGACGATGTTTCGTTCCTGTTCCGTTGCCAACCGGTTCGCCTTGCCACGGATCTGGCAAATAGTCGCTCCGCTTCGCACTTCGATGGTTAGCAATTTCTCCTTACTGGCGGAGGATTCCAGTTCCATCGTCCAAATCGAACTATCGCCCCTCGCACACGTCGCCGCATACATGGCCACGCAGTGCTTCATTTTCCGGCCCTCGGCCACCAGGGCTTTGCTGCTCAGCAGTTCCCGAATCGTCCAGGAACGAACCGTGTTGTTCTGGCGAGAACCTTCGACGAACTCGAAGCTCTTCACGCCGCTGGTCGCCCATTGCTGAATCTGGTGCGTGCTGTCAGCCGACAAGCGATGGTGCCATTCCCGGACCTGCCTCAACAGGGACTGCGGCGACCGACCTTTCATTGTCAGGTTGGCCTGAGCGGGAGGCGAGATTTCACGAACGCCCCGTGCCACAAAGACATCCTGCGGCGTGAACCGCTGGTACTGAAGGTAATCGATGATCGGCCCAACATGGACCCGATCCAACTGCGGATGTGCGATGAACCAGTGGATCACCGTTTCCCAGAACTCGGCTTGGTCGAACGACTCTGCCAGCCGAGTGCTCACGAGGGCACGGCCGAGTCGGTCGTCACCGCCCAGTCCCCGCACTTGAGACCAGCGGAGCGCCTGCAACACCGTCAGGTCGTCCGGGGCTTGCATGAAGTGATGGGCCATTCGTTTGGTCATTGGTAGCGGCAATTGGCAGTGCCGGATGTTCTGTCCGCTGGCAACATGGCGATACCAGCCCCGCTGCTGGCTCGCTTCCGCCGTTTGACCGGCAAGCGCCATCTTCTCCAGGACCGGATCAGTGAAGCCAATTGTGGTGCCTGGGTATTCCGGCTGGGTGGTTGGTGCGGAGATCAGCGGAGGCGTTTGGCAGGCCGACCCGCTGCTTGCCTTCAGCATTCACGCCCCCGTATTCAGAGGCAGCTATTCGAAGCCGGTCAACATGATTCTGGATGAGATCAAAAAAGTCGCCGAGGGCCGAGAAGTCGTCATCGGCGGCGACTTCAATCTTTCCGTGAGCCACTGGGCCGGATCAGAGCATCCCAGCCGCAAGCAGGACTTGGCGATCCAGGCGAGGCTGTCCGACGAGTTCGGGCTGCTCAACTGTTGGCAAGCAGCGAACCCGGACCAGCCGTTGTGCCAGACGCTTCGTTGGACCGGGAATCGAACCATCCCGTATCACTGCGACGGTCTGTTCGTGCCGAGGGCATGGAAGGACCGTCTTGAGTCTTGCCTGGTGTTGTCCGGGGATGAGTGGAACCGCCTCAGCGACCACAACCCGGTCGTGGCGTCTTTCACCCGATTGACTGATTGAACGCCTCAAGAAACGTCTCCGGCGGCTGAGCACCTGAAAGGGCAAACTTTCCGTTGATGATGAAGCACGGCACGCCGTCCACCCGATGTTGACGAGAAAGTTCCCCGGCCTCCTTGATCGCTTCCATTCCTTCTTGACTGATTAACAGCAC
>Ga0163151_10003322_pt1 | contig 23337 bp, 22 predicted proteins | sample OliLakLV19MP5IB2_FD_145596 | JGI IMG/M metagenome (GOLD analysis project Ga0163151, IMG submission 145596) | Freshwater microbial mat bacterial communities from Lake Vanda, McMurdo Dry Valleys, Antarctica - Oligotrophic Lake LV.19.MP5.IB-2 | ecosystem: Environmental > Aquatic > Freshwater >... | reverse complement strand
GATTGGGAGTCCAGGAAGGAAGGCAGCAGGGCCGTCAAGAAGGTCGGCAGTGGGAGTTGCCCGCCGGCGACGTCTTGCAGGAGCACTTCAGTCATCCCTTCGCCGATAAATCCCTGCTGATCAGTGAGGCCCTGCACAATCGTTTCGCGGCTGACCGGGTTAAGCTTGAGGGTGACCTGTGGTACCGCGATGGCGGCTCCGCTGAAAGCTGAAGTGTGGGAGGCGACGACCGGAACCGGTTCTGCCAGTACGGGCTGCGGTGTTTCAACGACCGGCACGGCGACCGGAGCGCTCATCATTGGGTAAATGATGAAGTATCCGACTGCGATAAGGGCGAGGACGATAAGGAGGATAATGACTGTCCAAAGCCCCTTGCGGGACCGGTGGGGGGCGGCTTCCTCTTCGCTGAGCATCTGACCGGTCGCCTCCGGAACGAAGCTTTGCGATGGGGCGCTAAAATTGGCTCGCGGAGCGATCACTTCGGGCGTCGGGCTGATCTCGCCTTGCGAGATGGACTTAATATCAGAACCCATAGTTCTGACTGAAACCTCAGGAGTTGGCGGCGGCGGCACCTTTGTCTGACCCTGCGGCTGATTCGGATTCATTTCCATAGTTGCTAATAAGTTAATGATAAACGTGTCCAGAAGGACTTTTGTTTATCATAACACGATATGCGAACTCTTCTCATGCACCCTGTGAGTAACAAAAAACCGCCCCGACCTAGGTCGGGGCGGTTTTTTGTTACTTATTCGTCCCTATTGCTGCATCCCCTTTAGTGAGAGACCAATCTTGCCGCCCTCGGCCTTGATGATCTTCACCTTAACGACATCACCGAGCTTGACGACATCCTCTACTTTCTTAACGAAGCCCGCTTTGAGCTCGCTGACGTGAATCATGCCGTCGCGTCCGCCGCCGATATCAACGATAGCGCCGAACTCGAGGATCTTCACAATTGGTCCCTCAACGATCTCACCGATTTTGTACTCTTTCACGATTGCCGCGACGGCGTTGTAAGCCGCCTGAGTCGTCGCCTTATCCTTACCGGAGACGAAGACGAGACCGTCGTCATCGATATCAATAGCCATACATCCGGTCGCATCGATAATGCCGTTAATAACCTTGCCCCCGGGGCCGATAATCGAGCCAATCTGACTTGGGTCAACGCGGAGCGTCATGATGAGCGGTGCGAGCGGTGAAATCTCGGCTCGCGGAGCCGGAAGGACGCTCGTAATGAGGTCTAAGATCTTGAAGCGGGCGTCCGCAGCCTGCTTGAGGGCTGTTCCGAGCATCTCGGTCGTGAGTCCCTTTATTTTTACATCCATCTGAATCGCGGTGATGCCGTCTTTCGTACCGGCAACCTTGAAGTCCATATCGCCGTAGTGGTCCTCATATCCCTGGAGGTCGGTGAGCACCTTGTAGTCAGCAATCTGTTCACTGTCCCCCTCCCCAGTCGAGCGGGCCATCAGTCCCATTGCGATTCCTGCGGCCGGCTTGAGCATCGGCACACCGGCATCCATGAGCGCGAGAGTCGCGGCGCAGACGGTCGCCATCGAAGACGAGCCGTTAGAAGAAAGAATTTCAGAAACAACGCGGACGGTGTATGGGAAGACCTCTTTTTTCGGGAAGAGGTTCTTAATCGCCTTTTCAGCGAGCGCGCCGTGACCGATTTCGCGGCGTCCCGCGCCGCGGAATGGACCGACTTCACCAACCGAGTATTGCGGGAAGTTGTAGTGGAGCATAAAACGCTTCTTGCCAGAGAAGCTCATCGTCTCGATGGTTTGCTCCTGGCCTGGAGGTGCGATAGTGGCGACGGCGAGCGCCTGGGTCGTGCCGCGGGCGAAGAGTGCGGAGCCGTGGGTGCGCTTGAGAAGACCGACTTCTCCGTAGAGGTCACGCAGGTCGGTGATTGCGCGGCCGTCGGGGCGCTTCCCCTTTTCGAGGACGTTCTTGTGGATGATTCCATCAATGATCTCTTCAACAATGTGGTGGGCGCCTTTGATGTGCGCCGGCTCAAAGCCGAGCGTCACAAGGTGCGCCACGAGCTCTGCTTCTATCGTCTCCACCTGCTTGTCGCGAGCGACCGGGTCCTTCAGGTAGATAACATCATCGAACTTGCCGGCGGTAAAGGCGACAATCGCCTCTTTGAGTTTCGGGTCGTCCATGGCGAGCTTCACCTCCATCTTCGCATCACCGATTTCTTTAACAATCGACTCTTGGAAGGCGATGAGCTTGTCTATCTCTGCCTGAGCGGCAACGAAACCTTCCGCGACCTGTGCCTCTGAAGCTTCAAAGCCTTCGAGTTCAATCATGTTGATGCGGCCCTTCGGGCCAGCGGCAAAAGCGGCGAATTCAAAGCCATCTGCAATTTCGGAGTGCTTCGGGTTGATCATGAGCTGGCCATTCTTGCGGACTATTTTCACGCCACCAACCGGACCGTTCCATGGGATGTTACTGATAGCGAGCGCGGTCGAGGCGGCGTTGAGCGCCAAAAAGTCCAAGTCTTCGTCTTCGTTGAGTGAGAGAATAGTTACGACTACCTGCACCTCACGGCGCATGCGCTGGTCAAAGAGCGGGCGGATAGTGCGGTCGATAACGCGTCCCGAAAGCACCGCTTCTTCAGACGACTTGCCTTCGCGGCGGACGAAGCGGCTGCCGAGCACCTTACCGACTGCATAAAAACGCTCTTCGAAGTCCACCATGAGCGGGAAGTAGCTATTCTCCTTGTCGCGCTTGCTCATTACTGCCGTGGCGAGCACGGTTGAGTCGTTATAAGTCGCCATGACGCTCGCGTTGGTCTGGCCGGCGATGTTCGATACTTCAAAGACGAGGGGGCGACCGGCGTATTCAAGCTTAAATTGTTTTCGATTGAGATCCATGAATTTATTATTCTAATGTTAGAATGTTCAATTTACGAATTTACAAATCAAGATTTAATGTTTTAAACATTAGAATATTGAGATTTGATTGGTAAATTGAATATTGGGAATTGGAACTTATTTATAATTACTCCCCTGACTGTGGAACGACCGATTCGGCCCCACCAAAGCTATCATCTCGCCGACCGCCACCACTCCTTCGCACATTTCCCTTGCGCATGAGCACCTTCGGGATGTCTTCGATCGCGATGAACTCATCTGCTGACTCGCGAAGCTTGGCGTTGGTGCTGCGGCTAAACGCGACGACCTCCACCTGCCTGCCCTTTCCCCACTTTAAGTATTCGACGAGTGGAACAAAGTCTCCGTCGCCACTGATGAGGATTATTGCGTCGAGGAAGTCGGACATCCTCACCGCGTCTATCGCCATCCCGACGTCCCAGTCCGCCTTCTTTTCGCCACCAGCGAAAACCTGGATGTCTTTCATGCGAAGTTCGATACCGGACTGCTTGAGGGCGTCGAAGAAGGTACTCTCGCTCTTGCCGGTCGAGCTCGTGGCGGCGATAATCGATTCTGTTTTAACGACATAGGCCATCGCGCGGATAAGTTTGCGCTCGCCGACGAGTGCTTTGATAAGCTCCTTGTAATTGACCCGAGCGTTATAGAGGTTCTTGCTCGAGTGATAGAGGTTCTGGATGTCGATGAAAATACCGACTCGCTGATCACTGTTTTTATGCATCATAATAATTATTTTCTTGAAACCGTCGTATATATACGAAAACCCCCGCGGACGGCGAGGGTTTTCGCTTAAGTACTACTTCTTGAGGTCTAGCTTCTTTACGAGCGTGCGGTAGCCCTTCTCATCGTGCTTCTCGAAATAAGCGAGAAGGCGGCGGCGCTTACCAACCATCATAAGGAGTCCGCGGCGGGAGTGGTTGTCTTTCTTGTTCTTGCGCAAGTGGGTCGTGAGCTCCTCGATGCGGCGGGTGAGAAGTGAGACCTGGACTGGCACCGAGCCGGTATCTTTGTCTGAGGTCTGGTGCTCCTTCATTACTCGCTTCTTTTTAAGTGGTGTTAACATATTGGTTTAGATGATATCACAAATTACGTTATTTGACAAGATTTCGTTTCGCTTTTTCTCATTCGCATTTTTCGCGATTACTTAACAAGCTTCAGGATGATGCGCTTCTCAGCTGGCTTCATGCTCTCAATGCGGAAGCGGTACTGCTTGCCGAGCTCAATAGCCTTCTTCATTTCCTCGACGCCACCGAATTCGGAGACGTGGATGAGACCCTGGATGTCGTGTTCAAGTGCCACGAAGGCGCCGAACGGGTTGAAGCGGGAGATAGTGCCCATCGTCTCCTGACTTTCTTTAAACTTCTCGCTGATCGTGTCCCACGGGTTCGCCTTGAGCGCCTTAAGTGAGAGACTGACACGGCCCTCCTTAATCTCGACGATCTTCGCCTTCACTGCGTCGTTGATCTTCAAGACTTCTTTCGGATTTTCGATGAGGCGGTGGTCTATCTCAGAGATGTGGATGAGACCCTCAATTGCCGGCTGGTCAGCGAACTTGATAAACGCACCGAAGTCGGCGACGCCGCTGATGATACCGTCGATAACGTCGCCCACCTTGTACTTGTTGAGCAGCTCTTTCACGCCCTGATCGGCGATCTCGCGCTCAGAGACGATGAGCTTGTTGAGGTTCTGATTGTTGTTGATGATCTTGACCTTGAGGTCCATGCCGACCATCTTTTTGAGCTCTTCCAAGATGCGCTCCTTGTTGCCGTCAGTGACGCGCGGATAGTGGTCGTTAGAAAGCTGTGAAACTGGGAGGAACGCCTTCATGCCAGCGACCTCGGTCATAAGACCACCCGAGTTGGCGCCAGTGATTTTAACCACGATCGGTTCGTTCTTGTCGCGGATGTCCTTAATCTCGGCCCAGAGCTTCTGGCGTCCAGCCTCGGTGAGTGAGAGTTCGACATAGCCGTCTTCGTTTTCGGTGTCGACAACCTTCGCGGAGATCTTGTCTCCAACCTTAAGCGCCTTGATGATTTCGGAACCATTGAGGTATTCGATACCGTAAACAACGCCCGTGCCGAGCTGGCCGAGGTCGAAATAGGCTACCTTCTTACCCTTCTTAATGAGCGCGCCTTCCGCGAACTCCCCTACCTTTATTATCTTGAGAATGCCCGCCTCGCTCTTTAAAAGAGTCGAAAGCGTCATGTGATTCTTTTTTTCAGTCATATAATCCTAGAACCTGTTAATTATTAAACACTGATACTGCGGCGGGCCTGCCTGCAGGCAGGTTCTTCGCCACAATTTGAGCGAAGGCGGGTTCTTTGCCATTGTCCGGAGACAAGGGTGACGCCTTCCAGTAGCTCAACAAACGTTTCTCTAAGATAGCAGTAAAGAGGGCTTTGGTCAAACGGAGGTGATTCGCTATACTGTCTATATATGATGACTTTACGGCAGGCGCTCGAACGAGCCGCAGAAAAGGGGGTGGCAATTGCTCACTTTAATATTTCAGATGCGGTGACATTGAAGGCTATTTTTGAAGTTGCGAGTACGCTCTCGTTGGCAGAGCCGGAGAAGATTCCGGTGATTATCGGTCTCTCCGAGGGCGAACGTGACTTCCTCGGTGTTCACGAGGCGGTTGCGCTCGTAAAAGAGCTGCGAGAAGACCACGACTACCCTATTTACCTTAACGCCGACCACACGCATTCATTTGAGAAGATTAAGGAAGCGGTGGACGCGGGCTTTGACGCGGTCATCTTCGATGGTGGCAAGCTTCCCCTTGATGAGAATATTGAGCAGACAAAGGGTGCCGTTGAGTACGCCCACAAAAAGAACCCCAATGTTATCGTTGAGGGCGAGATGGGGTATATCGGGAGTGGCTCCGAAGTATTAAAAGAAGTTCCGAAGGGCGCCGCGGTTACTGAGAATGATATTACGAAGGTGGATGAGGCGGTGCGATTTGTTAAAGAGACGGGCGTGGATATGTTCTCCCCCGCCGTCGGCAACATTCACGGTATGTTTAAGGACGCTCCGAATCCCCGCTTGTTCATCGATAGGATTATTGAAATTAAAAAAGCGGTCGGCATTCCCCTCGTGCTTCACGGCGGTAGTGGCATCCAAGACGAAGACTTTATCGCCGCTATCAAAGGAGGGATGAATGTTATTCATATCAGCACCGAGATTCGCCGCGCATGGCGCGAGGGCGTCGAGGAAGGATTGAAGTCACAACCTGACGAGGTCGCCCCGGCAAAGATTATGGCCCCGGCGCTCAAAGATATGAAAGCGATTATTGAGAAGCGGCTCCGGTTGTTTAATTTGATTTAGATTGTATATCGGTCATTACTTCCTTATTATTGAAGTAATGACTCAGTTCGATCAGCAGTATCGCGAGGCGCTCCGGCAGATAATGAATACCGGCTATGAGGAGTTTAATGAGCGTACCGGGCACCGAACGAAGGCGCTTCCTGGTATTACGTTTCGCATTGATGCGGGCTTCCCGATGCTCACCCTCCGTAAGATTCCGATTAAACTTTTCGTTGCGGAGCAGATCTGGTTTATCACTGGGAGTAATAATCCGGAAGATTTTGTAAATAAATTCACGCCGATTTGGAAAGATTTTACCGAGGCTGACGGCACAATCGCCGCTGCCTATGGGTATCGCTGGCGCCATCACTTCGGGCGTGACCAGCTTGGTGATCTTCTCAGGCTCTTGGAAAAAGAACCGGGCTCTCGGCATGGCGTGGTGATGACGTGGGACCCGTCTGATGACGGACTTGGGAGCGGAACGAGTAAGAAGAACGTCCCCTGCCCGTTCGTATTCACGGTGAACATCATCGGCAATAAACTCCACATGCACAACATTGTGCGCAGCAACGATATGATGCTTGGCTGTCCGCATGATGTCGCCGGCTTCGCACTGCTCCAAAATATCTTAGCCGCGAAACTCGGCCTTAAGGCCGGTACTTACACGCACTCGATTTCGAACGCGCACATTTATGACATCCATTATCAGGGAGCGTGGGAGTTGATCGATCGTGAAAATAATCATTCTGAAATATTCTTCGAGGCGCAGGTTGATTATTTCGCTCGCGCCGAGGCGAAAGATGAGTCGCTCGTCGAGGAGATTATCAGGAAACTAACCGACCAGTATAAACCGATGGGCCCGATTACGGGGCTGAAGATAGTGCTGTAGGCACGAGGAAGATGATGTTCAATTTACGAATTACCGAATTTACAAATCAAGATGTAATGAGTCAATTTTAGAAATTAAAACCTTGAGCTTTGATTTGTAAATTAGTAAATTCGGTAATTATACATTTATAGGGCCTATTGGTATTATTAGCTATATGAAAGTAACTCTCGTAATGGCCACAACGGCCGACGGAAAGATCGCGAAGGATAAGGCGCACATTGCCGACTGGACGAGCAAGGAAGATAAAAAGTTCTTTGTCGAGAAGACGAAGGAATGCAAGGTGATGGTTATGGGAATGACGACGTATCAGACCATCGGCCGTCCCCTGCCAGGCCGCCTTACTGTTGTATACACGCGCAATCCGCAGGCGCCGGGATTAGAACAGCAGCCGGATGTGCTTGAGTACACGAACCTTGGAGCGAAAGAGCTCTTGGCCCAGCTTGAGAAGCGTGGATTTACTGATGTGGCGCTCGTTGGCGGCGGGACGATCAACGCGATGTTCCTCCGTGAAAAACTTATCGACGATATTTATCTGAGTATCGAGCCATATATCTTTGGTGCCGGACTCGGCGTATTCGCTGAGGCGCCGGCGGATGTTGAGCTAAACCTCGTCGAGGTTTCCAAGTTAAGTGAGCAGGTGGTATTGTTGCACTATCGGTTAAGGAAGTAAATTAACGTAATTTTCAATTACCAAATTTACAAATCAAGGTGTAACGAATACAATGTTTTAAACATTAAGGAATTAGGATTTGAATTGTAAATTAGAGAATTTGTAAATTATTTTCAAGAAATCATGGCCATCTTAGGAAAAGGAGAGATTCAAAAGCACATTACTGATGGTAAGCTCTCGTTCGAGCCGGCGATTGATAAGTTCCAGCTCCAGCCGAACTCTGTCGATCTCCGTTGCGGTTTCACGTTCTACGTCCCGGAGCAGTGGCAGATGACCGAAGAGGGGCGAACGATTACCCGCCCGGATTATTTGAAGCACAATGCGAACGCGAACAACTTCAAGATGATTAAGCTCAAGCCGGGGCAGTACTTCGAGTTCCTCCCCCACGAGCTCCTCATCGTTTCGACACTTGAGCGCATCTCGCTCAAAGCCGACAATCTCATCGCACTCCTTTATCCGCGCAGTTCGATGATTCGCCGCGGTCTCGTGATTGAATCTGGCGTCGTTGATCTTCACTACCAGGGCAACCTCATGATTCCGATTCTTAATGGGACGAACCAGCCACTCCGATTGTATCCGGGTGAGCGCGTATACCAGCTCGTCTTCCACACGCTCGAGGGCGGACTCAGTCACGATGACGCGCAACTCCATGGAGCGGTAAAAGCGAAGTATGAAGGCTCCACCTCTTCGAATCTCGAGAGCCGTACCGACAGCGATGAGGAGCTCGAGTTTATCCGCACCGGTAAGCTCGCTGACATCAAGGAGAAGTACAAAATTTAATCTGGCTTTTGGAAAAGGTTCGCTCTATGATTGGAGCGAACCTTTCATTTTATGAAAAAAATCACATACCAAGTCCCCTATCTTCCAGTTGGGCACGAGCTTTACGAAGCTCCTGCCGGTGATGTTTTTATGGCACGAGCCCTTCAGGAGGTGGCGACGATGGAGCGTGAAAACCCGGAGGCGAATCGTGCCGCCGCTTCGGTTATCGTAAAAAATGGCGTAGTCATTGGTGTCGGTCGCAATCATAGTGTTCACGCAACCTTCTGTCCTCGAAAGGCGCTCGGCATTCCAACTGGCCAGGGCTATGATCTGTGCCCTCAATTCTGTCATTCGGACGGCCACTCTGAGCCAACAGCTATCGCCGCTACTCACGAAGCGGGGGGTGAAACAAAGGGTGCTGACCTCTACCTTGCTGGTCACTGGTGGGCGTGTGAGCCATGTTGGAAGGCGATGATCGCTGCTGGTATCAAGAACGTTTTTCTCGCGGAGGGCGCGAAAGCGGCATACGACGATGCGGCGCGTAAAGATAATCCCCTCGCCGGGAAGCTGAAGCAACCGATGCGTCTCTACCTTGAAGGCGCCCAGATGAGTGAGGCCGTCACCGCGCTCAAAATAGTGAATTTCGATATTGTAGAGAGCCCGGACAAGGCGGAGGTGGTTGCCCTCTTCCCGGGAGCGACTGAGGTGTCGGGGGCGTTCAAGGGTGTGAGTGTCTATGATTACAGGATGCTTCCTGACTATCGGGCGGCTATCGCTCTTTTGTCCCAGGATATCGCGCTGTAGGCCCACGCCCGCCATAGGCGGGTAAACTTGCGATATTTAGATTGTTCTGATACTCTAAAGCAATTCCAATTTAGTCTCATTAAATCTCATGTCTATTGAACTCAAAGCAGAAAACCGAGAGCAGTTTGGCCGTGAACTCAAGGACCTTCGTGCGAAGGGCTTTATTCCTGCAGAACTCTACGGTCACGGTCTTGCTAACGCTCACGTCGCTATCGCGAAAAAGGAGTTTATCAAGGTTTTCAAGAAGGCTGGTGAGAGCACGATGATCGACCTTTTGGTTGCTGGCAAGAAGCACCCGGTCATGATCCACGACGTCACCGTTCACCCGGTCACCGACGAGATTATGTCTATCGACTTCTACCAGGTTCGCCTCGATGAGGTTATTCAGATCAAAGTACCAGTCGTCTATATTGGTGAGGCTCCGGCCGTTAAAGAGAAGCAGGGCGTACTCGTCAAGGCTATGAACGAAATCAAGGTTGAGGCGCTTCCGGCCGATATTCCGCGCACGATTGAGATCGATCTGACCGTTCTTACCGACATTGGTGTCGACCTGCACATCAGCGACCTCAAGCTCCCGAAGAATATTAAGGTGCTCGAAGATCCAGCGTTCGTTATCGCTACGGTGACCGCCCGTATGACCGAAGAGGAAGAGGCGAAGCTCGCCGCTGCCGCTGACGTTGGCGCAATTAAGACCGAAGGCGAAGAGAAGAAGGCTGCTGCAGCTGCCAAGTCTGCTGAAGCTGGTACTGACGCCGCCGCCCCAGCCGCCGCCGAAGCTCCAGCGGGCAAGCCTGCTGCGAAGAAGGGCTAAATCAATCCTGCGGATCAATCGGCCAAGGGCTAAGCCAAACTGTCTACAGTTCAGTCGGCCAAGGGCTAAACCAAGCTCTGCTTGGTCTCCCAAAGTGCTAAACGGAAGATTACTTCCGTCGCACAAGTAAGAATACTGAGAAACCGCTCCGATCAGCTGATCGGAGCGGTTTTGTTATAAATATGGTGACCGCTCACTCCTTTAGTCTGGTATAATAAACAGTACATGCGCCAGACGAACCAGCCGAAAAACCTTCTTGATATTAAGACGCGCGATCTTCACTCATTCTCTCCGTTAAAAAAGCGGGTCAATTTGACCGGAAGGGTGACGAGGATCGCTATCACTCGCCCGTTAAAAGTGGGCCTCTGTGTCGTATTGAGCTTTTGGTTCGTCGTCAGTCTTGCCATCGCCCCAAACTACTATCAGTCGCACGCGGCGGGGACGAGCGACGCGGAGCGGAGCCAACTTGAAAGCCAGCTTAAGGCTCTCGAGGGTGAAATCGCGGGCTATGAGAACACGATCGCCAACTACAAGAGTCAGGGCAAGACCCTTGGCAATGATATCGCCGGCCTCCAGGCAAAGGTGAGCAAGCTCAGCGCCCAGGTACGAGTGGTCACTCTTTCGCTTGAAAAGCTCAACCAGGATATTGTCACCAACGAAGCAAGCATCGTGACCACGCAGGAGAAGATCGATCTCAACCGCGAGGCGATCACCCATTCGCTTCAGTATATCTACGAAGGAGAGCGGGAGAATCTCATGCTCGTCTTGCTCAAAAATCCCCGCCTTACCGACTTTTCCAACGCGATCAACGCCGCGCTTGATGTGCAGGACGGGCTCACGGTCGCCGTCGGCGAGATGGCGGAGCTCAGGGACAAGTTGGAAGATGAAAAGGAGAGCTTGAGTCTCAAAAAGAGTGATGCGGTAGCGTTCAAGGCGTATCAGGAGGCGCAGAAAAAAGCCATTGAGGTGACTAAGCGCGAGAAAGCTAGTCTGTTGGCCGCCACCAAAGGTCAGGAGTCGAAGTATCAGGAGCTTTTGACGGCTACCAAGAAGACGGCGGCCGAGATTCGCAACCGCCTCTTCGAATTCCTTGGCGGCGGGCAGATGAGCTTCGGCGAGGCGTATAATTTCGCTAAGATTGCTGGAGCGGCGACGGGAGTTCGTTCCGCTTTCGTGCTCGCGGTCCTCGACCACGAGTCGGCGCTTGGCGGTAACGTGGGAAGGTGTAACTACAAGACCGCGATGAGTCCCGGTATCCCAGCCAGAGAGGGCCGCCGAGATGACATTACTCCGTTTTTGAAACTTACCTCGGAGCTCGGCATTGATCCGGATTCAGTGATGGTCTCTTGCCCGATTGTTGCTGACGGCGCCTTTGGCGGTGCGATGGGTGCGGCCCAGTTTATTCCGAGCACTTGGGCGCTCTACGCGAACCGAATCGGAGCAATCACCGGCAGCAACCCGCCGTCGCCATGGCGCAATGGCGATGCTATCGTTGCGACCTCGCTCTATCTCAAAGACGCGCTTACCGCCTGCGCCGGTTACACCGGTGCCGCGCAGGAGCGCTGTGCGGCTGCTCGTTATTACGCCGGTGGCAATTGGAAGAACTACTTGTTTACCTATGGCGACCGTGTGGTTACGAAAGCAAACTTGTTTCAGCAGGATGTCGATGCTTTGAATGAGTAGAATAGTAGTTTGTAGCACGTGGTTCGTAGGGACGTAGCGAATTCACCCGATTCCATCGGCTAGCGTTTTTTGTTGATTTTATAAGTGGGGCGTCTTAGTATAAGCTTATGAATCCCCGCTCGCTTAAGGCGATACTCGCCGACCATCTTGAGGAGAAGAGCATCAGTGTCGAGCAGCTAGCTGCGAAAACCGGTGTCCCGGAGCACTATGTGAAGGCGATATTTGATAACCAGTCTGAGCGCCTGCCCGCCCTTCCCTATATCCGGGGATATCTTTTGGCTATCGCAGACTACCTCGGCATTGACCACGAGGTTGTGCTCGAAGCGTATCGGGCCGAGCTTGGAGCGAAAATGTCCGGTCCCGCTGACCGACTTCCCGGAAACCGCTTTGCGCTTGTGAAAAGGCAACGCAAGTGGATGTGGTTTGCCGCCGCCGGCATTGTTGGCGTACTCGTCCTTTATGCGGTGCTTCGGAGCGCCTTTTTCGGCGCACCCTACTTCCGCCTCGTGAACCCTCCGCAGGACGCCGAGATGTTCGAAGTTACCGGGTCAACTATCCTCCTCGCCGGGACGACCGAACCGAACGGAAAGCTATCTATCAATGGCGAAAGCGTGCCGGTGCGCAGCGACGGTTCGTTCGAGTTTGAGTTCCCGCTCGCCCCCGAGCTTAATACTATTGAGTTCAAGGTAGAGCGCTTTTTAGGAAAGACGCTGACCGTGGTCAAGAAGGTATATGTTCGGCCGCTGGAGCCGGAGCCGATCACGAGCTCTTCTTCCCCCGCGCTTCCCGTCGCCTCTGGGACTCCCGCTCTCTAGGCTTATCAATACAGGCGATAATTGGTTGTATCTGCGCCCGAGCGCGGGTATAATTAAGATAATTATTATCACTTTATATCTATGCCAAAAGCTAAAAAGGAAGAGAAAGTACATAACGACATCGCCAGCTTGATGGAAGAGCTGCAGGGCAAGTTCGGCGAGGGCTCAATCATGACTCTCGGCGATGCGAAAGCGACCAATGTGGACGTTATCCCAACCGGCTCGTTCTCGCTCGACTTGGCGCTCGGCGCCGGCGGGCTCCCAAAGGGGCGTGTCGTGGAGATTTATGGCCCCGAGAGCTCCGGCAAGACGACCCTCGCCTTAAACGTAATCGCTCAAGCCCAGAAGCTTGGTGGTCGCTGCGCCTTTATCGACGCCGAACACGCGCTTGATCCGGAATACGCGGAACGCCTTGGTGTGAAGGTGAAGGAGCTGCTCATCAGCCAGCCGGATAACGGCGAGGAGGCGCTCAATATCTTAGACAGCTTGGTCCGTTCCGGTATGCTCTCGGTTGTCGTTGTTGACTCGGTCGCCGCTCTTACTCCTCGCGCTGAAATCGAAGGCGAGATGGGCGCGCAGTACATGGGCCTCCAGGCGCGCATGATGAGCCAGGCGCTGCGCAAGCTCACCGCTATCACCGCCCGCTACAATGTGCTTATCATCTTCATCAACCAGATTCGCATGAAGATAGGCGTCATGTTCGGTAACCCGGAGACGACCCCGGGAGGAAACGCCCTCAAGTTCGCCTCATCGGTGCGCATCGACATCCGCCGCCTGGCGCAGATCAAGAAGGGTGATGATGTCGTTGGTAACCGAGTGAAGGCGAAGATTGTGAAGAACAAGGTGGCTCCTCCGTTCCGCATTGCTGAGTTTGATGTCATGTATGGCACCGGTATCTCGTATGAAGCCGATGTGCTTCAGACTGCGATTAAGTATGGCGTGGCCACTAAGACCGGTGCTACCTACAGCTTTGAAGGGCAGAAGCTGGCTGTTGGCCTTGAAAATTCGGTCAATAAGCTGAAGGAGGACAAGAAGCTCGCGAAAGATATTGAAAAGAAAACCCGTGACGTCGCGAAAAATACGATCCCGGGTGGCGAGCTGCCAGACGTGGACGCTCCAGCCGTTGCGGTTGAAAAGGAATAATATAAAAACTCCCCGCCGAGATGGTGGGGATTTTTATTTCCTGGTAGTTCTGTCATTATCCAACTCGATTGGATAATCCACCCCGTTTGTCATCCTGAACGCAGCGAAGGATCTATCCCTAGATTCTTCCGAGTCCGTCAGAATGACATCCTGAAATTAAAACCGCCCGCGCCTTGCCAGGGTATTTGGTATACTACAATACGAAACGACTTCACCTTGGATTAAATTTCAAAACTCCGCTTGAGGTGTTGCGAAGGTCTTGAGCTGAATACGGCCATTCGGCAGGCTCAGGCTAAGTAGCCCTAAATAACCTCGGTTTCATGAGGCTAAATCTAGCTCGTAGTACGTAGTGGCGTAGCGCGTAGCAGGGAGGGTTTAGGGCTCCGATTTTCTACGAGCTACGTACTACGGACTAAACAATGAGTTTAATCAGTGTCGCCAGCTTTTCAGTATCGTAACGCATCAGCCCCTTATCAAGGAGAAGATCGGCGTAGAGCGGCAGAGGATTAGTGCCAAAACTTTTTTCGTCCACCTCCACCTGCCAGGAGTGCTCTTCGGCGTAGGGCTTCAGGCGTGCGGCGGCAGGCTTGGTCGTGTTAATGGCGACATAATCGATCGTACCAGCCGGAAGGTAGCTGCTGATCGCCCCGAGGAAGGCCGAAGCCGCAAACCCATTAGTCTCCCCTTCTTTGGTCATGCAGTTGACGATATAGAGCACCTTCGCCTTGGTGTTTGCGAGCGCCTTGCCGATGCCGTCAACAAGCAGGTTCGGGATAAGCGAGGTATACAGATCGCCGGGGCCGATGATGACAAGGTCGGCGTCACCAATCGCCTTGAGCGCGCGCGGGTTCGCCTTCGCCTTCGGCTCGAGCCAGACTTTTTTGATCTTCGCGCGACGCGGCTCGCGCGGGATATCGATGTTCGTCTCGCCTTTTATTACCGTGCCGTCTTCAAGCTCTCCGATAAGCTTGCTTAGGTTAAGCGTGACTGGAATAATATCGCCCTCGGTGTTCAGTATTCTTCCCGCTTCCGCTATCGCCTCTTCGAAGCTACCCGTGATGCGGGTGAGCGCGGCGAGCAGCAGGTTGCCAAATGCGTGGCCGGAAAGACCCGCGCCCTCCTTAAAGCGGTACTCCATGAGCTTCGGTAGGAGGAGGTCATCACTGTGGCCGAGGGCGACGATGGCTCTGCGGACATCTCCAGGAGGGAGCATCTCGAACTCCTCGCGCAAGATGCCGGTGCTGCCACCGTCGTCAGCCATCGTGATAATCGCCGTCGGGCTTTCAAAATAATTTCCCAGAGCCGAAAGCACCGGGAAGAGCCCGGTACCGCCGCCAATCGCCACTACCTTTCTACTCGATTTCATATATAGGTTAAGCGTTTCGCTGTTTGAAGTAGTCGGTCATAATCTCAAGCGCTCTTTCCTCACCGCGGTTATAGAGCATCGCCTGCTTGGCGCGCATCTGAGCGCGACTCTCTTCATTATAGAGGAGTTCAACGATCGCTTTCACGCGCTCTTCAACGGGGTCGTTGAAGAAGAACATCTTGCACGCTCCCGCGCGCATGAAGGGCCGCACCTCCCACTCGTGGGTGTGTTCGGTTTCGTCTGCGGGCGGGGTCACTACATTGGCGATAATGGGAACGCCGGCGGCGATGCCCTGTTCCATTGTCCCAAGTCCCTGATGTTGGTAGATAAGATCTGAGCTCGCCAGTGCGCGATAATAATCGGTCGCATCCAGATTGTCGCGATGAATGAGCCAGGATTCTGATGCGTAGACGCTGTCCACTGAGCTCAAGGTGCCAACGAAGAGCACCTTTAACTTACGACCTTCCTTGACGAGCTGAGAAACCGCCGGGAAAAGCTTACCGATACTCTCTGAAAGCGAGGTTATGCCACTTCCTCCGTAGCTGAAAATGAACCGTTCATCGTTTTTCACGCCGTATCGCTCGCGTTGAGTCTTCCTCTCCTGCGGGGATACCTTTTCGTATGAGGGGATGAGACCGACCACGCGCAGTTTTTCGAGAACCGAGGTGGGAATGTTGTAAGCTCCGCCTCCTGAGGCGAGCCCGAGATTGAAGGCGATCTCCGGAATATTGATGAGATACATGTCTACCCAGCGCGCGAATTTAAAGCCAGGCTGCTCGCTCAGATTGAAAAGCCGGTTGGAATCAATGGTGAATATCGGGACCGAGGTGGGGCGTGTCTTTCGAAACTCTGGGTCGTCCTTAAACATCTTCGAGTTGCACATGATGAACGCGTCCGGCTTTTCTTCGGCAAGCCAACGGACGAGCGAGGAGCCGTCAGGAGTGTGTGTTGCGGAGGCGTTTACTAAAGTAGGGGTTTTCACAAACGCAATCGTCTCTTTAAATTGGAGCGCGAACGCGACCCGGATACCGTTCTGACTGAGGTGTGTTGCAAGTGCTATTGCCTGGGCGGTTTCTCCTGGGCCCATTGCGGCGATACAGACTTTTTCTATGTTTGGGCTAGTCATTTTATTTTCCATTTAGGATGTCGCGGTAATACTGCTCATACGCCTCAACCATTTTGCTTTCACTAAAATTATCCTCCACTCTCGCCCGGCACTCGACTCGGCTGATACTCTCCACTTTTTGCATCGCAGCGATGAGGCTCTCGATCTTACTCTCAACCACGAAGCCACTTTTCCTACTTTCGATGAGTTCCGGCATTGAGCCGCGATGATACGCGATGACTGGGGTGCCGCACGCCATCGCTTCGACGATGACGAGTCCGAACGGCTCTTCCCAGCTTAGAGGGAAGAGGAGCGCCTTCGCCCCGCCATAGAGCTCTGAGAGCTCTTCGCTCGTGAGTTCGCCGAGGTGCTCTATCTTATCACTCAGGTGTGGCTGTATCTTCTCTTTGAAGTAATCCTTTTTCGTTTTATCAACCGGTCCCGCCATCTTAAGTCGCACGCCCAGCTTTTCACACGCAGCGATCGCCTGCTCCGCTCCCTTGTAGTCATCCATGCGCGCTACCCAAGCGAAGTACTCCCCGCCCTGGGCGTTATAAGTATAAGGAGTTAAATCGATGCCATTGTAAACGATGCGGCTCTTCGGAAATGAGAGACGTGTCTGCGCGCGCTGCGACTCGCTGATGAAGGCGAAGTGCCGCTGCTCGCGATACTCTTCGTACATCTGATATCGGGCGAGTTCTATAGTATCTTCATTCTTGTCGGAAGGGACCGGAATGACGCGGTTGTGGATCGTGTGCAAGGTTGGCGTGAGGGGGTCATTAAAGAAGAGGCCCCACATGTCACTATGGTTGTGGATGAGGTCGAACTTCCCTTCTTTGGCCATCGTGTAGGCGCTTGAGATGTTTCGGAGATTCCAGAGGTTGTCGTTCCAGCCGATTCCGGCCTCGAGAAGCGTCGTAGGGTAACCGGGGATGAGTTTCGCGCTGGTCTGAGAGCCGGCCGCGGCAAAAAGAGTGACCTCATGCCCCCGGGAGGTCAAAGGGTTACAGAGAGAGGCGACTATTCGCTCGATTCCGCCGGCTTTCTTCGGGGGGACGGCGGTCCAGAGGGGTACTATCTGGGCGATGCGTAATTGAGAGGACATTCTGCATCAATTCTACGTTATTTGAGGCTCTCTCGTCTACGGGCGCGTAACGCCTTGAGCCTATTTACGTCCTCTTTAGGTAAGGGGTAAAGCCTTGTAAAGAGTATTGAAATATGGTATAGTAAGGCACCGTCTCGTGGAGATCTTTACCTGTTTTACAACCGTTAACATCATCCTATGAGCCACTTCCTCCTCTCTATAACGCTCTACTCCCTCGCTACTTTACTCATAAGTAGCCTTTTTCTCTTTTTTTCGCGCCGGCCAAACGGCGAAAAGGGAAGTCAGACGCAGCTCCTTATCCTTATTCTAGGTGTTTTCACCCTTTTTCTTGCTAATCTCTACCCCGCCTTCGCCGACGTCCTCTTTACAGCTGCCGTTGTTCTTCTTTTCCTTACTTCGATCATTAACCGGCTCTTCCGGGTCTGGACCTCAGCTGCTCAGATATTCTTCGCCAGCCTCATCAGCTCGACGCTCTTTTATATTGGTTACTTGAGTTCTCTCTTCCCCTCAGTCAGCGCTCTCCAGAGCTTCTTTCTAGCCCTTGGCATCTTGGCTATTGTTACCGGAGCCGGCTTCATCCTCCTTGAGACGTTTACTGTCCTCAACGTGATGACCCGTACTCGCCGCCGCGGTCTTCCAAAGCTCACTCCGCCCGCCCGAGAGTACACTCCCTTCGTCTCCATCCACGTCCCGACTTACAGTGAGCCGCCGGAGGTGGTTATGCACACGCTCGATTATTTAAAGAACCTCGCCTATCAGGATTACGAGGTTATTGTCATTGATAACAACACGACCGATGAGAATCTGTGGAAGCCGGTAGAAGCCTACTGCCAGACGCTGGGCCCCCGCTTTCGCTTCTTCCATGTTGATAATCTCCCGGGCGCGAAAGCCGGTGCGCTCAACTATATTTTGGGCAAGACTGATCCGCGGGCTGAGGTCATCGGCGTGGTGGATGCTGACTATCAGGTTCGCCCCGACTTCTTAAGCGCGCTTGTCCCTTACTTTAAAGATCCGAAGGTTGCTATCGTGCAGACTCCGCAGGACTATCGCGACTTTGACCGTAAGAGCTATTTGCAGAACAGTTTCAGCGAATACCGCTTCTTTTTCAGTATCATGATGAACTCGTGTCATGAGTACAACGCCGCCTCGTTCACCGGAACGATGGGGCTCATTAGGAAGAGCGTGCTGACCAACATCAAGAGCTGGAGCGAGTGGTGCGTGACCGAAGACGTTGAGCTCGGTTTGCGCATTCACCAAAGTGGACTTTCGACGCTCTATGTCGACCGTTCATTCGGCCGCGGCGTCATGCCGTATGAGTTCCGTGACTATAAAAAGCAGCGCAATCGCTGGGCGTTCGGCAATGTGCAGATTATTCGCCGCAACCTTAAAGCTTTTCTCCCTTTCTCGGGCGTGAAACTCTCATTCCATCAGAAGCTCTCCTATATCGCGCAGCTCACGGTCTGGTTCAATAACCTCTTCCTGGCTCTGGGCGTTCTTATCACCACCGGTCTTGCAGTGCTTTTCGGCGTCGCCCTGCCAGCTTCGATCGTCTCAATCGGTGGCGTCCTCATGGCATCCTTCCTCCTCTCGAAGAGCTTCACCTTCCTCTGGGCGTTCCGCAAAAAGGAGAAGATCTACCTCTCGGAAGCGGTGCGCGCCTTGTTCTCTCATCTCTCGCTTAACTGGATTATGGCGACCGCTTGGCTCGCCTGCCTCTTTAAGGGTACCGAATCGTTTTGGCGGACGAGCAAGTCGCCACATGAGCTCAGTTCAAAGGATAAACTCCGCACTGCCAGCTGGGAGATGATCTTATTCTCGCTTTCGCTTACTCTCGGCACCATGCTTGTGCTGTTTGGCCGTATCGCAGAAGGTTCTGTCGTACTCGCTGCGACGAGCGTCATATTTATTCCCGCCCTCTACGCCGTGGTAAGATACAAATACTATGCGAATCGCACAACTCGGTCCCATTTGGAAATCAGTCCCACCCAAGGGTTACGGGGGGAGCGAGCTGGTAGTTAGCCTTCTTACTGAAGAGCTCGTCCGGCGTGGTCACGAAGTGACCTTATTCGCCTCGGGCGACTCAACGACGAGCGCGAAGCTTGCCAGTATCTTCCCGAAAAATATCTACGACGTGCTCGGAAGGTTCGACTGGTCGAACAACTCATTCAATCTTCTCCACGCCCGCGCCTGCTTCGCCCGCGCTGGTGAGTTTGATATTATCCATAATCACCTTGGAGCCGAGGCGCTTCTTTTTGCACCTTTCGTTAAAACACCCTCGGTGACTACGATTCACTCATCGGCTGCTCCTGACTTTCCTGATATGGCGAAACAAGTAAAGAGCGAGCGCTTTGTCTCGATTAGTAACACTCAGCGCACCTTGGCTCCCTACTTTAACTGGGTCGGCACCGTCTATCACGGACTTGATGAGCAGCAGTTCACCTTCAATGAAACTCCCGACGACTATCTTCTCTTCGTCGGGACGTTAGCACCGACCAAGGGAGTGGACACCGCGGTAAAGATCGCCAAGAAGCTCGGCCAGCGACTTATTATCGCTGGCGATCGCCGCCCCGAGTTCGAGGAGTTTTTAAAGAAAGAGGTACTCCCCTATGTTGATGGTAAGCAGATCGAATTGCGTGGCGAGGTGACGGCAGTCGAGAAGGTCGCTCTCTATCGCAATGCGAAAGTCTTTCTTTTCCCGGTGCGCTGGAATGAGGCGTTCGGTCTTGTTATCCCCGAGAGTATGCTCTGCGGCACACCCGTTGCCGCCTTTTCGAACGGTTCTCTTGCTGAGATTGTGGATAATGGCATTACTGGATTCACCGTTCCCGGCGGAGACGAAGAGGGGCTTGCTCGTGCTGTTGAAATGGCGGTAAAGCTTGATCGCGCCGCGGTGCGCGCAAAGGCGCTCGAGCGCTTCACGGTTGCTGTTATGGCAGCTGGATATGAGAAGGTCTATGAGCAGGTCATCGAGGGCCGCTAGCCCGCTCTGAGTGCCGCTCTTAGCGCTTGGCTCGTTTAATAAGGAACTTCTTGAAGCGCTATGCGCCATTCGGGGTGCTTCCGCCCTATCTCAATTATGAACTGTTTCGTCTTACTCAAAAGCTCCGAGCGATTGTAGCCGGAAGCCCTCAGCGCGTTTTGATAGAAAAGATCCTGCTTATATACGAGCGGATTACTTTTTTGCAGTATCCAAAGATCGCTGCCGACGGTTCCGGCGATGGCTGCAAATCGTGGCAGTTCGCCTCTCTTGATCCGTTCGAGGACATGATCAAAATCTCCGCCGGTAATAGCGATGATGGGGAGATGCTGTTCGGTCATCTCTGCGAAAACAGCCCTCATTTTTTCTCATAGCCTAGTTTGTGAAAGGTATTGTCAATGTCCGTAAAAAGAGCGGACTCAGGCAGCCCCTCTTTGGCTCGCCTATCCAGCATATACATGAGCGGAGAGTCGGCATAAACGTCATGTAGCAGCTTGTCCGCCTTTTCCCACTCGCCCCGCTCTCTGAGCTTTGGTGTTTGCTTAAACAGAATCGTTAGTATTTCTTTCATAAACGAAGCGAGCTTTCGAGTATTATAGACGAGTGTCCTCTCTTTCTATGGCAGCGAGCGGATCGCCACGGATCATGAACATCGCGCTGCGCTTCTTGTAATTGCCCCCGGGAGAGGGGTATAGAAACAAGAAAAACCTACATGAGTAGGTTTTTATACTTAGGTACGATATAGCGCAATCCGCCGATTTTTAACAGCGATTTAGGTGTTCCTACCAAATCTTTACCGGAATAACGTTCCCAATGGCGTATAAGATACTTTCGCTGGCGTAGCGGCCGCTTTCCAGCGGCTCGACATACAGCGTCCGCTTAGTTCCCGCGCTCGTCGCGCACCAGACATGTTCGGACGGATGTTCCCAATCGCTGGTTATCTTGCGTAGCTTTGCCGCCGCCTCCGCGGTGTGTCCTCCGACTAAAATGCTTAAGATTGCTCCTGTCGCCCTGCTTTGCGTGAGCATTTCGATATCATTGCCGCTGTCGCCCGCGACGACGGCTTGTTCAATCCGGAACAACTTCGCGAAATAGGATATCGCTTCTGCCTTAGTGACGGGCAAGATATCGGCGCAGTATTTACGGACGGGTGAGTCCGCTGGAAGCGTACGGTTATGGTTTATCTCTTCGCAGACAATAACTCGTTGCTTGGTGAAAACCGACTTTAGGCGCACGGTGATTGTTTCGAGCTCCGCTGATGTGGCAAAAAAGTGGAAGCTGATCTTGTAGGGCTGAGGCGCGCCGGCGGTACCGGCGAGATACGCCTTCTCTTTCACGGGTTCTTGGAAGTCGAATCTCCAAGAAGCTTCGGTAGCCGCTAACTCATCAATGAGCGTCTGTGCTTTTTGGGCAAGCTCTCGCCGATCAAAGCCCAAGCGGCTTATCATGTCCTCAAAAAAGGTATCGCGCTCATAGACGGGCTCGTCGCCAGTATTGCTGGCCAGGATCCACAGCTCGGTGCCGACGGCGTTTGCGATAGCGGCAAACGCCGGAAGCTCGCCGGATTTAATGCGCTGAGCGACAGCGGGAAAGCTCGCTCCCGTGACGGCAATAAGTGGTATCTCGTGCGCGTTTGCCCGTTGTAACAAGGTGTTTGCGGCGGGCTCATATCCCTTCTTATGGAATGTATTGTCGATATCAACAAAAATGGCAGTTGTCAGGGCGCGGGAGCGCTTCTGTTGCGCCTCGATCATGGCCGCTAGCAGCGAGCCTTGGTATGGCGCTTCAAATTGGCTGCCCGCCAAGGCCGTCCCCCCGGCTTTGTTCGTCTTGGGCCCGTATACCTTGCGCTTCAACACTTTTTTGAGTCCGAAACCAAGAAGGAAGACGAGCCCGAGAAGGAGGACGGCAAATATCTCAATGCGATGCACAAATTGCCTGTAGCCAATAAGACTTATCGCGTACCCGAAGAAGTAGCCGATGCTCAGAACACCAAGCCCCCATATGGCGGTAGAGTAAAGGGTTATCCAAAGGAATTTTTTGAACGGGAACTTATTCCAGCCGACCAGGAAGATGGTCGGATGGGTCGTAAAATACATGAACTTCGAGAGGATGGCAAAGCGGCCATAGTGTTCGCGGATGTTTGTGTCGAGTGTGTCAGTATGGCTTTCGTATTTTCGGTCCAACCAGTTGCCAAAACGGGTACCGCGCAAAAATCTACCGCCGAGGTACCACACCATATCTCCCGCTACGGTGCCGGCAAGAATCGTCAGGGCGAGAAAGAGCCAATTCAGGTGTCCCTGCCACGCGAAAATGCTGGCAAAAATAATGAGCCCCTCCCCCTCAATGAACATGCCGAAGAATATGATCGCGTATGTCAGAATCGGGTTCGCCAAGATAAAATATTCGATTCCAGTAATCATGTCTCGTAACCTTATTTACTTAAGCTTTGCTACGTACTGGTCGATTGAGGCGTAGTGTTCGTCAAAGATAAGATAATGCGTTTTAACCTGTTCAGGTTCGCCGATGAGGATTGTCTTTTTGCCGAGGCCAAAAGCGATGCCAGCCTCAATATGGCTCGACTCCCCCGCCGGGAGGAGAAGGATAAGGACATCGCTGGAGCGCAACCCTTCGAGCTCCCGCTCATACATCTCCCGTAGCGCGGGGTTGGCGCGCCAGTTTTTCGTGTCTTTCAGGGCGGTGGGAATTTCCTTAAGCTCCTCCCTTGAGACGAAGTTGCGCGGATCTTTTACAAACGAGAAGACCTGCGCGCCGAGGGCGGCGATGTTCTCAGTGAGGATCTGGACCTGCTTCATGTTCTCCCACCGAGAGGCTATGAAATAACGCATACGGCCATTATAACACCGTTCCTAAATATTTGACGAATGTTTCGGCGTGTGGTGTTTTATTATTCTGCCCAACCTGCTGAATTCACCCCTCAATTAGGACACCCCAATTAATGTTGATGTGATAATACTCCTCCGGCGCTTGCGACAGCAAGCGCTGTTTTGTATCCCAG
>Ga0163151_10003321_pt1 | contig 23337 bp, 21 predicted proteins | sample OliLakLV19MP5IB2_FD_145596 | JGI IMG/M metagenome (GOLD analysis project Ga0163151, IMG submission 145596) | Freshwater microbial mat bacterial communities from Lake Vanda, McMurdo Dry Valleys, Antarctica - Oligotrophic Lake LV.19.MP5.IB-2 | ecosystem: Environmental > Aquatic > Freshwater >... | reverse complement strand
AACTGATACTCGGCACGAAAGTCGATCGTCAACGTAATGGTGTACGTTCCTCGCGTTGCATACACATGACTCGTCGGTGTCGGGTCAAACTCGAGAATGCCGTGCGAGGCCCACGCCGACCCGGGCGTTCCGTATTTCGCAGACGCGCCGTCGCCGTAGGCCCACCGCCATTGCACGGGCGTGAAGCGAACGGCTGCTGGCTGCCCGAGTAGGGTGCCGTCGTGAATCTGAACTCCGGCGATCGAGTAGAAGTTCGTGTCGAGACCCACGATCATCCAACCGTCTGGCTCCATCAAGTTTCGTCCGGGGTAGGGCCGGAACCGTGCAATATCTGCGAGCGTGACCGGTGGGGTCGCAGTCGCTGGCCCGGTGGGCGCTGGCTTACCCGGCCCGTAGCCGTAGCACCGCACATGCTGACCGACGAGCCGTCGGGTGCACGGTTTATCCGCAGCGCCTGAGCCACCGACGCCTGCGCCACCCCCGGTGCCACCGCTGCCCGAGCCCGGCCCGCGCGAATCACCGATCAGCGTCACGTCGCCGTCGCCGACCGAACCGGAGACATTCGAGCAACCTCCGGTAACCAGCTCGACCCTCGAGCATTCGCCAGCCGCTTGTGCAGTAGCTGGAGAAGCCAGAATTGTCCCTGCGACCAAGCCAACTAGTAGGGGGAAGCCTGTTGAGAGCTTCACGCGCAAACGCCAGAGTCTGACCACGGATCTTCCCTGGAGACAACGAGCATCCCCTCACCCCGGTCGGCTAAGTCAAAGGCGACCTCGAACGGGGTCAATGATGGGCGATCGGGCGAGACAACGGAGTTACCGGCAAAGTCCAGAACGTCGACTCCGGACACGTCTGAGCAGAGGTAGACGGTGACAACGTCTCGCCCGTCAGGTGACGCTGCTTCGAAACGCTGTAGCACGGTGCCGAAAAATGTCGTGCGCCCCACCGTTCGGAGTCCCGCGCTCTCAAGCTCGAGGTAACCGGCTTTCTCGATCGCCGCAATGTCAGAGGTAACCACCCCATCGATGCGCTCCGGATCTGCGCCACCCTCGTTGAGAATCTGGTCCGACACAGCAAGGTAGGCCGCATAGGCGTCCTCGGCCGCGGCGAGCGCCTCTTCGTCCGATGCAAAGATCGGGGTGCCGGCTGGCGCGATTGTCGGTACCGGTGCTGGGTCGACCGGGAGGCATCCGGCAACAGTGCAGGCAATGAGCACCGCCATGGCGAGCGGTGGAATGGTTCTCAAGCGGCGCATGAGTGAACGCTAAAGCACGAATCGCCGTCGCGCAGCATCTCTCCACAGCCGGCACCGATCTGTCGCCGCGCGCGGCGGGTGCGGGCCCGAAACTCTCGCTAGGCTCACTGCCAATGACTGTCACAGGATCGTGGGAACGCGCCGCGCGCGGTGCAATGCTCCTTGGGCCTGACGGAACGCTGAGCCCAACAATTTTCGCGGAGATGTCTGCACTCGCCGTGGCGACCGGCGCTATCAACTTGGGGCAGGGGTTTCCCGATGAAGACGGTCCGCCTCAAGTGTTGGAGGCGGCGAAGCGAGCGATCACCGATGGCCTCAACCAGTATCCGCCCGGCTTGGGCATGCCGGTGCTTCGGCAGGCAATCGCTGAGCATCAGCGTCGCTTCTACGGCCTGACGATCGACCCGGACAACCAGGTTCTCGTGACCGCTGGCGCGACCGAGGCGCTTGCGGCGACTATCCTCGCTCTGACCGATGACGGTGACGAAGTGGTCACGTTCGAACCGTTCTACGACGCCTACGCGGCGGCCATCGCCCTTGGACGCGCGACCCAGACGACTGTGCCGCTGCGCGCGCCGCACTTTCTACCGGACCACGATGACATTCGTTCAGCGTTTACTGACCGAACGCGCGTGATCATCGTGAACTCACCCCACAACCCGACCGGCGCCGTGTTCCCGCGAGCAACGCTCGAACTGATCGTTGAGTTGGCCGAGCGCCACAACGCCATCATCGTGACCGACGAAGTATACGAACACCTCACCTTCGGCGCTGAACACGTGCCGATCTCAACCCTTCCCGGCGCGTTCGGTCGCACTGTCACTATCTCCAGTGGTGGCAAGACCTTTAGTGCCACGGGATGGAAGATCGGCTGGATTATCGCGCCGAGCGAGTTGCTGAAGCCGATCGTCGCCGTCAAGCAGTACCTGACCTACGTCAACGGTGCGCCATTTCAGCCCGCCATCGCGGTCGGCCTTGGCCTGCCGATGAGCTACTTCAACGAACTTGCGGCGGGGCTGAAGGCCAAGCGCGACATCCTCACTGCTGGGCTGATCGCGGCGGGCTTTGGAGTGACCAGCCCGGCGGCGGGATACTTTGTGATTGCGGATGCTGCGCCGCTCGGTGTCAGCAACGCCGCACAGTTCTGTCGCGCCCTGCCTGGCCTTGCCGGCGTTGCCGCTGTACCAGTCACAGCGTTCGTGCGGGAAGAGCATCGAGCCGGCTACGCGACCCTGGTGCGGTTCGCGTTCTGCAAGCGAACTGACGTGCTCGCGCGCGCCGCAGCTCAGTTGGCAGAACTGGCCGAGTCGAGAACGATCTCTAACGCTTCGCAATAGCTCCTGTCATGAGCGAACGCTGACCATGCCGTGGCACGCGCGCGGCTGTTGGCCGGCTTCAAACCGGGCGGCGCAGTGTTCTCGGGCGTGAACGCCGCCATCGTAGCGAGCTTGATGTCGGTGAAGCCGTCGATAGGCACGAACCGGTCGGGCCGAAAGTCGACTGACAGCAGGGTGCCCTCAGAGCACGCAATCGTGGGCACTGAACTGGCCGCGAACACCGAGGCACCACTGACGGCTCGGTGATCGGGGTCCGAATCGTTCGGCGAGTGACTGTAGCGGACGGTTGGACGCACGCGAGCGATAATCTTGCCGATGAGTTCGACGGGCAATTGTGGTTCCTCGGGAGTGCCAGCGAGGGCGTCTTCGAGCAGCAGTTCGGCCCTGGCAAAGGCGGCGGAGCGCGCAGCGTTCGCCGAGATCTCGGCGATCTCGGTGGCATCCATAGCACTCGTGCCGAGCGACAGCGTCAGAATCGTCACAGAGTCGCCTGCAGCGTGGTGCGCAGCGAGCGTGCCGCCCACACCAACGGCGACGTCGGCCGGCTTGGCTCCGATTGCGAGCACGATCTCCCGCCGTGGAACCGCAGCACGGGTTTTGCGGTACGCCCTTGCCAGTCGCTCGACGTTGGCAGCAAGATCCGCCGATACGGCCGGCTTGTGATGAGAAACTCGTCAGCCTGAATGTTGAGCGTCGACGCGGCATAGCCCACTGATGCGAAGGCGATCAGCACGATGACGGGGATTCCCGGTTGCACCCCTCAAGCAACGGTTATCAAATCGAGCGCGGCACTCTCGGACAGTGCAATATCAGTGACGATGAGGTCCGGCTCGAACTCTTCAGCGGCTTTCTTGAGTTCGCTTGGGTCTGAAATTGCGTGCACGGGAGATTGCGTCCGTCGCTCTATCACCGTCTTCGTACTGGGACACGAAACCCGCACCCCCCAAAATGGTGCCATCGGTGATGCATTGCGAACGCACTCACTGCTACCGTGTGGTCATGACGGAGACCCCGAGCGCGACGCGCCGCTCGCGCTTAGTGTGGATTCTCGCCGCTGTGTTGGCGCTTGTGATCGTCTTCGTCGTGGCGTTCGTTCTCGTGCAGCGCGGCCAAGCCCCCGGCCCGGTTCCCTCGCCGACCTCGACCGGAGTGTCCACACCGAGCCCGAGCCAGAGTGGGAGCGCAAACGCGACCCCAACCCCCACAGCGATTGAATCGCCACCGCCGGAGCCAGACGCTCGTGCGGCAAGCTTCGTGGATGCGCTGACGTCTGGAAACACCGCTGCTCTCGAACAGGAACTCGCAGATCCGATCGTTGTGATTCTGGTTGCTACCGAGTGTTGTGGCCCGGTGAGCCCGGTGGAGGCCATCACTAACCTGAACTACGTCAATCCCGGCAGCGGTGCGACCTGGAACTTCGCCATTGATGAGTCAACGCTTGCGAGCTACCGCTCCGGTGACTACGGCATCTACTTTCCGGCCCAAGCGCTTGTCGGGTTGTCGAGCGATGGGTATGTTGTCTCATTCATACCGGCCGCGGCAGGCGGCGTCATAGAAACTCTGTTCATTGGCGGAGCGGCAGCGCTGTAATCGGAATGATCTTGCCGGTACGCTTTCTAGCGATCGAGGGGTGCGACGGTAAACCTTCGGAGGCTCAGCGCCGGATTCACCGCTCGCACCGCTCGCACCCTATCAACCGACACCTCAGCGACAGCAATCCCAGTCACCTCGCCGATCGTCGCGAGCTCGACCCCCATCGGATCAACGATCATGCTGTTGCCAACGCCGATTGGCGGAGCGTGATCCGCCGCCGCGACATAGATGGTGTTCTCGATGGCGCGCGCGGTGATGAGCGTGCGCCAATGGTGTTCCTTCAACGGGCCGCGCACCCACTCCGATGGCACGAGCACGAGGTCTGCGCCGGCATCAACGAGCGTGCGGGTGACCTCCGGAAAGCGCAGGTCATAGCACGTTTGCATACCGACCGAGAGGCCACCCCAGGCGAACGTCTGCGGTGCTGCAAGCTCTCCGGCGCGCACCCAATCCGACTCGCGTTGGCCAAACGCGTCGTACAGATGCAGTTTGCGATACACCGCAATACGCTCGCCGCTCGGGTCGAGCGCGACGAGCGTGTTCGACAGCCGGCCAGGGTCATCCGTCGTCTCGAGCATGCCTGCGACAAGATGAATTCGGTTGCTCCGGGCGATCGCCGCCAGCCCTGTGACAAATCGCCCATCGAGCGGCTCGGCGGCGTCCAGCCAGTCCTGCCCCATCGTCGGGGTGAAGTACGACGAGTACTCTGGCGCCACCACGAGACTTGCTCCGCGATCAACGGCGGATGCCGCGAGCTCAGCGATCGACGCAAGGTTCGCGTTCACGTCCACCCCGGGCACGAACTGGGCGACCGCAAGGCAACTCGCTGTCGATCCAGTGGCTTCAGTCGGGCTCTCTGCCATGACTTGAATCTACCCGCCCAGCGAAAGCGGTCATCAATGGGACAAGCCCTGGCCGCTGAAGCGATCCGCCGTGACCCGTGCCGCAAAGGACAATCCAGCGCGTGCGATATCCGTTGAACGACCCGATGAGATCGAAGTCCTCGTCGTAGTGCAGCACCGTAGCGTCATGTTCGATGGCGGTCGCAGCTATGAGCAAGTCGATCGTCTTGACCACAAGAAGGCCAGAGCCGAGAACAGTCCCGGCGTACCAGTCGCCGGCCCGCGCAGCTCACTCATAAACTTCGGTGGATCGAGGCCGAGGTGATGCCCACGCCGTGCCGCCGCCCTCCGTTCACCTTCGCTAGCACCGCTGCTCTCTCCATCGCGATCTGGAAGGGGTCAGCAGTCGGGCCGTCTATCCCAGTCATCAGCTATCTCCTCTTCGAGTTTGTCTTTCGACGGCGTGGACGGTCCGTCCGCCAATGATGGTCAAAACGCACCGTCCAGCGCCACCATCAACCAGTGCCTGTCCGGGTTGTGTGCCGAAGGCATTTACCGCGAATACTGCGGTGCCCGCGCGCGCTCCCCTCTCGAGCAGGCCAATGTCTGAGCGTCCGACAGCACTGGCACCGCCCCGGGTCGCCGCATGAAGCATGCGCTCGTGAAGATCGTCGGAGCTACAGCCCTGTGCGCGGGCCAACGCGGCCAGCATCGCCATGTCGCCGAGCAGGTCCAGCGACGGCACCGACGCCAGCGAATCAGTTCCTATCGCAATATCGTGGTCCTCATGCAAGTACGCCGCAATGGGCGGTGCGTCAAGACCAATAACTTGATTGGACCGCGGGCACAGCACGACCTGAGTCCCCGTAACTCTTAGCGAAATCGCGACCCTCGCGTTGCAGGTAGATGCCGTTGGCCAGATGCACATCTGCTCCGAGCAGACCAACGCTTCCGGCGTAGCGTGCGGTCGACATTCCCACCCCTCCAACGCTCACCAGCGCAGACTCGTCACGTAGGTCGCCATAGATTTCCAGCACGACGGAGACGCCTGATTGGTACAGGGCCCCTTCGAGCTCAGACTCGCCGACGTGAGAATGGATGCGCATGCCGTTAGCACGCGCAATTGCGACGAGGTCTTGGACAACTCGCCCATCGAGGCTGTAAGGGGCATGCGGCGAGACACCTCTGGGGCTTCCAAAGTCCTCCATGAGTCGACGGACAACATCCTGCCGAACCTGATCTGTCCAGCCAATCTCCGTGCGCCCGATAACTTCGAGATATTCGATACCCCCGAGCCCTGACTCTGACATCGCTCCGCGAGCAGGATCGTCTGTGACAATCTCGGCAACCGAGGTCGTCCCGCTCTTGAGGGCTAAACGTGCGCCTTCACGCGCGGCCGCACCCCAGTCCTCGGGATCCTTGACGGCGCAGTACAACGTCTCGAACTTCTCAGACCAGTGCTCAAAACCGTTGTACGACCCATGCCCCAGTTCGTTGAACCCGGTGACCAAATCGTGTCGCTGGTCGGAGGCGTCGACGCCTGGTCGCTACCACTGGTTGGCGCGCCCGCAGTGCGCCACTGCTGCCCGCCGGGAGGCGTTGACAGCGCGGGCTTTCACTTCTTTGAGGACTCGGATGGCGCCTGCGGGTATCGGCGGATCCACGCTGACCTCGCCGACGACAGCACGGAGTGCTCCCCAGAGTTGGTGCATCAGATCATGCCCGAAGAGGGTCTGATCGCCTGCCAACCGCGCCCGTTCCGGATCACCGTCGAGGCGGATGCCGAGGCCGCGGCAGCCATGCCAGGGCTTCATGTGTTTGGCGACGGAGATCGACTGCTACTCGAAGAAAGTCGTCGGCTGGTCGCTGGCTGACCATTTGCGCAGGGATTGGTCGAGGACGCCTTGAAGAATGTATCTCTCGGGACACAGAAAACTCTTGGTCACGCGCAGAACGTGGCGAAAACCCGCCCTGCTATCTTGGCTGTCGTGCTTGACGGAAGAACTCAAGCCGACGCCGCCCACGCATTCGGGGTCTCGACGCGGACGGTCTCGACGGGGAGGGCCTCGACGTGGAGAGCCTCGAAATTCGTCGCCCGCGACCCTCGAGCTCGGTGGGGCCGCTTGCCGAGCGCGCAACCACGAAGCCCGTCCCGTCCCCGCGACGGCGAGCTCGGATCGGTGCGCGCCGTCACAACGGTTGCGGAGGATGGCAGCACTCTTGTAAGTCGAAGGAGATCCGGCTCACGATGCGGCTGAAGCTACCGACGACGCAACGACACCGCAACCAGCGAAGCGCGGCGTCACGCTACTTCTGGAGCTGCTCAGAGCCCGAAAGGCGCTGCGCGAAATAGATCGGGATGACTGAGAACGCGACGAGCACCACGGCTACAACGTTCACGATGGGTGCCTGGTTCGGGCGGAACAGGTTGTCGAGAATCCAGATGGGTAGCGTTGTCACACCAGCGCCAGCGGTGAAGGTCGTGACGATGATTTCGTCGAATGAGAGCGCGAACGCGAGCAAGCCACCCGCGAGTAGGGCCGAGCGCAGTTGCGGGAAGGTGACCAGCCGGAATGTGGTCCACACGCCAGCACCGAGATCTGCGGATGCCTCCTCCAGCGACGTGCCCATCCGGCGCAGCCGTGCGATCACGTTGTTGAACACAATGACGATACAGAAAGTTGCGTGGGCGATGATGATCGTCATCACCCCGAGGCGCACATCAAGGATCGTGCGGAACGCGTTGTTCAGCGCGATGCCGGTCACGATTCCAGGCAGAGCGATCGGCAGGATGACCAACAGGCTGACGGCGTCCCGGCCGAAAAAGGTGTGGCGCTGCAGCGCGAGTGAGACCAGTGTTCCAAGCACTAGCGCGATCGCGGTCGAGGCGAGTGCGATTTGCAGGCTTGTTGTCACACCCTCAAGCGCACCTGCGTTGCGGAACGCCCGACCCCACCACTCAAGGGTGAACCCGGGCGGCGGCCAAGTGAGGCTCGTGCTGGTGCTGAACGAGTTGACGAACACTACAAACAGCGGCATGTAGATGACCACGAGGATCGCCGCTGTCACGGATCCTAGTGTCACGCGCGCGGCGCGGCTCAATCGCATCCGGTGCTCCTAGAGGCTGTTGAGGGCGCCGGCGCGGCGGGCGACCCCGAGGTAGACGATCATGATGCCGATCGGGATGAGCGCGATCGCGGCGGCGAGCGGCAGGTTGTTGGCGGCGCCCACATTCGTAAACACGAGGTTGCCGAGCAACTGGTTCGCACCGCCCACGATGTTGACGGTGATGTAATCGCCGAGCGAGAGCGAGAAACTGAAGATGGACCCGGCGATGATAGCGGGCCAGAGCATCGGCAGCACGACCGAGCCCATCGTGCGCCAGGTCTTCGCACCCAAATCGCTGGATGCCTCCAGTAGCGAGTTCGGCACCCTCTCGAGCCCTGCGTAGATCGGCAGAATCACGTAGGGAAGCCAGAGGTACGACAGTGTGATGATCGTGGCTGGAAGCCCGTAGCCGGGAGACGTGCCACCGAATGGAGTTACCAGCCACTCGACGATTCCGCCCTGCGAGAGCGCTGAGCGCCATGCGTAAACCTTCACGAGGTAGCTCGCCCAGAGCGGCATGAGCACAGCAATTACAAGGATGCGCTGCAGGCGCGGGCTCGCGACCTTTGCCATGTAGAAGGCGATCGGCAACGCCACGAGGATGTCGATGATCGTTACCAGCAGTGCCACCCCAACGGTACGAAGCGTGACCGTCTGATAGAGCGCGCCGGTGAACACCGTGATGACATTGTCGAGCGTCCAGTTGGTTTGCACCTGGCCGGTGAAACTGTCAACGGTCCAGAACGCGGTGATCAAGAGTGCGGCAAGGGCCGCAATGTAGACCAAACCGAGCCAAAACAGCGGAGCCGACAGAAGTAGTGCCAGTCGAACTCGGGCGTGCTGGCTCAGGAAGACGGAGATCTTGCGCGCCGGGGTCTCTCGGGTGGGAGGGACCCCGGCGCGTTCGATCGTTGGGGCGGAAGTCACTTAGCCCTTGATCTCCTGCCACGCAGTTGTCCACGCGGAGTAGTCGGTGCAGGTGACATCGGTACGTCCGTCGAGGCACTCGGCAATCGGAGTCGACCAGTACCAGATCTTCGAGGCGTAGTCGGCGTCGCCGGCGTGGAACGCCTCGCAGTCGTCGCGGAAGTCACACGCCGCCAAGCTGGAGGGAGCCTCACCGAAGTAGGCGGTCGCTTGCGCGTTCGCCTCGGGGCTGGCGATGTAGTCGAGCCACGCGTACGCGCAGTTCGGGCTCTTTGCCTGCGATCCGATCATCCAGGTGTCGCTCCATCCGGTGACGCCTTCCTCGGGGAGGGTCACGTCGGTATTGCCAGTCGACACGTAGTTCTGGATGACCTGCCAAGTGGTTCCGACGACACTGTTGCCGGTCTCGAACGCCTGGATGGCCTTCAGGTAGTCGCTCCAGTACTCACTGATACTGGCCCGCTGAACCTTCAGCAGGTCTACCGCGGCGGTCAGCTGGGTTTCGTCGAGCGCGTACGGGTTGGTGATACCAAGCTCCGGCTTGTGGAACATGAGGTACATCGCGGCATCCGCAATATAGATCGGCGAGTCGTACGCGGTCACCTTGCCAGCGTTCACGGCGGCGTCATCGAACACGACGCTCCACGAGGCGGGAGTCTCCGGGAAGACCTCAGTGTTGTACATCAGCAGGTTGGCACCGTAGCCGTGCGGAATGCCATACGAGACGCCATCCACGCTGTTCCAAGACTGCATCTTCAGGAAGTCAAAAATGCCGTCGTAGTTCTTGAGCAGGTCGGTGTTGACGGGAACGACGTCACCGGCGGCGACAAGCCGCAGGCTCGCATCGCCGGAGGCCGCGACAACGTCGTAGTCGCCGGTCTTCATGAGGCTGAACGCCTCGTCAGATGTGCCGTAGGTCTTGCTAGTGACCTCGCAGCCAGTGGCCTCTGTGAAGGGAGTGACCCAGTCGACGGCCGGATCATTGGTGCCATCTTCGACGTAGCCGGGCCAGGCCAGAATCGAGACGCTGCCTTCCATCTCACCGAGGCCGGTAGCTTCGTCGCCGCCGTAGCCGGAACCAGAGGTGGTTCCGCAGGCGGTGAGCAGTGCGACCGACGAGGCGATCGCGAGACCGGCAATGAGCGCCGACCTTCTTGGGGCTGATATTCGCATTGCTGTGCTCCTTCTTTTGTGGGTTAGTTCAGGCGGAAACGGGTTCGAGTGAAACGATGTCGTGCGCAGAGAAGCGCACGTGCACCTCGTCACCGCGGCGCTCCCGAGGGGAAGCTGTGGCCGCATTCTGTTCGAGTACGGTGACGCGCTTCCCTCCGGCGAGCTCCACGAGGATGCGCATGGTTGTTCCGAGGTAGATCACCTCGGCAACGCGGCCGGGCAGTGAAATCGCACCAGCCGCAGGAGCGCTGGCCGGGAGGTGCATAGTGATCTTCTCGGGACGAATCGAGCAGATACCGGTACGGGAGAGCATCTTCACGGCCTCTTCAGCATCGAAGATGTTTGACGTGCCGACGAAGGAAGCGACGAATGGCGAGCGTGGCGCCTCGTAGATTTCGGCGGGCGTGCCGAGCTGCTCGATGCGTCCGTTGTTGAACACGGCGATTCGATCACTGAGGGTCAACGCTTCCTCTTGGTCGTGGGTGACGAAGATGAATGTGATACCGAGCGATCGCTGAAGTTCTTTGAGCTCGACCTGCATCTGCTCACGAAGCTTGAGGTCGAGGGCGCCGAGCGGCTCGTCGAGAAGCAGCACCTTGGGCTGCACAACTGTCGCTCGAGCAAGGGCGACACGCTGGCGCTGCCCGCCGGAGAGTTGGCTGGGTTTACGGGCTCCGAAACCGGCGAGAGCCACGGATGCGAGCGCCGCCTCAGCGCGCTCCGACCGCTCGGTGCGCCCCATCCCTCGAACCCGCAGCCCGTATGCCACATTTTCGAGCACCGTCATGTGCGGAAACAGCGCGTAGTCCTGAAACACCGTGTTCACGTCGCGATCGAAGGGAGCTCGGGTCGTGACATCCACACCCTGCAGCTCGACGGTACCGGCGGTTGGGAGCTCAAAGCCCGCGATGAGCCGCAGCACAGTGGTCTTGCCTGAACCGCTTGGGCCCAGCATGGAGAAGAACTCCCCCTCGGCGATCTCCAGATCGAGGTTGTCGACCGCGTAAACGCTACCAAAAGTCTTGGTGAGCGCCGTGAGCCGAATCGCGGGCGTTGCTGGTGTCACGAAAGGGCCTCCCTGCCTGTTCTGTAGTAAATCATATGGAACCAGATGTCACGCAAGTCCTGAACATGTTACGTTCGTGTCACGATGCCCCAGTCCATCCGTGCGACAACAGCAGCGCGCGCCGCGGTGTTCGCGCCGCTCGCCGGTGGCGGCCGCGCCGAACTCGTCGCGCAGCGCCTCACTGACGCGATCGAACTCGGTCTGCTCACCAACGGCGAGAAGCTTCCGAGCGAGGCGGAAATGGCCCGCCAATTCGGCGTGGCGACCGTCACGGCGCGCGAGGCTCTCGAATCACTGCGCGAGCTCGGGCTGGTCGAGACCAAGCGGGGGCGTGACGGTGGCAGTTTTGTGCTCGCCGAAGGATCGCGAAGCTCTCGCATTGACCGGAGGATCGCCGCCCTCTCGCGGGTCGAGCTGCGCGACATGGGCGTGTACTACTCGGCAATCGCCGCCATGTCAGCAGAGCTTGCCGCCGACCGCGCCACACCCGACGACATACAGCACCTGCACGCGGCGATTCAGGCGACGGATGCTACGAACGAGGCGTCGGCGCGGCGCGGCGAAGGTACGTTCCGACTGGAAGTGGCTGCCCTCTCCCAGTCGGCTCGACTCGTTCGCGAGGAGCTGCGGCTGCAGGCCGAGTTCGCCCCGCTGCTCTGGTTGTGCTTGCGTTCCCTCGATCAACGACTCGCGAGTCAGGACGCGCACCGTGCAGTCGTGAGCGCGATCGAGTCTCTCGACGGCACCGAGGCACGGCGGGTGACCGTCGAGCACATTGCGGGCGCAATAGAGTGGCTGCTCGAGGAAAAGGCCGACATCGAGGAGAAGGGTTAACCATGACCACCATCGTGGATGCGGCAATAGCCGAGTGCGTCTCGGCGGTTGGAGCTACGTTCGGAACGGTCTTCGAGCAGATCGACTCGTGGAGGACCGCTATCGAGCTGCACGTCGCACGGTCTGCTGGAGTCGTGACGGTCGTGGAGGTGGACGAAGTCGTCGAGGCATTGGTGGTTCCCGGTTTGGGTGCGCGGGATGCGCTCATCATTGGGGCAGGATTCGTGGCATCCCCCGGCTTCATCTCGGATGCGCGGTGGCACCTCGCCTGGTGGCTCGGTCACGCGAACACCTTCGGGATAGGCTCCGCCGACCCGAGTCTGCGCCGCCTCGAGGCAGAGGAGAACCCTGCCTCTGAGAGCTTTCGTGACTACACGACACTCGAGTGGTGGCAGGTACCGGCGTCGACGCTCGCTCCACACATCACGGGGCCGTACGTCGACTACCTGTGCACCGATGACTACACCCTGACGCTCACGATGCCCGTACTGCACGAGGGCACGATGATCGGGGTTTCAGGCGCCGACCTCTACGTCAACGATATCGAGCGCGCGCTCCTCCCGCGGGTGCGTGCGATCGGAGGCACCGCGACAATCATCAACGCCTCGCACCGGGTCGTGGTCTCGACCGATCCCCACCGCCCGACTGGGTCCATTCTCCGGGCCGACGTTGAGGCCGATGCTGTGGCGTGCGGCGAGACAAGCCTGCAGCTGGTGCTGGGCTGACCCCTTCCGTTCGAGCGGCCCAGCATGCCTCTGCCCTCGCGCCCGCGTGCGCACAACAGCCACTGGTGCACCTGCGACAACCCGAAAACGACAGAAGCCGCCTCCGGATTTCTCCGAAAACGGCTTCTAGTCTGCGCTTTTTGTTTCGTTGCGGGGACAGGATTTGAACCTGCGACCTCTGGGTTATGAGCCCAGCGAGCTACCGAACTGCTCCACCCCGCGGCGTAATCCAAAGACTACCACACGGTGAGGAGCCGACCTGGGCTCGCGACGGTGCTAGTTGCTGGCTGCGATTGCCCTTTCGATTGCAGCGACCATGCGAGCATCCGCTTGAGCAGCTGCAACGAGGTCACCGGCCGCATACGCAGCTTGGCGATCTGCGAATGCAGTCTGGTAGTCGGTGAGCGCCTGTCCCAATGCCGAACCGTCGCTCGGCACCGTCGGTGTTGTCGGTGTCGTCGGAGCGTTCGGATCAACCGGCGCGGTTGGGTCGACGGGCTCGACCGGCGTCACAGGCACTGCTCCGTCGCCGGCTTGGGCACCGGAGTCACCGCCGAACAGGGTGTCAAGCGCCTGATCAAGGGTGTCTTCGAAGGCGATCTGATCACCGAAGGAGACAAGCACCTTGCGCAGCAGCGGGTAGATCGTGCCACTGGTCGCCTGCACGAAGACCGGCTGCACGTACAGCAGTCCTCCGCCGACTGGGAGCGTCAACAGGTTGCCGAGGCGCACTTCGGTCTCGCCGCGCTGCAACAGCGCGAGCTGGTTTGCAACCTCTGTATCGGTGCGGAAGTTGTTCTGCACTTGGCCGGGGCCTGGGATGGTCTGCGTTGGCAGGGTGAGCAGTGTCAACTTGCCGTAGTCGTCGCCGGCGTCAGAGTTGGCCGCGAAGTAGCCGGTCAAGACGCTGCGAGTTGAGTCGGAACTCCCGCGCGGAATGAATGTTGAGTAGAGCGTGAACCCCGGGACGCTCGTGCCGGGTACCTGCATTGTCAGGTAGTACGGCGGCTGCAGGGTCTGGTTGCCAGGATTCGACTCCACCGGGTCATCTGGAGTGATCCACTGGTCATCACTCGAATAGAACGATCCCGGGTCGGTCACGTGGTAGGAACCGAGGATGGCCCGCTGCATCTTGAACAGGTCAGCAGGGTAGCGAACGTGATCAAGCAGGTCAGCGCTCATATCGCTGGCAGGTAACACGGTCGATGGATAGATCTTCTGCCACGTCTCGAGCACCGGATCCTTGTCATCCCACGCGTAGAGGGTGACTTTGCCGTCATAGGCGTCCACCGTGGCCTTCACGGAGTTGCGGAGGTAGTTGATGTCGTCGATCGCGAACGGCGGCAGCGGAGTGTTGGTATCGGCAACGGCGACGCTCAGTTGCTCGGTCTGCGAGTATGGGTAATTTGTCGCGGTGGTGTATCCGTCAACTATCCAGACGATTCGACCGTCGACTATGGCTGGATAGGTGTCGTTGTCGAGGGTGAGATACGGGGCGACCTTCTTGACTCGCTCCTTGGGGTTGCGATCGTAGAGAATCTGGGAATCATTGTTGACGGCATCCGACAGGAAGATCTGCTCGGACTGGAACTTGATGGCATAGATGATTCTCTTGAAAATGTTGTCGAGCGCCGGGCCGCCATCGCCTGAGAAGGTCGTTGTGGCGTTCTGCTCGCTGTTCTCGCCGCCGGAGGGGTAGTCAAGCTCGATCGGAGTATCGCCGGCCGGGGCGCCAACGATTGAGTAATCCGGCGAACGCTCGCCAAAGTACACGGCCTGCTCGAACTCGCCGAGCTGACCGGTGCTTGGAATGCCCGACTGAAGAAACACTGGCTGTCCGTCGGACGTGCGCTGATTGCCGTATGCGGCAACCACGCCGTACCCGTGGGTGTAGACCACAGTGTTGTTGTACCAGGTCTGTGAATCTCCAAGGCCGGCTTGGTTCAGCTCACGCACGGCGATCACGGTGTCCTGAATGCGGCCGTCGAGCTCGTATCTGTCGACGTCAAGCTGCGGGGCGAACTGGTAATATTGGCGAACTTGTTCGAGTTGTGCGAACGCGAGTGGCGCAATCGCGGGGTCAAGAATGCGAATGTTTGCTGTCGTCACGGCGTCTTCGCGCAGGGCACCCGGCGTCGCATCAGTGGTTGCGCTGTACGGAACTTCTTCAACGTCGGCAATGCCGTACGCCGTGCGGGTCGCGTCGATAGCTCGCTCGATGTATGGGGCCTCGAGGGTGCGGGCGCTCGGCTCGACCTGGAACCGCTGCACGATCCACGGGTAGATGCTGCCGACCACGAGTGCGCTGACAAGCAGCAGGGCCGTGCCGATGATCGGGAGTCGCCAGCGACCGATGATTGCGGCCACTAGAAACAACACGGCGACGAGCACGGCGATGCCAGCGAGGATCGCACGCCCCGGGATGGTCGCGTTTGCCTCGGTGTAGCCAGCACCGGTGACGAGGAAGCCACCGCTCGCGCTGTAGACCGTCGAATACTGGTCGAGCCAAAGGCTGACCGCCTGAAGCGCGACGAAGATCGATGCCGTGATCGCGAGCTGAACTCGCGCGGTGCGTGAGATGCGAACCTCTCGACCAGTGATGCGCAATGCGCCATACAGGTAACTTGTGGCGAGGGCAGCGAGCCCGCAGATCAGCACTACAGCGGAAGCGAAGCCAATAACGCCCTGATACAGCGGAAGCTCGAAGAGGTAGAACGAGATATCGAACCCGAACTGTGGGTCAGTGGTGCCGAACTGTGTGCGGTTCACCCAGAGCAGCACGGTCTCCCAGCTTGCGGCGGTTGAAATGCCCGCGAAGAGGCCGAGCACTGCCGGAATGACGAAGGTCGCAACGCGGCGAAGAGGCTCGATGACCTGCTGGTACCGATCAAGCTGCGAGTTGAGCTTGGCGTAGACCGGCCGGGATCGGAACGCGATCTCGATGCTGATCCAGACCGGTAGGGCCATCGCGAAGAACCCGACGAGGAACATCACTGCGGTCGCGATCCACTGCGTCGTGAGCACGTTGAGGTACCCAACTTGGTCAAACCAGAGCACGTCGGTGTAAAGACTTGCGAATGTGAAGAATCCGACGACGACGACCGCGATGATGATTGCGGTGACTGTCAGGGTTGCCCTAGACCGGCTTGCGGCAGGGGATGTTGTCGACACGGCGTAGCTCCTGTGATGTTCGGGGACAAGTCCATCTTAACGTCGAATTGCTGCGGATGCGCCGCGATGGTCATGGCACTGAGCAGGTTGCCAATCGCGAGGTGTCTCCGCCTGCCGAGATGGTGTCGAGCACAGTGAGCGCGTCATCCAAGGTTCCAACCGCGAACACCTGCAGGCCAGCCGGGATGTTACCGCTCACCTCGCCACAGTTCGATTCTGGAGCAAGAAACCAGTCGGCGCCTGCATCGAGCGCGCCGTACATTTTCTGGCGGATGCCACCAATACGGCCAACCTCACCGGCTGCGCTGATTGTTCCCGTGCCCGCGATGTTCTCGCCGCCGGTCAACGCATCTGGTGTGAGCTTGTCGATGATTCCGAGCGCGAACATCATTCCCGCACTTGGACCGCCGACATTCTCCAACTGAATATCGACCTCGAACGGGAAGTCGTAATTTGACCTGACGACGATCCCAACGACAGGAACCGGATCCACGCTGTCGTTCAATTGCGGGGTGATTTCAAGCGTGAGCTCTTCACCTTCCCGACTGACGACGAGGTCAGCGGGTATGTCGACGCCATTCTTGACGATCGCAGCACGAAGCCCCGAAACATCCGGGAAGGACTCTCCGTTGACAGTGAGTACAACGTCTCCGGCCTGCAGAAGTCCGGCCGCTGGGCCATCTTCCACAGTCTCGACGACCGTGAGCGTGCTCGCTAACTCGTAGCCAAGGTTGGTGAGTGCAGCCGCAATTGCTTCCCGCTGGGAGTTGGCCATATCGACCTGGCCCTGCTGGTTGGACTCTTCGAGAGTCTCGCCAATCGGGTAGATGACGTCGACAGGCACCACCGCGCGACTGGAGTCGAAGTACGCCGTCGCCACCTCGAACCAACTCGGCGGCTGCTCGCGATTGCCGCTGACGCTGACCGTGAGCATGTTGAGTTCGCCTTCGGTCGGAAAGGTCTCCTGAAGCGGGATCTGAATCATCGGTAGCTCCTCGCCACCGATAGTGACGTCGCCGAGGGTGTCGAAAACTGGGCCCGGTTGTTCGATCACGTACGGCGCTGGCATCGATGCGACGACCAAGATCCCCAGCAAAGCGAACAGCAACAGTGACCATCCGATGATGATGCCGATGCCGCGGCGTGGCTGAGCGTCGGCGGCGTTCTCGTGCTCGTATGCTCCCGTGCCATCCATGTCGGCATACCGGTCGGTGTTGAGCGCCAACGGTGTCCTTAGCATCTTCTGGGAGCTCCCGTTGTTCGCCACGGGCGCACTAGCGGGGGCTCCAGCCTAGGCGAAAACCCTGCTGGGAACTTCGCCAACGGCTAGCGTAGTTTTCATGCCTGATGATTCCCGGGAGAGCCCCGAAGATGAGTTCCGCGAGATGCTTCGGGATTTTCTTGACGGCAAGGGTGATATCGATCCAGCGAAGCTCGCGGGAGCAGCCGGGCTCCCGAACGACCCGGCGCTGGTAGCCCAACTCATCGGACAGTTGCAGAACGCGCTCAACAACAGCAGCGATGGCATTAATTGGGGCCTCGCGCTCGATCAGGCGAAGGCGATCGCCAGCCGCACGTCTGTCGTCAGTCTGCCTGCGGAGCGCAGCCAGCTCGAGCAGGCCTTTCACGTGGCGTCCCTCTGGCTCGACGACGTGACATCGATCACAACCCTCACGCTCGAACCGAAACTCATGAGCAGGCAAGAGTGGGTCGAAGCGACCATGCCGGTCTGGACTCAGCTGGCTGAGCCGGTGGCCAATTCAATCGCGACATCGCTCACTGGAGTGCTGCGCGAAAATGCGCCAGACGACAGCGCAGAGACCGACGACATGATTGCGGGGGCCAGTCGACTGATGCGCAACGTCGGCGGCACCCTGTTCGCGATGCAGTTGGGCCAAGTCGTCGGACAGCTCTCGAGCGAAGCAGTCTCCGGTGGCGACATCGGTATCCCACTGATGGATGAGCAGCAAGCCGCGATCGTGCCGCAGAATGCGATGGCGTTCGGCGCCGGGCTCGACATTCCGGTCGATCAGGTGCAGCTGTATCTCGCGGTTCGCGAGCTCGCGCATGCCCGGCTGTTCCGGCACGCGAAGTGGTTGCGGCTGCAACTGCTCACCTCGATCACCGAGTTCGCCAGTGGCATCCGAATCGACACCGCGAGGCTGGAATCGCTCGCCGCCGACTTCGACCCACAGAACCCGGAAGAGTTGCGTGACGCGATGACGAGCGGCGCGCTCATCCCCCCGAAGTCTGATGAGCAGCTCGCCGCCTTGGCCCGACTCGAAACCATGCTCGCGCTGATCGAGGGCTGGGTGGATGTCGTGACCGAGCTGGCAACCACGCGGCTGCCCTCGAGCGCCGCGATCGCCGAAACGGTTCGTCGACGCCGCGCCTCCGGTGGCCCGGCCGAATCCGCATTCTCGACTCTCGTTGGACTCGAGCTACGCCCGCGCCGGCTGCGCGAAGCGGCAACCATGTGGAAGGCAGTATCGGATGCGGTCGGTGCCGAAGCGCGCGATGCACTGTGGTCACACCCGGACCTCGTGCCGACTGGCGAAGATGTCGATGACCCTGCTGCGCTGGTCGCGCGTCTGACGACGGGCTCCCAAGAGCCCGATGACATCGATCGGGCCATCGAGGACCTGCTCGACGACGACGGTATCGAGCGACCAAGCGAAGGCTGAGGTGCTGTGGATGGTCCGCACGCTCGAGGCCGCCACGGCCCCACACTGGGGCGATGATTCTGCGACTCGACCCAAGGTTACCCGTTGTGTGGCGCTCGCCGATGAGCGTGCAGATTGGCATTGATCCGCCGAGAGTGCGACTCGACGATGTGAGCCCAACGACCGAGCGGTTGATTGCCGCGCTCGTCGCAGGTGTCACTCGCCCGGGTCTGAACATGTTCGCCGGTCGCGAGTCTCCGGAGTGCGATGCCCTCCTTGAGGCGGTGGCTGGCGTGCTGCTCGGTGCACCCGACGAGACGCAGCGCGCGGGGGTGCCGGTACCGACTCCGACCATCGTTGTCGCCGGATTTGGTGCGACCGCAGATGCGCTCATTGCCGCGTTCGCCAACCGCGGATCGCGCGTGCTCACCCTGAGCGATCCGGCTGAGGCCGCGACAACGGTCGGCGAGACCGAGCGCGCAGACGCCGCGGTGATTGTCGGCCACTATGTGCTTGCCCCGAGCGCGGGTGGGGCGTGGCTGCGACGCGATGTACCGCACCTTCCGGTGGTGTTCAGCGAAAGCGGAGTTCAGGTCGGACCACTCGTCACCCCTGGCACCGGCCCCTGCCTGCATTGCCTTGAACTGCACCATCGCGATGCGGATGCCGCGTGGCCCGCGCTCGCGAGCCAACTGTTCGGCCGCCGCAGTGCCGCCGACGCTGCACCCCTTGCGCTCGAAGCCGCCGCGCAGGCGTGCCGGATGGTGCTCGCCGCGCTGGCTCCGACGGCAGGACCAGCGCCGGCACAGTCGTTGCACATTCGGGCCGCGACCGGCGAGCGAGCGCTGCAAGACTGGGCACCGCACGCCGAGTGCGATTGCCGCGGCATCCGCCTGTTAGCGAATCTGGGCACTAGTCAAGGTCGGCGAGGAAGCGACTGGGCTGCCGAGCAGCTGCGCGGCCCTGCCCGCCACTGGCCGACCAGGAGAGTGCGAGCGAGCGCTGCGCCCGCGTGATGCCGACATAGAGCAGGCGGCGTTCTTCTTCGATCGCCGCAGCATCCTTTGCATAACTGATTGGCAGCATCCCTTCTGACAAGCCGACGATGTACACCGAATGCCACTCCAGTCCTTTGGCCGAGTGCAGGGTGGTGATCGTGACAGCGGCTCGCGGTGGCTCATGTTGACCACTCTGACGTTCGGTCAACTCGATGACGAATTGCCGAAGTGTCGTGCCGAACGGAGTCTCCTCGGCGAGCCTGATGATGGCGTTGAGCGACTCCCAGCGATCGCGCACCGCACCGCGCACTTCTGGTGGCTGTTGCGACCAACCGATGGATCGCAGTACATCGCTGACGGTCTGAAACAGGGGTTCTGGCCCGGTGGTGATGGATGCCCCGCGCAACAGCATGATCGCCTCCTTGACCTCCTTCAGGTCGAAGAACCGCACCGATCCGCGCACGATCGATGGAACTCCAGCGTCGTTGAGCGCCGTCTCGACCACGGCGGATTGCACGTTGATTCTGTGCAGCACGGCGATGTCCTGCGGTGCGATTCCTGCGCCGATCTCGGCGGCGATGGCGTGGGCGACCGCGCGAGCCTCAGCTGCGTCAGAGTCAAAGGCGCTGATCGTCGGTCGAGCGCTGAGCTTCGCTTGCGGGACAGCGACTAAGGTCAACGCCCCCGCGCGGCCCTTCATCAAGCGGTTCGCCGTGGCGACAATCTGCGCGGAGGATCGATAGTTCTGCTCGAGTTTGATGACGAGCGCGTCTTCATGCTCGCTCGGGAAGCCGAGCAGAAAGTCGGGGCTTGCACCCGCAAAGCTGTAGATCGTCTGGGCGGCATCCCCAACGACGCAGAGGTCGTTCCGATCGCCGAGCCACAGGGAAAGCAACCGGTGCTGCAGCGGTGAGATGTCCTGGTACTCGTCTACGACGAAGAAGCGGTACTGCTCGCGCACCTGCTGCGCGACGCGCACCTCGTTCTCCATCATTCCGGCTGCCGCCAACAGCACATCCTCGAAGTCGAGCTGGCGGCGCTCATCCTTGAGGTTCTCGTACGCCAGTTGCAGCCCGGCGATCTTCTCGAGCGTGAGCGTCGACGGCAGGGGGCGCGCGCGCGCAACGTACTGCTCGATCGTGAGGTTCATGGTCTTGCGCCACTCAACCTCCGCCGCGGCATCCCGCAGCGTCGCTGTGTCGAGCTTGAGCTTGAGCGAATCCGCGGCGTGTGCGAGCAGTCGCGCCTTGCTTTCGAGCAGTCGCGGCATTGTGCCGCCGAGCACTTGGGGCCAGAAAAAGCCCAGCTGAGAGAGCGCCGAGGCATGGAAGGTGCGTGCACTCACACTCCCAGCGCCGAGGGCACGCAAGCGTGTGCGGAGTTCTCCAGCGGCTCGCGCGGTGAAGGTAAGCGCCATCACCCGCCCGGGCGCATAGACGCCGGTCGCGACACCGTACGCGATGCGGGCAGTGATCGCTCTGGTCTTGCCGGTGCCAGCACCGGCAAGCATGCAGACCGGTCCGAGCAGGGCCTCGGCCGCGCGACGTTGCTGCTCGTCGAGCGCCGCAAGCATGGGTTCAGACTCGGTCACCGCTGGCCGTCAAGAATCGGCTCACCGAACCACTCTTCGATGATTGCACGGGCAATCGAGGTCGGCCCTGGCAGCCGGATCTCGTCGAGGGCTGCCGTGAGTTCTTCGCGCGAGAACCACCGCAAGTCGAGAATCTCGGTGCCGTCCGGTGTGGCATCAACGCTCTGGTTCGTATCGACCGTCGCCGTGAATCCGACCATCAGGGATGCCGGAAACGGCCAGGGCTGGCTGCCGAGGTACACCGGGTCTTTGACCCGTACGCCAGCCTCTTCGTACACTTCACGAAGGACCGCGGCTTCGAGCGATTCACCCGGCTCCACGAAACCGGCCAAGAGCGAATAGCGGTTGCTCGCCCAGAGCGCGTTCGAACCGAGCAGGATGCGATCCTCCCCATCAACCACTCCGACAATGATCGCGGGATCGGTGCGGGGAAAAATCTCGGTGTCCAAACTCTCATCGCGGCGAACCCAGCCGCCCTTCCCGACGACGGTCGGTTGACCACTCCGCGGCGAGAACCGGTGCGAGGCGTGCCAATTGAGAATGCCGAGCGCTTCGGTCAGCAAACCGGCATCGCGATCGCTCAGTTCACTGCCAACCTCGCGCAAATTTGCCCAGTCGGCTTCAGCGAAGTGGCCGGCATCATCGAGCTCGATCGCGACAATGGGCGTGCCAAGCGGTTCGGTTTCTGTCGCCGCGGTCGTGCGGCCAAGATAGACCCAGAGCCGTGCGTCTGGCACGGCAGCAACCGGCAGCAGCGCGAGCTCGGCGGGGCCAGCCAACAGCGCCGAGCCTTGGAAGACCGGGAGTACGCGAGTCGTGGCATCCGCCCAGAGTTCGTCGAACAGTGACTCACGCTCGCGCGCGAGGTAGTCACGATCGAGCTCGTACCGAGACAGCGGCAGTCGTGAACTGAAGGACTGCGGCATATGAGCGACCCCGGAGAAGTGCGTGGCGTACGACGATTGGCTGGCTGAGGCGACCTACCCTGTGGGTATGGTCAGATCGCATCTCACTCTAGCCGCGTTGGCAACCTCGGCCGTCGCGGGTCTGGACGTTGCGGCAGCCACAAGTTTCGGCTCACGGACCGGCGATTTCGAGAGCGCGATCATCACCGGCCGCGACGGTCGACACTGGATCATCCGGGTGCCCCGCAATCCAGCGGCCGAAGCCGAACAGTCGGCTGACCTCGTCGCGCTGCGGGCTCTGAGCGCCGGCGTTCGGTCGCGTCTGCCGTTCACGGTCTCCACCTTCGCCGGCCAGGTGGCCGTCGACGGCAGTCGGGCCATCGTCTACGAATTCGTCTACGGCTCCGCTGTGCCATTGGTCTCATACATCGGCGGACCCAACAGCATCGCGGACTCTATCGGTCGGGCGATCGCAGCAATCCACTCGCTCCCGACCAGTGTGGTTGCCGATGCCGGGCTACCGGTTCAGTCAGCGAGCGAGTGCTTGCGCGCGTGCGTCTCGACCATGGATCGAGCTGCCGCGACCGGCCTCGTGCCAGCGTCACTGCTCGGGCGTTGGGAACGCGCAGTTGAAGACAGCCGCTTGTGGCAGTTCCAGCCGACAGTGATCCACGGCGCATTGCGGGCGGATGCTGTGCTCAGCGCTGACAACGTCGTCAGCTCCGTGCTTGGCTGGCACGAACTGAAGGTCAGCGACCCGGCAAAGGATCTGCAGTGGTTGCTGCAGGCGCCAGGAGAGTCGGTCATCGACAGTGTCTTCGACGCCTATCACCGCTCGCGAGGTGACGGTGATCGACAACTGCGTCAGCGCGCCACGCTCTACGCCGAACTCGAGCTGGCGCAGTGGCTGCTACACGGAACAGAAATCCGGAGCACTGAAATCGTCAACGACGCCGTCGGGATGCTTGCCTCGCTGGCCGACGGGCTTCGCGACGACCTCATGAACCCGATCGGGGCACAAACCATGCCGACAATGGCGGTCGACGAGGTCGAGGCCTTCCTCGCCAGAAACCAGCGGGCGGTTTAGCTCTTCGGTTCGGGGCTCTTCGGTTCGGGGCTCTTCGGTTCGGGGCTCTTCGGTTCGGGGCT
>Ga0163151_10003317_pt1 | contig 23346 bp, 15 predicted proteins | sample OliLakLV19MP5IB2_FD_145596 | JGI IMG/M metagenome (GOLD analysis project Ga0163151, IMG submission 145596) | Freshwater microbial mat bacterial communities from Lake Vanda, McMurdo Dry Valleys, Antarctica - Oligotrophic Lake LV.19.MP5.IB-2 | ecosystem: Environmental > Aquatic > Freshwater >... | reverse complement strand
GACCCACATTTCGTCCATCACGAACGCTTCTTTGCTGCGACGCATGGACACGTGTGAGACTTCGGACCAGGGGATATAAGGGCTGCTCTTATCCCCGAACCAGCGAATCCAGTACAATCGCAGCCCCTTCTTGCTCAACCCGAAGTGTGTTGGCTGCACGGATGTGCGAACCTGCAATGCTGCCCATGCTGCGGCGGCGAACAAAATCAGTAGAAGAAACGGCAGTGGAGGGTTCGGATAGCAAAGCGCTGATATCGCCAGGCATAACAATCCAAGCCCTATCTGGAAAGGCTTGTCTGCCTGCAGTGTGCGGCGAATCTTCTTCTGGAAGCTGTTCTTCGGCTTGTATGGGATCACAACTTCGTCGAAGCGCTGACCATCGTATAGTCGGTACGCCACGAAGTACTTATATGCAAGTGACGTTTCCAGCGGCGCTTTCATGTTCAGCTCTTGCCCCCGGGCATTTTGAGCATAGTGCCGCGCGGAGAATTCTTCGTGGTCATGAGCAGCTGGTGCAGTTCCTCGGCAGTTTGCGGACGGTTTGCAGCTTCCAGTGCTGTAAGTTTTGCCACCATTGAGTCGACGGCGTCCGAAAGGATCCCGCGCTGCTCTTTCGGATGAGAAACCGTTAGTGCTTCTGGCTCACAGCCGGTCATTAAGTAGTGAAGAGTTCCACCTAACGCGTAGAAATCGCTGATTGGCTGCGCTTTGCCGCGAAACTGCTCCGGGGGAATGTAGCATTGTTTTCCAATCAAGGTACCAGTGGCGGTGCCCACAAATTCGTTCGCTGCACCGAAATCAATCATGTGTAAAACGCCGTCTTCCCGCAGCAACAGGTTGTCTGGCGAGACGTCACGGTGGATGATTGGCGGGTCTTGGCTGTGGAGGTATTTTAAAATTTCGGCGATCTCTAGTCCCCAAATGATGACTTGATCTTCAGTTTGAGGTCCATCGCGACTTACCAGCTGCCGCAAACTCTGTCCGGGAATATATTCGAGCACGATATAATCCCGGCTGTTTTCGACAAAATGGTCGAAAACCTTTGCGATACGCGGGTGAGATAACTTGATCAAAAGGCGTGCTTCTCGATCGAATAGCTCTTTAGCTTTCGCTGTAGTAGCTTCGTTTGCGTAAGCTGGAACAACAGCTTCCTTTATAACCACTGTTCGTTTGTCCGACTTTTCTGCCAGGTAAATTGCGGAAAGTCCGCCGGCTGTCAGTTGCGAAACAATCTTGAATCTGCCGCCCATCAGCACGCGACCACGGTCCAGCGGCACGAAATTTGTAGTAGTGAAGTGCTGCTGTAGTTCGTCTTCCCAAATGGTGGTGAAAGAGATTTGCTTCGTCTGAGACGGTCCGCTGAAAAGTTTTCGCTTCATCTCTATCAGTTCAGGCGCGAAGACCGCGGTGCTGCCCCACGACTTGCTTGCAATGAAAAATTTTTCCAGGTCCGGGATTGAAATGGCCGACATGTTGAGCTTAACGCTTCCACCGGAATTGAAGTGGATGACAAGTTCCTTTGAGTCGTAGTCCGAACTCTCGAAATAATCAGGACCTTCTCGATCCACCATCATGACTGCACCGATATCGGTCCACTTTCGATGGCGACGGAAAAGGAGTGATGGAATGAGGTGAAATGGAAAGCTAATGTAGTTCGGTCGAAGGATGATCCGGTTTTGATGCATCATCACTGCCATACCGATAAAAACCGGGCAGATGAAAGCAAAAACAATGCTGTACTCAGCGAAGTTGGTGTATGCGTATGCCAGCAGAAATACGAACGCTGCACTGAAAAGCCAGAAGAAATCAATGATCCACTGCGGCGCGGCCTTGTATTTGATTACATATTCTTGCTCTTTCAAGATACCAACGCTCAGCGATAACTAATGGGCGCAGCACCGTGACGCCCATACCAGTTTATCTTACGGCGGCGCATATGGGGATGTCAGCAAGCCGATCTGCGTCCGATAGTCGCCGGTTCGGCTGGGACAGGGTATGGCATCGCGGATGCGACGAATATCGCCGACGTCCTGGGGTAAACTTCCAAGAGCAGGAGAAACAGTTTCGGTTTACGGCACTCGGTAGCGTTCTGGCGCATTTTGACGCCCTCGACACGGCGTTGGCCGGGCTGCGCTGCCCACGTCTGGTATTTGCCTCCCAAGAAGTAAGGTCAACCATTACTGGTTGACCTTTCCCTTTGTTTTCCGGTCCCGCAACCGGTGACAAAATCATTTCGCGATTGGTGCCTGCGAATGAAGTCAGTTTAGGATCAAGTTGTGGAAAAATTGTGGCAAATGGATAGTCAATAGGTGAAGAAGTTGATGTTGTAATGGCTTGGTGTGTGGTATCCAACAGTGGTGAATTTCACAATTATGCCAAATCTTGCCACCACGCGTAGTGTCAACACTAGTCTGCGACAACGAAAGTTGGCCTGTTTTGGAGCAAAACCATAGATAAAAGGACCGAATTGCTTCGATCCTTCATCAATATCCGGCCCCGCAACCGGTTTTCAAATTGTTTCGCTTCAGAACCGCTGTCTCGTCTGCGAATGAAGTTACTTTAGCCAGCTATTGTGAAAAAATTGTGGAAAGCATTGTCCGAAATGGATTTCTGTCGCAACATAGACCTGTACTACGAAAACAGGTGTCTCCGTGGCAGAAATGGCATTACAAGGGATTCGCGCTCTTATATTTGATATGGATGGTGTCATTGTTGACTCTGAACCGTTGCACCTGATTGCCTATCAGGAATTCTTCGGCAAGTTCGACATCGAATACACGGCAGAGCACAATCGCGAATTTCTTGGCTGCAAGGATATAGCCATGGCGCAAATACTCATCGATAGGCATTCCTTGCCTGAGACACCGGCCGGCATGGTCCACGCTAAAGAGACGATTCTGCTTCGGCTACTGGCAGGACAAGCCATCGCTAGACCGGGATTATCGACCATTCTGGAGCGCGCCAAAACTGCGAATTTGCCCCTGGCGATAGCCTCGTCGGCAACTTTGCCGACTATTCATCTTGTAGTTGATCGGCTGAACATCCGTCCCTACTTTCAAACGTTGACCTCCGGCGATGAGGTGCAGAATGGCAAGCCTGCACCGGATGTCTTTTTGTTGGCGGCGGAGCGACTGGGCGTTGAGCCGGAAAGTTGTCTGGTGATTGAAGATACATTGAATGGGATCCGTGCCGCCAAGGCCGCACAGATGATGTGTATCGCTATTCCATGCGCAGAGACTATGCACCAAGACCATTCGCTGGCGGATGTGCGTCTTACAAGTCTGGTGGAAATAGAGTTCAATCAAGCACCTGATGGCAGTCTTTCAACAGGTGCCTATTCTTCTGCGCAAAATAGATAATTTAGACTATTCGACCGTTCATTTGGGCCATTTTGGCGCGGTTGTTAATACTGCTTTGAGCGATGGCAATTGAGTCATTGAGCGAGGCTATTGCCGCTGATGCAACTCCCGAGATGCAGCCATCGGTATCTTGCGCGACAGCAGCACCGATCGATGCGGCAAGACCGTGCAGGAACGCAAGGTCGCCGGCCGTTGGGTTAGGATTGCTACGAATTGAAGCAGCGTAGGACATAAACGTTTGAAGGCGCGCAACAGCGGCTTGTTCGGCACCGTCTTCGCATTCGTCTTCGTCAGACGACTCCTCGTACTCCTCATACTCCTCTTCGCTTTCGAAGAATTCGCCGTATTCGTCGACCATCGTTCCATCAGGAAACTTCACCGTGCCGTCGCGGTTGAATTCAACGCCATTGTCGCGATTGAGGTCACCGTTGTCTGTTATTTTGTCGTTGTTCCACAGCACGGCCTCGATGCCTTTGGGCTTCCCGTTTGCATCGACTGTTCGGTTCAAATTCACCCAGCCATCGTTTGTATTGAAATCTAAGAAATTGCCGCCTTTGTCCTGCGCTTCTCCGTCGAACTTCAGAACCTCTTTTGTTTCCGTTTGACCATCAGCAGTCGTAGTGGTCTCGGAAATCCACATTCTCTGGTTAGCTGTGTCTACAGTGGTCACTGATTCCAGCGTCGCGCCCGACTCGCCTGGCTCTTTCTCTGAAAGTGCACTCTTTCTGCCGTCAATGCTAAGGGCACTGCTGGCGGTGCCGCTCTTATCTTCGATAACAGCTGCCATTGTTTCGCTGTCAATGCGCACTTGTCCACGGTCACTTTCCATGGAAAATGTACCGTCTCCAGATATGCTGCTGGTACCGATTGCAAGCTTGTCTCCGTTAAGTATGCCAACAACAACATTTCCTTCATTAATGATGAGTTTGCCGTTTTCTACCCGACCGATGTTTTTGTGATCACCGTTGTGCACTTCCCATTGGTTAGTGTCCTTGTTCCGTTCAATGAAATGTTCTTTGTCGCCAATACGCGCGATGATTCTGTCATCGTCGGGCTTGGATTTGTACTCGATTTCATTACCGTCCACATTTGAAGTGATTATCTTGCGCCCATCCTGGTGCAATTTCATCACGGTACCTTGACCGTCGTTCACAACGATCATTTGCTGACCCGTTGCAGCATCGGTAACGGTGGAGATTTCTCGCTTGCCTGGTTCAGTCGGATCGTCAGGTCGCTTCGCTGCTGCGCGCTCTTGATCGCCGCAGCCATGTTTGTCACCTGGACTCTCGTCCTTGCGCCTGGCCTGTCTGATGTTAAAGCCGTTGCGAGGACCGTGCTGAATCCAATCGTTGTCTATCGTTTTTTCCCGACCCTTGCAGTCGGTGTAGATAACGTCGCCCTCGGCGTTGATTTCCGCCTGGCGTCCCTTTTCGCCGTTCGGCTGACGACCTTCTTCGATGGTGTACTTCTTGGTGGTCTGGTCGTAGGTGACGATAGCGCCTTTGATGCCCTTCTCTTTTAAGGTTTTGTTGATGCGATCGAATGTGGCGATGTCGCCACGCTCGTTAACATCGGTTGCACCTTTCGCGTCAACACGGGTATCCGAGATGACCTTGCCATCGCGTGTTGTGACGTTATGGACGCCTTCGGGGGTAATATCTGTTGTACCGCGGATGCCGTCTCCGGCGTCTTTTACGAATGGACCCTTGTCGCCCGGTTTTGCACCATGCTTATGCCCGAAAAACCAGTCACCAAGCCAGCTCGCGGCTTTCTCGATGGCGCTTCCACTATTTTCTATGCCTTTGAGTTCTGGTGCTACTTTCAGGGAGTCAGTCGGCTTAGCCGTATCGCCCGCTTTGGTGCCGGAAGGTGTGGAGTCACCGTCGAAAGCGTCCCAGAGGTTGCTGGCCCAGCTACCATCTGCGACTGTTTTGACTACCGAGGCGGCAGCATCGACAATAGTTAAGGGATTGCCTTGGTCAAATACTTTGGAAAGCGTACCCTGCGCATTTGCTGCCAGGCGCTCGGTCGCTTTTTTCAGAACTGTGCTGAAATCGCCATCCAGGCTGAACACGCTACCGAAACTAAACTGGGAGGCGCCTTCTGTGAGCGAATCGAACGATCCCGTTCCGGCATCTGCAGGTGTTTCAGTGTCCTTAGGGTCGTCGGCAGCAGTTGGATTTGACGTAGGGTCGTTTGCCGTAAGAGCGCTATCGGCTTCCCCGGCTTTTTTGCCGGGACTTTCCGTTGTCGAGTTGTCTAGGCCTGCAGCCATATTAGTGTCGGGAGGTCGTTAGGGAAAACGAGGACTAGTAAATCGAGCTAAAAACAGCAGGGCTGTCGCGAGATGATACATTCTGTTTTTTTGCTTGACCTTTGTCAAGGAGAGTGCTGCGGGAATTACGTAGTCCGGGCGCTCATAATCCTTAAATATGCCCCTGACTTCATGACCCGAAACCGAATCGGCGGCAGAGGCGCGCCCCTCGATCATTCCTCCGCTGGGGGTTATGAGTCTTTAATGCTCCGCGGACAGCGCCCCATGCGGCTTGGCTGATATGTGTTGCTGCTTATGTTCAGCCTGTCCACGGCGCATTGTTCTACAATGCCAAGGTTCATGGCAAATACAAACACGGCACGACTCATTCTTACTGCGATGGCGCTTTTGCTGCTGCCATTGCCAGCATTGGCTGACTCCAATCAGTGGCAACATCTTAAGAACGAGGCCGACACGGCCTATTCGGCAAATAATTATGGAGTAGCCGAGCGCTCGTACCTTGAAGCCCTGAAACTGGCAGACAAATTCGGATCTGGGGATGTTCGCCTGGCTAACACGCTGCAGGCACTGGTTGCGCTTTATAGCACTCGCGCTCTGTTTGCTAAAGCCGAACCTCTGTTTGAGCGGGAGCTGCGAGTGCGGGAGAAAGCGCTTGGTCCTGAGCATCCGGACGTCGTCGCTACCGTCGGTCGCCTAGCGCAGTTCTATATCAACAATGGGGCAGCAGCTAAGGCTGAGCGACTGACGAATATGCTTATGATGTTTGCCGAGCGCAAGGTCAAGGATCAGCAGGTCGTCAAAGATGAATTTGCCCGACTGAGCAAGTTCTACGACAGGAGCAAGAATTACGCTCCGGAGCAGGCCATGCTTCACAAGCTCGAAGAATCAACGCATAAGACTACTGCCAATCAAGATTTGGAGCTGGCGACGACACTAGATTCGCTTGGGCGACTGTATCAAGGCAAGAATAAATTCGATGTGGCCGAACGTATGTTCAAAAACTCCCTGGCTTTTCGGCAGAAGACTTTGGCATCGAACCACCTGGCGCTTGCGTACAGCTTCGAGAACCTGGCAAATTTGTATTTGCTGGAAGGCAAGCAAGATCTGGCGCAGGGCTACTTCAAGCAGGCTTTGGACGTCACCGAGAAAACGCTGCTACCGGGTCGTCCGGAATTCTATTCCAGACTTGATGCACTGGCCCAGACCCACAACAAGATGGGGCAATCGGCGGAGGCGGAGTCACTTTATCGTCGGGCATTGACTTTGATCGACAGAACATCTCCCAACAGCTATGACGGCGGTCGTGCCGCTTACGCTTTGGGTTCGTTATACACAAAGCAAGGTCGCTATGCGGATGCAGAACCATTGATGAAGAGAGCACTGAAAGGCGCTGAAGGTGCCAATGGCCCAGAACATGCAGTTGTAGCGCCGATACTGGATAGCTACGCTGACGTTCTGCAGAAATTAAATAGAGTGGCAGAGGCATCGCGATTTAGAGCCCGCGCTAAGTCGATTCGGGGAATTTCTGTTGGGCAAAGTGGAAGCGACTTTTGATGAGAGCGCTGTTCTCCATATTGATTGCCGCGATTGCAGGCGCCGGTCTGGTATCGCATACGGTGCTGCATGCGCACGCCGAAAATCCCAAACCTATTCAAACTCCAGCCAAATTAGTGTCCGTGGTCAAAACGATTAACCAGGAAGCCGGCGTGCCGACGCCGCTTGATTCAGACCAACAAGCGATGCAGTTGTTCAAGCCTGTTGAACAGATCGCGCATCAATGGCTGCAGAGACCGGAGCTTCAAAACTCTTTGGTCGGATTGGAAATCATGGATATTCCATCCGGCAGGGTACTGTTCAGCCACAATGGTCGCAAACGCTTTGTCAGTGCAAGTATTGCCAAAGTTTTTTCGACCGCCTGCGCCTACGATCTCTTTGGCGGTGATTATCGATATAAGACTTACATAGTTGGCTACGGAGAGATTCGCAATTCCAAGCTGCTGGGACCGCTGGTGGTTTTACCGTCACAAGATCCATCTTTCAGTACTAGCAGCCTCAACGCGATGGTCAGTGCCTTAGAAACGAAGGTGAAATCTGCCACCGGTGCTCTTTATGTGGGACCGATTCCTGGTGGCGGCGATTTTTTCACCACTGAATGGTTGATTCAAGACTGGGGGCAGGCTTGGATGCCGGCTTCTTCAGACTTTGTTATTGATCGCAATGTAGCTTTGATGGGGGATTTGGGACGCGGGCATCAAGTGACCACCGCCGGTTCTGATGGAGAATCAATTACGCTAACCCGGTCGCTACTCAAGGGACCTTGGGCTTCCGCTTGGGTTCAATTCAATAAGTTCAACAATACGGTTGTCTTTCACAGACCCGATGGCGCACTGCAGAACGAGCCGGTCGTAGCCAATCCGACGGAATACAATGGAGCCATTGTTCGCTCAACTTTGAAAACTCATGGTATCAAACTTGGTGGCGCCAGCTTACCGATTACAGGAACGCCCATCGTTCTTGCTCAGGATTTTTCGCCGCCTCTATCTGAGATTTGCAAATTTTGTTTAGAGCACAGCGACAATTTGTACGCACAGCAGTTGTTGCGAACTGTCGGGACCATGCCGGCACTGAACAGCAAGTTGGAGCAAGCGTCACTGGAAGATCGCGGGTTGGCGCGCATGACATATTGGCTGCAGACTCAATGCGGTGTCTCACCGAGTGAAGCTATTTTGTTCGACGGTTGTGGCTTGTCACGGAAGGATGCAGTGACTCCGCATTCATTAAATATGGTCCTGCGCCACATGGCTGGTCCCAGTGGAACCGGCCCTTTTCTGCAGTTGATGAAACGCGATAATGACGGCAGTAGCAAGACATTTCACTACAAAACAGGCGCCATGGATAGCGTGCGATCTATCAGCGGAGTTGTGCGTACTTCGACTGGACAGCCGATGGCTCTTACGGCAATCATCAATGCACATACTCCGTCTGTTCGAGAGCTACGAACGACTCTAATGTCCCTGGTTGGCAGAATTGAATCGCTTGGAGCGATCAAGTTGAAATCCGTTCAAGCCATCAAAAGACCAGCCAAGTTAGCGACCAAAAAATCGGCACCAAAGAAAGTGGTGCGCACTGCTAGACGCCGGCGGCGTTAAAGCTGAGTGACCCGTTATGTTCTTTAAGCGTTGCCTGGGACAGTCGATGGCACAATGAAATCAGCTTGATCAAGCTCGTTGGCTACGTCGGACTTCCTAGTGTCACTTTCATGAAGTAAGGCCTCGTAATCAAACTCCGGCCCTTTATTCGTAAAGCCAGAGACCAAACAAACGATCAGCCCGATAAGCACGCTGAGCACAGCGGCAGCCACTATCAAGTACGGGTTTTCAACTACGTTTGCATAAATCGAAAGAGGTGTGCCGATTGCCAGCGAAAGGACGACAGCCCAGAACGCTCCTGAAGCCGGCAGTTTCTTCCAGTAAAGCGAAAAAACAGTTGGGAAGAGCGCCGAAGATGCTAAAGCGCCATAGGCCAGGAAGCACCACAGCAGCTTTGGTTGACAGAGCGCGACGCTTGTTCCAAGGACTGTCATGCCAATCATGCACGTTCTAGCTGCTTTGACCGTATCTTGATCGGAGGACTGTCGATTTAAGTAACGCCGATAGATGTCGATGCTGCCTAAAGAGCTTATGGCGCAAAGTGATGAATCAAGTGTCGAGCATAGCCCCGCAAAAGCCATCAAGGTGAATGCATAGATAGCGGCCTTGGGCAGCAATGCCGCTACAACAATCGGCCCTACTACTTGCGGGTCTGGTACTGATAGAGCCCCTCTGCTGACCTCGGCTGCACCGATAAATCCCAGCAAGGACAATGTGATAGGTACAATTCCAAACAATAATCCACCAAAGATGAAGGTCTTTGCGATGTTTTCCTTCTTCACAGCCATTGCGCGTTGAAAAAATACCTGATCTCCGATGGGCCCAGCGATCAAACCCAGCGTCATTGGTATTCCCATCGTGAAAGCAATCCATGGGTCGAACAAAGATCGGTGCGTTCCGTCCACCCCTCCGAGACCGGCGGCAATTGTCGGAAGCCCACCTGACTTTATGACGCACCACGGTACCAGGACAAAGGCTATACCGAGCAGCATGACCATTTGCATGGCATCGGTCAAAATGGACGCACGTAAGCCGCTGAGTAACGTGTAGCAAAGCGCTATGGCTGCCATCGCCACAATAGCTACGTGGACGTCAATCCCGCTAATGGTGTTCAACAAGCAGCCGCCGGCAAGTGTGTTAATGATGATAGCGCCGAGCTGATAGCCGAAAAAGACCAGAAGGAAGGCCAAATGCGCAGCTCGATTGCCGTTGAAACGCCTGTTTATGAACTCCGGCAAAGTGTAGCCAAATGGGACTAGCTTCCGCAGCCTTATGCCCAAAGGCGTGAAGATGAAGAAGCAAATGATGTTTGGCGCGGTAAACCAAAAGATTCCCGGAAGTCCATTTGTGAATGCCTGCATTGAGCAGACGAATATTGCCGGTGCCCAAACCCAGCTTACAGCCACACTTAGGGCACCTCTTATTACGCCGACGTTTCTGTTAGCGGCTAAGAACCCTTCTGCGTGCCTTTCTGTGCGGGTTAATAACCACACCAAGGCAAACAGTGTTATCCCGTAGACGACTATCAGGCACGTGGCTTCAAACTGACTGAGGACATTCATTTGGTTCCTGCCTGAGATTGAAATAAGCACTGGTAATATTCAATCGTGAATCGACCTGCTGACAACGGTTGAATTGCCACGTCTTACCTGATGAATCGTGCAGGCTGGCTTCACTGATACTAGATATAGTGTCAATGAGGTAAGCTTTGGATTCTGTGACTTTAAAGCCTGTCTAACGGGCTGCAGCGCTGGAAGCTGCGGATTTGTTGGGCAGAAGAAGAAAATCATCATCCGCTCCGCGAATGCCGATAAACTCGGTAATACGCGCGTATAATGCACAGGTCGACTCCCCAGGTGAGGCAAGCGGATGCGCGTTGCAAGATTGTCTGTAGTTGTGATGGCAATGACATCAATTTTAAGCACCGGTAACTACGCGGTTGCGGAAAGTCTTGCCCTTGAGTCCAAAGGCAATCCTTCGGCATCGTCGCCACCGGCACCACATGCAGTGGCACCGGTCAAAGCGGGCGCTCCGCGTCCGGTTGCTCCGGCCAATGGGAATTCCTTGGTCCCGCTAATAGCTGACGATGGCACGGACCAAGCAACTGAAAGCTATGACCAAATTATTGAATCGTCATCGCCGCTCGCCGCTGCTCTTCGAATGCAAGCAGATGCTGCAGTCAGCTCCCTTCGATTCGACCGTGCAATTGAACTTTGCAGACGGGCAATCAAAAAGGATCCGACAGACCTTGATACTCATCGAATTCTTGCCGAAGCCCTTGAAGGTAAATTCGCAAATCAGGACGAGCCAGATAATGCCTTGAAGCGCGAATGTCTGAAAGAGTGGTTATGCGTGATGAAAGCCGACGTTGGGGAAGAAAAGGGACTTAGTTTACTTGGTCCGGGGATCTTTGCACGCCTCTACGGAGGCAGCGACACTGACCGCTATCTTGTCGCGAAGCATCGTATCAAAGTGATTGCTGGCTCTATGCCGCGTCCCTGGGAAACAGACGAGATGTTCTTCAAGCGTGTGATTAAGTCTGATGTCAGCGGAAAGATTGTCAGCTCGCCCAATAAACGCAGCAACTGACGCCAACTTACCTGGACGACAGGACCGTCGCTTCATCTGCCACTTTCAGGTGATGTATTGGCTTAGTTTGAACCAATTGGCGCTTTGCGTGAGGCTAACTGATAAAGGCCGGTCATCTTCCCCGAGCATGATTACACACTGTCTTGCTCGATTCCTTTGCTACACTGGAGCTGGTATGTGAGGGAGGAATCAATGTCGGTTCAGCAAATCAAGGACGCTATTGCAACTCAGAAGATGAAGTGTCCAAGTTGCAGCAAGCCAGTCCAGCAGTACGATAACTTTATTGAGATGACCGCATTCGTCTCGGATGGCGCCGGCGATTCTGATTCGGGATTGGAAACGGCTGGTTCAAAAGTTACGCTTATCTGCGGGAATTGTGACTGGAAAGAGCGCACCGAATATTGGGCCAACTATATCGACGAATGAAATCGACATCGCGCTGTTTTTGCTTACTGGCACTGGTATCCGTTCTTGCGGCACCGGCTGCTTTTGCTGGAGACATCGACGGGGCACGGAATCTGGTTAACAAAGGCAACTTTCAGATGGCTTCCGGGCATTTTAATGACGCCCTGAAAAGTTATGAAGATGCATCGAAACTCGAGCCTGGTAACGCTGTTATCAAAGACAATATCGCGAAGGTTTACAATAATTGGGCTTGTTGGTACACCAAGCAGAAGAAGTACCATGAGGCGCTGGAGAAACTTCAGAAGTGCCTTGAACTGTCTCCGGGTTATGGACAGGCACGCAATAATATGGCTTTGCTGAGGCGACACGCAAGCGATGACGGCGTCGATTTGGATGCTCCGCCAGACCAAGAAAGGCAAGACATCCCGATTCCGCCCCAGGTTGGAGGGACTAAAGTGCCCAAGGTCCTGTCGAACGAAGCCGCCTCTGGTGCTTCTTTGATCATCGGCGGAGTTAAACCAGCGCAAGCAAATCCGACGCAGCAGAGTGGAGGCGTCATCAAGACGCAAACGCCTAAGTTCGCGCCCAATGAACCGGAGGCTGGTGCATTCTTGATTATCGGCGGGGTCAAGCAACCGCAGTCAAATCCGATGGCATCGCCTACCGTTGATTCTTACCCTGTCGGTGCCACCTCTGCACCGCCATCACCGCCCGGTGAGCCGGTTGCCTCAACAAGCAGCGGTGCCATGCTGGTATCACCTGTAGAGTCATCAGCGAGCACCTGGAGTGCCAAGCCCGTTAACCCTCTGTTTCCAGTCACGCCTAACCAATTTCCCCAACAGTCGACCGGAGCCGCTCCTCAACAACCTTCAACTTATACTCAACAGCCGACTGCCCAACAGTCCCAACCTTCCATTTACTCTCAGCAGCCTTCCGCTGTTACCACCCAGCAGCCTTCCGCTGTTACCACCCAGCAGCCTTCCATCTACTCACAACAGCCCCCTGTAACGACGAACCAAGCTGTTCCGACATTAGATGAGCAACTGACGTCAGTGGAGATGAAGGTGTATGGCACCAAGCAAGGTGCGCTCACAATATTGCAGCGACTCGAGAAGATTGAACGCGATTCCGCAGGGCAGGTTCGGGCAGGAACTATTGTTGAGCGGATCGACTATCTCAAGAAGAGTTTTGGGCTGCAGTAACTAAGGTGACCGGTTTTTGATCAGCGCACACTGGTGGTCATCATGCCCCCAATTCGCGTTGATTGCTTCTGTGGGCCGACAGTTACCAGTCGAGCCGTTGACAAGTTCCAGACATTAGACTTGCAAATTTTGATAATTCGGGCGCCTTAATGCCTAAATAACCGGGCATATAAGGATATGAGGCTAGGGGTTTGCTCAAGTGGATGTTATGTCTGGCAATGCGATGCAACGAATCGCAGAGATTAATGGTTTAGGTGACGTGCTGCGTCTGATAACTTCTCTCAAGGAAGTTAAAGACGGCGGCATTAGACTGGCGTCTGGTGCCACTAAAGGCGCAATCACGTTTAGCGATGGTCACATAACCGGTGCCTGTGTGACAAGCACGGGGGGCCGCGGTCTTGAAGCGCTCGAGCAAATGCTGGCTTTATCCGACGCTGCATTTCAGTTCGTCCCTTCAGCTGATTCGTTAAAGCTGAATAAAGCTGATGAGTGTTGCGTCGAAATCAAGGCCTTGATAGAGAACGGGTTCAAATTGGCCGGTTTAAATACCGACGAGATGCTGCAGCGCAAACTTCTCATTGACGATGCTGAAAGTGCCACCATTGCTGTACCAGCTTTGAAGCATGAGCAGTTGGAAGATACATCCGAGATTTCTGCGCTGCTTTGCGAACAAGCAGCTGCTGCCGCCCAGATTGAAAATCCAGGTGCGCTGGCGGAATTGTCGGACTTCTTAGGTGATGTCGAAAATCAAGATAATCCGGACAAAAATGTCACATCGGCTGTACCGGCGCTATTCAAAGAAAGCAAAGTATCGAAAGCTGGAGCCACTGAGGATCGCACGTCACATATTACTTCTGTAGATACGACGCCGGAAGCAGCTATAGATCCAAACCATACGGTAGAAGTGCAGGCGCTTTATACCCAGCCCAGGCCAGATCCAGAGGTCCAGTCAAGTCACAACAAGGAAGTGAAGGTGCTTACCCACCGTGAACTGGATGAAGCTGTGGATGCAAATGCCACTGTAGAAGTGCAGGCGCTCTTCAACCAAGTCGAGTCGGATGAAAGTGGCGATCCAAATCATACGGAAGAAGTGCAGGCACTCTTCACCCAAGTCGAGCTGGATGAAAGTGGCGATCCAAATCACACGGAAGAGGTGCGGGGGCTCTTCACCCCACCCAAGCCTAAAAAGATTCATTTGGATGAGGATCCCCAAAGCGTGACCGGGCCAGTTCCGGTGACTCCTCTTTCCCTCGTAGAACAATTCGCGAAGTCTCAATTTGTTCTAGATCAACGTGAACCTGGCTTGTCCGATTCGCAGAAGATCCTGATGCACGAAATGAGCAAGCTGCAGGATTCTGAAGCCTTCAATATGGCCGATCCGTCCTTGAAAGTTGACGACTCGCAAAAAGAAAAACAAAAGTTGGAATTGCTGGAAAATGCAGCAATGAATGTCGAGTCTTTTGATGTGATTGAGATCGGTCGTTCTTTGGAGGCAGAAGAAGCGTTAACGGATGACCAGAAGTCGCTTCTGGCAGAAGTGAAGAAACTGGCTGACCCTGTCGCATTTCAGTCTGTCGGCGCTAGAGATCTCGATGATGTGGGGCAAGTTGTCTCTGAAGACGAGCGCTGGATGGCCGAGCAGAATGCCTCGATTCTTTCACCGGAACAACAGAAAGAGCAGTTCAAAGGCTCGAATCCGGCGCTGGAACCAGGCGCGATCGACTTCCAACCATTTACCGATCCTGTGTCTTCCGCCCAAGCCGTCGACGTTGCTGCACTAGACGCTATTGCACGACCCGAAGTCTTCGACGGTGATTTCGCGCCACTGATCGCACCAGCTGCGGAGCCTGATGCGCAAATTCGTGAAAAGCCTCAAGGCCTCATTGGGCGAGTCAGAGACGCTGTCTGGCACAAGATGCCCAGTTACATGCGACCAGATCGCGCCGAGCGCTTCTCTCCTGAAAAAATGATTGGGCCGGTGATGCTGTTTGGTTTGGTCGGAGCGTTGTTCACAGTTCCTTATATGTTGAATCAGCGAATGGGTGGCCAACAATCCGCGCAGCTTGCTCGCGAACAAATGAGGCTCGTCGCGGAAGATGAAGCGTCAGACCAAGTGCAATATGCGATTGATGATTCAACTCCAGGCGCAAAGAACGAGGAAGTATCGCTTCCGGCAGCCGATCAAAGGCTTCGAGGAGGTGGTTCGTCTGAACCTGCCCAGAATAACGACGTTGCTGGTGTCAAGTTGGCTGATGCGCGCAGTTTGGCGTCAAAGGGCTGGATCAAGCGCGCTGCGCTGTTCTATCGGGAATACCTCAATCTCAACCCTCAGGCGATAGGAATCCGTGTTGAAATGATCAATATGCTTCTTGGAGCAAAGGAGCCCCGCGCAGCCCGCCAAGCCTGTATTGAGGCACTAAAGCAAAAGTTGACTATTGAACAAACCAACGAAATTTGGGCCTTATTTAACCGATGTTTGACTGATTGACAACTGTTGACAAATCATTACCAACGAGCGTATATTAAAAATGGCTAATGTGATTCCGTCCCTGGACAAAAAGAGCATGCACACCTTGCGGGCCGCGCGTCGGCGTTCTTCTCATGGCGTTTCAATTGTCGAACTTGGCGCTGCTCTTGCGTTCGGATTACCTCTGGTTGTTGCACTTCTTTTTGCCACGCTAGAGACGAGCCACTATTTCACGATCCGAACTAACATCGATATTGCTGCGCGTAACACCGCTCGTGCGATTGCAATCGAATTCGGAAAAAATCCCGCGATAGGCGTTGCGGGATACTCGGGAACGGCTGTGACAGATATCCTGACTGCAAGTCACATTCCGAAATTTGTGGAAAACAATGCTCAATACACCATTTCATTCAGTGCTGCTCCACCACAAAGTGTCACCGTGACCTGTATCTATCCCAACAAAGCTCTTCAAACAGCCTACGGCTTACCGCCGTTCCCAAATCCGGATCCCTTCCAGCTCGGTAATACTTTTGTAGTCCGTTCGTTCGCGACATTCGTTACTGAATAGTTAGAGAGAAATGCAATGAAAAAATTATGCAATGTACGCAACAACTCGGGAGCTTTCGCTTCGTTGGCATTCATTGCCTTGTTGCCGATTATGGGTGCAATCGGCGCATTTGCTGTTGACTGCATGCATTTTGATTCGACTAAGGGCGAGCTACAAAAAGCCGTCGACGCAGCGGCCCTGGCCGGGGCCAGCAAGCTCTATCAATATCTTGAAGCCGGTGGTCCAGCAATCGCTACGCAGACTGCCGAGACAATTGCTAGGCTAAATTCTTCCGATGGCAGACCCGTAGATGGAGCTCTGGCTGACTGCGATGTTACCGTCACTTTCCCAGTTGTGCCCACCGTGAACGAGCTGACAGGGCAGTGCAAAGTCGTCGCAAGTATGCAGATCAAAAGTATCTGGGCGCACGTAATAGGGAGCGCCGGACAGACAGTTACTTGTACCGCTCTTGCTGGTCTGTCGCACGCGTCCGATACGGCCTTAGCTGGGGCATTGTTTCCTCTGCTGATTAGTTTGACCGAACCAGGACCAGACGGTGTAGCACTCAAGACACTAACCGTAGGGCAGCAGATAAAAGCTGATTGGAAATCGAATCTCGCGTGGACGGCCTTTAAGACTCACAACGCCAATGATGTCAGAGATCAGATGTTGAACTATAGAAAGCCTGGACCACTGTCCAGTCCGAAAGTAAAATTGGGTTCCGATATTGATATGACCAATGGCGTGCAAGCTACAAACATCAATGCTTTGAAGACATCGTGGATTGGTAAGGTCATAGTCATGCCGGTGATTAACGGGAAAATTCAAGGTAGCAGTGATAAACCTGTCGTTGGCTTTGTGGCTTTTCGGATTGATAGTATGGGTGCCGGAGCAGATGACGACGATAAGAAAACAATCACGGGAACGATCGTCAAGGCCGATTTGTACGGCACAGGTCCCGAGCCAGTGTATACGGCAGGATCCGATGCAGAAACGTTCTTCAAGAATAATGACATGCTGCCGAAGCCTGTCAGATTGCTCAACTAACTTGTAGGATTCATAAGTAACTGAAATGCCGGTCTAACGATCGGCATTTCGCTTTCAGTGATGCGTTTGCGCATGAAATCCATTGGATGATTGGCACCACGTGGAAGGCTGCGGCATCTCGTGCTGCTATAGCCAGCCATAACGGACTGACGGTAAGGCAACAGATTATTTACCTGCGCGATATGCTTGCTGTTGTAGTGATTGATAGGTTTCCACTACCTGCGGTGAGCCGGTGCTTCGCGCGATTCCTTCTTTGCACAAGTCTGTAGCGCGATTAACCAAACCGTTCTGTAGGCAGACTTTGATCAAGCTGGTGCGAGCGACGTCATTTGAGGGCTCTGCTGTCAGGATGGAGCTATATACCTCAATTCCGCTATCGATCTTTTTCGCCCCGATAAGAGCTTTGGCATAAGACAAGCGATCAGCTACCGACATATTCTCCATGGTGGCAAGAGCGCTAAATTGAGCCGCAGCACTATAATTGTCTTGATTCTGTGCAAAGGCATATGCCAGGTATCGGCGTGCATCAGCGCTGTTTGGGTCGCCTTTGACCGCAGCTGTTAACATAGCGATTGCTGGTCTCGTTTGTCCGGCCTTGAGTGACAAGTAGCCTTTCTGAATCAGATCGCTTGGTGTGCCTGTCACTTTAATTTTCGCTGGTGGCAAGGCGGAGTCTTGTTCATTGGTCACAGCTATAGTTGTTGCTTTACCTCTGAGATTCGCTCGCGCAAGGTTATATTTCGCTTTGGCCAACTTATTTCCGGGAGTCACTGAAATGACATATTCGAAGTCTTCCATAGCCCCCTGGAAGTCTCTGGCGGCCAGCCGCGAATCGCCGCGAAGGAAAAAAGTATCAACGGATGGTCTCAACTTCACTGCGCGGTCGAGGTCAGCAGCAGCTTTCATAACATCGCCAGTACCGGCATAACACTGCCCACGTAGTTTGTACAAAGTGCCATCGCTGGGATCTAGCCGGAGCGCAGTTTCCACATCAGCCAGCGCCTTGGACCATGCCTTGACGTATTTATAAACAACTGCGCGGCTTGAATACAGGTGTGCATTTTTGCCGTCCAGTTCGATTGCGTCAGAATAGTCTTTGATTGCAGGATCAAACATTTTCAGTTTGAACTCAGCGAAGGCTCGAGTTGATAGAGCTGCGCCGAGGTCGGCCTTTGGTGTATCAGGTGCTGCCTTGGCTGCGATAAGATACGTGTTTGCATCGTCCATGGCATCTTTGTATTTACCGTCGGCACAGTTAGCTAGAGCACGCAAGCGGTATGCATCAAAGCAATCAGGCTTGATCTGTAGAATTCGATTGCTGCCTTCGATTGCCTGTGCATAGTCCTTGCTCTTGATGAATAAACCCACCCGTCCAATACGGGCAAGCAAATTTGTCGGGTCTCTTCTGATCAATGTGTTGAAATCTTCCAGCGCTTTAGGCACGTCACCCAAGCGGGTTTCGGCTACGGCGCGATAGAAATATGCTGCCGTAGTGCCATTCAATTTGATTGCAGTGCTCAACTCGACCTGTGCAAGACCGTTATTGCCGCTCTTCAAAGCTTTCAGACCGGATTCAAATTTGTTATGCGAAGTAGTTATGTTGAAAACTTGTTGGCCTAGAGCTAAGAAAAGCCCGACACCGACGATACCGCCAGCGATTGCCATAATTTCAATTTTTCGTCGTTCGACAGGCGATAGAGCCTTTATGGGACCGTCTGCAATGAATGACCGCGGATCTATAGCCTGCATCCGCTGGGTAACCAGCTGATTCAAGTCTTGTTCTTGCTGTGTTACATGACGTACTCTTGCTTGCGTCACCGAGGCCGGAGTTGAGACCGTCTGATTGAGCATTGTTCGATCTGCATCGACCGGCTGATTAAGCATTGCTCGATCTAGATCGTCAGTTACCTGTTGCTGCTGATTTTTACCGGACTGTGCAGGAGCGGTGCTTTTTGCATTTGCAAATCGGTTGAAGGTTATAGATGGCTTATTGGCACCGGATGTGGTGCCTGGTGCCGACGCGTCCGTTTTTGGACTGGGAATCGCTTCGAGCGCTGCAAGATCATAAGCAGCTTGGGCCCTTGCAGCAAGTTGCTCGTTAGTCTCAACTGCCTGTTGCGGATTTGGTGAAGTAGGTGGCGGCGGTGCCAGCCTCGCTTCGGTTGCATAATTGAACTGTTTGGTTTCAGCGCCCGAATCCAAAGCCGAAGCAAGAATTTCAACGACCGGACTTGGGTTGCTCAAGACCGGACTTGGGTTGTTCACGACCGGACTTGGGTTGCTCATCACCACAGGACCTTGGTCGATTATGCTGGGCTTGAGCCCAAGTTGGGCAGCGATGCGAGCCAGATTTGATGAAAGAGCGGGAAGCTCTCCGCCCCATGCAGCGTAAGTGTCGAAATCGTAGTCTTCCAAACTAGGACCGCTAAAATTCAACGCTACTTCGATACTGGTTTCTGCCGCGTCGGACATGGTCGCTTCAAAGAATTTGAGGGCCTCGTTCAGTGGCGGCACAGTGCCTGCTGCGTCGCGAGCACTCCAGGTCAGCAATTCCTCTAGGGGGATGGTCATGGATTGACGCAGCTCGATGGGCTGGTCTTGCATGGCCATGTAAACCACAATGCCTTTTGGAGTCGACAGTAGCTTGTGCAAAGCTTTGATGCCATACTCACAGCTTGATGTCACATGAGCGCCGGTGATTGTGGTCCCGTCTGCGATAGCGATGAATCCGCGGACGTCTTTCGAGAGCACTCGAATCAGGCCGTTAGGAATCTCCTTCGTGCTAACAACGATCTCGAGTATTTCGCGCAATCCGTTTTCTGGTGTCAGCTGACCGCCGAGCACTACGGAGCCCTGTAGTCTCGATGTTACCACCTCATCATTTTGAGGTTTTTCAGCTTCGATGTCGGTTCCCGCCATGATCCTGCTTTTCTGACCGATGAAAACAGCTCACTGCTTCCGTTTATCACTGAATCCTTATTCCACTTTTTTCACAGTCTACAAACAGTCTTTTTGATTATAGAAGGGTGAAACTCACTGCGGTTGCCAAGGGCTGGGCGCTGCTGAGGACGATGGCGCTTGCTAACGGCCATTGAAATAGGCATGTATTGACCCTTTGGCACCTTTTGTCAAACTTCGAAACGTGTCCTCAAAGCTCAAAAACCGTACCTGTCGAATCATTAAGCTCGAAGAAATGTTATCAAGCTGTCAGATGTAAACAGGTTCAGGTAGAGGGACTTTACTGCTGCTATCCTCCGCTCCGGGAGTCCAACAAACTTGGGCAACCGACCATGTGAAGGGCCGGGTGCATGCAGGATAAAGTTAGTAAGAAGGACCGAGTTACGGGCGCTTTCCGTGCATACCCGATTGCCGGTGCGATCGCGATTTTAGTCGTGGTTAATTTCGCGCTGCTGCTCATCGATCCAACTAAGGGAATCAATCCAGACAGTCTCCCTTCAGCCCGGACATGGGTTTGGTGGGCGACACAAGATTTTAGAAAGCAAGAACCCCCAGCCAACATCGCCATTCTTGGCTGTTCAATCGTTATGCACTCGGTCTGGTTTGCCGAAGCGTCTCACCGAAAGCAGCCCGTAGAGTTGATCGTAGATCACGAGAGTCGCGCTCTTTCCGATGCAATTGAAAGACGTGCGCCCGGTACGCATGCGAAAGCATTCAATTTTGGACTGCCCGGTGCGATGATTTCAGATGATTGCATGATCGTGCGCGCGTTGTTCAACGCGGAACGCGCACCGAAGATGGTTGTGCTCGGAGTCAGTCCGCGCGACTTGTTTGACAATACATTTAACACACCTGCAGGCACCAAGCACTATCAGTACCTTTCTCGATTTGCCCCCAGTCATGAATCTGCCGATTTGCTGGTTCCGCGAGTTTGGGAACGTCCTAAGTTTTGGTTGCAACAGGCGATTTATTTGAAGGACAAGGCTAAGCCACTTCAAAACATTGGCTCAGCTGCATTGCGCGATGCTGCCGCTCCGGTGCTCAATCGCTTTCAAAAGAGCCCACTGGACGCGATTCCCGATGATGAACGGTCCCTGGCACTTTTCAAAGACGAATTGGAGCGAGGATTTTGGATCGCCAAACCGGATGCTCCTTATCGGTATCTTGATTCGGCTTGGGATGCCAAACGCAAGGTCGGAAAGCCGAATCCGTCAATGTTCAAGATTCAAACTGCCTGGCTGGAGCTGTTCATGCAGGCCTGCAAAGACAGGAACATTGACGTAGTTCTGGTGAATACGCCGGCAAGTGACGTGGCGCGAGGGACTATGGGGGAACCCACATACCAGCGCCATCTGGCATTGCTTCGCGACGTAAGTAAAAGATGGAACTGTACATTTGTGGACGCCAATATTTCCGGTCGCTATCAACCCAATGATTGGACCGATTGGGGTCACATGACCGATAAAGGCGGACAGAAAACACTGGATGCCATCGCCGACGCTGTGGCCGCTAACACTCAGCTTGTCGCCGATCTGAAAGCCAGTCATCCACGACAAGTGGCTGGCGCGTCTCCTTCGCCTGCAGGTAACTAGCAATGTTATTCAATAGCGTAGCTTATCTGATCTTCCTTCCTATCGTCGTGCTCCTGTTTTGGATACTGCCGTTTCGGGCAAGAACGGCATTACTGACGGTGGCGAGCTACATCTTTTACATCTATTGGAAGCCCATCTATGGCATTCTGATTTTTGCACTGACAGTCGTCAACTACGCTTTCGGACTACTTTTAGAGAAATTCCCGAATCACAAGAAGCTGGTGCTGACTGTAGGTGTATTAGCGAACGTTTTTGTTTTGGGTTACTTCAAGTACACTAACTTTGCTATAGAACTAGCCAATAACATTGTGTCCATCGTCGGAGTGCACAATCCACCGGCGTCATTCAACATCATTTTGCCTTTGGGCATCTCGTTCTTCACGTTTGAATTCGTCCACTATCTGGTGGATGTGTACCGTGGCGGCAAGCCTGTGAAAGGCTTTCTGGACTTCACCTTATTTGCTGCATTCTTTCCCACACAAATCGCCGGACCGATCAAACGCTATCAGGACTTCGTACCGCAGTTGCATGAACCACAGAAGCTGGACAGAAAAGGCTTCAATGAAGGTATCGAACTAATCATTTTCGGTTTATTCAAGAAAGTGGTGCTTGCCGATTCCCTGGCCGTTTTCGTTGACCGCTGCTATGCCCACCCGCAGTTGCTCAATGGCGCAGACTTCTGGCTAGCTTGCTGGACGTTTGCCTTCCAAGTTTATTTTGACTTCACTGGCTACACCGATATGGCTCGCGGCTCGGCGATGTTGATGGGCTTCCGTATACCGCGAAATTTCAATCTGCCATTCATGGCGGAATCGGTGCTCGACTTTTGGCGTCGTTGGCATATCTCGCTTTCCACCTGGCTCAGGGATTACGTTTACTTTCCCCTCGGGGGCAATCGTAACGGCGGTTTGGTTACTTACCGCAATTTGATGATTACGATGGGGCTGTGCGGACTGTGGCATGGAGCTGGGGCTCACTACGTCATCTGGGGATTCTTTGCTGGCATGACGATTGTGATCCATCGGCTTTGGCAAATTGCCACAGAAAAAGTTGCCATGCTTGCTGCCATTTCGAAAGCTGGGTGGTTCCGTTATGTGGCGATTTTCCTGACTTTCAACGCATTCGCTGTGGGATTGGCAATCTTCCGTTCACCGGACATGACAGTGGCATCTTTGGCATTGGGCAAAATGTTTGGGCTAGTGGCACAGCCGGCCGGCACGACAATGTGGATACCGACGATAATCAATACGGAAAGTTCGGTCATCTTCGCGTTGATGCCATTACTTCTAATCCTGTTTTATGCCGCGCAATTTCTGGTGCACAGTTTTGAAGGGACGCCAGGTGTTATGCCGGAGCCCCGCTGGATGCCTTTCTTCAAGCCTGTATACCTGGCCGGTTTGATTATAGTGCTTCTCGTTCTGTCGCCAGACATCTCGCCACAGTTTGTGTATTTTCAGTTCTAGCTCCAATACAGTTCACTTAACGCTTGGGTGAGACCCCGGGAGCGCCGGCTTCCCGCCGGCATTGATCACCCGGGAGCGCCGGCGTCCCGCCGGCACCTGATTGCCCTTGTGGTGGCAGCATCTTATGCTGCCACGCCTGCGACGATCAAAAGCCGGCGGGACGCCGGCGCTCTTATGATGAGTTGACATTCAAATGTCAGGAATCTGAACTAAGAGTGTAGGTGATCGGACGGGAGAAAACCGCACGGCGCTCAGGCCACACTAAGATCCCGAAAGTTGTTGCAGACTTTACT
>Ga0163151_10003304_pt1 | contig 23394 bp, 24 predicted proteins | sample OliLakLV19MP5IB2_FD_145596 | JGI IMG/M metagenome (GOLD analysis project Ga0163151, IMG submission 145596) | Freshwater microbial mat bacterial communities from Lake Vanda, McMurdo Dry Valleys, Antarctica - Oligotrophic Lake LV.19.MP5.IB-2 | ecosystem: Environmental > Aquatic > Freshwater >... | reverse complement strand
CACGGTCGCCGTGAGTTCGTGAGTGTGGCGCCGAGCTTCCCCGCCGAATGTCGGCACGTGCTCGACTCCCTCGGCGAGGTCTACCGCTTTGACGCCGAGGCCAGGGAGCTCGGGCTGAAGCCCGAGCCGCGGCTCGTTCACCATCAAACCCACAGCCAGCCGGTGCTGGCGCGGCTCAAAGCGTGGATGCAGGAAAAGATCGACGGCAAGCACGTCGAGCCCAACTCCGGCTTGGGCCAGGCCATCGGCTATATGCTCAAACACTGGGTGCCGCTGACGCTATTCCTCCGCCAGGCAGGCGCCCCCTTGGACAACAATACCTGCGAGCGCGCGTTGAAAATGGCCATCCTGCATCGCAAAAACAGCCTCAGCTACAAAACCCTCAACGGCGCCCGCGTGGGCGACCTGTTCATGAGCCTGATCAATACCTGCCGGCTCAATCAGATTAATCCCTTCGCTTATCTCCTAGCCATTGCGACTCACCCCGAGGAAGTGAAGGCGTGCCCGTCGGCCTGGCTGCCCTGGATGTCCCGCAGCCGGAAATCCCGGTCGAGTTTCTTCACGATCCGCCCGGTTACCCTGGTGAGCTCGTCCCCAGCTGCTCCCGCCGCCGCGGTGCATCGCCCAGCGCCGCCCCGACCTCGGCGACCGAGATTTTTAGCCATCCGCACGCTTGCCGAAGCTACACGATAGGGCTCCAGCGGCAGTTCGCACTGACGGGCCGGCGCGACGGGATGCGCATCCAATTGGCGACGCAGCGCCTGGGCTCTCTCGCCTTGCCGGCGAGCCTCCCGGTCCAAGGTGGCACGGGGCATTTTGCGCCCGCTCAGCCGTTCGAGCACCACGCTGGCTTCGCCCACCGGCATCTTGCTCGCCAGCAAGGCGCTCATCTCCTGCACCGCCGGGGAATACCCGGCGCTCTCCGAGAGCCCCAGCACCGCGTCGGCCGGGGTGCGCCACTTCCGGCATCGCCGGCAATACCCGCGACTGCGCTGCACCGTGATCTCTCCAAATCGCGAGGTGAAGCTGCGCTCGTGCCCATGGGACACCCTCGTGAGCGCCCGCTGACACAACGCACATACCGGCCGGGCCGCGTCCGCCTTCTTCTGTGCCCCCGCCTCGACCGCCTGCCGCAACAACTCCTGCCCCTGCCTGCCCACCTCCGCCTCCAGGTGCCGAGGTTCTCCTGCGCACTGTCCACAAACCGCTCCACCTCATCCTCCAACGCGACGGCCAAACTGGCCGCAGTCACGCACAGCCGCCGTGCGCACGCCCCTCTTGTCTCCGCCTTCACGGCGGCCTCCACGCATTTCAGGCTCATGCCTCCATTTTATCATGCCATTCAAGAAACTGAGATGCGCCCGTACTTGCGGTGTTGAGCGCTTACGAATTGACCGGGCTGCAATCTTCGGTAGCTTGAAAACGGTACCGTCTTCAACCAATGCCCCCGACCTGTCAAGATTTCGGACAAATGTACTTGGACATCCATGAACGCCCCGGTCAGGACAGTCGAAGTCCAGCATCAAAGCGACTGTCAGTGGAGATGCGGTTTGATTATCATGTTTATCCATGGGTGGCAGGCATAACACCGGCAGGGCGGGCAAGGCTGTGGCCTGCCTGTTTCAGAATCCGAAAGAGTTAGTCTCTATTTCTAAAAATGCATTGTGTCTTCTAAAGTGGATGTGGTGAAGCAAATAGCGCTTATTGTGGAGTCATCCGGCGCGTACGGGCGCGGATTGCTCCGGGGTGTAGCTCGTTTCATACACTCGACCCGAGAATGGTCCGTTCATCTACCCATCCGCACAATTAGCGACGAGATTCCGGATAAGTTGGCCTTAGATGACTGTGACGGAGTTATGTTACGCACAGACAATCCTCACGCCATAGAGCGCGTTCGCAGACTTCGAGTACCCACGGTTGCGCTCTATGACTCAAGCGATCTAAGCGAGTTCCCTACTGTGACCAGCGACGAGTGTGCGGTGGCTCAGATGGCATTTGACCATTTCCTAGAGCGTGGTTTTAAGAAGATCGCGTACTGCGGAGTTCACGGAGCAAGATTTTCCAATCAGCGCGAGCTAGCTTTCGTGTCAATCGTCAATCAACATGGACTCCAATGTAAAGTGTATCGAGCGTGCCATCCGGAAACCAGGAGTTTGCTGATATCCTCCTTACAAGGCGCCGCAGTTTGTGATGAAACAGAGCTGGGGGCGTGGATTCGCACCCTTTCAAAGCCAGTGGGAATACTGGCGTCTAACGATATCCGAGGACGTCAGGTGCTTAGTGCATGCAGTCGGAACGGAAACATCGTGCCGGATGAAGTGGCCGTGCTTGGAGTAGACAACGATGAAGAGCAATGTGAACTGGCGAATCCCTCGCTTTCAAGTATCATTCATGCGACGGAGAAGATTGGCTTTGAGGGAGCGTCGATGCTAAGTCGTATGCTAAATGGACAGAGAATTGAAGAAAGCGTAATAAAGCACCCACCGATTGGAATTCATTCCCGCCATTCGACTGATGGTCTGGCGATCGAGGACCGCCAAGTGGAACGTGCCTTGCAGTTTATGAGAAGGCAGGTTGGAAACGGAATCAACGTGGCAGATGTGTTGAATCACGTACATATGTCGCGGAGTACATTGGAGAGAAAATTTTCCACCCTGTTGGGTCGAACCCCCAAAGAGGAAATCCAGCGACAACAGATCAATCATGTCTGCTATCTGCTCGGCGATACTTCGTTAACCATGGAAGCGATTGCGGAGATGTCCGGGATCCATCATCCCGAGTACTTGTACCGTTTATTCAAGAAAAGAACCGGGGTGACTCCGGGTCGATATCGAAAAACTCTCGCGCAAGACAAATGAACCGGCTTGTCGGCAGTGGTCGAACGAAACTGCTCACGGGGCCGAAGTGTTCCGCGACACGTTAATCCTTCAACGCTTCGCGGGAAGGGGCATCGCTGGTGCTCCCGATTGGTACGGAAGGGGTGTGCACAAAACTACCTGTCTGAGTTTCTGGGAAATAGTTCCATTCTCCAATCCGGAGGAGGGTAACCATCAGGTGCTACAAATGATCTGTGCATGCTATAAGGCTTCACCCGCTCCGCCACCTGCAGACCTCGAAACTCCTTGAGCTTTTTGACGAGACGTGTTTCTATTTCCTCGTGAAGTCCCCAAAGATTGACTTTTTCGTGCGGATCCGAATCCAGGCGAAACAAGAGCTTCTCACGACTATTTTCGGGGTGACTCTCATCCGCTATGCTTGGACCCAAGCAAATAGCCTTCCACGGAAACTCAGTTATCGCGATTCTTTCATCGAGGTCCCCTTCGTTCGCGATATAAGAAAATATATCCCTATTTATCCACGGCCGGCGACCATTAAGTAGCTCAAATACGTCAATTCCGTCGAATACTATGCCATCCTCCCTTGTGATGTTAAGTACTCTCATCAAGGTTGGCATAATATCAATATACGCTATGGGCGATTCAACCTTCCGCCCACCGTCAAGCTCTTGCGGCCAACGCACGAAGGACGGCACACGAATGCCTCCTTCGAAAACTGAACTTTTCAGGCCGCGAAGGGGTTCGTTGCTTGACCCAACCCCGTTCCCTCCATTGTCGCTCAAAAACCAAACCAAGGTGCTCCCACCGATTCCCTTTGCATCAAGTGCATTCATAATGGCGCCGATTGCGTCATCCATACATGTCACCATCGCCGCATAGACTTGGCGCGGCTCGCTAAGATGGCGGTACTTTATTTTGTAAGTTTCGGGAGCCATTAGGGGGCCATGGGGTGCGTGAAATGGTACATATAAAAAGAACGGAGCGTCTTTTGATTGATTATTTATGAACTCTACGGCCTCTTCTGCGATAAGGGTTGTGGCGTACCCATTTTCTGGACTTGGATCAAAATTTCGGTGCCAATCCCGCTCCCCATCGCGCAGCTTGCTAAAGTAGTCGATGGCGCCATGATAGCCACCATAAAAATAGGTAAACCCCCGACGCAACGGGTGATATTTAAGGTCCGAATGTCCAAGATGCCACTTTCCCAAAATCACCCTATGCATGTAATCAGCCTCTTTGAGATAATCGGTTAGAAGGACTTCATGCGGTGACAAGCCAAAAGACTCCGAAGGTGGTATGGCTGAGCGCATCAAGCCGAAGCGGATCGGATATCTTCCGGTTAGAAGACCTGCCCGCGTTGGCGAGCAAATCGGGGCGGTATAAAATCGATCCAATTCGACACCTTCGGCGACCAGCCGATCGATATTAGGGGTGCGTATCAGACTACCGTGGTACCCGACGTCGTTCCAGCCCATATCATCAGCCACTAGCAGAACAATGTTTGGCCGCATGCCAGAGGTTTTTCCTTCCGCTCGAAGCATGAATGGACCGCTCAAGAATACCAAGGTTAGCAGTGCGGCGTACAGTTTTGAAAGAGACTGCTTCATGTTATTCATCGTCGGGGGAGGGCATTGAGGGAAGCCTTGCCACGATCGCGGCATGGCTGGCGTGTCGAAGCTTCAAGGTAAACAGCTGAACTTGGAGAACCATCAATTTTTCACCGAGCGAAGCCCGACTATCCGCCAGGGGCCGCTGCGCGCCGAAGGCGATAACGAAATCTCAAGCTTCGCATCAATCGACACAGGAATTTCGGGTATCCCTTTGAGGTTCCGTAACCTGATCTGAAAACTTTTTTGGTCGGTTGCAACCAATCATCGAATACTGCTCCAATTCCACCACCGAACCACTAATGGGACGAGACTCGTTCCCGATCCAGTAGACAGCAGCGGAGGCGATCTCTTCCGGTCTGATCAAACGACCAGATGGCGCCTGCTCGGGAGTAAGGCGACTCATCCAGTCATCCGGTTGCCCTTGTTCAACCTGGCGCAGATGCTCCCGTTCGGATGATACCCATCCAACGTTCAAATGGTTTATGCGCACCCCATCGACAGCGTGTGCATTTGCCAGATTTCGAGACAGCGTCTGGAGCGCCCCTTTGGAAACACTGTACGCCAGCAAGGTGGGTTCACCGCTCAACGCGTTCACAGAACCAATGTTAAGTACTGCCCCTTGGGTATGTCGCAACGCATTGAACGCAGCTTTAATAAGCAGAATGGGGGCGCGAATGTTAATCGCCATGGTGCTGTCGAAAAGCTTGACGTCGGTCGTCAACAAATCGCCGCGAGGTACAATCGCCGCGTTGTTGACCGCTCCATCGATCCGACCAAACGCCGCGAGGGCGGTCTGAACGATGCGCTCTGGCGATCCCGGATCGGCGAGGTCATCAAGGTGCAACACTGCGGCCTTCCCAAGACGAGCCGCAACCTTCTCTCCGAGCGATCGGTTGGTGCCATGGAGGATAACCTTGGCACCCTCGGCAACGCAACGTTCTGCCATCGCCTCACCAATGCCGGTCGTGCTTCCAGTAATAATTATCACTTTGTCTTTCAAACGCATAGTTGCACCTCTCCTAACTCGATATTTGACATTGCTGTTAACACACCCTTGTGGATTGAGCCTGCGATAAAGTCGGCCTACGAACCATTGGACGAATTTTTTCCTGTTTTAACGAGGTATTTACATGATTTAAAGCACATGGCCTATCGGCGTCTTATGAGTGTGATAGCTCTCATATCCATCACAGAACTCCCCGGCACCTTCAGCGCCCGGAAAGTCAGATTGCCTCGCCCTTGCGTCATTCGCAGTGTGCCGGCATCAAGATCCTTGAATGGTTTCAATTGCGACTCACCCGGTTTTCGAGGCACCGTATCCTGATTATCGAAAAGAGGAGGATCCCAACCTGGCGAAACTTGAAAAGTGCGTGCTTCATCGAGAAACCGGACCTCTACGATCGATCCCGTATCCTGAATCGGGCAGGTATAATGCACAATGACATCATAATCCCCAGAAGAAACAACTTCGATACTCCACGAGATGGTGTCCTGGGTGTTCCTCCAGTTGACAAAATATGAAGAATTGGGGGCAGTAGAACTGCGGCGGACTCCGCCACTCGGAATACCATCTCGCGCAGGCAGCCAAGTGCGCGGCCACTCTCTATATCCAACTCCGAATGGTCTGGAGTCCATGTCCGTCGGCTTCGGCAGCCTGGGCTGGGACGTTCCATATACATCCAATCGAGCCGCCGCTGCGGCCGCCTTCAGCTCTGTTGCCGTTGTCGTTGCTTGTAGATTTACAGGCCATCGCTGGCCCGGGTCGGAAATCATGTTGTACAGCTGCCCATTTGCGTCGAGCCTATGGGTCTCGGAGCGAACGCTCACGCTACCCCTCAGGAAGGAAAAGATCAGTCGATCTTGCCACTCGGAATCCTTTTGGGTCAATAATGGACTAATATCCATACCATCAAATCGCTTTTCCCCCACGCGTTCTATTCCGGCAAGCTTGATGAGTGTCGGAAACAAGTCAATCACACCCGTAATTTTAGATACCTTCAAGGAGGAAAGTAATTGGGCGGGCCAACGGATGAAGCATGGGGACCGCACTCCGCCTTCGTCGAGGCTGCCCTTGCGGCCCTTCATTCCCCCGTTCCACCGCGGTGAATTCGGCCCGTTGTCCGTGAAATATATGACAATCGTGTTCCTGGCAAGTTGTCCATCGTCAAGGGCTCTCAGAACCCGGCCCACGTTCCAATCCTGGTTCTCCATCATCGCTAAAACGCACCGCGTCCAGTCGTCATATTGAGAGTAATCAGTCAATTGCATGTCAGGCTGCGTCTCTCGCTGGGTAATCTTCATATCCCTGAACTTCTCCCAAAACCTGTTCGGGACAGCCCAAGGGGAGTGAGGTGTTGTGAAGGGTATGACACAAAAAAACGGCTCGTCCCTCCGGGTCGCAATGAACTCGATCGCCTTGTCCGTGCAAATGTCCACTATATAACCATCCGTCCTGCCAAAGGTGCCGTTGTCCTCAAGGATCGGGTCGAAATACTCTCCCCAATGTCCCTCAGTATGACCAACAAACTTCTCGAATCCCCGAGCATTCGGATGATAGGGCCATTGAGATCCGTTGTGCCACTTTCCGAAGAGACCTGTCGCATAACCTGCCTGCTTGAACGAATCACCAATCGTGCGCTCGTCCAGGTTTACTCGCTCCTGCCCCAAGGTTGCTCCGTTGACACCTGTTCTTGGATGGTACCGTCCGGTTAAGAACTCAGCTCGTGTGGGAGAACAGATCGGTGTTACATAAAACTTTTCGAGTGACACCCCGTCCTGCTTTATCGAATCAATATTTGGGGTTTCAAGATGGATGTTCCCCGATGCACTATAGTCGCCCCAGCCTGCGTCGTCAGCCAGGAAGATCAACACATTCGGTCGAGCGTTTGAATCCACACTCAGCGTCAGAACTTGAATAAGAAAAACACTAACAAATTTAAAGTTCAGCAGCAGCTCGCGCCACTTGCGCTGTAGATCGCTCGGATTCATTATCGTTGAATAGTACCAGTACAGTACGTCGATAGTCGAGTTTTATGTAAAAGTACAATGTTGGTGAATGGATCCATTGTGGTCTGCGCCGAACGATGTGCTATTGCGACGAGCTAAATGGCAAAAAGATATCATATATTATTTGGTGTCTGGTCGCCACTATTATCATATGAAACACCTGTTGGTCCCAGCCTTTGCAGCGGTCGGCCAAACAGTTTATACTTATTCGGAGACAGTACACCAATTATGGATTGTGTCATTGTCTTCAGTATGTGTTCTGCCGTGGGTGCTCTGCATTAACAACATTTTTCATTTGAACCGATCGCTCGGCAAAGTATCGCGCCTCGTGGCCTGATTTTCAATGACCTTATGCGTCAATTGACTGCGTTTTTCCGTCATTGGTCGAGGAATCATTTCCCGGCACATTTCGTCAAGGTTGGGACGCTGTTGAAGTTAACTGCTGACTATATGTCGACGATTTGTATGCTAACACCCGATAATAATGAAAAGGAGAACCAGGGTACTCTTCTTATCCGGGGGGTGTTAGACAGATTTCCGGTGGCTGAGCGAACGAAAGCCATGTTGAGCGCCGCACGGGTCTCCAGGCGAGTTGCCGGGAATGATCGGGTCGGCGGCTGGCTTGGCTGCGGGTTAGTGCGAGGATGTTCCACCCGCTTGACACCAGGGCGTGCCCGCTTGCTTGCAGTGCGCTCCGATACCGGTCTAGCAGCCCGCTTCCACGACGTCGGGAACCTATGAAGTACCCTGCTGCGCCGAACGACGGGTACAGTTTTCCTTGTAGGTTGCTGTCCAGCCATTCGACAAAATCGGCATGCTTGCCGAGATTCCATGAGATCGTCCTAAACAACAATGCCGTCTTAGAATCTGTTTTCGGTAAGGAAATGCGGGTTCGCGTCCCCGCTCCGGGCACCGAGGCACGTCAGGATGCCGGCCGGCTCTTTCTGTGATTTCGGAGGACTCACTCGGTCCGGATAACGGTGCAAAGCGAAAATCCGCCGGGCAATCCAGAGATTACTTACGCCCGGCGACCCCTTCGGTATCAAAAATAGCGGATACGCGTCAAGCAGCTTCGGCGATTTTTGTTGATCGGTCAGGAGCCGGGCGATCAGCCACAGGTTGTAGCAGAGCACGCTCCAAGCCACTGCAAGGTAACGGTGAGCGAAGCCGACAGGTCGAAGACGGGTTTACGTTCGATGCTGTCCTGCAGCTGCCGCCAGCCATTCGGCGGGCGCGCGGCCTCGATGCAGTTCCCAATCCAGGATCAGCCCTGCGCACTTTCGGCGATGAACAGGGTGTGGCCAGACTCCACTTCACGTCCGGCCTTGCGGCGCACGATCACCTGCACGTCCGGCTCGAACGCACTTAGGATCTTTTGCTGATCGGGTACCGTGCGTTCGCCAATGATCCGCTTGTGGCCCTGGGCGATCACCTCCGGCAGCTCCGGTATCCGGTCCATACGCTCGATGATGCGCCCGGCCTGCGTCGGTGTTAGTTGGTGGGTGCGCCTTGGGCGGCCAGCAGGTCCGATGCCGGGCGGGCACGGCCGGCGATCGTGCGCAAGAGTGGGTTCATCGCCCGCAGCACCTGCTTGCGCGCCTCGCGCGAATCGGTTTTCCGCCGGGTATGCGTCATCGCGATGCACATCCGGTTCAGGTCGGTAGCGAACGCTTCGGGCTCCTGCGGCATGCGCTCGCGCAGACCTGCCCGGCGGATCAATTTGATCTCGTTGAGCAAGGTGCCCGTCACGCCCTTCACGAGCACCCAATCGACGAGGAAATGGATGTTCGCTTCCAAGAACGTCGTATCGATCAAGCACACGTTTGTCCGCACCGGTGCGCTCAGCCCCAAGTCTGCCGACCGGTCCGTTTCCCCACACATCTCTGTCAGCACCTGCCCTATCCAACTGACTGGTTCCGGACGCCTCTCTCAGAGGCACTTTCATTTAGAGCCTTCCAGGCTCACGATTTCCGCGACCTGTACGATCGGTCATAAAATCCCCGAGCTCCTCGCGGTATTTTTCCGCGAGGGAGATGAGCCGTGCCACCATCGCGGGATGGGAGTCCGCTACGTCCTCCGTTTCACCGAGGTCATTCTGAAGGTCGTAGAGCTGCGGCGCTTCGATCGTGGCGGTGCCATACTCCGCCGGTTTCCCGCCACGGCCTCCCGGCTTTCCGGCGAGGGTGCGGTATTCGTGGGGCAGGACGAGTTTCCAACGGCCATCTCCTGTCACCACGGCCTGCAGCCGGTTGTTGATTGCCCAAAAGGCATACGCCTCGTGCGGAGTGCGTGCCCCTGCATCAGCTGCGATCAACGGCCAGACATCGCGTCCGTCGATCGGCAATTCCGGCAGGGGGGCACCGATGCGGCCGGCAATTGTCGGCAGAAGGTCGATCGTCATCAGAAAGTGATCATTCACGGCGCCGACGGGAATTTTCGCCGGCCAGCGCATCAGGCAGGGCACGCGTGTGCCGCCTTCCCATGCCGTGCTCTTCCCCTCGCGAAGCGGGCCGGCGCTGCCGGCGTGCTCGCCATAGCTGAGCCAGGGTCCGTTGTCGCTCGTGAAGATCACGAGAGTGTTTTCAGCAAGACCGTGGCGTTCCAGTGCGCGCAGCACTTCGCCCACGGACCAGTCAATTTCCATGATCACGTCGCCATAGAGTCCGAGTTCGGATTTACCCTCGAACTTATCGCTCACAAACAAGGGCACGTGGGGCATTGAATGGGCGAGATAAAAGAAAAACGGCTGCTCCTTATGCCGATTGATGAATTCCACCGCGCGTTCGGTGTACCAGGTTGTAAGATTACGCTGCTTGGCCGGCGTGATTCTCACTGTCGATCACCTGGCCGTTTTCGAGCAGGGGAAGGGGAGGACGGAGGGCTTTCGGGTTCGGCACAGGGTGATGCGGCCACATGTCATTTGAGTAGGGGAGGCCGAACGACTCGTCGAAACCGTGATGGGGGGGAAGAAACGGCGGGTGGTGGCCGAGGTGCCACTTGCCCGCCATTCCCGTGGCATAACCCTGGTTTCGCAGCAGCTCCGCCAGGGTGGTCTCCGTCGGGTTAAGCCCGTGTTCCGATTGGGGACCCAGCGCGCCGCTGATGCCGACGCGCTCGGGATAACAGCCGGTCAGAAGCGCGGCGCGCGACGCCGAGCACACGGCTTGGGCGACATGGAAGTTGGTGAACCGGGTCCCCTCACTCGCCAGCCGGTCGAGGTGGGGCGTCGTGTATCCCTTCGCCCCATACACGCCGACATCGCCATAGCCCTGATCGTCGGTGAAGATGATGACGATGTTTGGAGGACGCGGGGTCGCAGCGGTCCCGGACTGGGCAGAAACGGCCCGGGCTGCCAGAGCGATAATGAGAAGTGCGGCCAGGAAGCGCGTGAATGGTTTCATTGGTCCGAGGGAGCGTTGTTCCGCCAAGGACGAGCCTGGCGGGTGGGTGGTGAAAAACATCAAGTTGCGAGCCTCGTTAATCGAGCGGTTCGGTGGCGCTGCCCAACAGGTAGCCTATGAGATCGTGGAACTCCTCTTCCGAGAGCGCATTTTCGTAAACCGGCGGCACGATCTCGCGGGGCGTGTGCTGAGTTTGGTTCATCGGCTGACGTGATATTTGCGCATGAACTCCTCCATACGCCGAAGTCCCCTCACGATATAGGTTTGCACGCTCAATTCAGAGCGATGGAGCGCGCTCGCGATTTCCTTTTTGGGAACGTCCTTTGATTTGACGGAGAATCATGACTTCACGGCAGCGGGTCGGGAGAGACTGGATCGCCTGCGCGAGGAGGTCCAGTTCCTCGTTGGTGCAAACGGTGTCCTCCACGCCGGGCTTTTCTTCCCTGACGGGCAGCGCGTCCAAATCAGGACAATGAATTTCCGGTGAAACGCCTTTTCGGCGAATCCCATCCACCGCCAGGTTGCGGGCGATTTCAAAGAGGAACGACTTTGCGGAGCGAATCGGCTGCCCGAGCCGGGCCCTCCAGGTTCGCAGGTAGGACTCCTGCACCACGTCGTCGATATCCCTGACGCTGGGAAAGAAACCGCGGAGGTAAGACTTTAACTGCGCGTCATGGGCATGCACTTCGCGGCTGAACCATTCGGTCTGGGTTGCGGATGCCGCCAGGCAAGGGGGCGCCGGTGCTGACGTTGGCGTCGAGTGAGGAAGGCTCATGGGTCGCGAAAGTGTCAGGCGTAGCAATGTCCAACGGTGAGAGGCGAGAGTAGCCGTTGCAGGGACAGCCGGGAATGACACCAAGGTGTGATATATTCCCGGCAGCGATGCTGGTACTGTAGCCGCGTCATCGTCTTCGGGATGGTTGGGTCTGCCGGGCCGAAGTTCCTGCGCTGCCCGTGCACAATCCGGATTTTGATACCGGCCCCTTTTCCCAATCTCCAATATGAAGAATACGACAGAAACGCTTGCACCCTCCGCATCGCTTCGATTGCCATGCACCATGCGATTTCCCCTGACGACCGCGTTTCTCCTGGGTTGGTTACTTGCCTGGTCGCCGGCCCTCTTGGCGGAAAAGCCGAACATTGTCCTCATTTTTACCGACGACATGGGCTATGGCGACCTGGGCACTTACGGGCATCCCACCATTGCCAGTCCGCACCTCGATCGGCTGGCCGCCGAGGGGATGAAGCTCACGCAATTTTATGTTGCCTCATCGGTCTGCACTCCGAGCCGCGCGGCCCTTCTGACAGGGCGTTATCCGATTCGCAGCGGGATGGCCCGGGTGCTCATTCCCAAGTCTTCAGGCGGCCTGCCCGACAGCGAAGTCACGATGGCGGAGGTGCTGCGCGAGGCCGGCTACGCGACCATGTGCGTCGGCAAATGGCATCTTGGCGCCAGACGCGAGCAGTTACCGCTCAACCACGGTTTCGACAGGTATTTCGGAATTCCTTATTCAAACGACATGAGTCCCTGGGCTCAGCCGGACAACCCGACTTTCAAGGGCGACCCGCCGCACCCGCTCATTCGCGATTTCGAGGTGACGAATCCGGATCACGAGCCTGACCAGACGCAGTTGACGCGGCAGTACACGGACGAGTCAATCGGGTTCATTCGCGATCAGGTGAGGCAGAACAAGCCGTTCTTCCTTTATCTCGCCCACGCGATGCCGCACGTGCCGTTGTTTGCGAGCAAGGAGTTCAAGGGCCGGAGCCGGCGCGGGCTGTATGGCGACACGATCGAGGAGATCGACGCGTCGTGTGGAGAAATACTCAAGGCACTCAAGGAACTCGGCATTGAGCGCAATACGCTGGTTATGTTCACGTCTGACAACGGCCCCTGGCTCGGAAAGGGACTCGATGGCGGTTCGTCGGGGCCGTTTAAGGAAGGGAAGGTCAGCACGTGGGAGGGCGGATTCCGCGTGCCCTTCATCGCCCGATGGCCGGGAATGATTCCGGCCGGAGTCACGACCACCGCGTTCGCCACGGCCATGGACCTGCTCCCGACGTTTGCACGGCTGGCTGGCGGGCGGTTGCCACGCGATCGCGAACTCGATGGGGTGGATGTGGGTTCGGTGCTGTTCCAGAATGAGCCCGGCCGCGAGGCTCTGATGTATTATTACTTCGTCGATGAAGTTTGGGCAGTGCGCAAGGGACCGTGGAAATTGCATCTCAAGACGGTCAGCCCGGCGGAAATTGCCGGGTGGGGAAACTGGCCCGTGACCGAGCACAATCCGCCCCTGCTCTTCAATGTGGAAACGGACCCGGGGGAAGGTTTCAACGTCGCGGCTGACCACCCTCGGATCGTTTCGGAATTGAAGGCGCTCATATCAGAACATGTGGCTTCAGTGAAGCCTGGGGTCCCGCAGAAATAGCAGCCAATCGCCGTCCCAGCAGGAACGGAGGGAAGGGCCGGAGGCAAGGGAGAGCTCAGGTCAGACCCCGAAACCGGGCCGGTACTCCTTCTTCAAGAGCTGGTTTGCCGGGTCGTAGTTGGCGAACTTCATCGCGGCGGCGTCCCACGACAGACGACGGCCCATGCGGAGGGCGATATTGCCCAGCAGGGTCACTTCGCTGAAGGGCGCTGCGTAGTCGAAGTGCGATATAGCCGCCGAGCCGGTCTTGCAGGCTTGGGTCCAGTTTTCCGAATGGGTGATGCCGGCTTCTAATGGTGCCGGACGTGGCAGGGAGGAAGCCAACTCACGCATCAACGGCTCCGGTACGATGCGTACGCTTGCATAGTAGGTGTCGGCCAGCACGGAGGCTTTGCTGCCGATCAAGAGACTGCGGTTGGCAGGAAGCGCGCGGTCAGGCTCCATGAAACTGGGGAGCACGGGCTTGAGGCCGCCGTCGTACCATTTCCACGTAACTGGAGGCATGTTGCCACGTGCCGGGAACTGATAGGTGACGATCGAGGCGGTGGGCGCCGAAATTTTGGTTATCTTGGCGCTGGACGCTTCGATCCACTCGGGCGCGGACAGGTCGAGAGCCCAATAGGCCCCGTCCATGATATGGCAGGCCATGTCGCCCAGCGCACCGCATCCATAATCCCAATACCCCCTCCAGCGGGTCGGCGCGAAGGCAGGATCGTAGGCCCTTTTCGGTGCGACCCCGAGCCACAGGTCCCAATCCATGGTTTCAGGAACGACGGGCATGAGCTTGCTGTGATCGGGAGCCTCCAGGCCTTGTGGCCAGCGGGGGCGATCCGTCCAGCTGTGGACGTGACGCACCTCACCGAGCACTCCCGCGCGGACCCATTCCTTTAGGATATGAATTCCCTGATTGGAGTGACCTTGATTTCCCATCTGAGTGACGATTTTCTTCTCACGGGCGGCCTTCAAAAGTCGTCGGGACTCCTCCACTGTGTGGGTAAGCGGCTTTTCGACATAAACGTGTTTTCCCAATGCAAACGCGGCCATGGCGACGGGGAAGTGCATGTGGTCCGGAGTGGAAATGCGGACGGCGTCGATCTGCCGGTCGAGGCGGTCGAACATTTTTCGATAATCCCGGAAGCGGGGCACTTCGGGGAACTTGTCGTAGGTAACCGCTGCTCTCGCATCGTCGACATCGCAAAATGCCACGAGGTTTTCGTGCTCATGTTCCAAGACTGCGGTGCTTCCTCGCCCACCTACGCCAACGAACGCGATATTGAGCTTGTCGTTTGCCGACGGCTTTTGTTGGGACTTCAATAGGGTGGGAAATGCAAGGCCTGCGGCGGAGGCCAGCGACGTGGTCCTGACAAAGGTGCGGCGGGTCATGGAGGAGGTATTCGAGGTATTCATGGGGAAGGAGGGGGAGGATACCGAAAACTTGGAGTTGAATGCTCCGGGACTCTGGAGCTGGCTGCGTTAATTGATCCTGCGATTGAGCTGTTCTTGCGGAATGGAGGTCTGGTGGATTCGGACTTCGCGGATCGCGCCTTTGTACCAGGATACGAGATTATGACGGACACCGAGTGTGGTCTGCCCAGCATTCATGGGGGGGAACTCCATCTCTCCCTGCGACTCCAGCACGCCGTTCACGAAGTTCGACATCGTCTTTCCGTCATACCTCAGCGCGACCCAGGCCCAGCGGTTCGGCGGATGGAGCTTCGTCCGGTCAATCAGAACGTGGCTGCTGGTCGGGGAGAAAAGCGCGGTATCCAGACACCACCGACCATCCGGCGCGAGCCGGGTTTCGATCATGACACGAACGAGCGGATTGGTGTTTTGTTGGATATGGAGGAACCGTTGTTCGGCCAGTCCGTCCGGCGCCGGGCAGATCAGCACTTCGATGGTGAAGGCCGACAGCCCTTCCACTGGATTGGAATGCACGAGAATGGCGTCATCTAATCCGTCAAATCGCACGGCCTTCAAGCCAACGTGGCTGGCTACATGCGCGCCACCGATTACAGTCGTGGCGTGCCCGCCAACCTTGTCGAGGTTGTCGAGCCTCCAGACTTCGGCGGCGGGCAGGGTTGTCATCATAAGCAATGCAGAGGCAAATGTCCATCGACTCCGCCGCACCCACCGAGGAAAGCCGCCCGTGTGCCCTTCTGTCGTGGTGGCCGGCGGTCCAGATGCCTCGGGTTCCTTGCTTGTGCATTGAATCCTGCGTTTCAGAGTGGAAGGAGTCATTTGAGTTGTACTTCAACGATGTTGTTGCGGCGGGTGATTTCTTCGAGGTGATGGTCGGGGTCGATCTCGACGACACCGCCAGCGGGGCGTACGCCCTCCGGAAGCAGGAGAATCACCTCGGTGATTTTCGGCGAAAGATCGTCCGGCGCGGCTAAACCGGGAATGGGTGAGGTGGCGATCAGCCGGCCATCGGGCGTGCGAAATCCTACTTCGGCTGCCGGCGAATTGATCGCACCCAAGCTGTGAATGCGCACGTGCAACGCACCGTCGTGAAACTGGACATCCTCCGGATCGAGACCGAGATCGGGACGCGACCAATAAGGGGTGCCGGGGGATTTCAAGGTCAATCTCACGACGGTGGTGGCGCGCGGCGGAAAGACCAGTGCCACGTCGCGAGAACGCTCAAAGGTTTCATCCCGGGTCCGCAGTGCCTGATCGGCGATGTTGTCGTCATTCGTGTCGATCCCTTCGGTGATTTCCCACCGACCGGGGTCGATGTTCCAACCGGTCATGGTCGCGCGCACCGGGGTGGCCTCAAGGTTGTAGGCAATGACGGTGAACGCGATCGGCGATGCATCCGGAATGATGATGCCGACACTCTGCTCGTTGGCAGGGGCCGCAAAGTTCCAGCTGACCGCATGGCCAGGTTGAATGGCGCCCCGGATCAGAGCCAGCCCGCCCAAGCGGGTGTGCTGGAGTTCGCCAGTGGGGACTCCGACACGGTCGATCCAGAGACTGCCCTCCGTGTTGACGTATGCGAGCAACTCGCACGCCTCAAGCTGGCTGGCATAGATCTTCTCGAGCCGGGTTTTGTCGTATTCAAGCTGCCAGTGAAACAGATCGTCGCGCGGCACCGCCGGCCGCGCGTAGATCCAGGGATAGGGTTCATCGGGTTTCGTGCGGTTGCGCAGCAGCGGGGAGGCGCCGTCGTTTCGCAATTTGAGGACATCGAGTACGTTGGCACTCACCTGCCGGAGACCGGCCATCTCATTGTCGAACAACGGCTGGAGATATCGCTGGTTGCCGGACCATTTCCACGCGGCCCAGAGAAGGTACCATGGCCCTCCAACATCTTCCGAGAAATCGCTGCCCGAGTCATCCGCAAACTGGATCACCTTGGGGAAAGTGGCCCGGCCGCTCGCGTCGACCCGACGATGCGCAAGCACACTGTCCGCGAGCTCGAGCATGTATTTCTTCGGGGCAGGGCTGCCGTTGAAATCGACGAGGAGCATACCCGGATGAAGGATCAGGTAAGAGGGAGGGTTCGTTGCGCCCCACGGATACTCAAGGGCCATTCGGGTGCCGCTGTAATAGGAGGTGCGGAAGTGCCGGTGGCCGGCTGCATTGATCCCGGTGAGGTTCTCGGCTGAGCGGGCGGTGACCATCGCGCGTTCGAGCTGGCGAGGACTGCCGAAATCAAGCGTTAGAACCTGGCCCAGGCAGTTCACTCCCTCCTCGTAGGAATGTAATTGGTCGGACTGGATCGTGGGTAGGCCATTCGTAAACATGCCATTCTTGAACGCCGCTTCCAGCAGGGCTTGAAGCGAGCGTCGGATCTTTTCCGGCTCGCAGCCCATGAGGGCAATGCCGGGGAAGAGATTGGTCATATCGGTATCGTCCGAAATACCCCCGCCAAAATCGCCATACGGCACCTGGCGCCGGTCGATGTACCACATAACAAAATCCCTCACCCGGCCCAGCAGCTCCGTTTGAAGAAAAGCCCAGCGTGGCACGCCGGCGGGCGGTTCGGGTGGGGTGTAGGGCGGACGCGGGGCGCGGAGAGAGGACACCGCTGCGTATTCACGGGCCATGGCGTGCTCGGGATTGACGCGGAGCAAATCCTTGAGGTCAGTCTCGAAGCGCACCCAGAGATTGAGCTTCGGGCTGAATGGATTCGCCTCGACGAGCATGGCGAAGCAGTCCTTGACTTGGGTGGAGCGATCGAGCTCATGCTCGACGCGTGCCTGCGCGCCCGGCTTGAAGATGAGGCGGAGATTAGCGCCCGCGAGGGCATCGGCTCCAAACTCCGGACCTGCTCCGGCGACGGCGATCCACAGTCCCTTGCCTGGCGGCAGCAGGCGATCACGCAGGTCGAGCCAGAGCGTTTTCGGCTCGCCGGGTTTTACGCTAACGGTGAAGTCCAGCATGTCACGCATCGGCCAGAGGGGATCCTTGACGCGGATGTTGATTGGAAACAGATCGCCGTGGGTGGGCTTCACCTGGAGCGCCGGCAGATCGATCGCGATGCCATCAAGACCGGCGTCGAGGTCGTCCCAGGTGTTGGGGAGCAGCAGGTGAACGAGCGGAAGTGAATCGGAGGGCGATGCAGGAGCGGACCGCGCGGGCGGGGGCGCGCCCGCCTGTCCCGGCGTTCCGATCAGCAGGGTCCGCTCGGACGGAAGATGGCGTCTGGCGATGAACTCGGCCAGAGGAGCAACCGAAGGGGCGTCTGCTGCGCCCCCGTGAAGGCGAAAGGTCCGGGTGGCGCTGCCTTCCGGCTCGAGGCCGCTGCTCACCTGATAGGCCGCCATTTCTCCGATGGGTTGCTCCTGCTCGGCATTAACGAAGCGAATCTTCCGGCCGACGATCGACTCGGGCAGCCGGTGGGTGGTTTTGTGACGGCCCTGGGCGCGCTCAAACAGGACCGACTCGGCCGCACTCTCACTGGCGCGCTCGTTGACCACCCCATGGGGCAGCAATTCCATTTTCCCCCAGGCAGCGCCCGCCATCTCGAGGTGATTCCACGGTTCGTCGGGCAGATCGAAGGTAATGGCCTGGCCGGACTCGACATAGCAGTCCCAGTCCGGAAGCGGAAAATAGTCCCTGCGGCCGGGCAGCCGCGAGCGATTGTAGACTCCAGGCCAGGTCGTCTCGCGAATGCCGTCGTTGGCCTTCCACCACCAGCGCCGCAGATCGTAGGCGTCGTGAATCTCGACTTTGCGCACGCTCAGGGCGGCCCCCGGGTAGTAGGGCGGCGGTTCCTCGGGCCGTTCCCATCCGTAACGCATGAACCAAGCGTGGGCGTTTATCGGGGATGCGGCTGCCGGCCGCGCCGGTGATTGGGCCGGATCGACAAAGACCTTCTTCCTCTCGTCCGGGTCCGGGCCCGCAGCTGATGCGAGGCGCGCGACCGCGTCATCCTCAAGCATGTGGTCGTAAATGCGCAGCTCATCGATATCGCCTCCGCGAATATAGCTGTCGGCGCTTATGACGCGGTGCGGGCTGATCAGCCGCGAGTGCGGTCCGAACTGATCGAGAGCCGTGTCGTAGACCGTGACGGATTTCCCGTTTTGGGTCCGGATTCCCCTTGGGATTACCAAGGCTGAGGCGACCGCTGGATCCACCGAGGCATAGGGCGTGCACGGCTCGGTGGCGGCTAGTTTGCCATTAACGTAAAAGCGGATTCCGCGGTTCTCATCCCAACCCAAAACGAGGTGCACCCATTCACTCGGCTCTGGAAAGGACTCGACCGTGACGGAGACGCGCGTGCGGGCCAGGCTGGCATCGGTCACGAACGCGTCGAATCCACGGCCGTTGTAATCAATCCTTAGCCAGACCATGTCATGACTCGAATGATCGGCGTAGGCGACGCGGAAGAGAGGAAACTCGGTCGGCCCGACCGGGTAGCGCGAGCGCCAGAAGAAGGAAAGTGTGCCGCGTTGCGCATAGATATTGCCTGGGGCGCGCCAGGCAAGCTGCTGGAAATTTCCGCATTCCAGTGCGGCGCCGTGGGCACCATCGGCAATTTTTCTGACCTCGGAGTCGAAGGTCGGCTCGGGCTTTCCCGCCGCGGAAAAATCGGCCGTGGTGCCCTGCTCGCCCGATAGGTAGAAAAGCAAGCCCGGTTCCGGCGGGGAAGCGACGACGATGGTGGCGATGGCGAAGGCAGCGGTCGTCGCCGCGGCGACCGATAGGCGGAAAATCAACATCGAATCAGAAGGGGTGTGCGCGCTGGCAGAGCTGGAGAGAGACGCCCCAGGGATCGCGCATCATTACGAGGCGGGTGCTGTCAGCCTGAGGCTCATCGGGGGTGACGTGAGTGGCGCCGGCCGCTTCGAGACGGCGGAGATCGGCGTGCGCATCGGCCGAGACGACGGCGAAGTGAAAACACAGGGGATGCGTTGCGGCATAGTCCGGAATCCCGGCCCTCGGATCGGTGTAGAGCTCGAGCACTACGCGGCCGGTCTCGTCGGCGAGGAAGCGCCGGAAGGGCGGCTCGTCGAGGAGGCGAACGAGTTTAAAACCGAGGTGTGCGACATACCAATTTCCCTGGGCGCGGGCGTCGGCGACATTAAGGGCGAAGTGTTCGAATTTCATGGAAGCAAAGTGGACGTGGTGGGTGAGAAGGCGGAGGGAGGAATCAACGGCCGCACCAGCCGCCGTCGACGGCCAAGACCTGCCCGGTGACATAGTCGGAAGCTGGAGAGGCCAGAAACACCACTGTGCCCGCCAGGTCGGAGGGCTCGCCCCAGCGGTTGGCGGGAATGCGGCTTAGAATATCCTTCGAGCGGACGGGATCCGCCTGGAGGGCGACCGTATTGTCGGTCTTCATGTAACCCGGAGCGATGGCGTTTACCTGCACGCCCTTGGCCGCCCATTCGTTCGAAAGGGCCTTGGTGAGCTGGCCGACCGCTCCTTTGCTGGCGGCATATCCCGGCACGGTGATGCCGCCAGTGAACGTGAGCAGCGAGGCGATGTTGATGATCTTGCCGGAGCCACCTGCGATCATGTGTCGTCCGGCCTCGCGGCAGGCGGTAAACACCCCGTTGAGATTCACGTTGATGACGTCGTCCCAGTCGGAGTCGCTGTGCTCGGCAGCGGGGGCGCGGCGAATGATGCCCGCGTTGTTAACGAGGATGTCCAGCCGCCCTTTCCACTCGATCGACTGCGCGATCAGTCGCTGGACGGCGGAGCGGTCGGACAGATCTGCACCGAAACCGATACATTCCGAGTCGTTGGTCAGGCCGCCGAGTTCCGCCTGAACCGCGGCGAGGCTGCCCGTGTCACGGGCGTTTACGATGACATGGGCGCCGGCTTGGGCGAGACTCCGGGCCATCGCGCGGCCGAGCCCGCGGCTCGAGCCAGTGACGAGGGCAACCTTGCCGTGAAGCCCAAAGCTTTGATCGAGGAATGACGTCATCGCTTAGCGCAGTTCGGATAGGGGCACGCCATCCATGTCGCTGAAAGCCTGATTGTCGCCGCCCATCGCCCAGACAAAACGATAGTTGCCGGTGCCGACACCGCAATGAATCGACCAGGCGGGCGAAAGCACGACGTCGCGGTCGCGCACGATCAGATGGCGCGTTGTTTTCGGCCGACCCATGAGATGGATGGCGATGTCATCCCCCAGGTCAAAATAAAGGTAGATTTCCGTACGCCGGCTGTGTTCATGCGGCGGCATCGTATTCCAGACACTGCCCGCTTCGAACTCGGTGAAGCCCATGACGAGCTGGCAGCTCCTGATGCCTTCGGGGTGAATGTACTTTGCGATGCGGCGCCGGTTTGCCTTGGCCGGATCACCGACCGGATCGGATTTCGCCTGCTCGCGCGTGGCGCGGGTGGTCGGATGCTTCGCATGGGCCGGCGTGCTGATGAAGTAGAATGCGGACTGTCCCTTCGGGCCATTCTCGAAGGCAACTTCCCGTTCACCCAACCCGACATAAAGACAGTCGAGGGTGCCGATTTCATGCCGTTCGGAGCCTACGCGAATGGTTCCCGGGGCTCCCACATTCAAAATGCCGATCTCGCGCCGCTCCAGAAAGAAGCTGGTGCCGAGTTCCTTCGCATGGGGCAGTTCGAGCGGCGATTGTGCGGGCACGGCAGCCCCGACGATCATGCGGTCGAGGTCGGTGTAGTGCGCATTGACCTCGCCGGCTCGGAACAGACCGCTGATCAGGAACGCGTCCCTGAGTTCATCGGTGCTGAGCGTGTTGGCGGCGGCAGGGGAAGGAAAGTAGTGAAGTTGCATGGATGGTATGAGGGCGGTTGGTGCAAAGTGTCAGCTGCTCGTCATTCAACCGCGTTGACGGCGCGGATCAGAAAATCCCTGGCGGCGGTGGTGCCGGGCCGGTCGGTCGCCTTGGTGGCAAAGATTCCCAGAAGATCGGCGTCGCGGTCGGCAAAGATGAATATGCCACCGAAGCCCGTGCGGCCGTAGAAGCGCTGGGGCTCGTCGGGAGCCCTCGGCCGGGTGGGGATGGAGGAGGGCAGATCCCCGGCTTTGACGCCACGGATGGTGGGCCCCACCTCCCATGACGCGCCCCGGATGACTGCCCAGCCCTCGGCGGTCTGATGCGGCACGGGTGACAGCATCTGCAGCATCCGGTCCACGGCGCGCGAAGAGAGGATCTGCCGGCCATTGTAAACGCCGCCATTCAGGATCATCTGGACGAAGATCGCCATGTCGCCCGTGGTGGAATACAAACCGTAGCCGCCATGTGGAAACGTGTGATCAAACTCCAAGGGCTCGTCCGCCGGGATCCAGGCGCCGTCCTCAAATCGATGGGTCCGGGCGATCCGCTCGTACTGATCCGGCGCCGGGTAGTGCGACGTATGCCTCATGCCGAGCGGTTCGAAGAGCCATTCACGCAGGAACGCAGAGAATTCCACCCCGGATACCACTTCAACAATCCTCGCGAGGATATCGGTGTTCAGTGAGGAGTACTGCTGACCGGTGCCCGGCGAAAAGAGCAACGGCTGCTGCGCGACCCGCTCGACGAATGTGCCCAGGGTCCAGTCACTGCGTGATGCCCATTCCTCCTTCGACATGACCTGCTGCGGAAAATGTCCGGCAAAACCGGCGCTGTGCGTCAGCAGGTGAAGCATCCGCAGGGGCGTGGTTGCCACGCTGCCATCAGCCAGGCGCATCCGCGAGAAGGCGGGGAGAACGCCCCTCACCGGATCATCGAGGGCGACGCGGCCTTCGTCCCAGAGCATCATGAACGCGGTGGCGGTGAAGGCCTTGGTGACGGACGCGAGCGGGATCAACGCGTCGGTCCGCAGCGGCGCGCCGGTCCCATGATTCGCGTTGCCGACCGCCTCGTGTGCGACGATCTTGCCGTGCCGGGCAATCAGGTAGCCGGCGAAGGGGTACTTTTTATCCAGCGTGATCTCGCGCTGGTAGTCGGCTGCGATCTTGCTCAGCTGTGCGGCGTCCATGTCCGCATCCGCGGGCTGGGCAGGCGAAAGGGTTCGATCACGCACGACGATGCGATTTTGGATATCGATCGGTTGGGGTTGCGCCTTGCGCCATTCGGCTTCCGCGACCCTCCTGGTTTGATTGCGGAATACAAAGGAGCCTTGTAACTACTCAGGCGGGCAGTCGTTGGCGTTGTAAGGCGCAGCGAAAGGCCGCGGGCGAATTTTTCTAAAGTTCAGGCTGGGTTCTGGTGCGGGAATGTGCTACCGCAGTGCGCGATGGCAAGTATCGTGGTCCAAGGTCGAACGTTGGAGGACGCACATTTGGAGGAGATTCGTGCGTTGGTGGCAGCGCATTCGGATTGGTCGCGCTGGCGGATCTCGGAGGCGCTGGTGCGGCGGTGGGACTGGCGCAACGCGGCCGGGCGGCTGAAGGACATGTCGTGCCGGAAAATGCTCGCCCGGCTCGAAGCCAGGGGACTGGTGCGCTTGCCGGCGAAGCGCCAGCAGCCGGGCAGCAATCGGAAGCGCAAGGCGATCCCGGCGGTCGCCGGGGTGGATGAAAGCCCGTGGCCGGGGCCGCTCGCCGCGGTGCAGCCGGTGCAACTGGAGCGCGTGGACTACGGCACGGCGGCGGCGGCGTTGTTCGACCACCTGCTGGCCCGGCATCACTATCTTGGATACGCCTATCCCGTCGGGGCGAACGTGCGGTATCTGGCGCGGGGGCGGGATG
>Ga0163151_10003302_pt1 | contig 23398 bp, 16 predicted proteins | sample OliLakLV19MP5IB2_FD_145596 | JGI IMG/M metagenome (GOLD analysis project Ga0163151, IMG submission 145596) | Freshwater microbial mat bacterial communities from Lake Vanda, McMurdo Dry Valleys, Antarctica - Oligotrophic Lake LV.19.MP5.IB-2 | ecosystem: Environmental > Aquatic > Freshwater >... | reverse complement strand
ATCCGGTCGCAATCCGTCGGCCGTCGGGAGAGACGCTGAAAAACTCGCCAAATTGCACACCGTCCACTTTGGTGAATTTCTTTTCCAGCAATTCCCAGCGGATGAGAGTGCCGGCGTAGTTGACGAAGAGCACGGGTTGTCCGCCCGGATCGAACCAGAGCGCATTTCCGGTCGGCGACACCTCTCCGCCGGGATGCGGCACCTGACTCGTGGGCCGGCCGTCGAGATCACTAATGCGAACGGCGCCATGCGCATCGAGCGCCGCCAGACGCTGTCCGTTGGGATGAAACGCCAGCCCTTGCACGGGAGCGGGGTTCGCCGCCAGCGTGATGTCGAACAGCAGCTTGTTCGAGGCCACTTCGACGGCGCAAATCCGCCCCGTTGCGCCCCCCAAGGCAATCGCCGATGCGTCGTTGGCAATCGCCAGAACTCGGGCATCGAGCATCGGACAGCGAAGGGCCTTCTCCAGGGATTCTTCGTGCAGGTTCCAGACACAGAGCTGATGGTCCTCGCCAAGCGTGACCGCGTATTGTCCATTGGGGGACAACTGCGCCGCACGGATGGGTTTCTCGTGACCGGCAATCGTTTCCCATTGGTCCCGTTGGCGGTACAGCAGGCTGCCATCCCGTTCCAGAAGGAACTTAGAGGCCGAACCGCCGCCGAAGACTCGTTGCACTGCGCCGTTGGTTTCCGTCGAAATCGCCTCCGGCACTTTCCGGGTCGCAGCGTCCCAGATTTCAATTTGGCCGCGGGAGCGTCCGACAATGAGCGACTTCCCCTCCGCGGTCCATGCCACTGACGAGACTTTACCACGCTGTGCGATGACGGGAACTGTCCCGGCGGAGGGGTTGGCCTTGGGCCAGAGAAAGATTAAAGGCACCAGCAGCACGGTTGCTAGCGTGCCCCAGCTCACAAGTCGCGCCCCCTTGGAGTCGGGCAGCAACACCAGGAGCACAGGGCCAGGCAGAATCTTCACGATCTGCTGAGAGATCGTCCCACGACGCTTCCGCGCCGCTTCGGCCAGAAGTTTATCGCTTCGCGGATGACCAAGTTTGATGAGGGCCTTGGCGGCCCCGCGGCGAACGAGTTCGTGCTCATGTTTGAGCATCAATTCCAATGGCCGCACGGCATTCTTGTGTCCCAGTTCTCCGAGCGCCAGGGCAGCGTGGTGCTGAGTTTCCGGGATGGGATCGCGCAGCAGGGCCAGCAGCACCGGCAAGGACGAGGCGTCTCCAATTCTCGCGATGGCAGCAATCGCCTGGCACCGAACGAAAGACTCGTCGTGTACGGCCTCCTCCAGCGCGGGAAGACACTGAACCTGACGGAGTTGACCCAGCGCGCGCGCCGCCGCACCGCGAACTTCCTTGGAAGGATCGTGCAAGAGGATCTGGACCAGTGGCTCTGCCGCGGGCTGCGCTCCGAGTTCTCCGAGGACTTGCACCGCCTTCAAACGAAGGGGGGCCGCCCCTTCCCGGAGGCTTTCCCGCAACTGGTTGATGACTTTCGGACGCCCTGGAAAGCTCCGTAACGCAGAGATGGCCTGCAACCGAACGTCGGCATCGGTGTCCTTCGCCGCCGCGATCAGTTGGTCGATCGTCTCCGCATGGCCGATGTTCCCCAAGCCCTTCGCGGCAAACACGCGGATTTCGGCGCTCGTATGCGATAGCAGCGCTCGGAGAATGGGAATTGCACGGGGATCGGCCAGTTCCGCCAGCGCTTTGGCCGCCGCGGTCACCACGTCCTCGTCCGCATCGGTTGCGGCTTTCAACAGCGCCAGGACGGCTTTCGGGTCAGGCAGGCGGGCCAACGCTTGACCAGCATGCGCCCGGACGGCGGGCTCGGCGTCGCTCAATCGCTGGATCAATCCGGGAATCGCCCGGCGGTCGCCCATTCGCGACAGCGATTCGATGGCTTGCGCGCGGACGACCACCGTGGCATGGCTCAGGATTGAGATCACGGCCTGCACGGCGGCCGGCGTCGGCCAGTGACCCAAAGCGATCGCAGCGCTTAAGGCGACAGCCGGGTCGCTGGATTGCAGCAAGGGGACCAGCGTGTCGACCGCAACTTCGCCGATTTGTTGGATCGCCTGGTGAACGTGCATCCGCGTTTGCGGATCTTGCACGCCCAGTTGAATCAGCGCGGGCACGGCGCGGGCATCCCGAATCGCACCGAGTGCCTTGACGGCCGCTTCTCGGACGGCGACCTCCCGTTCAGCCAGCAGCTTCGCCAGCCCGGGTACCGCTGCCGGATCGCGGAATTGGCCCAGCGCGGCGATCGCCGCATCGCGGACCTGCGTCCGCGGCGATTCCATCAGTGGGATGATTTGTTCAACGCCCCGGCAATCTCCCGAATCCGCCAGCTTGCGAACCCAAGTGCGGTAAAAGACCGTGACATCGCCGACGATGCTGTGCGGATCAGCGACCTCCGCCACCAGTTTCGCCCAAGCACGTTTCCCCAGCTTGTGTGCGAGTACCGGCGGATCGGCCTGCTGCGCCGGTTGCGCTTTGATCGCAGCCACCAAAGCCAACAGCCGTTGCTGATCGGCAATCGACCTTAGCTTGATCGATGCGGAGTGATTGACGGTCGCGGCCTCCGTCGCAGTGCTGATTGCCTGCGCAGTCTGAACGTGACTGGAAGCCGTCGCGTCGCCGGACGAGGCTCCGGTCAACGGCACAAAGAGGGGCGTCTGGCATCGCGGGCAACGAACCTTCTTGCCCCGATGCTCTTCCCGGAGCCGAAGTTGCGTGCTGCAACCGCAACGCAAAGTGAACCCCGTGGTGGCGAGCGGCGTAGAATCGTTCTTCGCCAGGGGCGACTGATCCAGAGCGTCGACCGCGGCTTCCGCCGGAGCAACTTGTGAAGTGGCAGCTTGCTGCGCGGCGTTTTGCGGGGCGCGGGCCAGGGGGGATAGCCGCTGACCGCACTCCCGGCATTGCGGGGCGGCGGGCTCGCACGCGGCAAAGCATCGCGGGCATTGCGCGTTAGCGCCGGTGTGGACGACGGCGGCCATCATCTCCTCCTGCGCAGAATGTGACGAGACGAACACACCCGCGGAGGATGCCAGCTCCTCCACGGGCGGTGTTCAACGGAACTCAAAAACTTGTCGCTCAACGACTTAGTTCTCGAACTTGCCCTTGCCGAACAGGTCGAGATTCAGGATCGTCCCGCAGAACATCTCGAAGCTGCTGACTTCGCAGACGTCGTCGGTGTACCCGTTGACGGCGGCGAGGTTGGAGATGGTCTTGTCCACGGGGAAGCCGGGATTGATGAACCCGTCGCCGTTCAGATCCTTGATCTTTTTGACGCTGCCGTCGGCCATCAGCACGTTCAGCGATCCCCGATGCACGGCGAACATGTCGCGGGTGTCCTGCAGGACGTACCGATACCCGACGGTGACGCCGGCGTTCAGCCCGTTCGTGCCCGCGAGGGTGGTTTCCGCGACCGACAGCGTCGGCTCGTAGACGTTGGGGTTGGTGGTGATCGCCGCCCGGACCGAGGTGCCAGCAGTCGGGAACGAGGCCGGTTGGAAGTACTTGGCCACAACGGTCGCCGCCTGGGCGCCGCCGCCGACTTCAATCAACTGGCAGTTGCCGTCGGTCTGGTTCCAGGCCGCCGGGCCGTCGTTGAATGATTCGCCGAGGCGGGCGCCGATCTTCAGGCCGGCATCGGCCACAGCGCCGTCGGCCGCAAGAGGCGTTTCGAGGAGAATCGCTTCGTCAATGTCTCCAGGCGCCGCATCCCCCAGCATGGGAATCGCCGACGACGGCACGTCGGAGTTGTCCATCTGCCGGCGGGTGAGCGGGCCGGTGGTGTTGCGGAAGTCCTTGAGGTTGCTGCTGCCCACCGGGCGAGTGTTCAGCACGACCACGCTGCTGTTGGTGGCCGAATCGAAGACGCCCTCCACCACGGCCTGCCCGCGAACCATGAACCAGCTCGACGCATAGTTGGTGTTGTAGCCGTCCCGGATCTTCTCGCCGACCAGCGTCTGATCGGTGCTGGCCGTCACGGTGTCGCAGATCCCCTTGTTCTGCCGTTCGACCGGCGCGTTCTGCCCGTCGTTAGAGTTGCCCCCGAGCAGGTCGTTCAGCTTTTCCAACCCGCGGACCGAGTTGGTCGGACAACGCAGCTCGTTGGGCTTGCCGGCCTTCATGTTAATCATGTCGGCCACCCAGCCGTACGTGTCCCAGCACCCGTCGCGCCGGGAGTCGTACGCACCAGAGGCGAGCCGATCGTTGGGGTCCGAATCGGCATGCACGTGCAAGGCGATGCCGATCTGCCGCAGATTGTTCATGCACTGCGTGCCGCGCGCCGCTTCGCGGGCGGCTTGAATCGCCGGCAGCAGCAGCGCGATCAGGATCGCGATGATGGAAATCACCACCAGCAACTCGATCAGGGTGAACCCCTTGCGGGCCGAAGCCCCCGTCCATTTCGTCATACCAGTCTCTCCCCCAAGACTTCCCATCTCTCAGATCCGCACGGTCCACTCCGGCCGCGCAGCCGATCTGTCGGATTACCGTCCACTCCCGCCAACTTGCCCCACGCAGCAGACCGCTGGTCTGAATGTCGGTCTTACAGAAACGTGATGGCGGGATGCGAGTACGGTATCCGCGTCTGCCCAATTCACAAGCGGTTTGCCGATGAATAAACAGTGAGATCGTGAGATGTGAATTCCGCGAAGAGCTTCACGAACAATTCACACGAACGGCCTACATCTTCAGACACGTGAAGTTCACAATGAGGAGCAGTGGACAGCGGCCCTCATTGATCAGAGTGCGATGATGGCGGATGAACTCGATGTCGTGTTGCGGGACTTTCGTCAGAAGGTCTGTGATTGCATTGTCGTAATCCCGGCCGCAGACGGTTCGTTACAGATCGCCACGCCTTGCCTCAAGTCGAGTCGTGAGATGCTGCGGTTGCATCTGGCTGACGCGGCCGCGCATTTTCAACTGTCAGACGGCGGTCAAATTCAGCGTCAGTTGGAATTGTTTGCCAACGCGGACATTCGTCTTCGGACCGAGCAAAGGCTCGACCAGGAGGCCGTTCAATTTGGTGTGGAACGCCAAGGGATTGAGCGACGAGTCACATTTGCCTCCGCTGAAGCGGGCGACGCCTTGTCGCGGCTGCTTCAATATCTCAGCCATTGCGAGACGCCGCTGGGCACGAATCGGACGCAGCAGCAGCCGATCCGCACCCGAGAGCAAGTGCTGGATCTGCTAGCCCACTTGTTTGGAGCGCGCGCGTCAGAACTGATTGACATCGGTGCGCCAGCCGACTGCCGCTCCCAGGGCCTGCGCCCGATTCGGATTCAGTCAGCCCCTCCGTGGGACGTGCTGGTGATCGAGACCGATGTCGATGCGAAGCACGCCATCGAATACTGCGCCGAGCGCGCTTCGCATCGGCAACTCCGGAAGATCCTGGCCATCTACGAGAATCAGTTGCGCATCAATCGCAAGTTGGTCGCGCGACTGTCGGATGATGTCGACAAGCAATTCTCATCGATCCAGGACACGCAGCGCATCCTGGCATTCTTGGAGACGATTTCCCGAGCCCCTGAGTGAATCGTCCGGAAGTCGGAGGGCCTTTACGAGATCACGCCCGCCTTCAGTGATAGGCGCAGATCTCCTCATCGTATCTTCGCCGAAGGTTCATCCGGTCTTCATATTCTCTCGGAACAATTGCCGCGCTCCCTGTCGAGACGGTCTCAGCTCGGATTCTCCTCGTTCGCGCATTATTCCCAGGAAGTTATCAAGGAGTGATTCGATGTCCGCTCACAAGCGTGGTTTCACACTGATCGAGTTGCTGGTGGTGATCGCCATCATCGCGATCCTGATCGCCCTACTGCTTCCCGCCGTGCAGCAGGCTCGGGAAGCGGCGCGCCGGGGACAGTGCCGGAATAATCTCAAGCAACTCGGACTCGCCCTGCACAATTACCATGACACCATGAACGTGTTTCCGCCGGGAAGCCTGGCCTTGAGTTACACGGGGGTCGCTTACGCGCCGCCGATGGCAGAGCCGGGCCGCACCGCGGTGGCCGGGGGGTGGGGGTGGTCGGTGTTCGTGTTGCCGTACATCGATCAAGGCCCGCTCTACAATGCGTTGGCCCCCAATGGGAGCAACTTTCCGACTTCTCCCACCACGCTGACGAAGACAGTTCTCCCGGTTTATCTCTGTCCCTCCGATCCGAGCGGAAACATTGTCACGTCCACCGCTATGGGCGGCGACGGAGCCGGGAACGGACATGCCAAGTCGAGCTATCCCGCCATGTACGGCAGCACCGCCGTGGATTACGTGAACAATTCGGCCCGGAACACGCGGGGGATCTTCTGGTACAACAGCAACACGCGCATTCGTGACATCACCGACGGAGCCAGCAACACCATCATGGTCACCGAGCGCCTGTGGGACGGCCGCGATTCGGAAACTCGCCGGGGCGCGATCTGGGCCGGCAAATGTCCCGGAGCGGCGACTCCTTTGAACTCCGGCAACAAGTATTCCAACTTGGTTCGCGCCCAGAATCATCCGGACTGGATCATCAAGGGCAATAACAACAACTCGGCGATGAGTATGCACGTCGGCGGCGTCCACTTCGTGCTGGGTGACGGCGCCGTTCGCTTCATCAGCGAAAACACCGACGGTCTCACGTATCAGCGCCTCGCCCAAATGGCTGATGGCGAAATCTTGGGCGAATTCTAAGCGACGCACCCTTCGATCGTGCGGAAGTGCCGGACCGCAAAAACTTATCGAGTGGCAATCATTGCGGGTGATTCTGCCAACTACCTCGACCACTACGCTTCATACGTAGCGCGGTTAAAGCAGCGGAATATCAGTAGCTCGTCAAGGCGGGGACGGTTGCCGACTCGCATGTCCGGCATTGCAGACCGTCTAAGAGGACAACGGAGCCGACCACTTAGGACGGCTCCGATAGGTCGCGATCATTTCTGTGTTGTGCCGGCTCCCTGAGCGTTGCACTACCGTAGAATGACCGCTTGGACAGTGCCGGGGTCTCCTTACAACCTGCTGCTTCGGAGTCGCAAGGAGTTCGCTATTACGCTCACTGAACTGAGACTCATCGCTGCACTTGCCCACATCGGCGAGACCAGGCCGAATGCCGCCAAGGGGACGCTGACTCCGTTGTAGACGAACGCCAGGAATAAGTTCTGACGAATCGACGTGGAGGTGGCCCGGCTGAGCCGTCGCGCGCGCACGATGCCCCGCAGGTCGCCTTTGACCAGAGTCACGGCGGCGCTTTCCATCGCCACGTCCGTTCCCGTCCCCATCGCGATTCCGACATCAGCCCGTGCGAGCGCCGGGGCGTCATTGATGCCGTCGCCAGCCATTGCGACAACATGGCCTTCGCTTTGCAGACGGGCGACCATTTCTCCCTTCTGCTCGGGAAGCACGTCGGCCATGACTTCATCAATCCCCAGCGTGCGTGCGACGGCTTCAGCCGTCGTGCGACTGTCGCCCGTGAGCATGATCACCCGGAGTCCTTCCGCGTGCAGTTGTTCGAGGGCCTCCGGCGTGGTGGTCTTGATCGGGTCGGCCACGCCCAGCAGTCCGGCCACTTGACCGTTGATGGACACAATCATCACTGTCTGCCCGTCCGCGCGCAGTTGTTGGAGCCGAGTTTCCACGGCCGCGACGTCGACATTTTCCGCTTTCATCATGGCCGGATTGCCGATGGCCACCCGTCGTGCATCGACATCTCCGCGAACTCCCTTTCCCGTGACCGACAGAAAATCACGGACAGCGGCGGGGCGAACGTCCCGTGCTACGGCCCCCTGGACAATCGCCGCTGCCAGGGGATATTCGCTCCCTTGCTCCAATCCAGCGGCCGTCGCGAGCAATGACGGTTCATCGAAGCCGGCAACCGGTTCGACGGTTACGAGTTTGGGTTTACCTTCCGTCAACGTGCCGGTCTTGTCGACGACAAGGGTGTCGGCGTTTCTTAGCGTTTCCAGGGCTTCGGCATCGCGAAACAAAACTCCGGCCAAAGCCCCGCGGCCGGTGCCGACCATGATTGCCATCGGCGTCGCCAAACCGAGGGCGCAAGGACAGGCGATGATCAGCACGGAGACGGCATTGACGAGGCCCTGAGCCAGCCGCGGTTCCGGGCCCCACACCGCCCAGCCCACGAACGTGGCGACGGCAACCGTGAGGACCGTGGGTACGAATACCAGCGACACTCGATTGACCAGCTTCTCGATCGGAGCGCGGCTGCGTTGGGCGTCGCCGACCATGCGGACAATCTGAGCGAGCAGCGTGTCGCCACCCACGCGATCTGCCTGCATGACGAGGCCACCAGTGCCATTGACCGTGCCGCCGACGGCCTTGCTACCGACGGACTTCTCGACCGGCATCGGCTCACCGGTCACCATTGACTCGTCCACCGAACTTTGTCCCTCCAGCACGACGCCGTCGACAGGGAGTTTCTCGCCGGGACGGACCCGAATCCGGTCGCCGACGTGGACGTGGCCCAACGGCACGTCCTCTTCCTGACCACCGTCTCTCATCACGCGCGCAGTCTTTGGGGCGAGTCCCAGCAAAGCTCGGATGGCGGCTCCAGTTTGTGAACGGGCACGCAGTTCCAGCACCTGCCCTAGCAGGACCAGCACCACGATCACGGCGGCGCTGTCGAAGTAGGGTTCGACGGCCCCCGACGCGGAGTGAAAGCCCGCCGGAAAGGCACTGGGGACGATTGTTGCGACGACGCTATAAAGGTAGGCCCCGCCGACGCCCAGCGCGATGAGCGTGAACATATTCGGACTGCGATGCACGACGGACAACCAAGCCCGCTCGAAGAACGGCCAGCCGCACCACAGGACTACGGGCGTCGCCAACACGAGCTGCGCCCAATTTAGCATCGCCATGCGATCGTGCAGGAAGGCCATCAGCGCATCGGACGGCAGCAGGCCGGCCATCGCGATCAGGAAGACGGGGGTCGTCAGAGCCGCTCCGATCCAGAACCGTCGCTTCATCGTGATCAGCTCGGGGTCGGGGCCATCATCGGCCGACGGCTGAATTGGCTCCAGCGCCATGCCGCACTTGGGACATGTGCCAGGGCCGTCCTGCACGATTTCCGGGTGCATCGGGCAAGTGTAGGGACCAGCGGTCGCATGCGCGGTCGGAGCGGGAGTCGTCGTCGTTGATGACTTCAGAAACTGTTCGGGATCGGCTTGGAACTTGGCAACACAGTGCGTGCTACAGAAGTAGTACGTCTTGCCTTGATGCGTATGCGTCCCTGCCGCGCTTTTGGGATCGACCGTCATGCCGCAGACAGGGTCAATCGCGGTGTCCGAAAGTACGGGGAGCTGACTCGGCGTGTGACAGCAGGCGCTATGATCGTCGGCCATGCTTTTCTTCCTGGATGGGGTGTTGTGTTGACTGGGCACGGCGCTCACGGTGAGAAGTACCGCGGCCCGACGGCAAACCAGATTCCGATCGTTGCGGCGGCGAGGATCGCGCCCAGTCCCCCGGCGCTCCAGAACCCAAGTCCCAGCCGTTCGGCGAAGGCCAAAGGCACGAAGAAAGGCAGACCCAAAGGCACGAGAATCAGCGTCTCTTGGGCGAGCCGGGAAATGGCCGGCAAATCGTGGTGCTGCTGCCAACTCATGACGAACGCGAGGATGCTGACGAGCGGGAGCGTGAGCAGCAACGCTCCGATGCGGGGCGAGCGCTGCGACAGTTCGGAAACCGCGACGATGACCGTGGCGGCGATGCCGGCTTTGACAAGTGTCCAGAGCATGATGCGTCGATCCCGAGAGTGCGGAGGCGCGGTTGCGATATCAGCGGGGGCATCGCCGGTCCGTCAAGGCGGTAGCGGCGCACCCGGTGTCACTGATGGTGGACTGACCAACGGCGTATCTTTCGCGGCGAGAGCAGATGAGACCACAATGGGATTGGGGACAACCGTGGAAGACGGGCCAGCTTGATACACCTTGCGGCCGAATTTGTAGAACAGCGCCGGCGTCACCAGTTGATCGAGCAATGTCGAGGTCAACATGCCGCCGAAGACGACGAGCGCCAGGGGATGCAGAATTTCCTTGCCCGTCTGTCCGGCACCGAACAGCAGCGGCAAGAGACCGATGAAGCTGGTGCAGGCGGTCATCATCACGGGAGCCAGACGTTCCAGGCTGCCGCGGATAATCATTGCTTCGCTGAAAGCTTCCCCTTCATGCTGCATCAAGTGGATGTAGTGCGAGATCATCATGATGCCGTTGCGGCTGACGATGCCGATCAGCGTGATGAACCCGACCCAATGGGCCACCGACAGGCTGGTCGCACCGATCCACACTCGTGGCCATTCCCACCACGGCACCGCCGCAAGGGCTTCAGCCGTTGGTTGATTCACGATCAGCAGCGTGATGACCGACCCCATTGCCGCCAGCGGAATGTTCGCCAGCACCTGGAGCGCGGCCCGCCAGGATTCGAGACACTTACACAAGAGCAGGAACACCCCGATCACCGAGGCGCTGCCCAAAACGAGCAACCGGAAATTGGCGTCCTGCTGGGCTTCAAACTGACCGCCGAGTTCGACGTAGTAGTTGCCGGGGAGTTCGCGGAGCCGGTCTTCCAACGGTAAGAGTCGCTGGCGGATGTCCCGCACCACACTGACCAGATCACGGCCCTCGACATTGCAAAAGACGACGATCCTCCGGCGGACATGCTCGCGGTTGATGGTGTTGGGACCGGTGGTGTCGAGCACTTCGGCGACTTCGCTGAGCGCCACCTGGCGGCCGGACGGCGTATCGAGAATGGTCTGGCCGATGACCTCGGGATCGCTGCGCGATTCCTCGTCAAACCAGACCATCATCTGAAAGTAGCGGTCGTCATCGAGCACTTGCGAGACCACTTGGCCCTTGTACGCGGTCTCCAAGAGAGCGGCGACATCGCCGGGAGCAAGACCATGTCGGGCGGCGGCCTCGCGTTGCACCTGCAACCGCACTTGGGGAATTTCCACCTGCGGTTCCATTTGCAGGTCCACAACGCCGGGCACTTGGCTCATCTCGGTGAAGGCGTCCTGGGCGGCAATCCGCAACTCCTGCAAGTCGGTACCGAACACCTTGACGGCAATCTGTGCCCGCACGCCCGACATGATGTGGTCGATGCGGTGCGAGATGGGCTGGCCGACGTTGACCTTCACGCCGGGGATGGCCGTGATCCGGTCGCGAATGTCGGCCAGGACGACATCGCGGGGCCGGCCTTCCGTCTCAAAGCCCCACAGGTGCGCGATCGGAATCATCCGCAGCGCGGCCGGACCCCAACCGGGCTTGGGGCGCGTGTGTTCCACCAGACGCACATCGATCTCGGAAGAGTTCACCCCTTCGGCGTGTTCATCGAGTTCTGCACGCCCGGTGCGTCGCGAGACGGCCAGCGCTTCCGGCACTTCCAGAATCAGTTGCTCGGCGCGCCCGGCCACTCGCTGGCTTTCGTCGAGGCTCGTGCCCGGTTCGGTTTGCAAACTGATCGTCAGCGTCCCTTCATTGAACGGCGGCAGAAACTCGCCCCCCATCCACAACATGGACGCCGACGAGATCACGACGCCGATTGCGGTCACGCCCAGCACCCAATTGGCATGACGCAGCGTGAGCTTGAGCACTTTCGTTGCGAATCGCTTGAGCCAGCGAAGTAAGAACGGGTCGCCCGCTTCATCGAGAAACTTGGCACCCGGCAAGAGGTAGTATCCCAGGACCGGAGTGATCGTCAGCGAAATGGCCAGCGACGCCAGCAACGACGTGATGTATGCCGCGCCGAGCGGAGCGAACATCCGGCCTTCGAGTCCCGCCATCGAGAACAGCGGAAAGACGACCAGAATGACGATCAGCGTCGCGTAGACGATGGAGTTACGGACCTCGCAGGAGGCGTCATAGACCACCCTCAGCGCGGGTTCGGGGTTCGGCTTGTGCCGGTTTTCTTTGAGGCGGCGGTAGATGTTTTCGATGTCGACGATGCTGTCGTCCACCAGATCGCCGATCGCCACCGCGATACCGCCCAGGGTCATGGTGTTGATTGAGATCCCGAACCAGCGAAAGCAGAGCACGGTCAGCAGAATCGACAGCGGCATCGCCGTCAGCGAGCTGATGCTCGTGCGGAAGTTCCACATGAAGAGGAACAGCACCACGATCACCCACAGCGCACCGTCGCGAATCGCTTCCACCACGTTGTGGACCGCAGCTTCGATGAAGTCGGCTTGCTTGAAGATCCGGCGTTCGATGACAACCCCCTCCGGCAGGTCTTCGGCCATCTGATCGAGAACATCCGAGATGGCTGCGTCCAACGTCAGCGTGTCGGCCCCCGGCTGCTTCTGGACGGTCATCATCACGGCCGGGCCGCCGACCACTCGGTCGCCCTCTTTGACCTGCACGCTCCCATCACCCCGTTTCACGGGTCCATCGAACCGCACGTCGGCGACATCCTTGATGAGGACCGGCCGCGGTTCGCGCCACACGACAGGCGTGTTGCCCAAGTCTTCCAGAGCCAGGCTCTGTCCACTGATCCGAATCAGCGCTTCGCGAGGCGGTCGCACCACGATGCCACCGCCGGCCAGCACGTTTGCCTTCTTGGCTGCATCGACAAGCTGCTGCAAGGAGACGTTCTGCGCCGCCAAGCGGGCTGGTGACGTGATGATCTGATACTGCTTGAACAGGCCCCCCATGACGGTCACTTGGGAGACCCCTTCCACCGCCAGCAACCGGTTGCGAACATCGAATTCGCCGAGCGTCCGCAATTCCATCGCGATGGCCGTCGCTTCTTCGGGAGTGGCTGCTACCTTCGTGGACCGCAGTCCCAGCAGCATGATTTCCCCCATGATCGACGAAATGGGAGCCATCACAGGGTTCACATCGGGTGGCAATTGATCGCGGGCGATCTGGAGTTTCTCCGCCACAATCTGCCGGTCCCGGTAGATGTCAGTACCCCATTCAAACTCGACCCACACAATCGACAGGCCGATGCCTGATGCCGAGCGGACTCGCTGGACGCCAGTTGCTCCATTTAGCAGGAACTCCAGTTGGCGGGTGACGAGGACTTCCACTTCCTCCGGGGCCAGACCCGGCGCTTCGGTCATGATGGCGACCGTGGGGCGATTGAGATCGGGGAACACGTCCACCGGCATTTGCGACAACTGGTAACTGCCGCCGACCAGGATGGCGACAGCCAGGACCAGCACGATGCCCCGATTGTGCAGGGACCAGGAGATAATGGCATTGAGCATGAGGGCAACCTATCGAATCGCGGCATAGCCGGTTTGGAGTTGAGGGATGCCGCGGATGGCGACCGTCTCGCCGGACTTCAGACCCGCGAGAATCTCCACGAACAGGTCATCCCGACGGCCGGGTTTCACCAAGCGCCGCTGAAGGATGCCTTCCGGTTGCTGGACGAAGACGTAGCTGCGGCTGCCCTCTTGCAACAGCGCCGTGCGGGGCACGGCAATCGGCACGGAGAATTCCTCACCGCTCACGCTGATCCGAGTCAGGGCGTTGTGAGGGAGCGGAGCGTCGCCGGCATTGGCGGCTTCGATCCACACCGACAGTGTCCGCGACGCATCGCCGAGAATTCGGCCGCTGCGAACGACCGTCCCGAGGCGAACTTCTCCCGGCCGCGCGACGAAGCGGAGCCGTGCGGGCTGGCCGATGGCGATGCGACCGACATCGCGTTCGGAGACGAACGCCTGAACGTAGGAACGGGACAGATCGTGCAACTCAAAGAGGGGCTCATCCGCCCGGACCACATGGCCGAGCAGTTTGTCGAAGCGAACCACCACGCCGTCAATCGGGGCGCGTAAGGACAGCCCGGAGACGAGTTCGCCCCGTTCGGTCAGCCCGTCCAATTCCGCACTCGACAATCCCAACGTCCGCAGCCGCTGATGTAAGCCCTCTTGTCGAATCCGGGCTGCCGATAAGGCGGATTCGACTTCCAGCAGCCGGCGCTGGGGCAAGTTGTCGGCGGCGGTCTGCAAATTCGCCAGCACTTCCGTCTGAAGCTCTGCCTCAAAGCGGGCCTTGAGCAATTCCATTTGCAGCGACTGCAAGTCGAGACTGCGGACTTCGGCGATCACGTCGCCGGCCTGCACGGCTTGCGCGCGGTCGACCAGAATCCGCACGATCGTGCCCGACAACGGCGAGGCCACAATCGACCGCCGGTCGGGCGGCGCGTCGACCATGCCGTCCGCCTCAAAGACCGCCGCAATGATCTGCGGGCCCGCGGCTTGGACTTCGAGGCCGATGTCCTTCGCGGTTTCCTTCGACAGTCGCAGGGAGCCTTTGACGTAGAAACTCGACAGCTCGTGGCTGCCTTTAGTGACGACGCGGTCGCCAGGCAGGAGCGCTCCGCCGCGGACTTCGGCATACACGCCCATCCGCCGTCCGAGGATGACACTCTGTTTCTTGAATTCCGAACCTTCCTTGGTGGCAGCCGTTTCCACCAGCACGTAGCGTTCGGCTCCATCCCGCAGCACCGCCGCCAGCGGCACCGCGAGCCGCCTGGCTCCCATCGTCTGCTGCAAACGAACTTGCCCGGACATGCCGGGCAAGAGTTGTGGAGCGTCCGCCGCGGAGTTGCGCAGCGTGGCCCAAGCCCTTCCCACATGCGTGACCGGGTCCAGCGACTGCCCCAGCTTGTCGATCGTGGCGGACCACGTCTGGCCGGGAAATGCGGTCAGCGTGAGTTCCACGGATTGTCCCAGCCCGACCCGCTGCAAATCTTTCTCCAGCACGTCAATTTGGACCCACACGGTCGCGGGATCGACCACTTCAAACAGATGCTCCTTGGGGTCGATGATCTTGCCGACCGAGAGATCGGCATGAATGACCGTGCCCTCGAGCGGAGACCGCACCGGCAACAGCAGGGGTTCGCGGTCCTCCCCGGCGAGCACCTTTTCCAGCCGATCCGCCGGCAAGTCCAAGTTCAGCCATTGGCGCTGGGCCATCGTGAGCGCGTTCTCCTCTTGCCGCAGCTTCGTTTCGGCTTCGAGCAGACGCTGCGCAGGCACGGCCCCGGACTTGGCGGCCGGCCGGAGTTGGGCGACGAGCTTTCGCGAGAGCAGCGCCTCATTCTGGGCCGTCAGCAATTCCATCCGCAGCGTTTGCAGTTCTTGACTGTCGATTTCGGCAAGCACCTGTCCCTGCGTCACCGAGTCGCCGGCACGAACGTGCAGCCGGATGATTCGCCCCGGCAGCAACGAACTGACCAACGCTTGCCCGAGCCACGGAGCCGACAGCGTGGCATAGGCGAATGTGGATTCCGTAATCTCACGCGATTCGACCTCGACGGTCTCCAACCCCAACGTCCCGCGCGCTTCGCGGCTCAAGCGCAGCACTCCGGTGGCCGGATCGAGTGCCGCCCCGCGAGTGGGTAACGGGGCATGGCCTTCATGACCTAACGTCATTTCGACGAGCAGCAGCCCCGCGGAGATCGACAACAAAACGTGACGCATGTCGCGCCTTTCGCAAAGAAAACGGGAGGCGCGTTGCCTCCCGGCTGGAAAGCCAGCTTACTCGTGATGATGGGCATATTTGCCGGGCAGGAAGTTCTCCCACCGGGCCGTCAATTCCTTGCCGTCAACCGTGATGCGAGCGACGACATACAGCGTGTCGTCCGGCTTCATCCAACCCGCTTTGGCGACGAAGTGCGAACATTTCTCGTCCCCTTCGCCCGTCGGCCGTTCTTCCGGGGGCGCTGGCTCAAATGTCAATGTTTGGGCCTCGCCATCACCCACGGTCGCGTGTGCCGTGAAGGACTTCAGTGGCAGCGCCACGGGCTGGGGGTCTTGGCTGACAGGCGTCTCGATAAAAACATCCAGTTCGTTGCCAGCCTTCGCTAGATGGGCCGTCAACAAGAAGTGGTAGTCGCCGGCGTCGGCGATCAGCATCTTGTCCTTCTCGTGGCTGTGGCCGTGATCGTTGGCCACTGGTGTCGCACCACCGGCAGACGGGGTGGTGGTCGGAACCTTGGGTGACGGCGGCGGGGCCGTTGGCGTGCAGGCCATTGGAATGGCAGCGATCAGAGACAATGCGGATGCGAGGGCGATGGAACGCATGAGAAACTCCCTGAAGAAACGAAGCACTTGGAAATGACGACCAGCGCGGCGCGCAGCGCGATCATCAGATCGCGCGCATCCGCTGGCGCAGCTTCGTCGAGGGAGTTAGACCAGTTGCACGCCGGACCGCAGTCCGCGCGCCGCATCACAGAGCGGCGGTCCCGTTCGCCAGGGATCGCGCCAGAGAAGTGCAGGAGGCGCCCCAGTGGGACACGACTCCTGGGGAATCGTCATCAGCCCCGGCAGAGCGACCTCGTCGCCGTGGCTGACTGTCGGCGTGAAATGACTCAGCACGGACGCGACGATCAACCGCGCTGAGTCGTCTTCGGATTCGTTGCCGGAATTCTGGCCCGCCGGAAACGTCCAGTTGAATCCCGCCAGCCAGACGTGCCAATGCACGAGCGGCGGCGTCAACGACTTCGTCGTGTCCGGCTGGCTTGCGTGATGGTGGTGATGCGGATGATGCGAGTGATCGTGGTGGACGTGCTGAGCAGCCGGTTGAGAATCGGTGACGGGATGCTCGTGGCGAATCTTAGGCGGGGTCACGGCCAGCAGCGCGAACCATCCAATGAACGCCGAAACGCACGCCGTTCGGACGCATCGACAAGTCAGTGAATGGCAGCAGCAATCCATAACAATCTCCATTTTCGCTTCGGCAGACCGACCACGTCAAGCAGCCCACGCGAAGATCAAGGCCCTTCAAACACGAACGGGACGGTCACAATCGCGCCGCCGCGCTGAAACTGCGCCCAGCCGGCATACTGACCGGCAGCCGGCGTATGAACTTCAAACGCGACATCGGACGCTGCGCCGGTGCCATGCTCGGGATGGGCATGGATGTACGCTTTCGTCGCCGCCTGAATGACGACGAGGTGCCCCATCGCTCCCAGGTATGGCTCCAGGTCTTTGACCGGATCGCCGGTCTGGCGATCCTTCAGACGGAATGTGATGGTCTGTGACTTGCCATCGCTGCCAGCAGCAATCGCAATGTCGGCACTGAGTTCTCCTGCAACGACTTCGCCGGGAGCGGTGGTCTTCAGCTCGGCGGCTGGCCGGGAATCGCCCGCAACAGTCAGCGTCGTTCGGGCCGTGCCCGGCTGTCCTCCCGTCGGCTGGTAATCCACGTAAACGTGATACAAGCCCGGCTCCGGCACGGTCAGGTCGATCTTCGCCCGTCCATCGTCCGTAACTTTGGGGTGAAGGTGCAGGAACTGGTCGAGCGCATCGCGGACGAGGATCAGGTGCATCAGCTTCTCATGCGTCGGTTCGAGCTTCCCCACGCGCTGGCCGTCTTGCTCCAGATGGAAAGTCACGGGAGTGGACTGACCCGCCGGCAACTCGCCGGAGAGGTTCTCAAAGACCACGTTGGCTTCAGCGGACTCTGGATGAGCGTGGTTGTGTTCATGCGCCGAATGATCGGCGGTTTGCGCGGGCGGTTGCGGAGTGGGCGAGCAACCTGCCGACAGAATCGACATGCAGCACGCGACCGAAAGAAACCAATGAGCGTTCATCTTGTCGATCCTTCAGCGTCACGATGTTTCACTTGATGTCCACGACCGTGGCGAGCAAGGCTCGTTGGCCGTCCGCCCGGCCTTCCCAGCACACGATCACTTGGTCCTTGCCGGTCACTGTCGCTACGACCGGATCGCGAGCTTCCGATGCGAGCTTGGTAGGTTGCTTGTCCTGGGGACGCAGCATCCACAAGTCGCCCTCGCGGCGACCCGTCCACACCGCCACCGGTCCGGCACTGGTGGCTGCAATCCACGGTTGTTCTCCCGGCCCGAGCGGCGTTTCTTTGGTTCCGCCGGTGGTCAGAAACAGGGATTCTTCTCGACGCCAGACCGTGTCGATGCGGCCCTTGTCATCCACGGCGAGCATGCCGCCGTCCATCGGGCAGGCGTTGAGTTTCCAGGTGCCAGTCCCCAGCTTCTTGGCCGGGGCAAACCGCTTGCCGTCCGCTGAGGTCGTCAGATACATGTCGCGGTTGCCCCCCAGCGAGTTGCGAAAGAGGATCGAGACTTTGCCGGTCGCATCGACGGCAATCGACGGATGACAACACTCGCAGACGCTCCCATCGGGTGAGTGGTAGGCGAGCTGATTTGCCCCCCAGGTCGCTCCGCCATCGGTCGAGCGGGCTACATAAATGTCCGTCCTTCCCGAACGCAGATCGAGCCAGGTACACCACGCGCTGCCGTCGGGACCGGCAGCCATGCCGTGGAGACCTTCCCGCGCGGAAGCGGCGGCATCGTTCACGGAGGTCGGGCCAGACCACGTACCATTTGCGGCGGCCATTCGCCACGCTTGCAGATCGCCATCACGCCCCTTCCCTTGTGGGCCGCCGATGGCGGTGATGACTGGCACCGTCCCGGCCACGGCGATCCGTGGACCACGCCGCATGCCCAATGATAGGTTGGGGCAGCGAAGTGCCTCCGCAACCGGCGAAAAGGTCTGACCGCCATCGTCGGAGCGGCTGTAGAACACCGCGTCGCCGACTCCGTAGGCGAGATGAATCGAGCCGTCCGCCGCGCAGGCCACTTGCGGTTGCTTAAGTGGCTGTTTCCCTTCCTCACGAGCGATGATCACTGGCTCGGCCGCCGCCAGAGGCAGCCACATTCCGGCAACAGACAAGGCGGCGATTGCAAATCGAGCAAGCATGGAAGTTTTCCTTGGCGCGGTCCTAATTGGTCGAGACGGCTGCACAATGACAATTGAGCATCCCAGCGGCTACTTGGACTGCGTCTTCAACTGTTCGACCCGCGAGAGTGTGGCCTGCGGATCGGACAGGGCCTTCCTTTCGCAGCCCTTACAGCAAAGGAACACCGGCTGCCCCTGCACGTCGAGCTTGAGCGGCACCCCCATCGATCCCAGCCGTTGGTGCGTTTGCACGGCGCAGAAGCGTTGTGCTTCTGCCAGCGGACGATCCGCGTCGCCCAGCTTCGACAGCGTGGCTTGAACCGCTCCATCACCGCTTGTGGTGGTTGTGGGGGCCTGGCTCTGACAACCTGCCAGAACCAAGAGTCCGGCCAAGATTCCATTCGCGGTCAGCAGTTTCCAGTTCATGCGATGCTCCTGACTGACCCCACACGGGGCCATGTGAGACGAGTTAGCGGAGATAAGTTTCGGGAGACTTGATGGCGTCGGGCTGCTCTTTGGCCAGCTTCACGAATTCGTCGACACAGGGGGGGCAGCAAAATTCGTAGGGCTTGCCATCAACGACCCAGGTGAATTTGGAATTGGCTTTGGTGTTCGTGATCGGACAGATCTTGTCTCCCGCCTTGGGCTTCATGTCGTGCGAGGCCATGACGCCGCGGAACTTCTGCGCCGCGGTCACCTTCCCATTGGCCAGGATGTCGGCCTCCGTGTACTTGCCGCCGGGAGAGAGATACAGGACACGCTCTTCATCAGCCGCCAATCCCGCCGGCATGTCTTCCTGATGGGCGGCCGTCTCTGTGGTGAAACCGACCCGGAACCGCTCGCCCGCGATGCGCAGCATCGGAATCGTCACTTCCAGTTTCCGCGCAGCCATGCCATCCGGTAGCTGTCCCACGAACTGCGATGTCTTGCCCGCAGCATCGCCTTCCTGGGGGACAGCCGACAGTTCGATGGGGGCCGCCTCCGAATCGCCGACCGCCTTCACATAGGCGGTCAACGTCTGCACATCGACTTCCTGAATGCGGGATTCATCCTTTCCCAGCATCAACAGCCGCAACCGACCACCCTTTTCGACGATGGCTTCCGTGTGATAGCTGTCCAGTCCGATCGAGACGATGATGCCGCCATGCGCGCCCGGCTGGTGCCCATGCTCGCCTTCAGCGGACGTTGCCGACGACGGATTGGTAGCGGACCTCGGAATGATGGCTGGAGACGTGGCTGCCGGACCGACCGGTGTCTGTCCGCAGCCTGGGATCAGCGCGAACATCGCGCCCGTCACGACCACTCCCACGAGTGACAACGTAGTTCGAGAGGACATTGAGGAATTCCTTCGTGAAGATCGCGCAAGCAATGCACGGACCTTCACGTGTTGAAGAAGCTGATGAAAACGATGACTGGGCCATCCCAGCGTCAGTCACCGACAACGGCCAGAGTTTCGCGGGCATCGACTCTGCTCAGCAGAGGAGCCGCAGCGAGGCCAAACGAGTCAGCAGCGCAGCGAATTCACGACGCGCAGAATGCCCCTGCCATCCAGATGGGGGAATGCCGAGGAGCCGAACGGAGTCGAGCGCGCGACAAACAGGCCCTCGGCTCGCATCGAGGCGACGATTGCACCCGTTGAAAACTGCCAGGATGCGTTTGTCGGCCCCGTCGGCAAAGCAACCCGCTCCGTGTCGGCGAGTGCCGAGGACGCTTTGCCCTTCTTGCACGGGCAATCGTGTTGCTGACCATCGGAGCGCTGAGGGCATCCTCCCGTGGAATCCGAGAAGGACTGGCAGCAGCAATCCTCAGCAGCCCCCGCGGATGCCGTGAAGCCTAACCCCGCCAGCGTGCAGCAGCACAGCGACGATCCAGCGAGGATCGTCGTCGTCAGCCACAGCACAAGCAGGTAACGCCACACGTTTCGTCTCTCTCCCGCACCACGCCAAAAGTGTTGCGAACTCTCTCAATTCATATCATCGGACGTCAAGGAGGGGAAGGCCAGCTTCCGTTATGGTCAACGCGCGTTCACAAGGCTTGGAGAGATGAAGCTCCGTTCCGGCCCATCGCTGAGTCGGAACGGAGCAATTCAGTCGCAGGAGTCGCCTGGAAGAGACGACTTCGCACTTTGCGGTCATTCATAGGGGAACTGGCAGTGTGTCGATACCACGGCTGGCTTTACCGCTTGGGCAATTCCACCTTCTCGATCTTTAGCGCCTTCTGCAGCTTAGTCAGTTCCCCGTCAGCGGCTTCGAGATCGTGGACCATGTCCGCGCAACAGGCGCACATCTCGGCGTGGTCCCCCTTCGCAAGCGCCTTGTCGACCATATCGCAATGGCCAAGCACCTTTTTCTGCATCTCTTCGATCTTTGCGATCGCCGCCTGAGCCTCTTTATTGTCCGGATTCGACTTCTTCAACTCGCCCAGGCTCTTCTGTGCGGCCACGACTCCCTGACGCGCGGAAGTGGCGTGTTCCCGCGCCTGCGCGGGCGTCGGCTGTGCCGTCTGACCGTAGTGGTAGAGCGAGCGAGCCTGGCTTTGGGACTGCTGCTGCCACCCCTGGGTCTTCCAGAAGTTGTAGACGTCCCCGCTCGCCTTGCCCGACTGAGCGTAGGCCGACTGGCCGACCAGCGCCGTGGAGCCGAATGCGAACGCCACGAGACCGACCAGAACCATGTGAGAGAGAATCTTCATCGTAAGTCTCCAGAACGCGGATGAGTCATCCGCGCCAATTGGTTGGTGAGACGCCCGCAGTACGCACCGCAGGCGATGCGCTGGTCTCTGAGTGAGGGAGCAGCGCTTCATGAGCAGCGTTGAGGCAGATTCGCGTTCGAGGTTGCCCACGGACTTTGCCGACGGAGCAACTCGACACGAGCCATCAACACAAGAAGCGGCCAAGAGCCGCGCACGTCTCGGTCGCAGACCGCGGCCGGGCCAAGCCCAGATGCCACTCTCGACGGCCATCCGCAAAAGTGGGCGGGCATTCGTGAGAGAGCAGCGTCGCCTGAAGCTGCAACCCGGCAGAAATGCCTTCGGTCGCATTCACCGTTGAGACGGCGTCAGGGAGCGTCGCAGGAATCGATTGGACCGAGCATCCACAGCGTCGATGCGGGTGACCGGACGACTCGTCCGGCGTGGCTGAGTCGTCACAATCGTCTGCCGGACAGCAGCATGCCCCTGCTGTCAGGCCGAGGGACATCCGCTGGAGCAGGCAACAGCAGGGGGGCACCGCCATCGTCGAGACCGGCAACCACGCCGTCGCGACAATGACCAACAGGCGTTGGATCAGCAGTCGATGCGGTTTGCCAATCATGACGTTTGCCCACGTGAACGTGTCATTTCACCCTACGTCAAATCGCCACAGATCGTTGGAAATCTGTTCGGATTCTGCTCATCGGCAGCTCGCTGGTTTGGAAGCCTCATCAGTGCGAGGGCGATGACTACTTGCCGAGGTGTTTGACCATCTCGCGGCACTCTTTGGCGCAGTCCCGGCACGACTTCGCGCAGGCGGCCATTTTTTTGTCGTCCGGGCTCTTCGCGCACGCTGCGGCGCACTCGTCGCAGCACTTCGCACAGCATTCCAGCATCGGGCCGGCAAGGGCGCTCTGACGGGCACACAGGGTCGCACACGTCTTGCAGCACTCGGCACAGTCGGCGCAGAGCTGCGCCGTCTTGGCGTGTTCCTTCTTCCCGTCGGCCACCAGCATCAAGCAGTGCTTGAAGCACGAGTCGCACTGCAGCTGACAGTCAGCGCAGACCTTGGCGCACTTCATGAAATGCTCGGCATGTTCATCCGCGGCGCGGGCCGACTGCCCGAGTGGCGCAAGGCTGGCCACGGCCAGGACGACAGTCATCGCACAAAAACTACGCATCTTCATCTCCCTCTCCGAAGAATGTGGGCCGGCGTCTTCGGCCGCAGACCTTCTGGGGCTTACGAACACCGGTTTGCATTGCGGCCTTACGAGACAGAGCGCCTGACAGAGCCGCGGACAGCTGGCGAAAGAAGGCCAAGCAAATGGCATACCGCCGGGTCATTTGTTCATGTTGATCGCGGCTCGCATTCGCCGCGGGAATTCAGCGAATAATGCCGGAGGGGCTGAGATGAGCGTCAAGAACGACATCACGAAGCGAATTTCTCATTAACCCATTGGAATGCTGGAGACTCTGGTGGCCGTTAGCAGCTCGTTGATATAGTCCGATTCCTCGCGTCAGCCTGCGAGCGCCAGGCGCGGGGCGTCGGCCGAGGCTCGGAGGGTTCGGCCGGTCAGGGGGACGCGCAGGGCCGCGATCCATCGGGCGAGCGCCGATTCGGGCGCAGAACCGTCTGCCGAGACCCCGCCGAAGCCCTGCAAAGCCCGCGGCTTGCCGACTCCGAACAGCGTTCGCAGCACCCGGCCCAGGTTGTGCGCGGCGGTGGCGATGAGGTACCGCTTCGTCACGTCCACCAGGCCCGTGAGCCAGGTCCGCCGCATGCCGCCCGAGTCGCAGACGTGGGCGAACGTCCGTTCGCAGACCTCGCTGCGGCGGCGCTGCAGCTGCTTCCCTTTGCGACGCCGCACCCGCTGCCGGTTGCCATGCACAGCTTGTTTGTGCTCCGGCGTCTTGTCGGTCCACGTCCAGCCGGTCGTGCGCTTCGGCTCGGGGATGTACGTCCGAAACTCCAGGTGCCGGCACAACTCCAGCGCGTCGGCCGAGTGATACCCCTTGTCGGCGGCCACCTCTTCAATGAGC
>Ga0163151_10003298_pt1 | contig 23407 bp, 18 predicted proteins | sample OliLakLV19MP5IB2_FD_145596 | JGI IMG/M metagenome (GOLD analysis project Ga0163151, IMG submission 145596) | Freshwater microbial mat bacterial communities from Lake Vanda, McMurdo Dry Valleys, Antarctica - Oligotrophic Lake LV.19.MP5.IB-2 | ecosystem: Environmental > Aquatic > Freshwater >... | reverse complement strand
GTCTTATGTATTTGAAAATCAATTGGTTAATTCTTTACAAGCAAAACTTATATCAGAATTTCCTTTTGAGTGAAAACTTGTTTGTCGTTTTCGAGGGTCAATTTGTACTTACCCTTGCCTAAATTTTTGATAGGTATGGCCACATTGTAAGTTGTGTTTGAACCCGGTTGCAACCAATTTCCTATGCTAATTAAAACAGCATTGTCTTTTGTGTCGTAAATATTTAATTTTGAGTAACACCATTCGCCATTTGTATAAGCCATTTTTCCGTACAAGCTATCATTCGTTAAATGTATCATTCCATTAGGTGTTTGATGAATGCGTTGTTTTATAACATACCAAGGAATTGGTTCGCCTTTGATATTGCATACTAAATTCTTTAAGCTCATTTCTTTTTCACTTAATGTTGAAATGGCGGCACTTCCATGGTTATTACTTATGGCCCAAATTGCTTGTTGCACACTTGTGCTGCTTAACTGTGAGTAATTGGTGTTTATATACTTTGCAAGTTTTACCATATTGCTATCGGCCATGCTATTTACTTTGTACCCCAGGTCTTTTTTAGGACCGGCATCACTACTTTCGCAACAATATCCAATAATATTCTTGCACGTTTTTGAGTTAGCCTTAACCAAAATTTCTTGTTCTCTTACTACCAATAGATTTTGAAATTCCTCTTTATCGGCAATTAATTTTCTTCCGGGTTCAACCATAATAAGAAGATCATTCTTTGTTAAGTTCTGGATCTCCATTGCCGTTGATTCCCCTTGGTAATTTCCCAAACTTTTGATCTTAACCTTTACAAGGCCATTGTTTATTGCTTGTTGCAAGCTTATCCTGGTGTTTATCTTTGAAAAAGCAAACAACACTATTACTATACTTAAAATGGCTATGATCCTCATAATTCCTCCTTTTTTAACTATAAGTTATAAGTACTCATTTTAGATACAGAAGTGAACGAAATTTTTTCCATAAAGGGTAAGGATGGTTGTGATAAAAAGTACTAATTTGGCTGTATCTTTTTTAAGACATGGAAAGATTTACCGGTATAATAGGCATCATTTTGATCTTAGGAATTGCATTCCTGTTATCGAATAATAAAAAACGCATCAATTACCGTTTAGTGATAAGCGGTTTAGGTTTGCAATTATTTATAGCAGTACTTGTTTTAAAAGTACCTCTTGTAACTCGCTTTTTTGAATTCCTTGGAAGAGGAATGGGCAAAATAGAACAGTTCGCAACACAAGGCGCATCATTTGTGTATGGGGGTGTAATGATAGATACACACGACGGACTTTCTAAGCCTTACGGAACTCCACATACATTCGTTTTTGCATTTACGGTTACCGCCACTATTATTTTTGTTTGTGTATTGGTGGCCATCTTTTATCATTTTGGAATCATGCAACGTTTGGTGGCTATTATAGCAAGAGTTATGAATTTTGTAATGCGTGCCAGTGGTGCCGAAGCGCTAAGTAATGTAGCTAGCGCTTTTGTTGGGCAAGTAGAAGCTCAAGTTATGATCCGTCCGTATTTAAGCACCATGACCAAAAGCGAATTGCTTTCGTCTATGGCAGGAAGTATGGCGTGCATTGCAGGGGGAATTTTAATTGTGTATGTGAACATGGGAGCAAAGGTTGAGTATTTGTTAGCAGCAAGTTTAATGGCGGCACCGGCGGCCATTGTGATCTCAAAAATAATTTATCCCGAAACCGAAATTCCAAAAACGCAAGGCAAGGTAACTTTAGAAGTAAAACGCGAACACACAAATTTGATCGACGCCATTTCTCATGGGGCTGCAGATGGAATGAAGATCGCCATAAATGTAATTGCTATGTTGATTGGTTTTATTGCCTTGATAGCTTTAGTGAATTATTTATTGGGATTAATCTCTCCGCAATTTACTTTGGATGTTATTTTTTCAAAAATATTTTATCCTTTTGCTTGGGCTATGGGCGTTCCAATGGAAGATATTGGTCAGGTCGCATCTTTAATGGGGCAAAAATTAACCATCAATGAGTTTGTTGCATTCGACACATTAACGCATCACCTTGCCAAACCATTAAGTGAAAAAGGATTGCTCATTGCAAGTTTCGCTATTTGTGGCTTTGCCAATTTTAGTAGTGTAGGAATGCAAATTGGAGGTATTGGCGCTTTGGCGCCTGAGCGAAGAGCAGATCTTGCCAAATTAGGAATTAGAGCGTTGATAAGCGGAACACTTGCGTCTTATTTATCGGCAACTATTGCGGGAATGTTGTTATGAGTTTAAACTTGCGTGATAATATTAAAGTTGCTGTTGATTCTATCAAATCAAACAAATTGCGCGCCATTATTACCATGTTGATTATTGCCATTGGTATTATGGCGCTTGTAGGGATTTTTACAGCCATCGACGCAATTAAAAATGGCATCAACAGTAACTTTACAGACATGGGAGCTAACACGTTTACCATAAGAAATGGTGAGTTTGGTGTTAGAGTTGGCCGAAAAGGTAAAAAAGCCAAACATCATGAAGGCATTACCTACAAAGACGCCATGCGTTTTAAAACGCAGTTTGATATGCCTTGCTTAACATCTGTATCAACTTTGGCAAGCCAAACCGCCCGATTAAAATCGGAAGGTGAAAAAACGAATCCAAACATTCAGGTGTTTGGTACCGATGAGAATTATTTACAAACCTCGGGTTACGAACTGGCGCAAGGAAGAAATTTTACAGCAGCTGAAGCAAACAGTGGAAAAAATATTGTGATCATTGGAAAAGATATTGATGCATTATTATTTCCAAGAACAAGCGGGTATGATAAAGTAATTTCTATTGGCGCATTAAAATACAAAGTAGTTGGTGTTTTAAAACCAAAAGGTAGCAGTGCTGCTTTTGGCGGAGATAAAGTATGTATTATTCCGCTTACAAATGCACGCCAGTATTTTGGTGGAGAGAAAATGGATTTTACGATCAACGTGATGGTAACACATATCAGTAAATTGGAGATCGTTTTAGAAGAGGGAAGGGGATTATTTAGAAAGATAAGGCATGTTTCGGCAACTGAGGATGATGATTTTGCGATCACAAAATCAGATAGTTTAGCAACAATGCTTATTGATGATCTAAATAAAGTAACTATGGGCGCCACTATCATTGGTATAATCACCTTATTGGGAGCAGCTATTGGTTTAATGAATATTTTATTAGTAACAGTTACCGAACGCACACGTGAAATTGGCATCCGAAAAGCTCTTGGTGCCACGCAACAAACTATTAAAAATCAATTTTTAATTGAGAGTATTGTGATCTGTGTGTTTGGTGGAAGTATTGGAATTTTATTAGGGATCATTATTGGCAATCTTATAAGTATGGCGCTTGATACCGGATTTTTTGTTCCTTGGTTTTGGATGATGTCGGGATATGTTATTTGTGTTATCGTTGGTTTAGTAAGTGGTTATATCCCAGCCAAACGCGCTTCTCAATTAGATCCAATTGAAAGTTTACGATTTGAATAATGATTTTGTTTTAAATTACAGTATAGTTAAAACGCATAACCAAAGTTAAACCCAAATGCTCGGTAACTGAGCATTGGAACCCCGCTTATAGTTAATTTTGCTGAGTTTGGAGTGGTTTCAATTTTCACAGTTCCTTCAGAAAATTTTTGTAATTCTCCTAAATTTTCTCTTATATTATTACTAGTGTTGGTTTGCTGTTGAGGAGACATATTCATATTGCCGTCAACCGCAACTGCACTGATACTTAACTTTGCTTTGCCGGTGCCGCCACCCATTATCCACCAGTCGAAAGAAAAATGCTCATCAATTATCCATTGTGCACCTATCATTATTCCGCCTGTAAACCCTGCATAACTAACTTTCACATCGTATTTGGTTTTTGGAGCTGGTTGAATATTCATTGGATTATAGGTTGTATCAATATAATCGGCCCGCAAAGTATATTTTGCATATCTAAAGTATGGAGCAATATAAAAACCATGGGGCGCTTGATGTTCTTCTTTTTTGCCCGGATAAAAACGAAACTCTGGGGTTATAGCCCATCCATAATATTTTGGTAATTGATAACCATAATCTGCTTCTGGTTGAAACAATATGCCAGGAATATCCCTCTTCACTAAATAACTTAAGCCCAGTGCTCCCGACATGTTTTTATGAAATCCATACTCATATTGAAGACTAATATTTTTAAAGATCAATTGAGAGATATTTAATTTGATAACCTGATTCGAGGATCCGTCGCCGCCATCATCTGAAGTACCGATCCTTTGTTTATTTTTTATGTAAAGCGGACTGGTTTCTTTTATTTTAGGTGGATTGTGGGCACCTACTTGAAACGTAAAGCATATTAATAACGCTGATACTTTTGAGAGTTTATTTTTCATAGATTAAAATTTTAATAAATATATATATATTAATGGAATATTAAAATTTCCAGGTGTTTTAATAGTAGAAGTGATTAATGAATTTATCAGGAAAAATAGGCCTTTCATCTGTTTATTAGTGAATTGCAACCCTTTGAAATAAGGTATTGGAACTGGAGAATAGCTAATTTAACCTGCTTGAATTGGAAACCCTAACGAACAGTGGAGTGTTTTTTTATTGCCCTTTTGCTTCTGCGTAGTTGTTTTTTATTTTCTCTTCTTGCAATGCGATTTTCTTTTTTGTTTCCCGTTGCTATTCGTGCGCTTGGTTTATCTTTTCCTTTTTTCTTTAGATATGGATTGTAGGCGTCTTTATTACTTCTCCATTTACGCCAAACACGTTTGCGTTCGCGTTTTTGTTTGAACATTTCTTTATTCTGGGCTTCGGCATAATTTACCGAAAACAAAAAACAGAAAACAATAAGTGTTTTAACCAATGTGCTCACCTTACAAAAGTACTTTAACTGATATAACGCATGGGGGGAACTAAAGTTACTTATAAACACAGGCCGTTTTAAAAACTTAACCTTTTTTCATCACCACGTATGTTTCGGGAACAATAAGTTCGTGAGTGCAATAATGAAGCTTGTTGAGTAGCTCTTCAGGGTAGGTATCGCAAAGGCGAAATCCTAGTATTTTAAAAAACTCCGGGATGATGCAAACCAGATACACGCTCTTTTTTGCTTTCCGTGCCAATGCTTTTGTTAAAGCTAAGCCAACTCCTTTATTTCTTTCGGGTTCAATTACCCCTAAGGAGCATAGTTCAGAACAATTGATGTGTTCGCGGATCCTTCCAAATCCAATAATGGTTTTGTTTTCTAAAGCAAGTAAAAATTGAGAATAATGAAGGCTGCGATCGTCGAGTTCAAATTGATGAATGTGTTGCTTTACGATATCCAATTGATCTTCGCTACAATCCTTAATCTCGAATTTCATAAATTATCGATTCAAATACTCAGAGGCAGCAGCGCCAAATAATTTTTGACCATCCTTATACACAACAATGAAGGCATCTGTAATTCCTAGGGCAACAGCCTCTTCTTTTAATTGTTTTGCAAACGTCGCTTCGGTAAAGCTGCCAATATTGTATATATATAATGCGTTAATCACTTTGTTTTCAATAGGCCAGGTTTTTACACCATTGAATCTAGCAGCAACATCATCTGGTACGGGTTTACTGTATGCTCCAATTTGAACTTTAAAGGTTACGCCATCCTCATTTTCTTTTACACCATTTTCTGGGGTAGCGGCAGGTTTGTCTTTTATGTTATTGGTAAATGGCGCAAATGTTGGTGTTATCGCCGACACTGGCGTATTGGTAGCAGGATTTGTTGAATTAATATCCGGGAAAATAATTGGATTCTCATCTTCAAAAACAATACTTGAGTCGCTATCTTTTTTAGCTTTTGCATCATTGTAAGGCATTCGCTTGCCATCAATGTAGGCAGTAACAAATGCATCTTTTATACCCAAGTCAATTACGCGACGCTTGTCGTTTATTAAGCGATCAACATTATTATAAATACCTGCCGTATAGCGATACAATCCATTTGGTAATTGCTCACTGTAAATAGGCGAGAGGCTCTTTAAACGCTCTTTGCTAATTAAACGCGAGTAAACACCAATTTGTACGGTGTATAGTAAATTCTTTGTCTTCTCTAATTCTTTAGTAACAACTACAGGTATTTCGGTATTTGTTTTTGTTGCAAAATTCGGATTCACATTGTCTTTTATACCGGCACTGGTAATAGTTGTACCCATGGTTTTGCCTTCTCTTTCTAAAATAGCAAGTGCCTCGGCCAAAGTGATACGTTTACCATTAAAGAATACAACAACAAAGGCATCAGGGTATCCATTTTTTTGAAGATCATTTTTTACAGCACTCGCATTTTCAATTTTGATAAAATTACCCGCTGTATAACGCGTATATCCATTACCTGCAGTTTCAGCATTAACCGGAGTTAAACCTCTAAATGAATTATTTGGAATCTTTGTTTTAAAAGCTCCAATTTGTACACGGAAGATCAATCCATCCGGCATTTTTGCATCAACAGGAATTGGTTTTGCTTCGGTATATGCATTTTTATTTAGCACTTCTAATCCTTCAATGCGCGCAATTACCTTTGTTCCAGCAGTGTTGTTGTTTGCTGAAGTATTTTCGGTATTGTTTTCTGTATTATTTGTTGCAGTATTGTTAGTTTTTGTATTCGTAGCTATAGCATTATTTGTAGTGTTATTTGTTTTAGTATTTGTAGCTATAGCATTAGTTGTAGTGTTATTTGTTTTAGTATTTGTGGTCACCGCATTAGTTGTAGTAGCATTGGTTTTCGCATTTGTAGCTACGGCATTTGATGTGTTATTGCTTACCTTATTATTAACGGTTACCAAATTAGAGGTAGGTTGTTTATTGATAAGGAAATTCAATTGCGTAGCAGCAGTTAAACCGGTTTTAGCTGCAAGCGATAATAATTTTAAACGCTCGGCAGCATCGTTTGTTTTACTTGAGCGAATCAATAAATTCTTTGATTCCGCATTTAAGTTGATCACGTTGCTTTTTACTTTGGTTTGATCGGCATTTAAATTCTTAGGAATGGTGGTCTTGTTTGTTTCATATTCCATGCTATAAGCGTTGGTTAAATTGGTTAACTCGCTTATCTCTTTTGCATACAAGTCAGATTGTTTTTGTTTTAACTCAGCAGGAATTTCTTTTGTTCCGCCAACGTTGTTATAGCTTGGTTCTTTAACCACGTAATCAGGAACAGCGCTTTTTAATTCGTTAATGATCTCAGTTTGTTTTAATAAAATACCAGCTTCTACTTCGTCGGCATTTTCCATAGCACCTAACTTGGCCGAATTATTTGTTAAAGCATTAGCTTCTTCACGAAGGTCTTTTGCTTGTCTGCGTTTTGTTTCTATTTCATCTAATTTTGCTTTTACAGAAGCTGCAAGATCAGGATTGCTGCTATTTACTGTGCCCAACATATCGTTAATGGCGTTTTTATTTGCGCTGTAATTTGCTTCATTGTATTGCATGGTAAGTTGTGCAGCTTCTACTTTTTTAGCGAATGATCTATCTTCAAGATCTTTTGCCTGATTCAATAAAGAAGCTTGTTCATCCCCTGATTTACTTTCAGCATCCTTTTTTACATTAATTGCTTCTTGCGCAAAGCTGTCCGATGCATCTAATAATGAGTTGATCTTATTTTTGACCTCTACATTATTCATAGAGCCTGCACTGTTCGAACTTGCGTTTTCTTCCGTTGCTTTAGCAATAGCCTCGTTCAATAACTTGTTTTCGCTATCTAAAGCTTTTAAAGCATCTATTGCTGAATTCTTGGAATTATTTGCCTGAGCATTCCTCAACTCGAAATTATTTTTCTCGAAGTACGAATTGATCTGGCCTAATGAAGTGTCTTTATGATTCTCAAAGCTCAAGTCAACACTAAACGCAGTATTGGCTTGTTCGTTAGAGAAGTTGTTTTTTGCAACAACTGTATTTGTTGCTGTTGTATTATTTTCTGTATTGTTGGTTGTGTTGTTATTCGCCGTGTTATTGGTAGTATTGTTCTCAGTATTATTATTTGTAGTTGGTGTTTTGGTATTTGTGTTTGTTGCCACAATGCCAGCAGTTTCAGCATCGCTATTAAGTTTGTTAATGGCCAAAATGGTTTCGTTCTGTTTTTTTACAAGATTAGCCAAGTTCACTAGCTTTTCAGTTTCGGTACCCGATTGTTCTACTTTTGTTTTTAAAGCTGCGATGTCGGTTAAGTTTTTATTGATAACCGTTTGTTGCGATTTTAAAGCGGGTGTAGTATTTATGTTGGGTTTACTTGTAGAAGCTACACTAACGCTTTTGATCTCTTCCTCATTGGCTTCGCTTAGTGTTTTGTAGGCAGTACTCTTAGCAGTAACCAATTGTTTTACTTCGGCATTTACTTTGGCAATTTCTTCTTTTAATACAGCATCGTTAACAATGTTAACTGTACCAAGGTCTTTGTACGGTTGTAAAGCAACATCCGGATTTGCTTTCTTTAAAAGATCTAAAGCTTCGTTTTGTTTGTTAAGGGCTATTAGTTCTTTTTCTTCGGCATTTCCAAGATTACCGATCTTAGCGGAGTTGTTGGATGTAGCATTAGCTTCCTCTCTTATGGCTTTTGCTTGCTTTATTGCTTGATCTGCTTCATTTATTAATGCTTTTGCCTGGCTAGTTGTTCCCTCATCACTTTTATTGGTAGCAAATAAAGTTTGTGCATTTTCTTTATTTACATCAACCTTACCCTGAGTTATTTTAGCACTTAATTCAGAAGCCTCAATTTGTTTTTGTTCCGCCTGCTTGTCTAATACGTCGGCTTCGCTCAATAATTTCGCTTTCTCATCACCACTTTTACTATTGGCATCATTTCGTAAAGTGTTTGCTTGTAAAGTAATATCATCGGCTTGCTTTAAAATAGATTCAGGATTATCAGAATTCTTGGTCAAATTTGTTGACGAATTTTTAATATTTTCTTCGGCAGTTGAAATTGTTTCTTTCAATTTATTCTGCTTTGCATAAGCATCGTTTATTTGCGAGTCGGCTTGTATTTTTATTTCTTGCCCGTTGGTATTGTTGTAGGTATTGAAATTAAATAAAGCATTATCGGCTTGGGTTAATGAGGCTTTAATATCCTTTAACTGATCCATAGCCTTACTTGGATTATCAAGCGAGATCTCTTTTAAATTTTGATTGGTAGTTGGTGCATTGTTGGTTGCCAATAATTGTTTATTGATATCGTTGATGCGAGTGTTGTTGTTAGCAATACTTTGCTGATTTTGTTTTTTAGTTCCTTCTAAATTTTTAATGTCAGTAGTAAGTGTCTTTTTTTCGTTCGCATTCTTAGTTTTTGAAAGAGTAGTTTTATTTTTTGCTATTTGTGCATCTACATCTTTATTGTAAGCAGCAAGTTGATTGTTTACACTAATGATATTATCCTTGTTGTTTGCATCGGTAATATTGATCTTGTTGGTGTATTTTTCTTCCAGTTGCTGACTTCCTGTTTTGTTACTAGCAACACTTGTAGTATTTGTGTTGGTTGAATTGATGTTGGTTTCAGCCTTCGCAAAATTTTCAGTTTTGATCTTATCCGCCAAAACAAGTTCGTTCTTTAAAGAGGCAAGCTCACTAGTTAGCTTAACTTCTTCTTCTTTGCTTTGGGCTAAGTCTGTTTCAATTTTTTGTTGATCACTTTTTTGTTGATTCAAGCGGTAAGTGATCTCTTCTTTCTTTTTCTTTTTTGCAGCTGCAAGTTCATTCTCGGTTTTTGCTATTTCACCAAGTGCCGAAGAATTATCGGTGTTTAGCGTATTGGTTTTTTCTGCGGCTACAGATAATTCCTTTTCTTTTTCACTTATGTCATTCTTTAGTTTATTGTAAACATTCTCCGATTCGTTCTTTTGTTCCGATATACTAGCGATCTGTTTTTGAATATCGTCGAGTTTTTGTTTGGCCTCAGGTGTATTGTTCTTTGGATTAGAAGCGATCTTCTCCAATTCTTTGGCGTATTGATTATTAAGTTCAGTTTCTTTGGCTTTATTAGCAGCATCCTTTTCCAATGTTTTGGCCAGATCTAATACCTTATTTGCTACCGCAAGATCTTTTTCACCTTCTTGTTTTTGCTCAATGGCTTTAGCTATTTCTTCTTTTTTTACAACTTCATCTGTAATGGCTTCGGCTTTTGTGAGTGCTTCGTTGGCTGTTTTTATTTTATTTTCAGCTTCTATTTTTTTGGCGGCACCAAGGTCTTTTGCGTCCCAAGCATCTTGGTTTAATTGTGTAGCTTCTTTATTCGATTCTTCCGCATCTTTTTTAGCAATATCTATAAGTTCTTTATTGTTTATTCCCGTTGTATTATTCTTAGGGTCTTTAGGGTTGATGGTTGAATTGGTATTGTTTTTAGGATCGGTAATGTTATTTGCAATAGTAGGATTATTAGTATTCACCGCGGTGGTGTTATTGTTTGTTGCTAGTAGCGTATCAGTATCTGTATTTCCTTCCTGAGGCAAATTATTCTTCCCTTCATTAGGATCGAGTTTCGATTTTTCTTCTATTAATTTTAAATATTGTAAATAGCTGTCATCACTTGGGGCTTCTTCAAAATCATTAATGATCTTTAGTATCTCATTTTCGTATGTTACGGTTTGTTTAAAAGGTTTTCCAACTTGTGCTAAGGGCAAACTTATTCCTTGCGATTGTGTTCGAAGACCGGGCGTTTCAACTGTATACAAAAGTTTGGCACCATTTGGTAATTGCATCACAAAGCTTCCTTCATCATTTGCTTCAAATGTTCCAACGTCTTTGCCGGTGCTAATATTTTTGATGCTGATCTTACTTTTTATACTCTGTTTAGCATTTTCTTTTGTAACCATTCCTCTCATCATAATGAAATCGATGGGTTTTCGCGTTGTTTTTATTTTTAAAACATCAATTTTACCGGGGGGGCTGTATCTTCCGGTACTGAAGTATGCAAACTTTCCTGAAGAATCTGTTACAAACAAATAATCATCATCAGGTGAGTTAATAGGAAATTCCAAATTTTTTGGTGTGCTCCACGATTGAGTTGATTCATTAAAATCTGACCTAAAAATATCGTAACCACCCATGCTGTTATGGCCTTTACTCGCAAAAAAAATGGTTTGTCCATCGGGTTGAATAAACGGATAGTCTTCATCAAACTCTGTATTAATGCCTGTTACCAAAACAGGTTTCCCAAATTCACCACCAGCAATTCTTTCTTTGTAGTAAATGTCTCTTCCGTTCAAGGTGTTTTCTCCATAACTACTAAAGTAAACTCTGTCGCCGGCTTTGGTAGAATAGAGGATGGATTTATCTTTTTTCTTTTTATCAACGTTGGTTTTAAAGTTATCTGTTTTAACTAAAAGCTTTCCGCCAACACTCGAAAGATCGTAGCTTCTAAAATAATCTGCTTCGTTCAATTGTTTTTTTGTAAGAACTTCCAGATCTGTAATAGTACTAAGTAAACGTTTTCCATTTCCGCAGGCACGGATCTCTCTATCTACCTGCAATTTCTTTTGCATTGAACCAGGGGCCTCTTGTTTAAACAAGTTGTAAAAACGTATGGCTTCATCGAACAAATAATTAATGTGGTACGCTTTTCCTAAGAAAAAGGCAACATCTTTAGGAAGCTCAGAGCGATTGTTGTACGCTTTATTCAAATACGAAAAACTTTTCTTTTTATCGGGCTCTGCATATATCATACAAACGCCCAAGCGGTAGTTGTACAAAGGATCGGTAGAATGATTGGAAACTAATTGCGAATAAAGTTTATACGCCTTTATATAATCCTCATCTTCAAATAACTGTTCGGCTTGCTTCTTTAATTCCTCTTCTGACTGAGCTTTTATTTGAAAGCTGAAACAAGTTAAAACAATAGTTAAACTCAATTTAAGTAATTGAATATAAGATATTGAAGTTAAGCGCTTTAACTTGCTAATTTTCAGATTCATAAAGGTATAAGACGTAAAAATACGAAATTTAATTATAAGATGAACTTTTTGCAGAAATTCATAAAAAAAGGACCACTTTTTCACATAATAAATGCTAAATAGGATGAATCGTTTATAAAGGCTCCAAGGGATTCATCTTGTTTTAACATCAATTGTATAAAGGGCCCCTAGGCCTGAGTTTTTTATTTAAGAAATTTGATAGATTTGCACAACCAAATGAAGCACTTTCTCTACATTTTCATAGCAACGATATTATTAAGTAGTTGCGATCGTTTCAATAAACTTCTTAAAAGCACCGATTATGAGCTAAAACTCACAAAAGCCAAGGAATATTACGAAAAGGGGAATTGGACCAAATCTTCCCAATTATACGAGGAGTTGATACCCGTTGTAAAGGGTACAGATAAGTCGGAAGAGGTGTATTTTCACTATACTTGGTGCGAATATTACATGAACGATTATTTACTGGCTCAATATCATTTTAAGAATTTCACAAGACAGTTTCCTAATAGTAAACACTCTGAAGAATGTTACTTTATGAATGCCATGTGTTTTTACTATACATCACCGGCTTATCAATTAGATCAAACCAGCACCATTAATGCCATCAAGGAGTTTCAGAGTTTTGTAGATGCTTATCCCGAAAGCAGTCGTATTGATTCGTGCAATATGATGATAGATAAATTGCGCACAAAACTCGAGAAAAAAGACTACGATATTGTGAAGCAATATTACAAGCTAGAGGACTATAAAGCCGCCATTGTTGCCACTAAAAGCTTCCTTAAAGATTACCCGTCGAGCCTTTATAATGAGGAAATGTTTTATGTGATGATCAATTCGTATTACCAACTGGCTTCCAATAGCATCCCAAGCAAAAAGGGAGAGAGATTGCAGGGAGCCATGGAAAATTACGTTAAATTTGTTGATTTATACCCTAAAAGTACGTACATTAGCCGCGCTGAAAGTATTTACAATGCCAGCAAAAAGTTAAAAGAAAATTTAAATTAAGATGGATTTCAAAAAAACTAATGCCAATCAGTCTATCGTTACTCGCGATATTCGAAAATTTGACGCAGAAACAGGTAATATTTACGAAGCAGTTTCTATTATGAGTAAACGTGCTAACCAGATCAGTACTGAGTTGAAAGAAGAGTTAACTTCAAAATTACAAGAGTTTGGTTCTAATAATGATAATTTAGAAGAGATATTTGAGAACCGCGAACAAATTGAGGTTTCTAAATTCTATGAAAAACTTCCTAAGCCATCATTGATCGCTGTTCAAGAATTTTTAGAAGAAAAGATCTATTATAGAAATCCAACAAAAAATCCTGAATAATAGAACATTCAAAATAAATTAAACGAGGCAGTAATCATTACTGCCTTTTTGCTTTAAATACTTCAAATTTAAATGCTTCAAAACAAGAACATACTCATTGGTGTAACTGCGGGCATTGCTGCTTACAAAATACCTTTACTTGTTCGTTTGCTTGTGAAAGAGAATGCAAAAGTTAAGGTTATTCTTACAAAAGATGCCATGCAATTTGTAACACCACAAACACTTTCGGTACTTAGTAAAAATGAAGTGATCGTTGATTTTTTTGACGAAAAAAATAATTGGAATAATCATGTGCAATATGCCGAGTGGGCCGACCTTATGGTTGTAGCTCCGCTTACCGCAAATACGCTTGCAAAAATGGCAAATGGTGTTTGTGATAATTTATTGATGGCAACGTATCTTTCGACAAAATGCCCGGTAATGATAGCTCCTGCAATGGATTTGGATATGTACCAACATGCAACTACAAAAGAGAATTTAAAGAAGGTAGAAACAATTGGGAATAAAATAATTCCTGCCGAGAGCGGAGAATTAGCATCAGGACTTATTGGAGAAGGTAGAATGGCCGAGCCTGAAACTATTTATAATGCCATTGAAAAATTCTTTGAAGTTGCACTTCCGTTAACTGGAAAAACTGCTGTTGTAAATGCAGGCCCAACTTTTGAGGCCATTGATCCCGTTCGTTATATTGGAAACAGAAGCTCAGGTAAAATGGGAATTTGCATTGCCGATAGATTAGCGGAACTTGGTGCGAAAGTAATATTAATATTAGGCCCAACTCATATTAAGCCGCAACAAAAAAGCGTAAAAGTAATTGATGTAAACACAGCAGAAGAAATGTTTGTGCAAACTACTACAGAAGCAAAACAAGCGGATATAGTAGTGTGCTCAGCAGCTGTTGCCGATTATAAAGCAAAGCATGTAAGCGATTCGAAAATTAAAAAGGATAAAAGCGAATTGAACATTGAACTTGAAAAAACAAAAGATATTTTGGCAGAACTTGGAAACACAAAGCCGGCTAAGCAATGTTTAGTTGGTTTTGCTTTAGAAACGGATAATGTGGAAGAATACGCCAAGCAAAAATTAACACAAAAAAAGCTGGATATGATAGTGGCCAACAGTGCTCGCCATGCTTATGGCGTGGTTTTTGGATCGGATAGCAACCAAGTTACCATTATTGATAAGAACAATAATTTGAGTAAATTTGAGTTATTATCAAAGGAAGATACAGCTAAAAAGATAATTTCAACCCTAATGAACTACATTGGAATAAAGGCTTAATGAAAAAAGTAAATAACGTAATAATTATTATTTTATTGACTGCTTTTGGTTTTAAAGCACAGGAATTGAATTGTCAGGTAACGATCAATTCAAGTCAAGTGCAAGGAACCGACATGAAGCAGATAACCGATCAAATGCAGAAGATTATTTATGATTTTATGAATAACAAGCAATGGACCAAAGATGTTTTTGTGCAGCAAGAGAAGATCGATTGTTCTATTTTCATCACACTTGAATCAAGAAGTAGCGATATTTTTTTGGGAACCATTCAAGTGCAAAGTCGTCGTCCAACATTTAATAGTTCTCATTACTCAACAGTTTTTAACTGGGATGATAAAGATTTTCAATTTCAATTTCAACAATTCACTCAGTTGGATTTCAACTTACAAAATTTTCAGTCTAATTTATCTTCTATATTAGCTTATTACGCCTATGTGATCATTGCAACGGATTATGATACGTTTTCTCCTTTAGGAGGAACAGTGTATTGGCAAAACGCACAATTGATAGTTTTAAATGCACAAACTGTTGCCGAACCCGGTTGGAGAAGTAGCGAGAAAACGACAAGAAACCGTTACTGGTTAGTAGAAAATACATTAACTCCGGTGTTTCAAGGTATTCGTGATTGTAGTTATGCGTATCACAGAAACGGTTTGGATATTATGCACGAAAAAGTGGAGGAGGGTAGAGCCAATATTATTAAAGCCTTGGATCTTTTAAAACCGGTGTATCAATCACGTCCTGCTTCATTTAATATGCAATTATTTTTTAATTCAAAAGTTGATGAGTTGATCAATATGTTCAAAGGCGCGTCGCCGGAAGAAAAATCGAATATTGTAGAAACATTAACTAATTTGGATCCCGCAAATACCACTAAGTATAATAAGATAACTGGTGGTTAATTGTTTGTTTTTTACAAGCAATTTAAATTTATCTACTCTTTAATAAAAACTCAACTCTTCTGTTTTGTTTTCTTCCTTCATCGGTTTCGTTTGAACCAATGGGTTTTATACTTCCATAACCTGCAGAAGTTACGTTAATGGTGTTAACGCCTTTAGCCACAAGATAGTTACCCACAGCCTTGGCACGATTAGTTGACAATTCTAAATTTTTTGTTTCATCACCAACGTTATCGGTATGCCCATATATTTGAATATATTTATTTGGGTCGGCTTTCATATAGGAAGCAATGATATTTAATTCAGGAAATGATAAAGGCGAAAGAACAGATTCACCGCTTTGAAAAAGAACATTTTTAAACGCCAGCACAATATCTGAAGGTACATTCTCTATTGTTTCGGGTTCAACAACAATGGTGTCGGGAATTTCAGGTTCCATTAAAGCGAAATATGGATTATCAGGAGCTTCGGCTGTATCAATCACTTCACGTTTGTATTCGTAAATAGTTATATCATCAAAATAGTAGTAAGCATCGCGTTCAATGCTTCTGTTTATAGGAGAGCTTATTTCTTGTGGTACAGTATTACCGGTTTTCCATAGGCGTTTGATCCCAAAACTACCTATCAATAAATTATCCTCACCACCTTTTGCTTTGTAAATAAGCGTGAGTTGATGCCATTCATTTATGTCCATTCCAACTTCTTCTTCTAAAGGAATGTACATAGGACGAAGTTCAGTGAGTACACCTGAATGATCTTGTTTTACTTGTTTAGCAAGAAAGCACACACCTATTTTATCAATGGCAATCCGCGAATAATCGGAAAGACTTACATACATACTTAAAACATATTCCTTACCGGCTTGCATAGGATACTGAAGTGGCGTTTGAAGATATTCTCTATAAAACCCATGTGAGCAAAGAAAAATTCCGGCATAACATTTTCCGGTGCGTGCCGCTTGTTCGCCCATGGCATTCTTGGGTACATCTACTCTTGAATTTTTTTTATCTTTTTTCTTGCATTCGCAAAACAGATCGGTTGTGCCTCGGCTAGGGGAGTTCCATGAATTATTGGCGGCTATAGCAGAATAATCAAGGGGTATGAATTTATTGGATTCGAAACTAGAATCGGGAATGAGATTTTGCGCCAAGGTATTTTGGAAGCAAAATAAAAGTAGAGTACAAGCTCGAATAAATTTCACGGAAGAAAATTACAGTTTAAGTGCTATAATTCATAATTTCTGTTTTAAAATTCCGAAGAAATCTCTTTTTTTTGGTTAATTTTCACCATTCTGGGCTTTTTTTATTCTCAACGGTTATTCTTTCTAACGAAAAACCCCTATTCCAACAATTCAGAATAGGGGTATTATTAAATAGTCGAACCTCAAAAAGTATTTTTTATTATTTGGGCGCCTTATCGGGCTATCACTTCAAGCTTGTTTGTCCTTTGCTATGTTTGTCGCACTGCGGGGTCTCCGCTGAAAAAGCGGAGTCTCCTCGTAGCGCAAACATTACGCAAAGCCCTAAACAAGGCTTTTCGTTCTATCCCGGGCGCAGCATTGCGGTTTAGTTTGCACTAAAAAACATCTGCCGCTTTTTTAATCCTTTTTTACTTTTTTTGGTAGATTTTTATAGGACTATTTTTTAAACAAACTCAATAATGGCAAGGGTTACAGAATTTTTGAGAGGCGACTAAATAGTTTAATTTATTTTTGCGAGACAATTTTTCCTGAACTAATTATTTTGTTTCCACTTTACAGCTTATAAAAATACAATCCATTTTGAAGATTGGTAGTTTCAATATTCTTTAGCTGTTGAGTAATAGAAACATCCATTATCAATTCTCCAGTCATATTGTAAACATTAAAACGAATATCGCTTGTAGCATTTCACGGAGTTGATTTTTATGTAAAAGTTATCTTTATTTAAAGGAAGAGTTCTAAGTGAAATGAATAATTTGATGTTGCTTATGACTTACTGAGACTTGAAGTTTGGAGGAGATAAAAAGGAAAGGAAATGAAAATATGCTTCCTTTCTGCTATGGTAACGACTGCCTGACCCAATAGGAACGAACTATTTAAATATACAAGGGAGTTTCTATGGATTTGGCACCTATATTGGCTTCTCTTAAACGAGATTAAATATTATTTCATGAAAATATTTTCTGCTCATAGTATTATTTATGGGCTTACTACGTGTAAATTATTCTTGTGATGAATATGGTAAAACAGCGGCCGAATAAAAGATGACCATGTTGTTATTTATTAGTTCGTTTTGTCCTTTCACTAGTTACAAACCTGAACTAAACTCTTTAACTTAATAAAGTACAGTCGGCCATTTTATTTCCATAATTGCGGTAATTTTCATTCATGTCAATAGTTGGGTTCACACCTTCTTGAAATAGAACAATAATGTCCGACCCTCCAAATAAGAAGTAACCAAACTCATCCCCTTTTAACGAATCGCAGCCTGGAGTTGCTATCATATTAACTGACGAAACTTGACACATCCCAATTGGAATTACAGCAACAATACCAACATTTCCATAAGGAGAGTTTGTAGTATCAATTGTAATAACCCCCCTTGCTTGTGTAAATTGATATCCATCTTCTGCATTATCTGGTGAATCAAATTGCCGGTCAGTTATAACTACATCTAAATAAACTAGGCCATGAATTGGAAAGCATTCCTTTACAACACCTGCTACAGGTGAATGAAAGCGGTGATAAGAAAACGGACTAAGATAATAGTGCACAAACGTTCCTTTAGCAAAAGAACTTTTGTACTTACTGCCCTCAAGCAAGTGCTTAATATTAGCAAATTTATGTGTGCCTTTTATAGTGATTTCAGGAATTGATGAATCGGCACTAATATTATACTGCGCTCTGAAAGTGCAATCAGCAGGCATTGTCATCACTTTATTATCAAACGGACTAGCAATTGGTCTGAGTCCTGGATTTAGCTTACGCGAAAAAAACTGATTAAATGTTAACCAACCGCTTGGATTATTTGGTAAGCCATTAATCAACGAATCTTCTACTCTATATTTTGGTGCATTTTTTAGAAACGAATTTAATTTTTCTTCGTTAAACGATTCCACAGTATTTAAAAAACTACCCCAACAATTTGCATAATCAATTAGCCATTTGCTAAACCAACTGGTATTTTGAATAATAGTTGTACCACTGGTTCCTACTTTTTGATTGATTAACCAATGAAAATGTCCTAATCTATCATCCACCTCTTGGTGACTGGTTGTTCCCGGCACTTTCCATATGTCGGAATCACTTTCTTCGGGCATCCATTTAGAAAGCGAAATCAAGTAGGTTTCGTAATCTGAAATACTCAATGGCCATTGTAGGGCTTTAAATAAATCAGGATTAAGTTTCTTTTCAGCCACATCTTTTGCAAGTTGTAAAGATGCCAACAAAAGTTTTTTAAAGGAATTATCAGAATTACACTTTTCAATCAACTCTCTAATTACTTTATGTGAATTTAATGGTAAAGCTTGTTTTATAGCTTTTGGGGCTTCCACATGGTTCTCTGCGAGTGAGGTATTAGAATTATTCGTATTCATAAGAGGTTAATTTTATAGGCCAGTAAGATTACAATTTAGAAAAATGTTCTCTAACAAAAGCGTGTTGCTGATTCACGGTCATTTTATCTGCCGGTTGAACTTCTACTTTAATGTTGTGAAAGCGATGATCTGCCTTTATAAGATTAAACAATTCGTCCTTTGCTTCTGTAGGTCCAAACAAAATCACCTCGCTATAATTTCTTATTTTATCGCTCAATTTCTTATAATACTCTGATTGTTGGTGTTGCTCTTTATTATGCATCAAATTCTCGTTTTTACTTAAGCTGCGTTCTTTCTCAGCATGTGTAAATTTCGATTCAATTATCTTTGTTTCAATTGGGGGTACTGTAAATTCTGTAATATGAGCACTTGCATGATCCATCCAAATACCTGCTTTTTTTTCTGTTGTCATAAATTTATTTTTAGTTTATTGTAAACCTATCCATCTTTACTTTCAAGGGTATTACATTCTATTTGTAATATGTTACATAAATCACGTATTCTAAATTAGTAGTGGTTTAAAGAGGTAGCTTTGGTTTTTATCTGTTTCTTTTTTAGGAAAATATTATCAAATTTAAATATGCTACTGAAGCAAAAAGGTAAAGAATGGTTAGGGCGCTATTTGCCATCCGAAATTATAGGAACCATTACCGCTGTTGGCGGCGCAGTTATTGCACAATTTTTTTATGGCAATAAATTAATAAGTGCATACACAGGGTCGGTTTGTGAGGCCTTAGGTTTTTATTCAACCCTGTTTATTCAAAGTAGTTTGAATGAACGAAGAAAAAAGAAGCTTAAAAATACTACTTTCTATTTTAATGATTATTTTAATATATTAAAGAACATGGTGTTGGAATTTGGTCCTGCAGGGTTAATAGACGGATTAATATTACGGCCATTTTTTATGTATCTATTCCCGCTTGTGATAACGAATTTTGCAGTTGGTGTTTTTCTTGGGAAAATTGCGGGAGATATTATGTTTTATGTAATTGTAATTTATTGTTATGAACGTTTAAAAAGAAAAGCATCATCTAAATAAGCGCTATAACAGTTCTCTCTCTTTCAGCAAAAAGGTAGAGCTCTCTGATAGTATATGTACTTTTAGGTTTTCAATAATAATTGGTGTGGAGCTATCAACTTTCTTAATATTTGTTTTGCCAATATTACTCCCATCAATAATAATTACCATTCCCGAACCCAAACACTGGGCTTCATTTCCATTTAAAATAATAAGTGCCGTATCTTCTCCTAAACCAATTCCTAATAAGAGAGGATTTAATGCAACAGCATGCGCTAATCTTGCAAAGCGACCCCTTTTTATAAAATGTGTATCAACAATGATATCCGAAATGAGATTGAACCCTTTACTTATTTTGATATCATTTTTCATTAGCGCTTCTCTTATAATGCCTCTTGCAATAATCGTTTTTGGAATCGACATTGCGCCTGCGCTTGTTCCTGCAATAATAAAATGTTCATCAACTAAATATTTCTTTTTTATCGTTTCTAAAACTGCTGTTTCATTTAAAGTTGTGGTGAGCCGGCTTTGATCACCGCCGGTAAAAAAAACTGCATGACAATATTCAATTCGTTTGATATTTAAAATATCATTTGCCTCTATTTCATTTTCAATTCGAATAAATCCAACTTGCGTGAAGCCAGCTGCTTTATAAGCTTTCCTATACATTTCTTCCATTTCTTGTGGAATTGAGGAAGCTGTCGCAATAATTTCAATAATGTGATGTGCCCGTGGAATTTTTGAAATTAACGAAGCCAGTATTTCGAAGTGTGGATGCGGCTTTGATCCTTTTCTTTTTATCACGGTCAAACTTTCACCAGCAACCGATTTGTCTTCATGGCCACCTATAATAATTAATTTTCCTTTTGGTATCATGTTAGTTTTGCATTTTTAATTAAATTACTCAACCTGGCTAATCCCATCAACATGTTTCTTTCTTCCGGCCCAAACGAAAACCTAATAAAATTATTGAATTTTAAAGTTTTACTTTTTCCAATTCCAGGATGAATATCAAACAAATTCCCGGGAATAGTCATTACTTTTAACTTCAGGGCCTCGTTAAAAAAATGAGTTGAGTTGTTAAGCGGAAAAGGTAATTTGCTTATATCGCCCCAAACATAAAATGTTCCTCTAATACCTCCTGCGCAACTAATTCCACTTTTACGTAATAAGGATACCATTAACTTTCTTTTTCTGCTAAACACTTTTCGTAAAGCCTTCGTTTCTTTATCCACTGTTTTTGGCGCTAATATTTTTAAAGCAGCTCTTTGAATAGGCTGAGATGGCCCACCATCAATGGCACTAGCCACGCGGTTAAGATTCTCAATTAAATGCTTTGGGCCTATTGTCCAGGCCAAACGCCAACCCGGACATCTAAATGATTTGGTGAGGCCATCCACAATCATTACATTTTCTTTATTTACATCTGTAATATATTTTGCTATCGAAACAGATTTATTGCCCGGTTTACCATCATTAAAAATATAATGTGAATACATTTCATCAATTATCAAAGCACATTTATTTAAATTAATGGCTTCCAGGTATTTTTTTAGTTCATCGCCTCTAATTATTTCTCCGGTAGGATTGCATGGATTGCTTAATAAAAAGGCATCTAGTTTATTTTGCTTTATTGTTTTTGAAAAGTCATTACCAGGGATACTAAAATTGTTTTTTTGTTTTGTTTCTATGTTTATGGCTTCAATTTTCCCTTTGTGGTTATTAATAATATCTGAGTAAGCAGGATACTCCGGTATTTTGTATCCTAAACGAATGTTCCCTAACATATTGCAAATGTGAGTCAGTACTAATCTTCCGCCCATTGCTACACTCACATTTTCAGAAGTATATTTTGACTCCTTATTCTTTCGATATAAAATGTTATAATTACGGGCTATCGCCTCACGCAATTCAAGCATTCCATTTAATGGGCCGTATGCGTAATCGGATATTTTTATTGAAATATATTTTATCCGTGCTGGGGCTCCTTTTAGTTCGCCATATTCAGGCTGCCCCTGTCCAAGATTAGACCACTCTTTGTTTCCATTAGAAAATCCTAATTTTATAGCTTCATCCATAGCCCAAATTATACCCATGTTGGGAGTAATTTTAAATGTTGGATTAACTTTTTTTTTCATTTTATTTGCAATGTTGAAAGGTGAGATTTTAGATCGGAAGGGTTTTACACATACACATCAAAATATTACAGATGTAACAGATTTTATTTGATGTGAAGAAAAGCGAAAGTATGTGATATGCTCAAGTTTTTTGCGTAAACCTATATTTATTTAGTCGCCCCTCAAAAACTCTGTAAGCCTTGTTATTATTGAGTTTGTTTAAAAATAGTGCGATAAAAACCTATCGAAAAAAGTAAAAAAGGGTTAAAAAAGCGGCAGATGTTTTTAAGTGTAAACTAAAGCGTAATGCTGCGCCCGGGATAGAACGAAAAGCCTTGTTTAGGGCTTTGCTTAATGTTTGCGCAACGAGGAGACTCCGCTTTTTCTGCGCAGACCCCGCAGTGCGACAAACATAGCAAAGGACAAACAAGCTTGAAGTGATAGCCCGATAAGGCGCCCAAATAATAAAAAATACTTTTTGAGGTTCGACTATTTATCATACTGTGCTTTTAACATTTTACCCTGCTCGCTTTTCATTACTACTCTTCCTGCATTTGTATTTGCCGTTCTATTGATCCTTTCTTCGGCCTTTTTAATGTCTTCGGAGCTTCTTACTTTACCTTGAACTATATAAAATTGGCAGGAACTTGAGGCAAATTTAGGGTTAACATCATCGCCTTCACGGGCAGCACAAAGTGTGCCTTTTTTATGGATAAGTTTAGGGTTTATTTCGGCCGGAATGGTATAGCCAAGCTCTTCATTCCCAAGCGTATCAACGACTTTAGCCTTTTTGGTAATTGGATCTCCGCCCTGTATCATGAAGCTATTAATTACCCTGTGAAACAATAAGCTATCACAAAAATGATCCCTCACCAATTTCATAAAATTAACCTTATGGAGGGGGGTTTCCTCGTACAACTTCACCTTCATGTTGCCCATGGAAGTCTCTATTAAAATAGTCTCCTTACCCAGCGTTTGGGCACCCATCTTACTCAGGCCCAGAAGGCTTAAAAAAAATATAAATCTCCCAAATTTTGTCAATTTCACTCTTTTTTATTATATTTGTATACTATGAAATGAGTCAATTTGTTATTTTAGAACAAATTAAAACAAATTGATGAATTCCATGTGACAACTAAAAACAATTATTACCACATGAAAAACAAAGTTATTGTTCCTTTTATTGTTTTAATGCTTTCTATCAATTATTTTTTCATTTCGTGTGATAAAAATACTGATTGTACAGCAAACGTTAAGTG